>Ga0210398_10000158_pt1 | contig 85679 bp, 66 predicted proteins | sample IncBWC4OmetaG_FD_161047 | JGI IMG/M metagenome (GOLD analysis project Ga0210398, IMG submission 161047) | Forest soil microbial communities from Barre Woods Harvard Forest LTER site, Petersham, Massachusetts, United States - Inc-BW-C-4-O | ecosystem: Environmental > Terrestrial > Soil >... | reverse complement strand
TGGCTTGCTGTCGCCCTGCTTGCCGGTCTCGTGGCTTCCGCCCTGACCGCCTTGCTGACCGGTACCTTGCTTCCCGCTCTCGTGGCTGCCACCGCCCTCGTGGCCGCTACCCTGGTGTTCCGAGCCTTGTCCTCCGCGTGCCTTCTCGTTTTCTGACATGTTCTTATTTCTCCCTCGAAGAGATTTTGGTGCACGGCACTCGCCGGTAAAGCCAACACTCTCCAGCCCGTGATCCCGGCCGGCGGCCGTCAGGCCTCGGTAGTCTCCCGCCATCCCTCGATAAACGCTGGTCCGCTAATCCCCCAGGACCTTTTCAATCTTGCCGACCTTTTTCTGAACCTTGCCGGCTGTCTTCTCGTTGGCGCCCTTGTTCTCCAGAGTCGGGTTATTCGTAGCCTTTCCCGCCTTCTCCTTGATTTTGCCCTTCACTTCGTGAAACGTGCCTTCCGCTTGGTCTTTCGTACTCGGTTTCATGGTATCTCCTCAATGCGTTGAAATATCTTCATGTGCCGCGCTTAACATCCGCGAACCGGGTTGCCGGTGTCTACTCGTATTATCCTGTTACCGGCCACAACCATGCTCCCATCGTCACCCGGCCATTGGCCGAGGGCGATCGCCGCCTGAAAATGTCTGAACACCCTGTCGGCCCGCCGCGTGCACGCCAGCGATCTAGTTGCGGCACGCGTGCTTCCAGGATGGATTGTGCTTTTATATCTGACCCAAGGCGGTCAGATTGTCCTTTGGACCGTTGACGGTGTACCGCCGGACGCTATCATCGCCAGCGGGAATATCCCCAGCCTCCACCACCGATCAAGAACAGTACCACGAGAACAATCAATATGGTTTCCACGTCTCACCTCCGCCGTAAGAGGCGACGGCTGGACTCATCCAAACCGCAACTCTCTGGTTCTTCACAAGCAACTAACACAACCATCATGAACGCAGCGAAGAGGGCAGTCTGTCCCATTGCGACCCCGTGTCTGAGCATTTGTGCTCACCGCCGCAAAGACCAAAGGCACGAAGGGATCGCCGACTGTCGCGTGGGTAGGCTCATTGTGACCAGGGCAGCGAGCAAAATAGTACAGACAGTGGAAAGAAGGACCCCCAGTATTGAGCGCAGAATGCTCTGAGGGCAGAGGGAAGTTCGCGAACAACTTAATAGGCGAGGTCAACTCAAGAACCGAGCGCACGCGGGCCGAAGAGGCCGCTTCCGCGGTTCCAAATGTGAAGCAAGTGGTAAACGAGCTGGAGGTCAAGAACCCAAAGGCGACCTCGTCGAAGTGAGGGCAAGCCTGCTTAAGCGTGTGGCAGTCGAATCGGGCACCCGGGTCGTAGCTGTTATCGCTTGGAGTTGCCGGCGCCTAGGTATCTCCGCGAATCGACGACGGCAAGTCCGCGACATGCAGACCGTCCTTCGCGCCTTTTATTATCATGCCAAAGAGAAGAGTAAGAACAATTGCTTTTGACATTGGAGAGCAGATATGGAAGCCATAAGAAAACCTAAAAACGAATCTGCAAAGGTGAGGCTTTCGCGCATCAAGAAAGAAATGGCCCAGCCGCGCATCGCCAAATCCGCGCGCGAGGAGTCGCATGCTAGCCTAGACTGGGACAGACCGCGTCACAAACCGGTACTCGCCGCCGCAACTACCTCTTCGAAAGCTCGCGTTCGAAACGCCCTTCGACGTCTTGACGACTGAGCTTGCTTTCTGCCCTTTTCAACAGGATGGAATAAACGACTTCATTGCCTTCAATCTGAGCAGTGATAAACGTGGCGTCCAGCAACTCGTCCTGACTGAATTTCACCCTTCTGCCATCTGCAAGTGTTCTAATCCACGCGTCGTCTCGCATTTTCCTCACCCCGCCGACTTCAAGTGTAGGAGACGCCGCCAGATTCTCTGCAGGAAGGGCGGCCGCTGGGCCGGTTCAAAATCAGTCGCCACGGGCGATTCTGAGGGGAGCTGTTGACCCGCAAGGCGCCGTTGCAGTCAATGAAGCCGAGCGCCCTTCCAGGCTCGTCGTTCAAGGAGCCTCAGACTGTTCATCATGAAGGCTAATCGTGCAAGAGCACGCCGAGGAGGCCGCTATTGACCGTCACGGCGCTGCCCTCGTAATCGATAAAGCCAAGCTTCTTGAACTTATTCATGAAGTGACTTACGCGCGAACGGGTGGTGCCTACCATTTGGGCCATGCTTTGCTGAGTGATGCTGGGAAGGATCGTCTCGACTCTGCTCTCCTTGCCAAAGTGAGCCAGGAGCAAGAGAATTCGGGCCAGGCGCTTCTCGCTCGAGTTGAAAAGCTGATCGACCAAGTCCTCTTCGTATCGGATGTTGCGTGAAAGCAGGTGCGTGACGAACAATTCCGAGAGGTCGTGCTGTTCGTGGAGCATCCGTGCCATCAGTGGCTTCTTAATCCTGGCGAGACTGCAATCGGTCATCGCCGCCGCGGATGCAATGCGCAGCGGTTGGCCTGCGAGGCACCCCTCCCCGAAGAACTCACCGGGACCCAGAATGGCCACAATCGCTTCTTTGCCCTGCTGGGAAGTCACTGACATCTTCACTTTGCCTCGCCGGAGGTAGAGCACGGAATCCGCGGGGTCTCCTTGCCGGAAGATGTTGCGGTTGGCGCCATACTCGAGGCTGAGGAGCTTGGCTCCGGCGACTCCGGCAAGGAGGACATCCCAATCGACGGGCGGGCTCTTGGGATTTGCGCCAGCGATTGCGGGCGCATCCTTCCCGTTGGTCATCCGCGCCTTGGGCCAGTTCTGCGATTGCACCGTAACGCTTTGTCTCACCTTCTGCGGCATAACAACCTCCCTGCAAGGGACTGCCGGAACCCAGGCGAATGTTGGTTGATTGAATGAGCCGATTCCCTGGGAGGCGGGCCTCACTCACAGTGCGGTTCATGGGACCCGGGAACACCCAAATATCCCATGTTCGAGCCCTTCCTGTATGTTCCGTATGGCACACAGAAAATCTATTTGTGGCTTCTCCTATTTATTGAGTAGAGCCTGTAAGCGATTGATGCAGAAGCACATCGTCGGAGTGATTGTGGCCGGGCGGCTTCGAAGCGAAAGGAGGCCTTCGGCCCAAGATTCAACTTGTGCGCTTTTGCACTCGAGTATGTTCAACATTGAGCATCCGGGCGTTTGGCGAATATTCCATGATGGAAGGCATGAAAAGCAGAAATCTTAGCCTGGAGCAGACGTTATCCGTGCCCTGCCCGACATGCAGCGCTCAGATTGGGGAACGTTGCGAGCTTGCCGCTGGCGGCGTCCGTGTCGAACCCCATCGCGATCGAAAGCTCGCTGCCGCAGATGCATTCGACAAGAAAGCGTCGATTGATGTCTAGGTTAGGAGCCTTAAGGCTCTATCGTGCGGTACGACATTCAGCGCCAATTCTTGTTCAAGCCGCTGAAGATTGAAAAGGTAATCCGATCGACGCTTTGCACGCAAGGAACCCTTCTGCCAGCGGTTCCTCCGGCTTCCCGCTCTTTTCGCGCTCCCACCACCGTCAAGGCTTAGCATCATCCACCCCCCTGCTCGGCTGCCCTGGCAAGCCGCCGCTCCCGAGCGCGAACGAGGCGCTCTGTTATTTCGATCGGGTCACCGCCCGGGCCCGAAAGCTCCATTTGCTGCCTTGCTCTGCCGTCAACCCGGTCGGCAATCTCGCGGGCGGCATCGGTTTTGCCCTTGATGGCTGCTCGCGCCTGACCCAGGGCGATGGCATCGCCGTAGGTGGCCCCTTGCTGTAGCTTCAGAGCGACCCGCAGGTCTTCGGGCAGCGGCTGCTCAATCAGCTCCTCGTAGCGCTCGCTCATCCGGCGTCGGCTCGGCGCGCCCCGCCGGGTTCCCGCCCTCAGTGGCCCGGCGCCGAAGACGGCGGTTCACCTCAAAAACTCTGTTTCGCAAGCCACACATTTTGAGTGACTTACGGCTGATAAAACAGATTACGTCAACTCAGATGTTGCTGATTCCACGCCGGTTATGGCCGCACCATTGGCTCACGACTTGCCTCCCGGCAGAGGGCAAGAAGGTCGCCAATCCGATCGCGCAATATTTATTCTCGCCTTGCAAATCATTGAGACGATAAGGGAAGAAATTTAACAATCACAACGTGGGGTCGGCGGCTTCGGTGCCTGCAGGCGTGAGCCGAGGCCGCATCCGCTAATCGTGGCGCGTTCTTGGCGCGAGCACCGGCAACGCTGGAGCGCGCACGGCGGTCGGCGGGAGGACGAGTGAATGAGGGCATTTGGCGGCCGATTGCCCGCGTGAGAAGCTCGGACTCTACGGCCTCACCGGGAAGGCATCTTGCTCCTCAGCGTGCCGCCGGGTGTTACGACTTGGACCTTCCCGTTGGCGGCGCCAGTGGGTACGGCGGTCGTGATAAGCCTCGTCCTAACGAGACGTGACCTTGAACACTACTCCGCAGCCAGAGCCGAAGCATCCACCACTTTTGCCGCCGCCGAAAGCGGTGCCGTACAGGTCGCCATTGTGAAGCAACAGGCTTGCGCCTGGCTCAAGGCCGTCCGCTCCGCCGGTGAAACTGTAAAGGACCGTTTCCTGGCCGGCCGGACTAAGTTTGAAGACTGTCCCGTAGCCGTACTCTCCGCCTGTTTGTGTGGCGCCGTATAGATTGCCTGCATTGTCGCGGATCACACCAGCGACGGGAGACTGACCATCAAGTCCGTGGAACGAATGAAGGACCGTCTCATTTCCTTCGAGGTCAACCTTGAACACGACGCCGCACCCGAAAGGCGCGCATGGACCGCTTGTAATCCCGCCCTCTTGAGTCGTGCCATAGAGATTGCCCACGGAGTCACGAATCACGCCTGTCGGACCCCAGCCGTCCGCCCCGCCAGTAAAGCTGTAAAGGACCGTCTCATTCCCCGGTGCTTCCAGCCTGAAGACTGTTCCCGCACCATGCGCGCCACCCCAGCTTGTAGTACCGTACAGGTTCCCTGCTGCGTCTCGTATCAAGGCGCCAAGAGGGTAACCCCCATCCGGCCCTGTGAAGCCGTGCACTATCCCAAAGGCACCCGAAGGGTTCAGCTTAAAGATTACGCCGCAACCGAGGGAGCACGAGCCGCTGCCACCGTAGATAGCAGGGCCGTAGAGACTGCCAGCCGGGTCAAGGACCACTGGTGCCGAAGGGTAGTATGCGCCCTTCCCAGAACCACCTTGGTCGAGCATGTACAGCAGCAAGAACTGCCCGGTCGCAGTCACCTCGAAGATGGTGCCATTTCCGTATTGCCCTCCTAACCAAGCTGTGCCGTAGAGGTTGCCGGCGAGGTCGCGCGTGACTCCATTAGGAGCCCATCCGTCCGTCCCAAACCCGCCTCCGGTGAAAGCGTGGACCACCGACTCGTTACCGCCAGAGTCCACTGCGAAGACAGTCCCGCAACCATTGCCGAAACATTTGGAACTGCCACCCATCTCGGTCGTGCCGTATAGGTTGCCCGCCGCATCCGCTACCAACGCTGAATTGGGGCTTGCCCCATCATCTCCGCCCATGAAGGTGTAAATAACCGAAAAGGTCTGCGCCTGCGCGGCTTGGGCGATAACGAGCGGGAGCAGTGCTCCCGCCGAGAGCACGCATACGGCGTATGCTGTTTTCCACCAGTTAGGTTTTTTCATGTTTCCCTTCTCACCCGTGAAGGGCGGACTCTACGGCAACACCCGGAAGGGCACGTTGCTCGTCAGCGTGCCGCCGGGCGTCACGACTTGCACATTGCCGGTGGTGGCGCCCACTGGTACGGTGGTCGAGATGAACGAACTCGAAACGACCTTGAAGAGGGCAGGCGTGCCGTTAAACGTCACGCTGGTCACGCCGGTCAGATTGGTGCCCAAAACCCTGACACCCGCCCCCACTTTGGTGGAGGTCGGTTGTGTTTCCACAAACGGGCCGAGACCCACAGACAGGCTGAAGATCGTGCCATCGCCGTGGGCCCCGCCGTGGGCGGCTGTTCCATAGAAGTTCCCATTGGTGGCGTGGGCGAGTGCAGCGAGTGGCCCGTCGCCGTCCGGGCAGCCGCTATGAGAGCAAAAGCTATAAAGTGTCGTCAGCGCGCCACTGCGTGTGATTTTGAAGACCGTGCCATAGCTATTGGCCCCGCCACCGACCGTTGTCCCGTAGAAGTTCCCATCGGTGGCTTGGATCAGCCCGGCGTAGGCGTTTCCGCCGTCCGTGCAACCACTCTGCGAACAAAAGCTGTAAAGTGTCGTCAAGGTACCACTTGGCGTGATTTTGAAGACGGTGCCACAGCCTTGGGCGGAACACGCTGTGTTGGCCCCGCCTTGGAATGTTGTCCCGTAGAAGTTCCCATCGATGGCCTGGACCAGCGCCGCGTAAGGGTAGGCGCCGTCCGTGCAGTCTTGGCCTACGCTTTGTGAGCAAAAGCTGTAGAGCGTCGTCAGCGCGCCACTCGGGGTGATCTTGAAGACAGTTCCGGTGTTGCTACCGTTGGCCCCGCCACCGACAGTTGTCCCGTAGAAGTTCCCATCGGTGGCTTGGATCAGCCCCGCATAGGGCTCGACGCCGTCCGTGCAATTGCTTTGCGAGCAAAAGCTGTAAAGCGTCGTCAACGCGCCAGTCGGGGTGATTTTGAAGACTGTCCCGAAGCTGCCGTTGGCCCCGCCATACTCGGTTGTCCCGTAAAAGTCTCCATCGGCACCCTGGACCAAGCCTCCGCGGGGGTTTTCGCCGTCCGCGCAATCGCTTTGCGAGCAAAACTTGTAGATCGTCGTCAGCGTGCCGCTGAGGGTGATTTTGAATACCGTCCCAACGCCGTGGGACTGGTCGCTGTATGCTGTCCCGTAGAACTCCCCACTGGTGGCCTGGACCAGCGCCGCCTGGGGATATTCACCGTCCGTGCAAAAGCCTTGGGAGCAGAAGCTGTGAAGGACCGTCAGCGCACCACTAGCGGTGATTGTGAAGACCGTCCCCTTCTGCTTGGCGCCGCCCTCCAACGCTGTTCCGTAGAGCTTCCCATTGGTTGCCTGGATGAGCCCTGCAGAGGGTAAGGCGCCGTCAGTGCCGTCGAAACTGTGCAGTGTCGTGAAAGTCTGCGCGGGTGAGGCAACCGCCGCGGCTGCGCACAGCACACAGACGCCGCACGCCGTTTTCCGCCAGCTTGGTTTGCCCACGCCGGCAGCTTGCTTGATTTGTTGCACGGCGGATGCCTCCTGAGTTTTCGGCTTAGATTTGGCGCCTGCAGTATACACCCGGTCGGGTTTGCGGGTTCGGCGCCGAGCCTCTCCCGTGAATCTCAGGGGCTGGAGTGTGCCTTGCGGAAGACCCTCTGGTACCTGCCCGGCAGCCCGTTGTTAAAGGCTTGTTCGCAACGTTGGGGTTCATTGCCCGTGGCGGCTTAAGCCTTTGGTCCAATAGCCGTCACGTCAAGCGCCCTGCTAGCGTGTAGGGTGTCTGCGAAGCAGGGCTCGCCCCCAGCAACCCGTCTTCGGAGACGGGGAAGGTCGGGAAATCGTCGGACACGAGAACCCCGCCCTTCCCCCTTTCTCACCGCGCCTGTTCACAATATCTGTTACGGACCTTCAGTTCGAGCTCGCGCTCGCCAGGCAGAAAGCCGAAGTGCAGAACGACGTACTCGTCGAATGTTAGAGGCTCAATTTCCCCTGCATCAACAGGCCCGCCGTGCGCGGATTCTCGCTTGGCCCTGCTGGCCTTCTGGTTCCTCATCGCTCACGCCATCCAGCTTTGTTCTCGGCTCTCACCCTGGCACTGCGGCCGCGGCGTCTCCCTGGGCTTCGCTTGCATCTTGACCGCAAACGTCATCGCCAGCATATCGCCGCAGTCCGGCGATGCTAGCCCGCGCTTTTTCATGTCCTCTTTACGCTCAAGCTGAATTTGCTGCTTGCTGTTTATCGCATACTGCGGGCCTGTGAGGTCCGCCTCAAACTCCGGATCATCGCCGATTTCAGCCCCGGCTTGCAGCCAGTCGCGACACAGGCCCCAGCATTCGGTCCGCTTGTTCGCGTACATCGCCGGATCGTTTGGAGCGGCTGCTCCGTGGAACTCGAAGCATTGAAAGCCGCGGAACTTCACTTGATCGACCGTCCCGGCACCAAGCCCGTCGCCGTCGATGATCATGGCGTCGCATTGCTCACGCTGCTTTATCTCGATGGCCCTTTCTGCGACCTGAACCGTATCGAGCCCTCTTAGCTTCGCGCATATCTTAGCCTTGCGCCCTTGCCGCCATCCAATCACGCTTTGGTCATCGCCAAACCTTGCCACGTCCACGGCGAGAATCTTCGGCAGCGACTCGTAACCGCGTGCCTTATATTCCCGCCGGCACCTGCCGACCGTCTCAGAGTCGATAAACTGATTTAGGGACGAACGCGGTAGCTCGCCACGAACGCGAACTCGGGTGATGTCGTGATCCTCGCCCCAGCGGTCAACGACGCTCTGGCACCAGTCCAGGTCAGCGCCTTCAACCGTTCGCGAGTCAATCTGGTGGTGATACCACAGGTTCTTGAATCGTCCAAAGCACTCGGCAAAGCGACCATCGACTCTCTCGGGCTGTCCAAACGCCAGCCAAATCTTCTCGGCGTGGCCGCTCATCGTTCCCTCAACGGCATCCCACACTTTGTCCGCAATCGTGCTCGCCTCATCGAAGATAATCACGATGCGTTTGCCCTCGTTGTGCAAGCCAGCGACGGCCTGCGGATTATCCTCGCTCCAGGTGATAAAGTCCATTCGCCAGGTTTGCTCATGCGTCGGCTGCTTGGAAATGACCGATTCGGTTCGGAACTCGAACCATTCGCGGTTAATCATCATCCGCGCCCATTTTGCCATCTCGGGCATAGTTCTGGTTTTCAGTTGCTGTCCCGTACCGGCCGTCACATTGATTCGGGCATCAGCACACGACGACAGCCCCCAGTGGGAAACGAATGCCATCAGCGCCGTCTTTCCGATATCATGCCCGCTGGCAATAGCCACGCGGCACGGCTTGAAACGTGTCCCCGGGTTCTGCAGGTGATCGCGGATGGTGGCGAGGACTTGCTGTTGGAACTTGCGCGGACCAGGGGAGTTCTTCAGTTCCCCGTTGCCCCACGGGTAAGCATAGCGTGTATACCACAGCGGGTCGCGTGAGTGCGCGCCGATCTGCTCGATATCGAAGTCCGTGCCCGAGATTTGTAAAGGATCAGTGACTGCCATCGTCAGTCGGCGCCCTCATTCTTCGCTCGCTTTCCGCGCCCTCTCGATGCGCTCTGCCAGCCCAACGGTGATCTCACCGCTCACATCCACCGGCTGACGGGCCCTGCCTTCGAGCCTGTCCACGATCTCCCGCGCTGCATCCGTCTTGCCCCTGAAGCCCGATCGGAATTGCGCCCACGCCAGCAGGTCGCCATACGTCTTGATCCTTCGCTTTACCTCGGGCGGCAGTCTGAGCGCGTCGCGGGCCTCTTTCGAAAGCCTCACTTCCGCCAGGGCTTCGTAGCAGTCGCTGATAGGGCTCCGCCTCGGGCGCCCGGATCGGTTGCCGCTTTCGCCCGGCCTCCAAGGAGGGCGTAAATTCTCGAGTTTGCCTTTTCCAGCCATCCGGTGTTCTCATCCGGTGTTCGCACCGGATCGGTCCGTCACACAGCGTCAGTACTCAATCTCCGCTCCCTTATCGGGCGGCTCTCCGAATTCACACTCTCCGAGCACGTCAGGAATACCCTTCGGCTCCCCGTTATAAAAGACCAGCACATTCTGGTGGGTCTTCCCAAGCTTGCGATAGCGGCCGAACTGCTTCCCGATACGGATCGGCAGCGAGCCCACGGCCGTGACCAGCACCGCCTCGTTGTAGAGGTGCGCGCCGGCGGCCTCGAATGCTGCGATCGTATCGCTGACGAAGTTGCGATAAAACCCCTTAGCGTCCCGGAAGTCGCCGACGACGAAGCAGGCGAAGCGGTCCGGCTTGAGCATCGCGACGCATCCGCCGATGATCTCGCGGTAAGCTGCGATGAAATCTCCGTGGTCGAGTGTCGATAGGTCGCGCTCATCCCCGGAGTAAATCTCAAGGTTCCCGTAAGGCGGGCAGGAGAAAACCAGGTCGTAGGCGCCGGGGGCGAGCTCCGCCGCCCTCCGGCTGTCGCCCACGATCCACGCCGGCAGGTTGTCGCCGCAGATGTCCTGGGCCTGCTTCCGGTTCTCCTCGATCTGGCGCTCGGACAGGTCAATGCCGGTGTACCGGAGGCCTAGCTTTGCCGCCACAATGCCGCGCACGCTGCCGCCGGCGAACGGATCGAGCACAGTGCCGCCCTTGGGACAGAACCAGCGATAGACAAGTTCGCAAAGCACCGGATCGAAGATGCTGGTGCCGCTGACCTCGGTAGTCTCCCGCGTGCCCTCCTTGACGCGGTAGTGATCGAACTCGGTGGCGGCGCCCGTCCACGTCAGGCCCTCGCCCCGCATCAAGTCCTGCCCGAAGGTCCGCGCATTCTTGCCCATTCGCGCCCTTTCACGCTGCTACGTTCCAGAAGAGTGCGCCGGGCGTGGCCCGCTCCCGGACGAACCGCCACGCTTTCGCGTCATAGTTGCTGCAGGACGGGAACGGCGGCCTGAGCCTCGCGTCCTGCTCGAACCGCTCCGGCGCCTTGATAACCTCGGCACGACCGGCATTGGGAACCGCCCCGACCTGAACGGCGAAAAACCGGGCAGCCGGCCACGCCCGCTGCAACGCTCGCGTCAGGACGCCGCTGCCCGCGACAGTCCAAACCTCGGGCGGGCTCACCTTGAGGCTGCGGGCAATCTCCGCCAGGGCCTCGATGAAGGCCGGCGTATCCAGGCCGAAGGGCAGAAGTTTGGCCCCGGTGACAGCGCAGTACTGGCGAGCCCTTGCCTTTAGGACGCTCATATACCCGCAGGGGACCTCGATGATGCGCGCCCCCGCGGCTTCGGCCTCAAGCGTCCTCGCGTGCCTTATGCTGCGCTTAGCGCAAAACACCGTGGCCCGCCTGCCGGATTCGTGGGCTACGTGGGCCAGGGCGACCCGTGCGTACCCGTAAACCGGCGAGGCGTAGACGTACTCACCGGCGCCGTTCATCAAGACCGGCAATGCCCGCCGCTTGGTCCCGCCCGCCAGCAGGTCGTCGCGTACCACCAGCAGGTCGTCGATCTCCTGTAGTTGCGGTCCGCCATGACAACCATGTAACATCTGAGTACCGCCAGGCATCCCTGTGGGCAAGATTGAATTGGGGGCGGCCCGATTCTCATTCGGATTAGACTCCCCTCTGGGAGTCGGGCATCGACCTTCAGCCGAAAAATCGAGCATGTCATCAGGGCTGCGGTTCATTCGATCGCCTTTCCGCTGCCGTCACCGCGCTGTTGCTTGCTGTAGTCTGCAGCCGGCCGGGGGCTGCCGCCGGGCGACGCCTTCCATCGCGCACGCGCCTGCTCCGCGGGCTCAAGCCCCAGCAGGTTGCCCTCGCCGCCCCGCCCCAACTCGCTCTTGATGCCAAGCGCAATCCAGGCCCGCTTGCGGTCCTGCCAATATCCTTGCCGGGCATCAAGCACCGAGAACGGCGGCACGCCGAAGCGCTCCACAAGGGTCCTGCGGGCTTCCTCGGGCGACGCCGGGCCGCCGTCGTCAGACATGAGCTCGGCGAGTTCCTCCTCGTCCCAGAACTGCCCGAGGTCAATATCCAGGGCAGCCAGCACCTCGGCGTTCCAATCCAGATCAATCTCAGCCACCCGGTTATCGGCCACGGCAAGCTCGACGGCGCGCTTGTCCGTCGTAAGGTCCAGATCCCCGCGCCGCACAGCGACCAACGTCTCTCCATCGGTCTCGATGACGGCAATCTCCTTCAGCCCGAGCTTCCGTGCGGTCTCGACCGTCTTGTTGCCGGCAATGACCCTGCCCTGGCGGTCCACCAGAACGGAGCGCCCGGCGCCCAGGTTGCGCAGCGAGTCTTCCAGCATCTTCCGCCCGCGGGCACTGCCGCGATTAGCGTTCTGTGTATCCAGGGTCAGGCTGGACAACGGCATCACTCGGACTGTCGGCTTGCTTCCCTTGCGCGTCATTCCTTCGGCTCCCGGCGGCCAATGTGTTCGACCACCCACTTCACTTGCACCGGCCCGCCGTCCTCGCCCCCGATCGGCTGAAGGACACGGCCCTCGACCCGGTCTGCAATCTCCCGTGCGGCCACCGTATTGCCCTTGACTGCTGAGTGAAGTTGGCCGAGCGCCATCGCGTCCGCCCACTTCGCCCCCGCCGGCAGCCTTAGCCTTGAGCGAGTAGCCTCAGGCAGCGGCGTCCAGACATGGAAAGCGTAGGCATCTGAGATCGGAGCCCGTCGCGGGCGCTGCCCTTTCTTCCATTTGTCGGCTTCCATCTCAGGCGTCTGTCTTGCTTTCGTATTCATCGGCTGTTCCTCCGCGTTAGCACGCCTTCGGGCTTCTTGGGCTGCCTGCCTTCCGCTCATCGAGGCTTGGACTTGATAAGGGCGGCATTTTGACTTTCGGCCTCCTTGTCTTGCGATCCATCAGTCGGCTCCTTGCAATCACCCCCGATGTGAACGACCTCGATGCGAAACCCCTCACCCTCCGGCGTTTCGACTGCCACCGGCAAGCGGACGCGGCCCTCGATCCGGTCCGCGATTTCCTTCGCTGCGACCGTATTGCCCTTTAGCGCCGCGTGGATTTGTTTAACCGCAATAGCGTCCGCCCACGTCGCGCCCTTCGGCAGCCTGGACCGTCTGCGGATATCATCGGGCAACGGCTCCGTGACGTGGTGCTCGTAGGCTTCGGAGATCGGCGCCTTCTTCGGCCGCCCACCGGGGTTTGGGCTGGGCTGTCCCTTCTGCCAACGGTACGGCTTCAGATTCTCCGGGCAACGGTCGCCCGTATTTTCCGCGGTGTTCTCCGCGGTGTTCTCAGCGGCGTCGTCTCGCTCGTCTTTCATGCCTCTTCACCCCTGGCGGGCGATTCTAGAGCTTGAGGCCCGCCGGCAATACGATTCCCTTGCTCGGCCATTTTTGGGCTTGCAACTAGCTGATTTGATTGGATCGGTGTCCCGGTTAATTTAGGTCCCGCCGCGGATTCAGCCCGTCCCGCCCTTGCCGCTCGCTTTTTGCAAGTCTCGTCACAGTAGAGGGCCCCGCGCCGCTTCCCTTTGAGGCTACCCTTGCAGTACGCGCACCTGCCGGGTGTAGAATGCTTCCGGGCTTCGAGCCGGTCGGCAAAGAAAGTATTGTCCCTGCAGAGGGCCGAGCAGAAAACCTCGGGCCTGCCGGCGATCGTGTAGCGGAAGGTCTGATTCAGGGCCTTCCCACAACCGTTGCACTTTTCGATCAGGAAGAGGCCGAGGGCACGGACCGAGGCCAGTTCGGCGGCGGTGAGATTCATTTGTCACCGCCTTTCGGTTCTTCTACGCCGGAGTCAGTTTCGGGAGAATTCTGGTTGCGCGGGGGTTGCGGATTTTGCCGGACTTGTTCGCATTTTGCCGACGTAAGTTGTTGATTCTCTTTGGAATCAATGGGCTGTGAAGGTTTCCTAAACCGTGGGTCGGGAGTTCGAATCTCCCCAGGCCTACCATGTTTTCAACAACTTAACAGGCCTCCCCGTACTGTTGCCCCGTTACTGTGGGGACTCCGACAGCTTTTCAACCGATGCAAAGACTTGATCGACGTTGAATTGCTCAAGTTTCCAGACCGCCTGCTGCTTGTGCTCCGGAGCGTGGGGTGAACGTAGCGCATCGTCATCGAGATCTGGGAGCGGCCCATCACCTCTTTCAACGTTGCCGAGTCCACGCCCGCCATCGCCGACCGCTGCCCAAACGTGTGCCGGAGCTCGCAAATTCGGAACGGCGAATTCTATCTTGGCCTCTTCCAATGCGCGAAGGTGAGCCTTCTTTACTTCGGTGAGAGGCCGGTGCGGGTCGTTCCGGTGAGGGAAGAGATAAGGCCCTAGCCTACTACGTCACTTTCTTGCCGCCATATGGCACCTCCCCCATTCTGATCTCTCGTTGCGTTCGGGGGCGGTCAGGTGTAACTTAGCAGTTCGTGCCGAAGGTCGACGATGGAAATTCCGGATCAGACCTGCGCTCGCGACTGGCAGTTCTTCGCCATGGATCAAATGGTCGACCGCAAAGGGCACTGTTATCGTGGTCTGGCTTTGCTGTCAGCCGCTCGGGGTTGGGTGCCCCGCCCGTACCGCGCCCGAGTTCCCCAAGAATTCTCCACGATCGCACTCCAATGGTTTCCTGGGATTCTGCAATAGCCGCGGCCGCGACGGTCGAATGACATAATCGGCGCTAGAACCGGTATGACACAAGCTACCAGACCGCTGATACGACGGCGTGACTTTATTGCGATGTCCGGCGGAATCCTGCTCTGGCCGGCCCGAAACATTCTCGCGGACCATCATGTCGTCTCGGCTGACCCGCTGGTGCTCGAATCGGATCTCAGATCTCTCCCTGACGGTTACACGCCTCTGGAGGATTTTTACGTTCGGGATCACTATGCCGTGCCCACGAAGAACGCCGCTGTCGTTCGGATTGAGGGCGAAGTGGACGCGCCTCGCGACATCTCCGAACAGGATTTGAACTCGTTCCCGCAGAGGGAGATCGGGGCCGTGCTGGAGTGTGCGGGTAACGGGACGAAGAGCACAGGCCTTGTCAGTGACGGGCTCTGGCGAGGTTGGCCCCTGAAAAGCGCACTCTCGCTTGCCCGCCCGAAAGCGACGGCGTCGTACCTCCATCTCTTTGGCCGCGACGGATTCTCGCGCAGCGTTACCCTGGACCAGGCGAACGACACGGGGCTGCTCGCAACCGGCCTCAACGGGCATCCGCTCCCACCCCGGCACGGTGGGCCGTGGCGTGCGCTCTTCCCGGGCTGGTACGGTATGGACTCCATCAAATGGCTTGAAAAGGTCGTGCTGGCTTCGAGCCCCTTGCCACCGGCCGGAAACACCTATCTCCAGCTTCGGGAGGATGGCTCTGGCGCCGTCGACCGGCAGTTTCTGCCCCGGATTCTTGTGAAATCGGTCATCCTTCATCCCGCCGAAGGAGATGTGCTGCGACGAGGCAAGATTCAGATTCGAGGGCTGGCGTGGTCGGGCAGCGGCAAGATCGATTCAGTACAGGTGAGCGCCGGCGGGCAGCCGGGCTGGCGGCTCGCTGCATTTAAGCAAGCCACGAGCTCTTATGACTGGATCGCTTGGTCGGCTACTCTTGAAATTAGCGTAGCGGGCGCGATCAGCTTGATCTCGAAGGCGACGGATACGAGCGGCAATACTCAGCCCGAGACGAGGGATCCTAACAGGGTGGATCAGTACGCCTATAACGACTGCGATCGCATCCGATGCGTCGTGATTTGAGGTCGCTTGAAAGCTGCTCTTCAATTATCGGCTGCCGTACTCGTGATGGCGCTCCTGACAAGCTTGGCGCTTCCTCAAGCTCCGGGCGGAAGCTCCGCGACCTCAGTTCGCTATGACGGCTCTGACTGGAGGCTCAAGGGCGATGGCATCGTGTGTTGCCCATGCGCAGTCCCCTGCCCATGCCGCAGCAATGCGCCGGCCACCTATGGCCACTGCGAGTCTACCCTGTATCTGCGCGTCAAGAGCGGTAATTACGGCAGGGTGGATCTGAGCGGGACCCAGCTTGTGCGAGCCGGAGGTATGTGCGCGGTAGATTATCAAAAGCTCTCAGCGTTGTACTTCGACGAGTCGGTCACGCCGACTCAACGCGAGGCCTTGATGAAATTAATGGCCAGCTTCTCGCCCAGCCAGGTGATCAATTTCCCTTACATGCGTGCCGCGCGCTTTGACGTTACCGGGTCTGACGACCACATCTTCAAGGTGATCATTCCCGGTATTCTCGACATTTATGTGGACCGCAACTGGGGCCAGACATCCCCGCCCTTCCCCATGGTTGCAGCCCAGGATGAGGTCGCAAACTCTCTGCAGTACGCGCAGAATATCCGGTACCGCATGACGGACCGCGAGGCCGGACTCGACTTCAACTACAGTCGCCGCCAGGCCAATTATCGCAGCGTGGACTTGAGCAGCGAGCAGTACCGGTCGAAGTCCATGTTGATCCAGTTTGCGGACGGCAGTGGATGGTTTTCCACAAAGCAGATGGAGCTAATCCGGGCGCAGCACCTCGACCTGCCGCAGCTCGATGAAATTCGCAAGCAGGCACACTTGCTGGGCTCATCCGCGGGCCGCTGAGGTATGAGCCTCAGGCCGCACTCCCTGGCAGATCCTCAAAGCAGGGGTAACTTCTAACGCGGGTGCGTGGATCTCTGGGATTCAGGATCAGCTTCCGTTGGACCACAGCCTGCTTCACCGCTTGAGGCGTTCCCCTTCTTCTGCAGCGCCAGCATAAGGTCATGGCAAGCGCTGGAATCACCGGGACTCAAATCGAGAGCTGTGCGAAGTTCTCTGATGGCTCCATCAATCTCGCCTGATTGCAGCAAAACGGAACCGAGGTTCGTGTGCGCATCCGGAAAGTCAGGGTCGGCGGAAAGCGCGTTCTGAAAGGCCTCCCTCGCTTTGGCAACATCGCCACGCTGAAGCGACTCCATTCCGGAGTTGTACAGGGTAATGGCGCGAACGTGATTCGCGTCCGCGCTACGCAGGCGCTCCATCTGGGCGCGCGCGGCAGCGGCTTCATCGCGGCGTCCCAACTGATCGAGCGCATGGGCGAGCACGTACCATGCCGGAGCCGAGCCGGGCTGAGCCACGAGCGACGCCCTCAATTGCTCGACTGCGGAAGCAGGCTCCCCTTTGCGAAGCAGAGTAAGCCCCAGTTGGTATCGGGCATCGGCATCGTCGGGAGCGAGTTGGACCGCGCCGAGAAGCTGTTCCAGCGATTCGTCAAGATCGCCTTTCTTGCGCAGCGCGGCACCGAGTTGAACGCGTGCCGCAGCCAGCGCCGGATCCAGCTTGACCGCCTCCTTCAGTTCCCGGATGGATCCGTCAAGAACGCCGGTCTGTTCGAGCCCGCCGCCCAGCAGAAGATGCGCCTGAGCGTCTTCCGGCAGGAGTTGAACTGCGCGGGACTGCACCTCGACTGCGGCGGCAAGCTTACCTTCTTCGCCGAGCACGGCGCCGAGGCCGACGAGCGCATCGTTGCTGCCTAGCTCGGCGGATTTGCGGAACTCAACTTCAGCCGCAGTTAAGTCGCGCTTCTGCCAAAGCGCTGATGCAAGTTCCTGGTGGGCCTCGGCCGATGCCGGATCGATCGCGACGGCGTTGCGGAGCTGGTCTATCCCCGCATCCAGCTTGCCCGCATCGATCAGGACCTGGCCGAGATTGAGATGTGGCTCGATGAGCGCCGGATTGAGGTCGAGGGCACGCTGGAACTCCATCTGCGCGCCTTCGAGATTGCCCTGTTGCTGAAGGATTTCTCCCAGACTGGAGTGCGCTTCCGCATAGGAAGGTTGGAGCTCGAGCGCACGCCGAAACCGCTGGCGAGCGCCTTCCTGGTCGCCCTTCTTCAGCAGGACCAGCCCGAGATTGTAGTAAGGCTCAGACCAGTGGGGGCGCTCCTTCAGAACGCTCTCAAGCTGGTTGACAGCCTCGTCGAGACGGCCCTCCCGCGCAAGCGTGATTCCAAGATATTCGCGGACGTCCGTGAGGTTCGGAAAGTCCCGCAGCAGGCCACGGAATTGGCGTTCGGCCGCAGCCAGATCGCCGCTATTGAGCGCCTGGACGCCTCCATCGAGATAACAGGGAAAAGCAGTTTGCTGCGCCGCACTGGGTGCCGTCAACCAGCCCAGAACCAGGACCATTGCGGTCAGTTGCGCCCAGACGAACCGCCACGCCGGGATCGTTCTTACGCGCGTCACCAGAAAACCTTGAGACCGAACTGAATCACTCGCGAGGGAGCGGCGGTTTGGTTAGCGCCCTGAATGGTTCCAAAGGCGGCGCCGTCGAGTACGCCGGTATCCGGGTTGTTGAAGCTTACCTGGTTAAAGACGTCGAAAAACTCCGAGCGGAATTGGAATCTGAACCGCTCATTGATGGGGATGTCTTTCAAGATGGCGAAGTCCGTGCTGTTTAGGGCCGGCCCGGAAAGGGTGTTTCGACCTAGCGGCGAGAAGGTCCCAAGCAGGTTGTACTTGACGCCAAAGGGAGTGCAGTTGTTGTCTTCAATGTACGTCGGATCGCCTGTCGCGAGCGTGGAATTGTAAGTGCAACTGGGGTTGACAAAGGCGTTGGTATTGAAGAACTCATTGATCATCGCGTTGCGGTTGGGATGGCTCATCGCAATGCTCTGGCCGTTGATGAAAGCATGTTGCGGCGCATACGTTCCGTCCACCGCCACATCGAGTCCGCTGTTGGTGAACGTCATGGGGGCGCCGCTTTGAATGGTGGTGATCCCGCTGAAGGTCCAGCCTGCCAGCAGCGCATTTTTCCAATGCTCACTGAATTTCACCGGCGGCGACCAAAGCCAACTGGCCACGAAGGCGTTCCGTCGATCAAAGTTCGCCCGGCCACGGACACTGCGCGTATTGAAGGGATTGGAGACACAGCCGCATCCCTCGCAGATCGCCGAGCACATGTCGATGGCTTTGGAAAGCGTGTAGGACGAGGAGATAGACAATCCGTGGGACATACGGTGGGTTATCTGCGCTTGGAGACTGTGGTACCAACTGCGGTAGTCGTTTCCCAAGTCCCAACTCGATGGGGAGATAATACCCGGCTCAAATACGGCGCGCGTCGTGTCATTGGAAGGATTGGAATTGGTGTTTTCCAAGCCCGTCGCAGCGTTGTAATTGGTTCCGGGAATGAACGGCGCCGGGTTAAAGTTGAGGAGGCCGTTCAGCTTGATTCCTATATTTCCCACGTAAGCGACATTGATCATCGTGGAAGGCGTGATCTGGCGTTGAATCGACAAATTCCAAGCCTGTGTATAGGGCGTGCGCAAGGAGCCGTCGATGAAGAGGCCAAATACCGGGAGCGGGAATAGGGGGCAATTCACGCCCGGCGGAGCTGCCTGCTTCACGCAGCCGAACTGACCCGACAGGATAACGGGTGGCTGGGTGGTGGTGAGTGTGGAAGCGAACGGGTTGGTCCAATCGCCGTTGCGGAGACTGATAAACCCGGAATAGGGCGCGTTCTGTTGAGATTCGGAGTCGGCGTTGAGCTGGTTGAAGAAAACCCCGTAGCCTCCACGGACGCTGGTCTTGCCGTCGCCGAAGACGTCCCATGCGAACCCTAGGCGCGGCGCCAAGTTGTGCCATTGGGGAGAAACTATCGCGCTTGTGATGCCCGGGTCGCCAGGAAAAACGATGCCCGGGGGCGCATCGGGATGGACCGTGGATTGCGCTCCGGCTTCAACGGTGTCAATGCGGTTGTGCTTATCGGCCCAGAATAAATTGGGCTCCCAGCGCACTCCATAAGTCAACGTCAAGCGCGGGGTCACCTTGAACCGATCCTGGACGAAAAGGCTGGGTGCTTTGGTTACGTCATCATTGTCCGCCAGCCCAAAAGGTAAGAGGTCCGAACTGAACGTGCCGAGGAGGAAGTCAGCGAACGGATTGCCGGTAGCGGTGCCATTGAAGGAGAAACTCTGTTGCTCGATAAAGCGTTGAAGGAAGTGGAGCCAGAGCATCTCACCCCCCGCTTTAATTTCATGCTGGCCATGGATCCAGGTGAGAGAGTCGCGGACTTGCAGGTTATTGCTCTTGAAAATGTTGAAGCCGTCGCCCTCGAGGTTAAAACTTCCGGCTACATTCGCGCCCAAGGTGCCGTAGTAATCATAATCCGGCATATTGATGCCGATGGCGGAAGGGGCCTCGGACCGATTGTCGTGGTAGGTTGAGGTGCTCCGCAGGAAGGCGACGACCACCTGGTTCACCAGGTCCGGCCGGAAGGTATACGTCTCATTTAGCGCGATGTTGTCCGTTTCCTCGGGCCTTGAGGCGCTGTTGTATCCGGCGATGTTGCTACCCGTAAAGGGGTCACTGCTGTCATTGTGATCCACAAAAACATGTCCAAAAACAGACTGCTTCGAGCTCAGATTCAGATCGATGCGACCCAGATACATTTCGTCGTTGACGGGACTCGAACCCAAAGAGGTCACGCTGCCGGTGGAACTTTCCGGGACATACTTGAGCAAATTCATAGCCGGCGTGGTGATGCAACTCGGCGCGATAATATTATTCGCCACGCAGGGCGCGCCCGAGGGCGTCGTGTACGGCACGCCCGTGTTGGGGTTGGTGTAATTGGTCAGGACGGTTCCCGGAAGCAGGTCGGTGAAGTCGCCGGCCCGTTCCGCCGCACTCGGCACCAGCGTCTCGTTCGCAACCCCCTGCGGCCGGTTGCGCAAGCCCTGGTAGGAGCCAAAAAAGTAAGCCTTATCTTTCTTGATCGGCCCCCCAACCGCAGCGCCGTATTGATTTTCCTTAATGGCCGGTACCGTCGGGGCAAAAAAGTTTCGCGCATTCAGGTCGTTATTGCGGAGAAATTCCCAAACATCGCCATGAAAAGAGTTCGTTCCGGCGCGCGCGACCACCATCGCCTGCGAGCCGGCGTCGCGCCCATATTCGGCATCGTAGTTGGAAGTCAAAAGACGAAATTCCTGGATCGCATCGGGAGGGGGGTAGTTCATTCCTGTATTGCGCGAGGGGTTGTTAAAAAACGAACCGTCGAAGGTGAAGAGGTTCATGTTCTGCCGCCCCCCATTGGTGTTCATCAACGGGCCGGCACGGGCGTCGGACATCGATTCGGGCGCATGCACACTCAGTACGCCGGGGACGAGTTCCGCCAGGCTCATGATGTTGCGGCCATCCAGTGGTAGGTCCACAACTCGGCGATCGTCCACTAGACTCGAGACCGTCCCGGAGGTCGTATCCACCAGCGCCGCTGCGGAAGTCACCGTCACGGTGCTGGTAACCGCTCCTAGCTGCAGATCGACATCGACGCGAAGGTTCTGATCGACGGTAAGGTCAAGCCCACCGCGAACGGAGGTCTGGAAGCCGGCCTGCTCGATCCTCAACGTGTAGGGGCCAGGCTCCAAAGCAACAAAGTTGTAGAACCCCTCGGCACTCGTCTGGGTGACGGTGGAGATGTTCCGCTGGGTCTGGATGGCTGTCACCTTGGCGCCTAAGGCGAAGGCCCCGCTCGGGTCCTTGACATAGCCGCTGATTGTACCCGTCACCTGACTTCTCAGGGGTACTGCGATGGCAAGGGCAGAAAGCACCAGCAAGACCACGCGCACAAAATGTTGAGGAATCTCACGCTTCGTCTTCTGCGGGCAACAGGCATCGGAAAACATTCATGGGCCTCCGATATGTTGTTCACGGATAATAGTTGCTGCTCTGAGGCTTGTCAAGGCCCGTATCGACGAATTCTTTTGTCATCGCGATCAGTTGAAACCCGACCGCATGGCGCTGGCTCGGGCCGCGCTCCCACCAGCTCAGACCACGCTAAAGGCGAAAACGCAACGTCATCGTTGGCAGGCGCACTGAAGCAGGGTTCATGCAGAACTGCAGGCTCATCCTAGTGGTTGCTACTCACTTCACCGAGGCCCTCGCGCAGTCTTGTGATCCAGAGTTGATCGAGAAAGGACGCGCTGTCGGGGTCGTCTTTTGTTGGACCCCTTCGAGGACCGAGGCCGGGTGCGGTAGCGGATTGGCCGTTGCTACTGGCAAGGCTTGAGTCGGTTTTGTCCTCAGGAGCGATTAGCGCCTGATATGCGGCCCGGTCCGCCTCGGCCTTTTCGCGCTCCGAATGCTGCGCGTAGGCACGCGATCTCCAAAGATAAGCCGAGGCGTTCTTGGGGTCGAGCGACAGCGCCTTGTCAAACTCGGGCAGGCTCTGGCCGAATTGCCGATCTTCGAAGAGCGCGACCCCCAAAGCCGAATGGTAAGCCGCGACCCTGGAGTTGAGCGCCACAGCCTTCTCCAGTGCCGTCCTGGCGTCCGCGAAAGCGTGTTGTTCGAGGGCAATGACTCCCAGCAGAAAATAAAACTCGTCGGGAATTTTCGAATGCTCCAGTCCCTCCCGGCACGTGCGGATGGCGTCCGCGTAGCGCGTCAACAAGGCATCCGTGACGGCGATCTGGTACAAGATGGCCTCGGAACCGGGCGCAAGGTCACGCGCCTTTTGAAGAGTCGCCAGCGCCTCCGAGTAGAGCAGTTCCGATCCCTGAAGCCCGGCGTAAGCAAACAGGTAATCCGGATTCGCGGGCTGGGCGGCCATTGCCTCCGCCAGGTTGCGGCGGGACTCTTCCGGGTTCCCGCCGAGCATGTATGCGGCGCCTCGAAGGTACGCGATTTCACCGGGCGCGCCTGCCGATGCCGGTACGTCTTTCAGCACGGCCAGAGCTTCCTGGGGCTCCCCTGCCTTGATGCTGGCGTCGGCGAGCAGAAACTTGACATCGTTGTTTTCGGGCGCGAGTTCACTGGCGCTCTCAAGCAAAGTTCTGGCTTTCTGCGCCTGCTGATGATGAAGGCAAAGAAAGGCCAGCGTCGAGACAAGTCGCGGTTCGTCCGGGACCGCGTCGATCGCCTGGTCTGTGGCGTCCAGCGCCTTGTGGCTTTCGCCCGCCTCGAAGTACGCGCGCACCAGGTTCGCCCACACCTCCGCGCTGTGCGGCGAGCCGGTCCGTTCCTGCTCGAGCAACGGGATCGCGTCTCGAGGGTGGCCGGCGTTCAGCAGCGCCGAGCCGAGGGCCAGCCGTACTCCCTCGAGGTGGGGGTTCCTGGCAAGCGCCGCTCTGAGCTGGATTATTCCTGGCTGGTATTCGTGGAGCTGGAGGTAGGCGAGGCCGTAGTAATAATGGAGATCGGGCGAGTCGTTGCCCAACTTGACGGCTTCCTGAAAATGTTTGAGCGAGTCGTTAAGGCGGCCGGTTGCAGATTCCGCGATCGCGAGGTAGGCGAGATTGCTGGCGGTCGGCGCGGTCTTGATGAGTTCCGAGAAGATCTCCTCTGCCCGGGCGAAGTCTTTCGAGCGCAGCGCTTGGATCCCGTCGGCAACCCGCGGCGCCTGCGTTTGCGGCAGGGCGGAACGGGCCGGCACTCCTCTGAGGGCGAGCAGGACAAGAAGGTAAAGCCGGCACTTCAAGCAAAGCTCCTGGTTACGGAGGATTACAAATCATAGTACCGGCTGGAAGGCTTGAGGAGTCTTGTTTAAGCGCCGGTTCTGTATCAGGACACGGCTTCAGCCGTGCCGAAATGCGGCCAAGAAAACGCGGCTTTAGCCGCTGTGAAGGCTCAGGGGCTGAAGCCCGCATCAAACATGGTACTCTGAGCGGCTGAAGCCGTGCCCCGATACAGAGCCGCCTCCCATCCGTCAATATGATATGTACTCCTCTTCAAGTCCCAAAGTAGGCCCACGCTGCCCTGCTGCCGCGGTCAAAGCGCACCCTGGAGTGACCGCCGACCATTGGCAGCCGGCTCGTTGGCAGTTCTATTCCTTTCGCCGCCGGTCCCAGTCGGTGGCGACCCGAAGATGCTGATAGTATCAGAGGGCTTGAACGGAGTGCGAAGTTCCTTCAACGTGACTCGGGAGGAGAGCAAATGGAATCAAAATCGCGCCGGTCTCGCAGCAGCTTGATTCTTATTCTGAGGCGTGGAACGGCGTTCGCTTGCCTGTTCGTGCTCGCCCTCTTCTCACCGAAGGGGGGGCACGCTGAAACTGTCTCTCCACTGTACGCGCGCGGTTACACGGTCCTGCCGGTTCCCCAGCGAGTGAAGCTGGAAGATCGCGACCTTCGTTTCGGACCCGATTGGCGTCTCGAATTGGGAGCGGGTGTTCCGCGGGACGATGTTGCCATCCAAAGTCTCAGGGAGGAACTCGAATCCCGCGACCAGATTACTTTGGCCGGCGCAAACAGCCGCACTGCAGCAGGGGTGCTGAAACTCGCAGTTGTCCCCAATTCGATCACCGTTTCCGCCGCCACCGATCGTATGAAGGACGCACTTGCTGATCAGGCTTACAGGATCACTCTTTCAACGGCGACGGTCAGTATCACAGGGAATACGTTGACGGGTGTTTTCTATGGCGTCCAAACTTTCGTCCAATTGCTGAAGCCCCAAAGCGGAAGCCTCTGGCTGCCTGAGGGAGAGATTGAGGACTGGCCTGACCTCGAACTGCGCACCATCTACTGGGACGATGCGCATCACCTCGAGCACATGGACGTGCTCAAGGCCGTGCTGCGCCAGGCCGCCTTCTATAAGATCAACGGCTTCTCCCTGAAGCTCGAGGGACACTTTCAGTACCAGCACGCCGCTCCGATCGTCGATCCTTATGCGCTCACGCCTGCGGAGCTTCAGGACTTGACCGACTACGCCTTGCGTTACCACATCCAGCTGATTCCTTACCTTGACGGGCCCGCTCACGTGGCTTTCATCCTGAAGCATCCGGAATACGCCGGCTTGCGCGAATTCCCAGAGAGCAACTACGAGTTCTGCGCGACGAATCCCGACACCTACAAGCTTCTGACCGGAATGTTCCAGGATCTTCTCGATGCCAACAAGGACAGCAAGTACTTTGTGCTTTCAACTGACGAACCCTACTACGTTGGACTCGCGAAAAACGCTCAGTGTGGCGAGGCGGATCGCGCCCGGGAACTGGGAAGCGTGGGCCGCGTCCTGGACGAGTTCGTCACGAAAACGGCCGGATACCTTCACGACCACGGGCGCACCGTGATCTTCTGGGGTGAATACCCGTTGAAGCCGGCCGATATCGACGCCCTGCCGTCATACCTGATCAACGGCGAAACGTACGGGCCCGACTTCGATCCTTTGTTCAAAGCTCACGGCATCCGCCAGATGGTCTACACCTCAGTGGAGGGCGAGGAGCCGCTCTTCCCCAACTACTATTTGCTGCCCCCGGCTAGTCTGCTTCATCCGAGTCGCGAGCAGGAGAGCGAAGGAAGAGTTCAGGAGATGATCGACCTTATCACCGACAGCTCGGTGGCTCCTCTTTCGTCGATGCAGTCTGGACATCCCGCGCCCGGGCAGGCCGATCTGATGGGTGTGTTCATCGCCGGATGGGCTGATGCGGGCCTACACCCGGAGACCTTCTGGTTGGGATATGCCACCGCTCCCGCCTCCGCGTGGAACCCGCGCGCGTCTGCGGCGGATGAGCTGATGAATTCTTTTTACCGCCTGTTCTACGGCCCCGGCGCCACGCAGATGGGTCGAGTCTACCAGTTGATGAGCGAGCAGGCGGAATTCTGGGACGATAGCTGGGAGCGAATTCCGTCCGGCGCGCGGCCGCCCATCTGGGGCGATTCCGACCGCATCTTCCAGCCGCCGCGTCCTGCTCATGATCAAACGCTTGCGAATTTACCGGTTCCCACCGTCCCATTGCTGCAGCTTGGGCACGACTGGACACTCGAGAATTCGCGGCGGCTTGGGCTGGCGGCGAAATCGCTTGCTGCGAACGGCGAGCTGATCGATCTGCTGCGCTCGAACCTGGACCGCGTCCAGTTTAATCGCTACAACCTCGAAGTGTTCCTCTCGATCGCGGAGCTCTACCGGCAGAACCTGGACATGATCGTAAACCTCGGGCGGATTAACGATCTGCTGAAATCCGCGGCGGCGGACGCAGGCCGCGCCCAAGCCCCCGAGGCCGTGGCTTCAGTTGATCAGGCGCTTGATCTGGCGGAACGAATCCGCTCCGAGCGTAACGAAGCTCTGCAGAACGCCGTCACGACCTGGTACAAAAGCTGGTTTCCTCGGGTGAGCGAGGCCAACGGCCGGCGTTATCTGGATGAAGTTGACAGCGTGAAGGACCATCACCCGGTGCGGACAGTGGACATGAGTTACCTGGTTTACCGGGAACTGCTGTATCCGCTGGGTGAGTGGGCCAAGGCGGCGACCGAAGCTCGAAATCAGTACGCTCAAGCCCACGGCATGCCCGCTCGGGACAATGTTTCTGACTGGAAAGACACTGTGAAGCCGGTGGCCGCGGACCGTTAGGATTCGGTAGCGAGCCAAAGCGGCAAACTTTCTGACGCTTCGGATCAGCCGTTCAATTTCGTTGCTGGTGATGTAACAGGCGCACTTTCGCTGCTGGCCGCCTGCCAATCGAGGGCCCGACCAACCGGCAGCCTCCCTCTCGGGCAGCCGGTTTCATTTTTTCGATCCCCGTGTCGGGCTCACTTCGAAGGATGCAATCGTGCGGTCAACTGTTCCAGCTCGCGACGCACCGCGTCAGACATTGCAGGGGTGGGTGTGGCGTCATCCCCCTCGAGATCGATCGCTAAACCACTCAACCTGCCGTTCAGTCCGGCAAATTGGGCGGCGGCGTCAGTGTCGCCACGCTGTTTGGCCGCCTGGTAGGCCTGATAACTTTCGCGCATTCCGGCCATGAGTTTCTGCTCCAGCGACAATTGGGCGGCAAAAGCGGAGGCGGGCGTAGTCCCGCGCGGGTCGGGCCGGACCGTCAGCGGCTGCGTATAGGTCTGGCCGGCCACGGTCAGCTTGACGACGTACTTGCCAGGCACGACGAGCGGCCCTTCCGGGCCGGCTGGCGTCTCGTGCGGGATTGCGGACATGGGATAGGAGTGTCCTACCGATGGCGGCGGCGAATAGCGGAGATCCCAGGCGAAGCGGTTCATTCCGATATGGGTGGACAAGGGTTCCGGATTCGCCATCCAGTAATCTGCGATCGTTGGCCACTTCTCCGGTCTTCTAACACTCTCTGGTAATGGGGCACTGCTGAACTGGCGCACCAAATTCTGGCTTGCATCATAAATTGCCAGCTCGATCGGCTGGGACGGCACGGACCGCAGAGTGTAGTCCAGAATCGCACCTACGGGTGGATTCGTTCCCGCGGGCATTTCAGCCGGCATGGGGGTGTCGGAGTTGGTGTCTCTGCGCACTCGAACTGCTTCCGCCGGCTGGAAGAGGTGAGCGGGGGCAGCGGCGACCTCGGCGTTGAGTTGACGAAGCGGGCTCAGGTCGTCCAAAATCCAGAACGCCCGGCCAAACGTCGCTGCCACCAAGTCGCCATCCCGGATCGCTAAATCGCGCACAGAGGCGGTCGGCAGGTTGAGTTGCAGCGACTGCCACTGCTCGCCGTTATTGAAAGACACAAAGACGCCATTTTCTGTGCCAGCGTAAAGCAGTCCCTGCTGCTTCGGGTCTGCTAGAACCACCCAAACAAAGCTGCCGTCCGGAATGCCGGCCGTAATCGCGGTCCAGGTGCGCCCGTAGTCGTCAGTGCGGTAGATGTAAGGGTGAAAATCGCCCCAATCGTGCCGGTCCATTACTACGTAAGCCGACGCAGTGTTGAAAGGCGAGGCTTCAATCCTGCCGACGATATCGAGCGGCCTCAATGCCGGGATCGTCGCTTGCCGCCAATTCTTGCCGCCATCGCGCGTAACCTGTACGAGCCCGTCGTCGGTGCCCACCCAGATGAGGCCGGCATTCAGCGGTGAGGGACCTATCGCCGAGATTGCAGCCCAATCGCGGGTGGTCTTGCCGTCTGGGAGCGGCCGCGGTGGCAGATCGGGTCGGACCGTAAGGTCGGGACTGATGCGCCGCCAATTGATACCACCGTCGGAAGTTTCCAGGAGAAATTGCGCGCCGTCATACAAGATGTTGCCGTTTTCGGGCGAGAATACGAACGGGGGCTGTACCGAACCCCACCATGGGCCCAATAGGTAACGGTACGGCCCTCCGGCACCGATGTCGGGCGTTACGTCGAGGGTTTGCCAGGTGTCTCGAACCCTGCGGTGAATTGCCGGGCCATCGTCGCTCGAGAATATCCACTGCGGATGCGCCGGATCCGGTTCAACATACCCGTATTCGTAAGCGCCCAGAGAAATCCGCCAGTCCAGGAAGCCGATATCACCGAATGCTCCCCGGCTGCTCACCTCGACCGAGCCGCTGTCCTGTTGGGGGCCGTAAATATGGAAGGGAAACTGATTGTCGGTTGCGACATGGTATATCTGCGCGGTCGGCTGGTTGTACCATGAGCTCCACGTCCGGCCTGCATTCAGGCTTACACTCGCCCCCTGGTCGGCGCCCAGGATCATTTCGCTGCTGAGGCAGCCCTTGCCGTTCCCCAGGGGCACACAAGGGCTTTTGGGATTTATCCAGAGGTTGTGGTAGTCATCGCCGCCTGGCGCGCCTTTTAGAACCTCGAAGGTCTGTCCGCCATCCATCGAGCGATAAAATGACGTGTGAACCACAAAGACCACATCGCGATTCTGGGGATCCATCCAGACATCGTCGAAATAGCCGGAGCGCCCTCCGGGCTCTAACCGTGGATCTTGCGTGATGCTCCGCCAACTTGCTCCACCATCATCGGAGCGAAACAACCCGCCTTGAAGGTGATCTTGGTGTCCCTGGTCCCTTGAAATAATTGCGAAGACGCGCCCGTCATCAGCTGCCAACCCGATGCGCCCCATAGGCCAGGTGGGAAGTCCGTGGCCGGACAACGCTTGCCAGGTTGCTCCTCCATCGGTGGATTTGTAGATGGCCCCGCCGGCTTGATCATTATCGGCAGCCGCAGGCGGAAGAGCGGCTTGATGGTGCCAGAGAGCCGCATACACCACCCCAGGGAGAGCGGCGTCGTACGCCAGTGACATGGCGCCCGTCGTATCGTCCTTGTAAAGAGTCTTAGTCCAGGTTTGGCCGCCGTCACGGGTCAAATAGACGCCGCGATGAGGATCGGGCGCATAGGCGTTCCCGAGCGCCGCCACAAGCGCCACATTGGGGTCGTTCGGGTCCACAAGTATCGCCCCGATGTGCGCGGTCTCGGAAAGGCCAATATGGCGCCAGGTGCCCCCGCCGTCATCCGAGCGCCAGACTCCGTCTCCCAAGTTTGCCGCGCCCCATGAGGTGCTGGCAATGCCAAAATCGCCGGTACCGACATAGATGATCCTGCCGTCCGACGGCGCGACGGCGAGCGCGCCGATCGAGGCTACAGGAATCTGGTCGGAAATCGGTTGCCAGACCTCCCCAGCGTCCGTGGTTTTCCAAACGCCACCCCCGGGAGTCGCCATGTAGTAGATACCCGGCTCACCGGTCACCCCGGCCACCGCGGAAACGCGACCCCCGCGAAAAGGACCTACCAGCCGCCATTGCATGCCGCCGTACAAAGCGGGGTCGAACTGGCCGGCTTTCAGCGGAGCGATGGCAACCACGGCCACGATGAAAACAATGACTAAAGTTTTAGCGAAGTTGGGTTTGATCTCGAACATATTCTCATCCGTCATGCGCCGAGCCTCGGGCGTCACCATCCAAAATATGTGTGTCCCCTTAATTTCCCCCGTTAAAATCTCTGACATGATAGCAAACTAGGCGGTTTGGGCGTCACGCCGCCACAACTCGTGGAGAAGGGGGCCAGTGGCAGGATGAACCCGTCGTCACTCCCGGCGCAGGAAATCTTGGCAATCGCCACGGAACGCCTGGCTGAGACTATGCACAACCGCCGGACTCGAAGAGAGCTTCTCAAGGCGTCTCTAGCGGCCGCGTCCGGATTGACGCTCTGCTCGGGCATCGCATCGGCCATACCCACGAAGCTGCCCTTCAAATTAGGCATCATTACGGACGAGATCTCCGAGGATGTCGACGAAGCTCTGGATTTCATTTCCGGTCACTCGCTGGCCTATTGCGAGCTTCGTGAGATGTGGCAGAAGAACATCATGAGCCTGACCCGGCCGGAGCTGGGCCGTCTCAAGGAGTCCATTGCTCGGCGCCATCTGCACGTGAGTGACATCGCTTCACCCATCTTCAAATACGAGTTGCCGGAGATGCCCGTGCACCCGGACCAAGCCCTTGAATTCCACTCAACGTTCACCGAGCGCGACACGCCTATGCTGCTCAACCGGTGCTTTGAGATCGCCCACTTCCTCGGCACCGAAAAGATTCGCGTTTTCAGTTACTGGCGGGCGCGCGATCCCGAGAGAGCATACCCCTATGTACGAGACCGGCTGGCGAAAGCCGCGGACCGCGCGCGACAAAGCGGCATTATACTGATGATCGAGAATGAGTACGACTGCAACTTGGGCACGGGAAAAGAACTCGGCCGACTCCTGCGCGATGTGAATTCGCCTCATCTGCGCGCAAATTGGGACGCAGGCAATGCGGCTATGCTAAACGAAGTCCCCTACCCGGACGGATACCGCGAAGTGGAGGGACTGTTTCCTCACCTGCACGTTAAAGACGTCAAGAGAGACCCTCAATCGGGCGCACTAAGCTGGGCCCCGGTGGGCAGCGGCTTCATTGACTGGCGCGGCCAGCTCAAGGCCTTGCTGCAGGCTGGATATGCCGGAACCATGTCGCTCGAAACCCACTTCCGGCCAAACGGCAACGCACTGGAAAGCGTCCGCGCGTCGCTCGACGGCCTGCTGCAAATCTTGCGTGAGTTGGCGGTGGTTTAGATTCCCGAAGTTTTCGACGTAGCCCGGCCGCGACGCAAGCAGTCCACTCGCCATCCCGCGCCGTGCTCAGTACCGTAAGTGAGCGCCTGCTGCTCGTCGAAATTCATGAGCAACGGCGTGCGTTTTACGGAGTCGAGCCAGATCTCGATGGCGGCCTTCTGATAAGGAAACGGGGGCATGTAGGGGCTCCAGCCCTCCCCCCAGTAGCCGATCGAGGGAATGTCCACAGTATCGAGGTCGGGCATGCCGTCGTATCGCTCGCCCGCGGCCGCCACGAGCTCGCCCCAGAACTTCAGGTACGGCGGATCGGTGAAGTCGGGCTGCCAGATCGCTCCGTCCTTGTCAGTGGGTTTGTTCGCGCGGCGCACGCCGGAGTTGCGATACCAGTCCGGAAGTGGATGCTTGGGGTCGTACGGCATCAGCCGGATGGCGAGGCGCTGGTGATGCGCACGTGCTTCGGCGAGAGCAAGTGGAGCTGGTTTGTACCCGGATTGCTGAGACCTACTGGAATCCTGCTTGACGCGATACGCCAACTGCTCTGCTCGACTCCTCCCGAAATACCGACCACAGCCTTGAAGCTTGCGTCGCGCGGGGCCCTCAGATGCATCAAGGTCGCCTTGGGGGGTTCCTTAGACTTCGGGTACGGTGTAAGGGGCACGATAGCCGCGGTCGCCGTCGCGAAGCAACATGCCGGCTTCCGGGTCTCCGATAACCTGTTGGGTGTCGGGATTGAAATGCAGCGTCCGGCCCAGGCGATACGAGGCATTCGCGAGATGCATCAACGTCATGGAGATATGCGCTTCCTCGATCGGCGCATTGAGACTGTCTTTGTTGCGGCTCACCACACAATCAATGAAGTTGGAGAAATGCGCGAGTTCCGCCCCCTCGTGGACCTTGGGTTGGGGCTCCTGGTCTGGGCCGAGCCATACGCCGTAGGTATCCGCATCCTCGTCGCCGGTGGCGACATACCCGTTGGACCCGTAGAAGATGTCACCGATGGTGTTGTGTCTGCCGGACAACGGACCTAGCGCAGGCGTTCCGGGCTTCTGCTTGGGCTCCGGAGTGCCCATCTCGGCGGTACCGATCTCCGCTTCGTGATTGGATATCCAGTGCCGAACCTCGAACGTCAACATTTTCCGCCTGCCATTGGGCAAATCGAATTCAAAGGCACAGACCAGGTCGTTCGGGGTTTCCTGGTCATCGTCGAACATGAAGTGGCCGCCGATGGCGCTGACCTTGTTGGGGAACGTTACGCCCAGGCCCCAGCGCGCGACATCCATCTGATGAGTGCCCTGATTTCCCATGTCGCCGTTCCCGTAATACCAAAACCAGTGCCAGTTGTAATGGAAGCGATTCTTGGTGAAGTCGTGCAAAGGCGCAGGCCCGGTCCAAAGATCGTAATTCACTCCGGCCGGTACCGGCGTCACCGGCGCATGACCAATGGTGTTGCGCCATTTGTAGCAAAGCCCGCGGGCCATGTAGACGTCGCCGATCAGCCCGTCGTGAACCTTCTGGATGCCGTCGCGTATGGCCGTGGCGGAGCGGATCTGCGTGCCGTGCTGGACGACGCGGTTATACCGCTGGGCGGCGGCTACGAACTGCTTACCCTCCCACCAATTGTGTGAGCAGGGCTTCTCCACATACACGTCCTTGCCGGCCTGGCACGCCCAAATGCCCATCAAGGAGTGCCAATGATTTGGAGTGGCGATGGAAATGGCATCGATCGACTTGTCCTCCAGAAGCTTACGGACATCTACGAACGTCGCCGGCTTGGGAATTCCCATCTTCTCCATGTGCGCGACTCGCTGTGCGAGCACATTCTCGTCAATGTCGCAGACGGCGGCAATTTGAACGTTGTTCAGCTTGGAATAATTCTCGACGTGATCCATGCCGCGCCCGTGTACCCCGCAGATCGCAACCCGCACGCGGTCATTCGCGCCCATCACCTGCCCGGTACGGCTGATGAATGCCGCGCCCCCAGCAGCGGCTATGCCGGCTGCACCCGCCACGCCAGTTTTCAAGAAATTCCTACGGCTTAGCTCGGACTCCTTGGACATAATGATTCTCCCTGCGCCTGCGACGCGATTCGACTATTGTTCGTGCGCGGCATATCGCTGGTAAGCGTCGGCAACCCCGGCCTGCTTGTAGTCGCCGTGATGAATGAAAACGCGATAGCGGAACGTCAATTGTTTGCCCTGCGGAACCGTCCAGCTACCATCCTTCTCCGGATCTTTATAAAATTCCCGCCAGCCGAAGGGATTGGCGGCAAGCAGACCGTATCCGCGCGCGTGCCACCACGTCGGATGCCGGAAGCTCTTGGGGCTATCGAATACGGCGACACCAAGATCCTCGCCGGCGATGGTGCCGTCATAGTCGACCCAATCCGCGCGCTTCCCCCAAATTGCTTTCTCCCCTTCCGCTCCTGCGGAGTTCACCATGTGCCCGGGAGGCGAATTTAGCTCCTGGGCCAAACGCAGTCCGAAGCTTCCTTCTTTGCTGTCGCCGAGCGTCAGGTCGGAGCCATGATTCGCCGCAAGCGTGATCTCGCAATCGATCCAGCGGGTGTTTTGATCGCCACCAAAGCCGAACGACTGGATCTCGTCTGCGATCACCCTGCCTTTCGGGTCGGTCAACTCAAAATAGGCGCGCAACTCGCCGCCATCGCCGCTTTGGAGCTTCTCCAGCTTGCGGAACACGGTGCGCCCGAACACCCCGCCGTCGCTGTAATGGCTGAACACCGACTCGCCCCAGAAATCGACGCCATCGATGTTTCCGTGGCCCCAGTACATGGGACGCTGGTGGGGCTCGAGGCTCTCATCCTTCTCGTGCTCCGGCGGAATCGTATTTCCGACGGGAAAATCCCGCGTGACGATGGTGCCCTGGGCCGTGCGCAGCGGTTGGAAGTACGGTTTGGCAACCTCGGCGGAAAAGAAGTACGTTGTGAAGGGCTGCCCCGCGATGAGCACGTCAACCTGGTCGCCTTTCTGAACAAGCTCCACCTTGTCTCCTGCAGAAAACGTCGCGGCCGCAAAAAGCAGTGCAGCAATCGACCCCAGCGCCAGCGCAAGTCCAACCCTGCTCCTGATCAAGAATCACCTCACCGGCTCAGCTCAAAAACTGCAACGTTTCTGCCACCAAACGCTCAGTGCCTTGGTACGGATCTTCGCCGGGGCCTCCGTCCCACTCCATCATAAAGTAGCCTTTGAATCCGCCTTCCTTGGCGAGCTGAAACATTTTCGGCAGGTCCACCTGGTAAGTCTTGCCGCCCTCGGTCACCAGTTTGTCTTTGACATGGCAGACACCGTAGGCATGCCTCAGCATGGCGGCCACGCCGCGCTCGTTGTATCCAGGGTCGCCGCTGTTCAACGTGTTGCCGAAGCCCGGCAGGGACCGCAGATAGGGATTGCCGACCTTCTCGATGACCTGGACGATGAAGAATGGGTCCTCGTTGCGAAGATCGTCGTTTTCAAGATTCACCAGGATGTTTTTGCTCGCCCCATAGTCCGCGACTTTCCCCAATGTCTGCGCAGCCACCTTAAGGTCGGGCTTGACGCCCCTCGGAGCACCGAGATGCTGGCGCATGCTCGGAGAGCCTAGAATCTTGGCTAAGTCGATCCCGTGCTTGCCGAAATCTATCGCCTCCTGACGCTTGGCGGCATCGGGATCCCAAAAGCTCTTTCCTCCCAGCCCCAAGTCGACGAGGTGTGATCCGGCTTGCTCCACCGACTTGCGGAAGGCGTCCAGATAGGCCGAATCAGTGGAGGACAAATGCGCGGCCAGCGGGCCGATATTACGGACGCCGAATTTCGTAGCGACCATGGCCGGAAAATCCTTTAGATCCATGCCGGGCTTCTGCCGCTTCCAGTAAGGGTTCGTGGGGCTATCGATAAACTCGCGGAATGGCCACGAGGTTACGGCGAGGCGCGCGCGCGGCTCAGTGGGAAACTTCAAGTGGGGCTCGCCGGGCGCAGCGGAGGGACGTCGCAATGCTGTGGTCAGGCCTAGGCCCAGGGCCGCGGCGTCTAGCACGAATTGGCGTCGAGAGAAATTCTTCATGTAGCCCGGGGCGTTGTGGCGTCGGTCTGTGGCCGCCGACCTGTCGGTGCTGACCGAGCACGACTGCGATTCCAGCGCTCATAGAGCGCCGCTATAACGACGCCGCTACAACGAGATTGGTCCTGCGAAATCAAAACGTATACTTCAGCGCGAACTGCAGGATTCGCGGGCTGACATCGCTCAATATCTGGCCGAATGTCGGGTCGGTGAAGTAGTTGTCGGGAGCGCTGAAATTGACGTGGTTCATCACGTTGAAGAATTCAAACCGCAGTTCAAACTTCTGCCGCTCGGTGATGTTGAAATACCGCACCACGGCGGCATCGACATCGACATATCCGGGCGCAAGCAGCGAATCCCTTCCCGAGTTGCCGAAAGTGCCTGTCGGACTCAGCGAAAAAGAGGCTGGATTCAGCCATTGCAGCGCCCCGGTGGTACTCTTCACATAGGGATTGCCGGACACGTCCGGGCGGTCCAGAAAGACTCCGCACAGACAATTGTCGACACCGTCCAGAGCGTAAAACCAGGTCCCGGTGTGAACGGCCACGATCGGCGACAACTGCCAGTCGCTCAGGAAACGATTCGTCCAGGGATTCGCGAAGTGGGGCATCTGGGCAATGAACGTGAGGTTAAAGATCTGACGCAGGTCAAAGCTGCAATTGCCGCGGTCGGCGTTTCGATTAAACGGATTCTGTGTATAAGGACCGCCCAGGTCGCCCTGGAAATCAGTTTCGCTGAGGCAATGCGACCAGGTGTAGTTTCCCAGGATCGTGTAGTGGTTGCTGAAGCGGTGCTGGACCTTGAGCAGAAGTCCCTCGTACTCCCCGTTAGAGCCGGCATCGAGGTGATAAATGTCCGAAACACCCATGCCCGCCACAGGATTGATGAGCGAGAGCACGCGTCGCTGGTTTTCGTTGTCCGGCGTCGAGCAAGGCGATCCATTGCACATTCCCGGGATGAACACGGCGGGGTTGATGTCCTCTCCGGTCCAGATGTGAGTGCTCTTGTTGCCGACGTAATCCGCCGCCACGAGCCAATTGTTCGTCAATTGGATCTGATATCCGAGATTCCACTCGTTGACGTTCATCGGGCGCGAATTCAAAGGGTAGTCATAGAAGCTGCTTTCCGCCGGAAAGACGGCATTTTTGCCGGGAGGATAGGGCAACGGGAAAGGATTGCCGCCCGGATAGCCGCCCCATGGGTTCGATAATCCTCCTGCCGGGCTGTTGAGATCGACAACACTGCCCCAAGGTGCACCCTGTGTCTGGTCCTCGAAGTAGGCGGTCGGTATGGTGTCATAGAACAGGCCATAGCCGGCGCGAATCACCTGGCGGCCGCTGCCGCTCGGATCCCAGACGATGCCGACACGAGGTTCGAAAGCCCCAAGATCGGAATAGGTGTAGCTACGCGGTATTCCGGGGTCGCCGGGATAGAACAGTCCCGGCGGCGCATTGGCATACTGGCTGGTCTGGGTGCCCGCAATGAAAGCTGCCTCCGAAAAGTGGTCCACCGCGTTGTGAGTTTCAGTCACTGACAGGTTGGGTTCCCACCTCAAGCCCAGGTTGAGATTGAAACGCTTCGTCATCTGAACGTTGTCGTTGACATAGAGTCCGATGTAGTTCTGCCGCCCGTTAAACTGTGTCGGGTTTCCCTGATCGAAAAAGTTGGGTTGTCCCAGCAGGAAGTCGAGCAGGCCGTCATTCGAGAACTGGCCGCTGAAAGTGTACCCTCCGTTCGCGTAGGCATTGTTCGCATAAGGATACTCGTAGTGGATCCAATCCGCGCCCGTCGACAGGTGGTGGCGGCCACGAACGAGGTTCACATCGTCGGAAATTTCCGCGACGTTATTTCTGAACAACGCCGGAGCGCAAGTGCCGCAGCCGATCCCGAAATAACCCGTAATTCCTATATCGATGGCATTTGGCACGGCCTGGAAGATGTTGACCCCGAAGTCCGTCAGGTTTTTCATATCGGACGCCGGACCCCGGGTAATGGCCAGCCGCGTCCAGGTGAAATGGAGGGAATTCAGCGTGTTTGGAGTGATCGAAAAGCTGTCTCCGATCGTCGCGGTCTGCGCGCGGTCAAGCACGCCGCGCTGCGTGGTGAGCAGGAAATCGTTGTCAAAGGCGGCCGGACTCTTGTAGTCGGCGAAGAAGTAGCGGCCGAAGAGACTATTCCTTGCGCTCTGGTTCCAGTCCACTCGACCGATGTACTGATCTTCCCGCTGCGGCTCCGGGATGGCGTAGGTGATCTCGCCGCAGGGATTACTCGTGGTGGGAACGTATTTCAGCAAGGAGAGCGCTTGTGGATTGTAAAGGCTGGGACTGACGAAATCGTTCGCGAACGCCTGCCCCGTGGATGGATTGACGATGGTGCGCGCCACGCCGTTCGATTGGCAGGAGGGAGACAGAATCTGGCTCCAGTCGCCGCTTAGCACGGCCGCCGTGGGCACGAATGTGATCGAAGAGGGCGGCGCGGTACGGATACGGGTGCCTTGGTAGCCGAAGAAGCCGAAGACCTTGTCCTTTTTGATCGGACCCCCGATCGTGCCGCCGAACTGGTTTCGCTTCAGGGTGTCTTGGGTGGCCGCGAAGAAATCGCGCGCGTTGAAGTCACCGTTGCGCACGAATTCGAAGGCGTCGCCGTGAAACTGATTGGTGCCGGACTTGGTAACGACGTCAACCTGGGCCCCCGGGTGAAGTCCCGACTGCGCCGTAAGGCTGCTGGTTTCGACGCTGAATTCCTGAATGGCATCCGGAAAAGGAAAAGGGAGATTGATGTTCGAGAAGTTGTCCATGTGCGTGCCGCCGTCCAGGCGATAGCTGGTGGCCGTGGACTGTCCTCCAGCAACCGAGATGCTGTCGGCGGTAGCGTAGTTCTTGCTGGTCTTGATGTCGTTCACGTTTTGATCGATCGTGTCGGTTGCCGCGCCCATGAGCATGATTAGATCGGTGGCCTGGCGGCCGTTTAGAGGCAGGTCGAGCACGCGCGCGTTGTCCATTACCGAAGAAACGGAAGTGGTCTGCGTCTGCAACATGCTGGCATTGGCAGACACCTGCACCTCCTGTTTCACCTGCCCGACTTGCAGAGTGACGTTAATGGTCACATCATTGCTCACCTGGAGGACAATTCCGGTCTGGACATAGGTCTCAAAACCAGTGGCCTGCACCTCGAGCTTGTACGATCCCACTGGAAGATTCGGAAGCGCATAAATTCCATCCGCGCCATTGCGCGTTGTCCGAACCAGCCCCGTATCGAGCTGGGTGGCCGTTACGTGAGCGTTCGGCACCACACCTCCACTCGGATCCGAAACCAGCCCCGAAATCTGCGCGCTCGCCCCCGCTTGCCCCCAAAGAGGACCCATGCACGCTGTCAGAAGAATGATTCCAGCCGCCAAGACACTACGCGTCATTCTATTCATGCCCGTCGTCCCTCCATCATGAATTCGCGTTTCAGTGTTCCGACAGCTAAGAGTATACGCTCGTCACCTTGGCTCGGGGAGGGCGGAGCAGCGCCGGCCCAGCCTCCGCTCCTGCTTCAACCTGCTCACCGCCTCGGGACACGAGGGACTGCCGTCCACATTGATTCACCGGCGGGCGAAGAGGATTCGCCGCCGCAAAGACCTTATCGAAGAATCGCTTGGCCGCCGCCGCATCCCGGCTGTCCGAGAGATGGAAGTCGAGCGTGGCGCCGCCGGAGTCCACGGCTCGGAACAAATACACCCAGCGCCCGGCGACCCGAACATAGGTCTACCGACTCGCCAGGACGTGCCCGTCCGTTTCAACTCCCGCCGGACTCGGCGGTTCAGTTCGGGAGCATAGCGCTGCACCCAGCTCCAGACCGCGGTGTGGTCGACGCTCAGGCTTCGCTCCGCCATGAACTCCGCCAGATCACGATAACTCAGGGAGAAGCGAAGATACCAGCGGACGCAGAGGGTGAAGATCTCATCGCCGAAGTGTCTTCCCCGGGAAAGGGCTGAGCGATTCTGTCGCATCCCTCCACTCTACCCAAGGTTCGCGGCTTGTTTGCAACACTTCCCTGTTCGCTACGCTTTCTGGAGTCCCAGGCCGTCGCGGGCGAACGCCAGGCACTGCTTTACGTTTTCTTCTTCCTGTCGGTGGCGAGCTCCCTGATCCATACCCGAAACCTGAAACAGTGGTTCAGACGGCGGGTGATCATGCACGAACCGGAGCGTCCGGGCCAGGTAAAGCCCGTCTCTGTCCGGAAACGTCACCCAGTACTGATCCGTCAGACAAGGAATCTTGAGAGGGTCGCGGGTGATCATCTCCAGGTTGAACCGGATATGTGGCCGCGCCGTATGAATCGTGTTAACCACCTGGATCAGATCAAGAACTCCTTGGTTCAGCGGCACCTCCGCAAGAAGAAAACCTTCAGGGGCGTCCTTCACCGCCATATTCTTGAAATGCGTTGTCACCGCAAATGGGGCGAGCTTTTCGACCACCTCCATGGGTGCATCGAGCAAAGAGATGTTGTTGCCCGTATCGAGACATGCTCCCAGGAACTCACTGCTGTGGTGCTCCAACAAGTCGGCCATTTCGTCCGCAGTCCAGTCCTTGTGATTCTCAAGCCCGAGTGGAAGACGGTACTTTTCGAGGATTGGCACCGCGAGCGCGATCCTCTGGTGGGACAAAACCACGAAGCTCTTCCAGTCATCGAGGCTCGTGAACGTCTCGTACCGCCGCCCGTTAAGGCAGGCGGAGCGAAGGCACACGGCTCCCGCCTGTCTCGCTGAAACGACCTGCCGTTCAAAGTCGGCTGTATCGTCTCTCTGTGGCAGGTTGACGATCGCCTCCAGGTACATGTCGAGTTCTGCGGCACGGCGCTTCAGGTTTTCGAGGTACGCAGGCTCCTCCGAATCGAGGGTGATCTGGATGCCCCCGGCGCCCAGGCTGTGGCAGTACTCCAGAAACTCGTAAGCCGAACGTGAGTACGGGCTCGCGGAGAACGAATACTGGACGACACCCATCGAGGTCCGGGCTGAAGCCTGGGCACCCAAGGGGCGTCCGCCGATTACTGACGCAACGGCAGCATTCGCCATCGCGCTCTGGAGAAAGCTTCGCCGGTTCACAATTGAAGTCCCGCAAGGGTCTGATCCCAGGGATTTCGATATGGCCGCACCAGCATGGCCGAGGCTTCCGCATCACCGATGATTTCGTCACGGTCGGCATCCCAACGTACCTTGCGGCCAAGACGTAGCGAGATATTCGCCAAATGGCAAGCGGCGGCCACTTGGTGTTCTTCTTCCAAACTGGACACTGGCTGCTGGCGCGATTTGACGCAGTCGATGAAATTGCGTGCGTGTGACGCTAGCAGGTCGTTATAAGCGCTCCGCTTCACCGGTTCGCACCACGGCATAATCGGGGCGGTTGGCACTCGTTGGGGCCCGCCGGCCGGATGGCCTTGGAACTCTGGAATTTGATTCTGAGGCGGAACTCTTAGGTCCGGGAATACTTGGAAGCCTGAACGGTCGAGCTTCATGCTTCCGTTCGTGCCGAAGAACTCCAAGCCTTCGCCTTGCCCGCGTCCGCGGCTCGCCTCACGATGCGACCAGAGCGCCGTGAATCCGGGATACTCAAACAGCGAGTCCTGAGTGTCAGGGGTTTCGCCGTTGTCGGTTAAAGCGAAGCGCCCTCCGGCCGACGCGACCGCCAGCGGAGCCCGGGTTTTCATCGCCCAATGGATGACATCGATCTCGTGAGCGCCAAGATTGGTCATTTGTCCGCCGGAGTAATCCCAAAACCAGCGGAAGTGATACAGCGAACGATTTGGATTGTACTGGCGTTTCGGAGCTGGGCCTAACCAGAGATCGTAATTCAACTCAGGAGGCGGATCAGCATCGGACGGTGTCCCAAAGCCGGGCATTACGTTGCGAAAGGAACCCATGCGTACGGTGTGGATTTTGCCGATGTATCCGTCCTGGAGCATCTTGACGGCATCCACGTAGTGTCTGCCACTGCGCTGTTGCGTGCCCACCTGCACCACGCGCTCGTAGCGCTTGGCGGCCGCGATCATCCAGCGTCCCTCACGCACAAAAAGGGTCAGAGGTTTCTCTACATAGACGTCCTTGCCAGCGGCGCAGGCCATTACGGCGAGCAATGCGTGCCAGTGGTCAGGCGTGGAGATAACGATGGCCTGAATGTCCGGGTGCTCAAGCAGACGTCGAAAATCGGTGTAGCCCTGGCAGCGTGGACCACAGGCGGCCCGCCCTTCGCGGAGTCTTGGTTCGTAAACATCCGAGATGGCGACCAAGTCCACATCCGGCAAGCTTCTGAAATCATGCACATGCTGGGCACCGATAAGCCCGTAGCCGATAAAACCAACCTGTACGCGGTCGTTGGCCCCAAGGATCCTCGATGCCGAGAAGGCGGCTGCCGTCGTAATGAGAAAATCGCGACGGTTCGGAGACATGCGCCAAATGATATCACTGCTTGGGAGTCCGAACGTGGCCATTCTCTGTTGTAGGCTCGGCGCTCAGAAAACTCTAGAAAGCGCAGTTCGTTCGGCGGCGGGTTGCGCCGGCAGCGTTCTTGGTACCCAGCGGCTGTCTGACGCCGTGTCCCGGAGGCACAGTGGTGCTTTTGATCGATCCCGGCCGCACTCGTGGACCTTCCCCGTGTCTACCAGCAAACCAAACAGCCACATGGTTCGCCGAGCCGATGGAGGCCAGAGTTGCCTCTTTTGGGCTGCGATGAACCGCATTGCACGGCGTCAACAGCGAAACGTGGGTATATACTTCCACCGCGGGTGGGCAGGGCAAGATGATAGGGAACTCGATCGCTGAATTGAGCCCTCCGGAGTTTGGAAGGCTATGATGACGAACGAATACGCCTTCGAGATGGCCACCTCCGCCATCCGAGTCGGCACCGGAGTTACGGACGAAGTGGGCGCGGAGCTGGTGGATCTGGGCAGGCAGCACGTCCTGGTCTTGACGGACCCCAACGTGTGCGCCCTGCCGCCGGTTGCCAGGGTGCTCGAATCCCTCGAACGCCACAAGATTCGCTTCACGCTCTTCGATCGCGTGCGCGTGGAACCCACCGACGAATCATTCCTCGACGCCGCCTCCGCCGCCCGATCCGACGATTTCGACGCCTTCGTCGCGGTCGGCGGTGGTTCAACGATCGATACCGCGAAAGCTGCCAACCTCTACAGTTGCTATCCCGCGGATCTCCTCGATTACGTCAATCCGCCTATCGGGAAGGGCCGCCCCGTCCCCGGTCCGCTCAAACCTCTGATCGCAATTCCCACCACGGCCGGCACCGGCAGTGAAACAACCGGCGTGGCCATTTTTGACTTCGTGCCCATGCACGCCAAGACAGGGATCGCGCATCGCCGCCTGAAGCCCACTTTGGGCCTCATCGACCCGGAGAATACGCGGACGCAGCCCGCCGCAGTGGCCGCGTCAGCAGGGCTCGACGTCTTAAGCCACGCGATCGAGTCCTACACCGCCCTGCCATTCGGACAGCGCCCACGGCCGGAGCGCCCGATTCTGCGGCCCGCCTATCAAGGCTCCAACCCCATCAGCGACGTTTGGAGCCTGGAGGCGCTTCGGCTGGTCGCGACCTACCTGCGGCGGGCGGTGGCCGACCCCGCGGACGGCGAGGCGCGGACCTTCATGCTGCTCGCTGCCTCGTACGCCGGGATCGGATTCGGCAATGCGGGCGTCCACTTGCCCCACGGGCTGTCTTATCCGGTATCGGGCATGGTGCGAAGTTATCGGGCGCCTGGCTACGCGGTAGGGCATCCGCTGATCCCGCACGGGATCTCGGTCATCGTCAATGCCGCAGCGGTCTACCGGTTCACCTCGCCTGCCTGTCCCGAGCGCCACCTTCGAGCGGCGGAGGTGCTTGGCGCCAAAATGGACGGCGCGCGGGCCGCCGACGCTGGAAAGATTCTCGCGGATCAGATCATCGCGTTGATGCGTGATCTCGGGGTTCCCAACGGGCTGCGCGAGCTCGGTTATCAAGCCGAGGACATCCCGGCACTTGTGGAAGGCACTCTACCGCAACACCGCGTAACCAAACTCTCACCCCGCCCTGCCGGCTCGGACGACCTCAGCCGGATTTTGGAAGAATCCATGGTGATCTGGTAGGGACGGCTCTGGTGACGCGGCGCCGGTCTTGGTGACCGCCTAACCTGCCGCTGACTCGCGCGGCAGGCCGCGAGAAGGGCGTGGCCATCCGCACCGCCCAGTCACTCAGGGCGTGACGTTCTCCTCGGGGCCATGATTCTAGGCTGCGCGCACGAATCGAAGAAACGGTGGACGGCCTTCTTCACGTAGAAAGAATACTTGAGCTTATCCAGAGTGGGCCGCAAACTGGCCATGCTCAGTTTTGCTGGCGCGGATCGGCTTCCTCGCAATCGGTCGGTTTTACCTTACTGGATTTCCGAGCAACTCCCAGCCCCTGGGTGAGGATACATCACGCCCTGACACCAGATTCACCGAAGCCCGCAGCCGCTAGTAGGCGGATTGGCCGGCGCGGTCAATGCAGGCAGACGCGCCGCTGCGAGCATCTGATTGAGCCCTGGCAAGTCCTGCTGGCGTAGCTGATCGAACTTCGTCATGCTCTGCTCGATCTCGCGGCAGCTTTGGTCGATCGCCGCCATATCGCTCGCGGTCGGCCGCATGTCGCCGAAATCCAAATCTTGCAAGCGTCGCGCGAGGTCGCGGTTGGCGATGCCGAAGCCTGCATTGCCGCTCATCAGTCCGGCGGCTTTCTCGTCGAAGGCTTTGGCGGCAGCCATCAAGTCGGCATCCTGGGCCGCTTTGGGTTCGTCGGCGGCCAAAGCGCTGTGCATCTTCTGGAGAGCGTCGTAGGCATCGAGGCTTGCGCTCAAGCCATTCACTACTTGCCGCTCGGTCGCGAACTGGGCTTCGAGATCGGCTTGCGTCACAGGCGATCGCGGGTCGTTCTTAAGGGTCAACTCGCGCTGGTAATTCTGCCCATTGACGCTCAGCCTGACCTGATACGTGCCTGGAATAGCGAGGGGCCCGACCGGCTGGACGCTGGGCGTAGCGCCGATGATGGCATGCCAGGTCAAGGTGTATTCCGTGTAATCGAGCACGCCACCGAAGTATCCGTAGTTAATGCTCTTGGGAGAGGGATAACGCAGGTCCCAGGCGATGCGATGCATCCCGGCGCTGGTGGAAAGCACCGTCGGCGGCGCAAACCAATAGTCGGGCACGTTCGGCATGGGAGTGGTGTCCGGCGGAAGCGGCGTGCTCGAGTATTCACGCACCATGTGTCCCCGAGCGTCGTAGATGCCCAACGTAACGGGTCCACGCGCGGGTTCCTTAAGGTAGTAATCAACGATGGCCCCCTCGGGCGGATTCTGCCCGCGCGGCACTTCGGGCGGCAGTGGCGTGTCCTGGTCATTGGACCAGCGCACTCGCTGTGCCGATTCCGGCTTGTAGAGGTAAGCGTCGCTGGCTTTTGCCTCGGCAAGCTGTCGCAAAGGTTCCAGGTCGTCGAGGATCCAGAGCGAGCGGCCGTAGGTGGACGCGACGAGGTCCTCGTCGTGAATCGTAAGGTCTGAAACAACGGTGTTCGGCAAGTTGAGCTGGAGTGATTGCCAATGGCTTCCCTGATCGAAGGAGACCCACGCGCCCATCTCAGTGGCGGCGAAGAGCAGACCCGGCCTGACGGGGTCTTCACGCACCGAGCGTACGCGCACGTTGTCGGGCAGCCCGTCGACGATGGCCTGCCAGGTCTGGCCGAAATCGGTGGTCCGGTAAATGTAGGGATTGGTATTGGCAGCGTCTTCTACGGCGGCGTAGGCAGCGCCGGCGCTGTGATGCGAGGCGTCGATGATGATGACGCCCGAACGGGCGTCGAGCGCGGGCGGCGAGACGTTGCTCCAGGTCTGGCCGCCGTCTCGAGTAACTTCGATCACTCCATTGCTGGTCCCCGCCCAGATCACGCCCCCCTGCACCGGGCTGGGTGCCAGGCTTTCAATGGCGACAGGGCGCGGACGGCCCGACGGACTGGCCGCGCCCGGCACAGATAGGCCTGAGGGCCCGCGGGCGGTGAGATCGGGGCTGATGTGCTTCCAGGTGACACCGCCGTCCTCGGTGGCGAGTACGTACTGCGCGCCCATGTAGAGCAGATGCGGGTTCTGCGGCGAGTAGGCGAGCGGCGGCATGCTGTTGAAGCGATCCGCTTCGCTCGGTGTGTAAACCACCACGACCTGGCCGGTTTCGCGGTCGAAGCGGCGCAGGACGTGATACCAGCCTTGGGTGAAGATCCAGCGCGGGTTCAGCGGATCCACAACGATATAGCCCGCCTCAAAGCCGCCTACGGGATACCAATCGCGATCGCGGATGCCGCCGAAATCGCTGCGGCTTTGCACGCCCGCAGTGCCGCTGTCTTGCTGCGCGCCGTAGATCCAGTATGGAAACTGGTTGTCGGTGGAGATGTGGTAGAACTGCCCGTTGGGCAGATTGAACCATGGAGACCAGGTACGGCCGCCGTCAAGGCTGATCGTGGGGCCTTGATCCGAGCCCATCACCATCCACTCGGGATGAGTGGGATCGATCCAGAGGGCGCGATCGTCATCACCGCCGGGTGCGCCCTTATACGCAACAAACGTATGGGCACCGTCGAGCGATCGGTACATGGCGGTGCCCATCAGGTAGACCATGTCAGCGTTCTTCGGGTCCACGTAAATGCGCCCGCCGGCGCTCGCGATGCGCGTTGTGGCGAGTTGCCAATTGGCGCCGCCGTCGTCGGACCGATATACGCCGCGATCGCGGCCGCCCACCAGCACGTACACACGCTGGCCGTGCGTTCCTGCCGCCACTGCAATGGTGGCGCTTCGGAGGCCGAGGGGCAGTCCCTGCTGTGATAGCGCCGTCCAAGTGGCGCCTCCGTCGGTGGACTTGTAGATCACCGGCCCCACCGTGGCGGGCTCGGCTGGCGGCGCGTTTTGCACGGCTCCCGGCGGGCCGAAGCCGCCGCCGGGACGGGTCACGGTAGCGTAGACCATGCTCGGGTCGGCGTAGTCGAAGGCCAGATCCGTCACGCCCGTGCGGTCATCGATGAAGAGCACGCGATTCCAGGTGTGTCCCCCGTCCGTAGTCCGATAGACGCCGCAAGCCGCCTTGGCGGCGTCCGCGCCGAAGCGAGTGGCAGCCCCCGCTAGGACGATGTTCGCGTTGTGAGGATCCACCAGAAGCGCAGCGAGGTAACGAGTATCGTCCAGTCCGACCTTCTGCCACGTTGTTCCGGCGTCAGTGGATTTGTACATCCCGTTGCCGGGCGTAAATGACCAGCCGGTGGGGTCGCCGGTGCCGGCATAAACGATGTGCGAATCGGAGGGGGCGACCGCCACCGAGCCGATGGAGGGCACGTGCTCTTCGTCGAAGATCGGCTTCCAGACCGTGCCTCCGTCGGTGGTCTTCCACACGCCGCCTTCGGGCAGCCCGAGATAGAAGGTGGTGGGATCGCCCGGCACGCCGCTCACCGCATAGACGTTACCCGAGCGATACGGACCCGCTAACCTCCAGCGCATCCCGGAGTAAAGATTGGGATCGACGCTTTGTGCTGCCAGGCATGGCGAGGCAGGCAGGCAGGCGACCGCGAGCACGAGGATGTGAGAAACGAAACGTCCCATGAGTGAACTCCGCTTTTGTTGCGAAGACATGAGGGCAAACTCCCGCTTTGCGAGCACTAGCCTCTAGAGCGACCGCAGGAAATTGATGACATCCTGCTGCTCCGGAGTGCCCAATCGATTGAAACGGTCGATTACCCGGCTGGCCTCACTACCGGGGCTCCGGTGAAACTCGACGGCCTCCACCAAATTGCTGGTCCGTCCGTCATGAAGAAAGAATATGCGTTGCCCGACACCCCACAGCGGCGCGGTCCGGAACTCGTCCGGGCCTGCGCCGCCTTGGGTGATGCCGTCTGCCAGACCCGTACCCATATGGTGCACAAGTAGATCCGAGAAAAGGTTTACCGGCTTGTCGGAGAGGGCAGCGCTCGGAACAGTCGAGGAGCCACTCGCAATCATCTTCCCAGTGGTAAACGACGGCGTGTGGCAGTGCGCACAGCCGACCTTGTCGAAGAGCATCCGTCCCCTTGTGGTAGATGGCGTCTCAGGGGCCGGCGTGGGCGGGGCCAGCATGCGCATGAAGTCCGCGAAAGCCTCGATGTCAGAAAGCACGGCTGTATTGGTATTGGCGCTCGGAGTGGGGGTGGTGGTGAAGTTAACCGTGTCATTGGGAGTGGCGGTAAGAACACAACCCGGCGTCTCGTCGCGTTCCTGCGGAAACAGTTGGTTTGAGATTCCCATCTCAACGTTATAGGCTTCGGCCGCGAACATCAGAAGCGACTTGTTCTGAGCTTTCCATCCGAAGCGAGTAATGGTGCCGTCGTTGGCACTGCGGTTCGCATTGCCGCTCAGGTGCGCGTTGGCATGACCGGAGATACCCAACGCTCTCTTCTCCGAAGCGTCGGCAGTCTGGTTCGCGAGGATTGCGCCGTCAGGGATTGCCTCGATGAGCCCGGCGCCAAATACAGGTGTCGGGATGCGAAAGATGATGTTTGGATTTCCGCCGCGGCCGGTAAGCGGATTTCCGGCCGGTAGGAAGTCGAATTGAGCGATGTTGCAACCCGCCGCGTCGCTGCGGCCGGTAATCACGAACAGGTCGTGCACATCGCCGTCGTTGGTTCCATCGGGATTCCGCTTGAAGCGTGCTTCGCGGATGGGACCTTTCGGCGTAATAAACCATGGCACCTTGTTCTTTGCGCCATTGAGAGTGGCAACCGCAATCAAAGGGTTCTGCGCTGGGCTCGAACCGCCGGGTGCCGGCTGCGAATGGCAGGAAAAGCACTGGTTTGAGTTAAACCGGGGCCCGAGCCCAGTGTTGTTACCCCCCGTAACGGTCTCCATGTCTTGGAACCGTGTGAGTCCGTCCTGGGAAAAAGCGCTTTCGTCCGCGGTCAGGCCCGGCAAAGGAGTACCGGCGCCGGGCGCGCCCCCACGAACCCCAGGGTCTGCGGGGGCGCGCACCGTTTGACCCGCCTCGCAAAGGCAAGTTGTCAGAACTGCGCCGAGGATTCCAGATAAGACTCCTGAGGCAACTCTAAACCGTAACCGCATAACGTACGCTCCTGTCTAGGTGCTGCATCGGCCAGGCGCCTTCGATTCTAATCAAACTCACTTCGCGATACCAAGCGAACTTTGATCGTTCGTTAAATACTGCCTGTTTAGGGCGCCGCGGCTCGATTCCACATAGCTACGTGAACGGGTCAGGCGGTATTCAGCCCGAGGGCTAGGTTGATGAACAGAACCTGCCCGATCCCTCTTTCAGCACCGCCTTAGTTGGAGTACGAGGGATTACCATCCACATTGTTCAACCGCGGGCGAGGATGATTCGCCGCTGCCCAGACCCTATCGAAGAATCGCTGGCAGCCGCCGCATTCGGCTCTCCGAGCGATAGAAGTCGGGCGTGGCGCCGCTGGAGTCCGCGGCACGGAACAGATACACCCTCCGCCCGGCGACCCGAACATAGGGCTCATCGACTCGCCAGGACGTACCTGTCCGTTTCAACTCCCGCCGGACTCGGCGGTTCAGTTCGGCGGCATAGCTCTGCACCCAGCTCCAAGCCCGTGGCGTGGTCGACGCTCAGGCTTCGCTCCGCCATGAGCTCTTCCAGATCTCGATAAATCAAGGGGAAATGGAGATACCAGCCGACGCAGAGCGCGATGATTTCATCGGCGAAGCGTATTGCCCCGAAAAACCGCAGACCGCTGCTGCCATCCCTCCACTCTACCCAAGGTTCGCGGCTTGCTTACAACACTTCCAGGCTGCGCTCATCCAGAACGGCGAAACGAACCGGCTTCGTTCACCCGGGTCTTCCACAAGGCAAGGCGCGCTCGGCTTACTGTCCACCTTACTGTCCATTTCCGTGGAGTACGAGGGAGACGGAATGGAATCCGCGAGACAACGGGGAAATCCCACTAAACCCTGATCTTGTCCTCTGTTTATTTGGATGAAATGCGAACTTGGAGATTTGGTAGCGCTACCGGGAATCGAACCCGGGTTTTGAGATTGAGAATCTCACGTCCTAACCCCTAGACGATAGCGCCGGAAGTGCGGTGGTCCGACCCTTGGCAATCCGTTCAGCATCAGCGCGGAATCCGCGCCTCGAAAACGATCATGTCACCGGGTCAGTTCCCTGCCGGCCTAGAATACAACACGTTCCGAGCCACTGACAACTGACGACAAAGGTGCCGGTGTCATGAGACCGATCGCCGGAAACTGACCAACGGAAACCGACCTCGAGAACCGTTGATTAGAACTTCGTGACCGACGAAAAGTTGAAGTCGCGGACCTTCATCGCCGGCACCACCATCTCGAAGGACTCCTCGCCCGCCGCGCGCTCGGGCGGACCCATCATCTCCACATTGGAGAGCATCTCGATCAGGCTCTGATTGAAGCGCAGGTTCCTCACACCGCCGCGCGTCTCGCCGTTCTCGATCGCGAAAGTGCCGTCGCGGGTCATGCCGGTGACGATCTTGCGATAAGGGTCGACCTCGCGAATGTACCAGAGGCGCGTGATCAGCAGGCCCCGCTCTGTCGATCGCACCATCTCCTCGACGCTCTGCCGGCCTCCTTCCATGACGATGTTCATGGGCGCTTCGCCGTATTCGTTGGGCAGCGGGAAACCGTGTCCTGTAGGCTCAACACCTAGCTTACGCGCCGTGCTGCGGGCGTAAACCAGGTTCTTCACTACTCCGTGCTCCACCAATTGTACGCGTTGCCGGGGCACCCCCTCGCCGTCGAACGGGGCCCCCAGGTGCAGGGGATGGAAAACGTCGTCGCGCAGCTCGATCGCGGCGCCAAAGAGCTTCTGCCCCACCCGATCCGTCAGGCTGCTGCGTTTTTCGGCTACGGCGAGGCCGCTGAAATCAAACACCATGAAACCGAGGAGGTCAAGCACCGCGGCCGGCTCGAGAATCACTGTGTAGCGGCCAGGCGCCATCTCCTTCGGGTCCGCGCTCGCGAGGGCCTTGCGCGCGGCCCGATCCGCCAATCCCTCAGGGTCAAGCTCCAGATGATTCGGGCCCGTCTTCTTGGCCCAGCCGGACGCCGTTTCGCCGAGCATGGTGACCGAGAACTCGGAGATCGTCTCCTCGTGGAAGGCTTTCAGGCCGCGCGAATTGAAGAGCGCCATGACCGAGGTGCCGCTCGAGCAGACGCCCGCCGCCGTCAGGTGATCGGATTCGGCCCGTCCAATCACCGCCGCCACCGTGAGGGCGCGATCTTCGGGCGTGAGCGCGGAGGTCTCCGGGTAAAGGCGGTCGAGCGCCCGATACATCTGCGGACCCGGCATCGGCAGCATGTCCGGGTCGCGCGGCTGCAATCGCGCGAGCTCGAGCGCCGACTCCGCCAGGCGGCGGATCGAGGCGGGATCGAGTTTGTTCGTGCTGGCCCGCGCCGTGCGCTGCCCGGCCACCGCCCGAATGGACAGGTAAGTCGAATCCTCAGCCACGTTCTGGTGGATGGCGTTGTTGGCAAAACGGGTCAGCGCATACTGATTCGACGTGATCGTCGCCTCGGTCTCATCGGCGGTGGAATACTTGGTGACTTCGTGGAAGAGCTCTTGGGCGCGCTGGCGAGTCAGGATCATTGGGTGACTGAGCGATTGGGTGATTCAACGATTGACTCATTGAGCCATTGAATCAATGAATCATTCTGCTCCGTAGGCCACTCCGACCTTCACGTTCCGGAACCGCGCCGGCGCCGCGCCGTGTCCGGTGCCCATGAGCTGGGCGGGCTGGCCCTTGCCGCAGTTGGGCGTGCCCCACAGCGTCCATTCCTCAGGACCGCAGATGGCATCGCACGAGTTCCAGAATTCCGTGGAGATTCCGCCGTAACTCGGATTCTTCAGCATCCGCGTGCGCTTGCCGCCCTTGATCTCCCAGCCGATTTCCGTCCCGAACTGGAAGTTGTAGCGGCGATCGTCAATCGACCAGCTCCGGTTGGTCTCCATCAGGATGCCGTCGTCGGTGGAGGCAATCAAGTCCTCGAGCTTCCCCGCCCCAGGGAGCAGGCTGACGTTGGTCATGCGGATGATCGGAATGCGATTCCAGCCGTCGGCGCGCATGGCGCCGCTCGATCGCGGGAGGTTCGCCGTTACCGCGGACTCGCGCGAGCTCAGGTATCCCACAAACAGGCCCTCATGAATAACGGGCGTGCACTGCCCCGGCACACCCTCGTCGTCATACCGGAAGGTGCCGAGGCCCGGCCCGTGCTCGGGGCGCGCGTCCGCCACCACATTCACGATCCCGGACGCGTACTTCAAGGTATTGAGCTTCTCGAGGGTCAGAAAGCTCATGCCGGCGTAGTTCGCTTCGTCCCCGAGCACGCGGTCAAGCTCGATGGGGTGTCCGATCGACTCGTGAATCTGCAGGCCGAGCTGCGCGCCGCCCAGGATCACGTCCTTGACGCCCTGCGGGCACTGGTCGGCGGTGTGCAGCGCCACCACTTCCTCCGCGATTCGGCGGGCGTTCGCCAGGAGGTTGAGTTCCTCGATCAACTCGTAGCCCTTCGTTTGATACTGCCCCCCGAACGAATTCGGAAACGAGCGCTTCTGGATCTCGCCCTCGCCGAACGAGGTGGCGCTGTAGCCGGCACCGGTCAGCGTGCGCACCTGGCGGATCTCGGAACCCAGACTCGAGAGAAACCACTGATCGATACGGCGGAAATCCATCGAGCCTTCGGCCAGCGTCACACCCTTCACACCACGCATCTCCGCATCCACCTTCAGCAGCAGGTCGAGGCAAACCGATACGGGCATAGTGAAGGGATCAATGGCGCAGGCGCTCTCCCAATGATCGACCACCGGATCCTCCGGCGCCAATTGCACGTCGTGACGCTTGGCGCGCGCGCTGGCCCGCGCAATAGCCACGGCCCGCGCCGCGCAACGATCCACACCGTCGCACGAGAGATCATCAGTCGAGGCAAAGCCCCAGGCGCCGTCCGCGATCACGCGAACGCCGAGGCCCTGCGACTCCAGATCGCGCACTCCGGACGCCTGGCCGTTCTTGGTGGAGAAGTAGCGCTGCCGGTAGTCGATGGCGCGCACGTCGGCATAGGTGGCGCCGGAGGTTACTGCGGTATCGAGAGCGCGAGCGGCGAAATCCTTCATATCAGAATACGGCTGTAGCGGCGCCGGAAGCCGCCGGTGAGGACACCGGCGCTACAGGCTGCCACAAAAACGCGAGAGCCGCAAGGTTCGCAACGCGCGGGCCGTGCGGCTCCCAATCCTGCTCATCCATGGCGGCGGTCCAGGCGCGGCCTGCGCCCGCCCCGGGTCCTAGGTGCCTTCGTTCCACGAAGCCAGGTACGCTTCCTGCTCCGGCGTCAGGGTGTCGATGCCCACGCCCAACGATTCGAGCTTCAGCTTGGCGACGCTCTGATCAAGCTCGGCGGGCACAGGGTAGACCTTCGCATCAAGATCGCGGGCGTTCTTCACCAGATACTCGGCGGAGAGCGCCTGGTTGGCAAAGCTCATGTCCATCACGACAGCCGGATGGCCCTCGGCGGCGGCCAGGTTGATCAGACGGCCTTCGCCCAGCAGATAGACCTTCCGGCCGTCGGCGAGCGTGTACTCGTCCACAAACTCGCGAGTCTGGCGCTTTGCCTTGGCAAGGCCTTCGAGCGCCGGAATGTCGATCTCCACATTGAAATGGCCGGAATTGGCCACGATGGCGCCGTCTTTCATGAGCTTGAAATGATCGGCGGTGATCACGCTCTTGTCGCCCGTCAGGGTGCAGAAGATGTCGCCGATCTTGGCGGCCTCGGCCATCGACATCACGCGGAAGCCGTCCATGATCGCTTCAAGAGCGCGCGTCGGATTGACTTCGGTCACGATCACGTCTGCGCCCAGGCCCTTGGCGCGCATGGCAAAGCCGCGCCCGCACCAGCCATAGCCGGCCACAACCACACGCTGTCCGGCAAAAAGCTGATTGGTGGCGCGAATAATGCCGTCCACGGTGGACTGGCCCGTTCCATACCGATTGTCGAACAGGTGCTTGGTGTCCGCATCGTTCACGGAAATCACCGGGAAGCGGAGCACTCCATCCTTGGCCATGCTGCGCAGCCGGATGACGCCGGTGGTGGTTTCTTCGGTGCTGCCGATGATGTCCGGAATCAGCTCCTGGCGCTTGGTGAGCACAGCCGTGACCAGATCGGCGCCGTCGTCCATGGTGATCTGCGGGCGATGCTCAAGCACAGCGTGCAGGTGATTGTAGTAAGTTTCGTGATCTTCGCCTTTGATGGCGAATACGGGAATGTGGTAGTCCGCCACCAGCGAGGCCGCCACGTCATCCTGGGTGCTCAGCGGATTCGAGGCGCAGAGCGCCACCTGGGCGCCGCCGTCGCGCAGCGTGATCGCAAGGTTGGCCGTCTCGGTCGTCACGTGCAGGCAGGCGGCAATGCGCACGCCTTCGAGCGGCCGCTCTTCGGCAAAACGCTTGCGGATCAGTTGCAGCACCGACATCCACTGCTGGGCCCACTCGATGCGCAGCTTCCCTTTGGGCGCGAGGCCCATATCCTTCACATCATGATTCAGCTTCGAAACCGTAACCGTTGCCATTAAATACCTGCCTCCTTTTTCAATGTCGCAGCTTTGTCTGTGTTTTCCCAGGTGAAGCCCGGCTCGCGGCGCCCGAAGTGCCCGTAGGCGGCCGTCCTTTTGTAAATGGGCCGCAGCAGGTCGAGCGACTCAATAATGCCGCGCGGCGTCAGTTGGAAGTTGCGGCGCACGAGCTCCACCAGCTTGCTGTTCGGAACCTTGCCAGAGCCGTTCGTGTTGACCATCACCGAGACCGGCTCCGCCACGCCGATCGCGTAAGCCAACTGCACCTCCGCATGGCTCGCCAGGCCCGCCGCCACCACGTTCTTGGCAATGTAGCGCGCCATGTAGGCCGCGGAGCGGTCCACTTTGCTCGGATCCTTGCCCGAGAAGGCGCCGCCGCCGTGGTGCGCCGAGCCGCCGTAAGTGTCCACGATGATCTTGCGGCCGGTCAGTCCGGAGTCACCCACGGGGCCGCCGATTTCGAAGCAGCCTGTCGGGTTGATGTGGTATTTGGTGTGGGAGTCGAGCATGTGGGCGGGAATCACGGGCTTAATGACGCACTCGAGGACAGCCTCGTGCAACATCCCCTGGTTCCTGGTGGCTTCGGCGTTGTGCTGGGTGGAGACGACAACGGCGTCCACCCTCACCGGACGGCCGTTGCCGTCATACTCCACCGTCACCTGGCTCTTGCCGTCAGGCCGGATGAAGTTGACGATGCCCTCGTGCCGCACTTGAGCCAGCCGCTGGCAAAGTTTCTGCGCCATGGTGATGGGAAACGGCATCAACTCTTCGGTTTCGTCGCAGGCATAGCCGAACATCAGGCCTTGATCTCCTGCCCCGCCCGTATCGACGCCCATGGCGATGTGCGCGGACTGCTTCTGGACTCTGACCTCGACCTCACAGCCGTCCGCCGTGAAGCCGCAGTCCGGGTCGGTGTAGCCGATCTCCCGGACAGTGTCGCGCACCAGTTTCTCGAAATCGAGCGCGGTCGTGGTCGTGATCTCGCCGGCCACGCAAACGAATTGGTCCTTCACCAATGACTCGCAGGCCACGCGCCCGCGCTTGTCCCCTGCCAGCACGGCATCGAGCACCGCGTCCGAAATCTGGTCGCAAATCTTGTCCGGGTGGCCTTCTGTAACCGACTCGGACGTAAACAAGTAGCGCTCACTCTCAGTTCCTGACAATCAAAACCCTCCTGTAAACGGTTGTCGCTCCGATGGGGATGCGAGTTCAGTAGTTTATCACAGGCCATTCGATTTGCGCCGCCAAAGATGGAGCGCAACTGCTCACCGTGCGTAAGAAGCGAGACCGCCGTCTCAATGGGACCATCCGATCGGCGACCGGTGAGACATGATCGTATCCCCTTTTTTTTCTGCAACATTCCGGCTTCGTTCGTGAAGGGGAACTCGCCGGCTCCCGGGCCACCTGGGACGCCCGGCTCGAGCGAGCCAGAACCTGCTATTACTCGCTGTGCAACGTTGCGCCGGATATCGACGTCAGGGCAGCACGTCGAAAGCGACATTACTCGCAACCGGCCCGCCGGGCGTTGTCACCCGAACCATGCCTGTGGTGGCTCCGGAGGGCACCGTTGTTTCAATCAAGGAGCTCGAAATCACTTCAAACTGGGCTGCCGTCCCGTTAAAAGCGACGGCCGTCGCTCCGGTCAGATCAGTCCCCAGGATTCCGACCTTCGTTCCTACCGTCCCGGCCCTTGGGTTTGTTTCGACAAACCGGTTCAAACCCACGTCCAGGGCGAAGACAGTACCGCAACCACCATAGGCGCGCTCGCAGTTTATGTCCCCACCACTGTCCGGCACCCCGTAAAATACACCATTGGTTGCTTGAACCACTCCACCGTAAGGATTTTGGCCATCAGCGCAGCCCGATTGGACGCAGAAATCATGAAGGGTTGTGAGCACGCCTGACAGAGTGATTTTGAAGATCGTGCCACAGCCAAAGGGCTCGTTGGGATCGCCGCACGTAAGGTCGCCCCCCTGGTAGGTTGTACCGTAGAGATTCCCGTCGGTCGCCTGCATCAGCGCGGCACTGGGGTTAGCGCCATCCGTGGCGTCGAATTGATGCAAAGTTGTCAGCTTGCCCGCCGGAGTAATCTGGAATAAGGTGCCGCAGTCATAGGGAAACTGGCATCCGGAGATCCCGCCGTCGAAGGTCGTCCCATAGAAATTCCCGTCAGTTGCCTGCACCAGCGTAGCGACAGGGAGGTATCCGTCCGGGCAGCCGGTTTGGGAGCAAAAACTGTAAAGAGTTGTCAGCGCGCCGCCTGGGGTAATCTTGAAAACCGTCCCTTCGTTGTAGGTGCCGCCACTCCGGGTTGTGCCATAGAGAATTAAGTCGGTGCCCTGCACCAAGCCACCCCAGGGCGAAGCGCCCTCCGGTCCCACGAAGTTGTGCAGCGTGGTCAATACGCCGCTTGGGGTGATTTTGAAGACTGTGCCAGGGCCGATGTTCCCGAACGTTGTTGTCCCGTAAAAGTTCCCATCTGCGCCTTGCATCAGACCGGATACGGGAAAATAACCATCGGTGCCGTCAAAGCTGTGCAGCGTTGTGAGCACGCCTTGCGGTGTGATTTTGAAAACAGTGCCGCAGCCCAGCTGGCAGGCCGTGAGATTAACGCCTCCCTCCGACGTTGTTCCGTAGAAGTTCCCGTCGCTGCCGAGAGCCAGCGCATTTGGGCTGTTGCCGTCCACGCAGTTGGTCTGGGTGCAAAAGCTGTAGAGTGTCGTCAAAACGCCGTTGGGGGATATCTTGAACACTGTACCCAGGGAATTGGCCCCGCCGGCACCAGTCGTGCCGTAAAGGTTTCCGTCTCTTCCCTGCACCAGGTTCAGATACCCGGGTTGTGCGCCATTCGGTCCGTCGAAAGTTGCGAGGGTCTTAAACCCCTGCGCGGGCAAGTCGAAGGGCGCCATTGCCCCAAACAGAAGGACTGCGCACGCCATCAGCGCCTTGCGATGACTCATTGTTCCCTCGTGAGCCGCAATCATTCTCGACCTCCCCAGGATGGTCCCAAGACAGCGTCGCGGCTGCCAATCCGCTCAGTCGACCTTGCCCGCTTACGGCTTCTCCCCCGACCGGAACTCAGTCCACGGCCCCGCCTTCATATCCTTCAGCACCGGCGCCATCCAGGAGTATTCCGGGTGGGTTTTGAGAAATGGGGCGGCTTCGAAATCCGTGCCGCAAGGATGCCCGCGCCGCGCGATCAGGCTCATAGCTTCGGCCATCTTGCTGTCGGTCGCCTTGCCCTGCACCGCGCCGCCCGGGTAATACGGTCCCCAGTCCCAAACCGGTACGCCCGTGGGCGATGTTTCCGAATGGCCGCAGATCGTGCGCGCGTCAGCGTCGTCGCGCTTTTCGTAGGAATCGTAATGGTCGGCCTCGAACTGCTCGGCCATCGGCACGTCGATCTGACCTTTGTTCTGCTTCATCAGCTCGTCCCACCGCACGTGGCGGGCGTTCGGCGAGGTTTCGGGATTATCGACATCGAAGGTGGTTTCTTCCTGGGTGAGCTTGGGGTCGCTCGAGAAGTTGGATCCCACGAAATAGCCGTCCTTGGTGCGCCAGACGCGATGGTCCTTGAGACCAAGCTCAAACCGGGCAACCTCACCGGTTTTGCGGTCGCCGAGCAGCCAGTCGTTGGCATAGCCGCCGTTGTTGCCCTTCAGCATGATCCCGACGTAATCGTCAATCGAACTCGCGTACTGCAGGGCCTTGCGCGAGCGCTCAAACTCCGGGATTCCGTTCGGGTCCCACCCGTGAAACTGGGTGATGGTGGTCTCGGTGACCATCAAGCCTTCGGAATTGATGCCGAAATCGTCGTCGCTCGTGATCACGCCTGGGAAACCGTCCATCAGCATGCGATAGCCGTGCTCCGGCACAACGTCAAACATGATGCGCCAGCGCTCGCCGTCAATGAAATTGCTCCAGTTGTTGTGGGCGATCACGATCTGATGGTCCTTGGTCCAGCTTCCGGTGGCTACGAAGGCGCTGCAATTGCCCTCCGGCTTAATGTCGGGCGCGCCCGCGGTCTTATGCTGCTCGTCGTACCACGGCACGTAGTAATCCAGCAGCTCGCAGAAGGCGTTCAGCGCCACCAGGTCCCACAGGTCCATCTGCACGCCGCGCGCCTTCACGCCTTCCAAGATCCCTTTGAGCTCCGCCTGATACTCAGGGTCGGTGTGCGGCCACAGCATGTCGCGCGCGGCCGTTCGGAAAAAGTCCCAGGAACGCTCGCTGCCGTGCGTGTCGATCACCTTGATCGCTTCCAGGGCGTCTGCGATCTCAGGAGCCAGCAGGTATCCGTGCTGGTAGCCGATGGTCTGGGGTGAGCCTTCCAGGTGCACGTAAATCCACTCACCACGCTCGAAACGGTAGGCCCTGGCGAGCCGGGGATCATCGCTTTGCCCCCGTGTGGAGGCCGTTCGCGGCGAAGTGGCGGCGAGCAGATTCGAAGGACCGGCTGCGAGCAGCGCTGCGGCTCGGATCGCGCGGGCCGGGTTGCAGTTGAATTGCGCCAGGCGCGCGCACGACGCGCCTTCGGGCGCGCTTCCGGAACGGAGCGCCATGAACGCGGACGTCAGAACGACGAAGCCCAAAACAATCGCCAGCCTGGATGATCTATTCTTCACTCGACTCCCCCAGCGGCAAGATTGCTGCAACTGTACATGGCAGCAAGTCCATGCTAGACGCTTTTGACGCGGCGCTCAAGAGCGCAGTCGAAGGCAAAACCCGGACCCGCCGGCGCTTGCGACGGCAGGGTGTGCCTGCGCTGACAAGTTCAGATTCCGGGCATGACCGGGCATACGGAACGGCCGCCGCTGCATCAAAAATGTGGGTTGAGTTTGCGGCCGCCCGTGCTGGGAAATCGGCATTGGGGTCCATGCTATACTCGACAGAAGGTAAAGGAGTCCTATGAAGCCCTCTCGGCGTTTGACCTGGCTGGTTACTTTGGCTGTGGCGTGTGGAACTGCGGCGGGAGGTCTTTACGGCCCCAAGATGCAGGCCACCACGGTATCGGGGGGTGACGAAGGCGACGTACAGAGCAACCTCAAGGACTTCACACGCATTTACGACATCGTGCAGCGCGAGTACGCGGACCAGGTTGATCCCAACAAGGCCATTTACGGACCGGAGAACGCCGCCGCGGTCGGCGCCATCCCGGGGATGCTGCGCGTCCTCGACCCGCACTCGAATTTCTTCGATCCCCACACCTTCGCGCAATTGCGGGAGGAGCAGGAAGGCAAGTATTACGGCGTCGGCATGACGATTGCACCGCGTCTGGATAAGTCCGGGAAACTGGCTACCTTTGTGCAAGCGCCGATCCCCGGATCGCCGGCATTCAAGGCAGGGCTGCGGCCGGGCGACGTTATCTGGAAGATCGACGGCAAAGGTGCCGAGGGTCTGTCCACGAACCAGGTCGCTGAAATGCTGAAGGGCCCCAAAGGCACGGTGGTGCACGTGGAAGTCGAGCGTGAGGGTTACGACCAGCCCGTCGACTTCACCATTACGCGCGATCAGATCCAGAAACCTACCGTGGATAGCGCCTTTCTGATGAAGCCGGGAGTGGGCTACATCCACCTGAACGGATTCGACGAGACCAGCGACGACGAAATAGCCGCGGCCTTGAAGCAACTGGGCGGTCCGAACTTGAAGGGACTCATCCTCGATCTGCGGGGCAACCCCGGCGGGCTGCTGGAAGAAGCGGTGGATATTTCCGACCACTTTCTGGCCAAGGACCAGTTGATCGTTTACCACTACGGGCGGGCATCGAACGAGAAGCGCTACCTCGTCCGCAACGGCAATCACGGCAACGAGTACCCGATGGTGGTCCTGATCGACCGCTACACCGCGAGCGCCGCCGAAATCGTCAGCGGCGCCCTGCAGGACCATGATCGCGCACTGATCATGGGCGAGCCCAGCTTCGGCAAAGGGCTGGTTCAGACCGTTTACCCCCTGAGCGATCATGCCGGACTGGCGCTGACCACCGCGCACTACTATACGCCGAGCGGACGCCTGATTCAGCGCGACTACGCCGACGTCTCCCTGTATGACTATTACAACCGCTCCGAGGATGCGCCCACGCCGCGCAGCCAGGTACGGCTAACCGATGGTGGACGCGAGGTTTACGGCGGCGGTGGGATCACCCCGGATGTGGACGTGCCGCCCTTGAAGCTGAACGCCGTCCAGCAGAAGCTGCAGGATCACGACGCCATCTACGAATTCGCTCAATTCTACCTGGGCGTCCACAAGACGATCTCCAGGGACTTCGAAACCACGCCCGACGTGCTGGATGATTTCTCCAAGTACCTGGTAAGCGAGCACTTGAACGTGAGCGCGGGCGACCTTGAGGACAACAGTGACTGGCTGAAGCAGCGCATCAAGGTGCAACTGGTAGGGATGATCTACGGGGACGACGAAGCGCTCAAGATCGAACGCGCCAATGACCCCCTGGTCGCCAAGGCTCTGGAAAGCCTGCCACAGGCAGCCGCCTTGCTGGCGCACGCAAAGCAGTATGTCGCCACCCGCGATCAGCGTTCGCAGCCACAGACTGCATCGGGGCAGCAGTAGATCGCCTAGACGGGTTTGGCGGCGACACGTGTCGAAAAAACACGCCAAATCGCGGAACGAACCCACTATCTCTTTTAGAATCAGTCGGGCCCTATTCCAGGGCCCGGGGAGCCTCATTGTCAGCGAGAATCAGTCAGGAAGGGATTGAAACGGCGCTCGTCAGCGATGGTGGTGGCGGGTCCGTGACCCGGGAAGACTTGAGTTAAGTCGTCTAATATCATTAGCTTAGAATCTATTGACCTCAGAATTCCTTCATACGATCCACCCCACAGATCCGTACGTCCAATGCTCGATTGGAACAGGGTATCGCCGCTGAAGAGCCGCTGGCCGTCCCCCGGCAGGTAAAGCGATAAGCTGCCCGGAGAATGTCCCGGCGTGTGTAAGACTTCGAGGGCTCGGCCGCCCCAGCGCAGCGCGTCCCCTTCACGCAGAAACTGATCGACTTCGATCACCCCTGGCGGTCGCACCCCGAGCCACGCGGCCTGCGTGGCAAGATTCTGATAAAGCGGCAGATCGGCCTCATGCATCAGCACCGGGGCACCGCTCGCTCGCGCCAGCTTCTCGAGGCCCCCGACATGATCGATGTGGGCGTGGGTCGCCACCAGGTACTTCGGTGTAAGCTTGTGCCGGGTAAGCACTTCCTGCACGCGCTCGATGTCGTCCCCGGGATCGATCACGATGGCTTCGCGCGAGGTCTCGTCGCCCAGCACGTAGCAGTTGCACTGCAGCATTCCAACGGGGATTACTTCCTGGATCATCAATAGGATTTTATACCAAAAGCGTTGCCTTTTTCCGGCGATCACACCAATATTGAGCCTTGACCCTGATGTGACGCGAGACTAAACCCTTGTCGAAGTCAGCCACGCCCCGCATTTTCGTGACGCTTGCCGCGCCGACGCTCGCGGCCATGGAGGAACAGGCGACGAGCGCGGCCGGTGTGCACCTCGGCTACGAGCTGCGGCTCGATTACCTCCAGAACTGGAGCGGATTCGAGCCCGAGTTGCATCAGATGCTCGTGCGGTTGCGCGCTCCCCTGGCCATTGCAACCTGCCGGCGCGCCGAGGCGGGGGGGCTGTTCGCGGGGTCCGTGGCCGAACAAGTCGACCGGCTGGAGGCCGCGGTTCGGGCGGGGTGCCATCGCGCCGATCTGGAGATCCAGTCGATCGATCGCGCCGGGGCCGCCATCCTGGATCGCCTGCGGCCGGCGCGAGTGATCGTCTCGCACCACGACTACCGCCAGACCCCGCCTCTCGGCGCCATCTACCGTAGGCTCGCGCGTCTGCCGGTCGCCTTCTTCAAGATCGCGACCCATGCGCGGACCCTGCAGGATAATCTCCGATTCGCGGCCCTGCTGCGGGCGCACCGCGCCGGCGGGCGCCTCGTGGCGCATGGTCTCGGGCCGTCCGGATTGCCCTCGCGGCTGATGGCTCTGAAATGGGGTTCGGCGTTCACTTATGGGTCCGCCGGCCAGCACCTCGCGGTGGCCTCGGGCCAACTGCCCGCCCAGGTGATGCGCTCCGTCTACCGCGTGGACCGGCTCGACGCTCGTACACAGATCTACGGCGTCGTGGGTTCGCGCGCCTCGATTTCCCTGTCGCCGGCCATGCAGAACTCGGCCCTCCACGCCAAGCATGTCAACGCCATCTACCTGCCTTGCGAGACGAGCAAGCTTGACGATTTTCTGGCGCTGGCGCGGCGGCTCAACTTTTCGGGTTTCAGCGTCACCATGCCGTACAAGACCGCCATCATCCGCAAGCTCGATTGGGTGGAACCCTTGGCCGCTGAGATTCAGGCGTGCAACACCGTTGCCGTGCAGCGGGGCAAGTGGACCGGCTGGAACACGGACGCCGCCGCGGTGGTCGATGTCCTGGCCAAACGCCTGCGTCTGGCGGGAAGCCGCGTCCTGGTGCTCGGCGCGGGCGGGGCGGCGCGTGCCGCCGCCTACGCCCTGCGGGCCGAGGGCGCGGAGGTGTTCATCTCGGCCCGGCGCGAAAGCGCGGCGCGCCGCCTCGCCCGCGGCATCTCGGCCCGCGTGATCCCCTGGGGCGGGACTGACGGGCTCGACGTCGATATCGTGATTAATGCCACACCGGTCGGAATGTCGCCCCAGGTAGACGCCCTGCCTACAGACCTCGCCCGGCTCCGCACGCGAGTGGTCTTTGACATGGTCTATCACCCTTTTGAGACCCGCCTGCTGGCGGACGCGCGCCGTCGTGGCCTGACGGCGATTTCGGGGCTCGAAATGCTGGTCGCCCAGGGTGCGCGCCAGTTCGAGATCTGGACCGGGCAATCGGCGCCGCGAGCCCTGATGGAACAGGCTGTGCTCCAGGCCCTGGGACATCCGGCCGAACGGGAGTAGGCAGTCGGGAGTTGCGAGCAAGCCGGCGGGCCCCGAACCGGCCACTGCCGACGGGTTCTGACACGCAATGAGCGCGATCGAGGTCTTTCCCACCTTCGCTGAGTTCAAGCGCCTTGCGCGCCAGGGCAACGTGATTCCCGTGGCTACGGCTGTCGTAGCCGACCTTGTAAGCCCGGTGGCGGCCTACCTCAAGCTTTCCCATCCGTATCAGGAACGCTCTCATCCGTACAGCTTCCTGCTGGAAAGCGTGGAAGGCGGCGAACACGTGGGCCGCTACACGTACTTCGGTGCCGACCCTTTCCAGACCGCAGCCTGCTGCGGCACGCGCATCACAGTGGATCGCGCCGGGCGCCGCCAGGAAGAGTCCGGGAATATCTTCGATTACCTGCGCGAAACGGGTCGTCACTTCCGGGCCGCACTCGCTCCCGGCATGCCGCCCTTCTCGGCCGGAGCGGTGGGCTACGTTGCTTACGAAGCCGTACGCCAGCTCGAGCACCTGCCGCCGCGCGTCGAGCCCGATGTGGAGCTTGACGACGCGTTTTTCATGTACTACCGGAATCTCGTGGCTTTCGATCACGTCGCCCATCGCATGCTGATCATCTCCAACGTGTTCACCGAAGAAGGCAAGGGCGGGCTCGAGAGCAAGTACCGCGCGGCCACGCGCGAGCTTGAGCGCATGCGGCGCGGCCTCGAAGGGCCCCACGCTTCGCTCCTGCCGCGCCGGAGGCCAAAGCCTCAAACCCGTCTTTCGCTCGAAAGCAGCCTCTCGCGGAGCGGGTACGAAAGGATCGTGGAGCGCGCCCAGGAGTACATCCGCGCGGGCGACATCTTTCAGGTGGTTCTGTCCCTGCGTCTCGCAGCGCCCCTGCGCGTACCCGCCTTCGATGTGTATCGGGCCCTGCGCGTCGTCAATCCCTCACCTTACCTTTACTTCCTGCGCGCCGGACCTGTGACGATTCTGGGCTCATCGCCGGAAATGCTGGTGAAGGCCAGCGGGCGCGCGCTCGAGTACCGGCCCATCGCCGGAACCCATCCTCGCGGCCGCACGGAGGAGGAGGATGCCGCGCTCGAGCAGAAGCTTCTTGCCGACGAGAAGGAGCGCGCCGAGCACCTGATGCTCGTCGACCTCGGGCGGAACGATCTCGGCCGGGTGGCCGAGACCGGGAGCGTGCGCCCGCGCGAACTTATGTTCGTGGAGCGCTACTCGCACGTGATGCACCTGGTCTCGCGCCTGGAAGCCCGCTTGCGCCCCGACGCCGACAGCTACGCCGCGCTCGCCGCCTGTTTCCCGGCCGGAACCCTCTCCGGCGCGCCCAAGATCCGCGCCATGGAGATCATCGACGAACTCGAGCCCACGCGCCGCGGCCTGTATGGCGGCGCCGTGCTCTACGCCGATTTCTCAGGCAATCTGAACGCCTGCATCGCCATTCGCACGATCGTGGCACGCGGCGGCATGGCTTATCTGCAAGCCGGGGCCGGCATCGTCGCGGACTCCGTGCCCGCGCGCGAGTACGAAGAGAGCATGAACAAGGCGCGGGCCCTGCTGCAGGCGATCAAGATTGCCGAAGGAGGCTAGCAGCCTGGTCTCCGCTCTCAGGCCATGGCGGCAGCGGCGGCTCCGCCCACGATCTTTTGCGAGAGGTTGGCGACGGCGTTGCTGGCCGCGCCCTGGATCGCCGTGCGCGTAGCGGCGTCGGTAAAGCGTTCCGCGAGCTGATAAAGCGCCAGAGCCAGCGTGAGCTGGTTGGCGTCCGTCTGGCCCCATCCCGGCTGTTCCCAGCCATGGTTGAAGAGCCACAGCAAGATCGGATCGGTGATCACGAGTTCAGGAATTCTGAATTGAAAGTTTCCCATCGGTTTCCTCCATCGTTTTATTGTCCTGCTTATACATGGTGAGGCGAAGGCTCATTTCGTTTCTCGACGGCACAGAGTTGGGTTCGAGAGGTGCTCAGGGATGTTGGGATCTGGCAACCCGTGAAAACCGGAATGCGGTGGAGTGACGCCTAGGACTTCGAACCGGCAGGGGCGGCCGGCGCCGGAAACTTCTCCCGCACCATGGCCAGGCCTTCAACTTGCGTAGTGATGCGGCCTTCGAGCTGGGCATCGCGGACGGCATCGAGCATCTGCTTGAACAACGGACCCGGGGTGTAGCCGAGCGCGATCAGATCGTGCCCGGTCACGAGCGGCTGAGGCCGAATGACCTCCGGTGGCGTCTCCTGCAGCATGCGGCGGGCCGCTTCGTAGATGGTGAGGTCGCCGTGACTCGCAAGGCAATCGAGACGATGGAGTTCCAGATGCTCCTCGAAGCCGTCGAGGGCCAGGAATTTCAACTGCGTGGAGCGCCGCATGTTGAGGAAGTCTTTGAAGCGCATGTGTTGAGCCACCAACTCCACCACGCGCTCGTTGTCTCGCGACGAGAGCTTGAGGCGCCGGCCGATGTCCTGCGCCATTATTACGCCCACTTCCACGTGGCCGTCGAAGCGGATGCGCTCGCGCACGGCAAAGGTCGACGGCTTGCCGATATCATGCAGCAGCACGCCGAGAGCGAGCGTCGCCGTGGACGGCACCGGGCCGCTGCCGAGCCCCTCGAGCATCATCAGGGTGTGCGTCCAGACGTCACCTTCGGGATGGAATTCCGGGGGCTGCTCGACGCCTTGCAACTTCTTGACCTGCGGCAGCACTTCCTCGAGCAACAGGGTCTGATCCAGCAGCTCAAAGCCACGCCGCGCGCCGCCTTCGGTGAGGATCTTCAGAAGTTCATCGCGGATGCGCTCCGCGCTCACCTCGTGGATCGTCGGGGCCAGCTCGCGGATCACCTCAAAAGTGGCGGGCTCAATCACAAAGTCGAGGCGGGCCGCGAAGCGCACGGCGCGCAGCATGCGCAGCCGGTCCTCGGCGAACCGCGCTCCCGGATCACCGATCGTCCGCAGGCGGCGCGCGAGGATATCCGCCTGTCCGCCCACAAAATCGAGCACGCGGTCGTCCTGCGGGTCAAAGAGCAACCCGTTGATGGTGAAATCGCGCCGTAGCACGTCCTGCTGCGGCGTGCGCGCATAACGGACTTCGGCGGGGTGCCGTCCGTCAACGTAGAGCCCGTCGGAACGGAAGGTCGCCACCTCGGTGACGAATCCCTCACCCGGCACGGCGATCACCCCGAACTGGGCGCCGACCATGAGCCCGTCCGGGAAAAGCTCGATCACTTGCGATGGGGTGGCGTCTGTGGCCACGTCGTAGTCCTTGGGCTCGCGGCCCATGACGAGGTCGCGCACGCAGCCGCCCGCCCAAAGCGCCTGGAATCCGGCCGAACGGAGGCGATCGACAATGGCTCGCGCTGCGGCGCGTCGGGGGTCCATAGCGCTATTACAGCAGGTTTTCGATTTCGCGTGTTAGGCGGGGGGCAAAGCCGCTCTTTCTCAGTTTTTTCCCACACACTCGACAGCCGGTCAACCGGTAACGGAGCGCGGGGGCGCAACCGTGAACCCTCGGCGCATCATGCTGACCTTCTGCTAGAATAATCATGCGCTCCAGCACCGCGCGCCTGAGGATCCGGATTGCCGCATGTCTGACAAGGTGGTCATCTATCCCGGTTCGTTCGACCCCATCACGAACGGCCATCTTGACCTGATCGAGCGGGGCGCGCGCATGTTCGAGCACCTGGTGGTGGCCGTCCTCACGAACATCGAGAAGCGGCCACTCTTCACGGTGCACGAGCGCGTGGATATGCTGCGCGCGGTCACCAAGGGGATGTCGAACGTCTCGGTCGACACCTTCAGTGGCCTCGTGGTGGAATACGCCAAACGCAAGAAGGCGCAGGCTCTTTTGCGCGGGATTCGAGCCTTTTCCGATTACGAGTATGAGCTCCAGATGGCTCTGATGAACCGGAGGCTCGAACCCACGCTGGAAACGGTCTTCATGATGCCGGCGGAGTCTTACACGTACGTCAGCTCGCGTCTGGTCAAGGAAGTCCTGCTTCACAACGGAAGCGTAAAGAATCTGGTTCCGGCGATCGTGGAGGAGCGCATGAAAGAGAAAATCGCGTCGCGTCGCGGCGCCAATGGATAAAAGGCATGCACTTTTCAGAAAGCATCTCTCGAATCAAAGTCTCTTCGACCGCCGCCGTGGTGGCCCGCGCCGATCAGCTCAAGGCTTCCGGGGCCAACCTGGTGGATTTCGGCGCCGGGGAGCCTGACTTCCCCACCCCGGAGCACATCAAGCGCGCCGCCGCGGAGGCGCTCGATCGCAATTTTACGCGCTACACGCCCACGGGCGGCATCAGCGACCTGAAGAAGGCGATCGTGGAGCGCCACCGCCGCGACTTCGGCTCCAACTACAAGCCGGAAGAATGCGTGGTGACGGTCGGCGGCAAGCAGGCGATTTTCGAAGCCGTGGCGGCGATCGTGAATTCGGGCGACGAGGTCATCCTGCCGGTGCCCTATTGGACGTCCTACCTCGACATCATCCGCTACTCCGACGGGCAGCCGGTGCTCGTTCACACGCACGAGCGCGAGGGCTTCACGATCTGGGCTGCCGACGTCGAGCGCCTGATCACACCCAAGACCCGCTTGATCGTTGTCAACTCGCCGGGTAATCCAACCGGCGCCGTGGTCTCAAACGATGAAATGGAGAAACTGCTGGCCCTGGCCGAACGCCACGGCATCTCGGTGCTGACCGATGAATGCTACTGCCGGTTCCTGTATGACGGCCGCGCCCCGTTCTCGCTTGCGGCCTCGAAGAACCGCGAAAACCTGATCGTGGCGGGCTCGCTTTCGAAGACCTACGCTATGACGGGCTGGCGCGTGGGTTTCGCGCTCGGCGCGAAGGATCTCGTCTCCAACATGGTAAAGCTCCAGAGCCACTCCACGTCAAACGTAACCTCGTTCGTGCAGCGCGGAGCGGTCGAGGCCCTCAGCGGACCGCAGGATTCAGTGGAGGCGATGCGGGCGGAATACGAACGCCGCCGCAACCGCATTGTGGCGGGGCTGAAGGCCCTTCCCGGCGTACAATGCGCTCTGCCGGGCGGCGCGTTTTACGTCTACCCCAACTTGAAGGCGTACCTCACCCCGGAATTGGATGTGAACACTCTGGCGACGAGACTGCTCGATGAGGCGCTGGTGGCCGTGGTGCCGGGACCCGCCTTCGGCACCGACGAGCACGTGCGCTTCTCCTACGCAGCTTCGCTCGAACAGATCGAAGAGGGGCTGGCGCGGTTCGGCGCTTTCCTCGCCAAGCTTCACTCCACTCATGCCCCGAGCTATGCCCGAGCTTGATACACCCCTTCTGCTGGCGCCGGACTTCAAAGAGAAGATCTGGGGGCGCGAGCGCCTCGATCCCCTCTATCGCGGAGCCGAATCCGATGCCCCGCGCGTCGGCGAAGCCTGGTTGACGGGCGAGCAAGCCACGTTCATGACAGGACCAGTCTCCGGTCTCACACTCGGCGAGGTCTTCGCGCGCTCGCCCGCGGACCTCTGCGGGTCAGGCTGGAAGGCGGACTATTTCCCGTTTCTCGCCAAGTTTCTTTTCACCGATGACTGGCTCTCGATGCAAGTCCACCCGGACGACGCGTACGCTCTCGGCCATGAGAAGAGCCGCGGTAAAACGGAAGCCTGGTACATCATAAAGCCCGATCACAAGGCCGAGATCGCGCTCGGGCTGCGTGCAGGAACCACGCGCGCGGCGCTCGAGTCCGCCTGCCGCGAGGGACGTTCTCGTGACCTCGCGCAGAGTTTCCGGCCGCGCCCCGCAGAAGCGGTGTTCGTGCCCTCGGGAACCCTTCACGCGCTCGGACCGGGGCTCGTCCTCTTCGAACTCTCCGAGACGAGCGACGTGACCTATCGTCTGGACGACTACGGCCGGAGGGACAAGCGCGGGCGATCCCGCGATCTTCACTTGGAACGGGGCCTCGAAACCGTGCGCCTCGATGCGCCCGTGCATCGCGACTTGCCGCTCCTCGAATTCGAGGAGCCGTTCGGCAGCCGCCGCTACGTGACGGCCTGCCGGTATTTCGCGATCGAGATGCTGGCGGTCGAGAGCCGCTGCACCTTCCCGACGCCACCGGACCGGGTGGAGGCCCTCGCCGTGATCGGGGGCGAAGGCCGGGTGGAAACCTCGCGCGGTTGGGTGGCGTACGACACGGGCCAGGCGTGGCTGATTCCGCCGCGATGCGAGCCCTACCGGCTGGTGCCCGAGGATCCCTCGCAGTTCATTCGATTCTACGTAGCGGACCTCGACCGCGATTTCCGGGCGCCTCTCACAAAGCGGGGCGTCGAGCCGGCGATGATCCAGAAAGTCGTGTTCGGGGACCGAGACCGGACCGTTGACTATGCCTCGTGAGTCGATTTTCAGCCATGCCTACGCCGTTATCCTCGCTGGAGGCAGCGGAACCCGCTTCTGGCCGCTGAGCCGCCGGAAGGAACCGAAGCACCTCTTGCAAGGCGTCTTCGGGCCGGGAACACTATTGCAGAAAACCGTCGAGCGCATTCGGCCGATCATCCCAGCCGAGCGGACTTACGTTTTCACCAACACGCTGCTGAAGAGGAAGATCTCGAAGCTGCTCCCCAACGTTCCTGTTCATCAGATTGTGGCTGAGCCCGCCGCCCGCAACACGGCGCCGAGTCTCGGCCTCGCAGCCCACGAGATTCTGCGGCGCGATCCGCAGGGACTGATGGTGGTGTTGCCCTCCGACCATCTCATTACCGCGCCCGCCGCCTTCCGCCGCGTGATCGGCGCGGCCGTGCAGGCAGCTTCGGTTGAGGGCCGGTCCGTGCTGATCGGGCTCAAACCGGCGTCGCCTCACACCGGCTTCGGATACATCCGCCAGGGCCCCGCGATTCCCGCGGTCTCCGGACACCGGATCTTCCGCGTGCAAAGCTTCATCGAGAAGCCGCCGCTGGAGGCTGCCAAAAAGTACGTGGCCTCAGGCGAGTACCTCTGGAACGGCGGCATGTTTGTATGGCGCGCCTCCACCCTGCGCGCCAATCTCGCCCGCTTCAAACCCAAGATCGCGCGCGTGCTCGACCGGATCGCCGCCGGCGGCGGGGCCAATTCGCGCAGCACGATGGAGCGCCTCTACCCCCGGATCGAGAAGATATCGGTAGACTATGCCGTCGCCGAGCACGCCGACGAGGTTTACGTGATCCCCGCCGACATCGGCTGGAGCGACGTCGGGAGCTGGTCGGAGGTCTACGCCCAGCGTCCCAAGGACGCAGGCGGCAATGTGCGGCCGCCCCGAAGCTTGTGTTACGAATCACGCGGAAATCTGATCGTAGCACGCAAGTTCGTGGTCGCCGTGGATGTTCAGGACCTTGTGATCATCGAAACCAAGGACGCAATTCTGGTCGCCGATCGAAACCGCGCCCAGGACGTAGGCAAGGCGGTCGCTGAAATCGAGAAGAAGGGCTGGACGGAGATCCTGTAGCTCCGACGTTGCGTCCGATGTTGCGTTTATGGCGAAGAACAGCATCGCTGAAGGCGCGATCCAATTCGGCACCGATGGCTGGCGCGCGCAGATCGGCGAGGATTTCAGCTTCGAGAACGTGCGCCGTGTCGCGCGAGCGATCGCAGACTACGTCCGCGAAGAAGGTGAGCCCAAGCGCGGCCTTCTGGTAGGCTACGACATGCGCTTTCTCTCGCCGGAGGCGGCGGAGGCGGCGGCCGAAGCCGTGGCCACGCGCGGCGTGCCCGTCACTCTGGCGGACCGGCCCACTCCTACCCCGGCGATGAGCTACGCGGTTTTGGATCGCAAGGCGGCGGGAGCGCTGGTCATCACGGCGAGCCACAATCCCAGCCGCTGGAATGGGATCAAATTCAAAGCGCCTTACGGCGGCTCCGCCCTGCCTTCCATCATGCAGCGGGTCGAGTTTCATCTCGACCGCCTCGGCACCGGCGCGCGTCCGGCGCCGCACCGGCCCCGCCGCGCCTCGCGGCAGACGGCAGACCTGGTCGCGCCTTATCTCGAACGCCTCAAGTCGATCATCGATTTCGAGGCCATTCGCGGCTCCGAACGCCGATTCGTGATCGATCCCATGTTCGGCGCGGCGCGCGGCGTTATTGCCGGGCTGTTTGATGCGGCGGGAATCCCCTGTATCGAAATCCACGGCGAGCACAATCCGCTGTTTCCCGGCCTCAACCCGGAGCCCATTGAGCCCCACGTGTCAGCCCTCGAGCGCGCGGTGAAGGACGGCGGTTATGACGCCGGACTTGCCACCGATGGCGACGCCGACCGCATCGGCGCCGTGAACCGCGACGGCTCGTTCATCGACTCGCACAAGATCTTCGCCATCCTGCTGCTGCACCTCGTCGAGGACCTGAAGCTTTCAGGCGAGGTGGTCAGGACCTTCTCCACCACCGAAATGATCGACCGGCTTGCGGCGAAATATCACCTGCCACTGACGGTGACGCCCATCGGCTTCAAATACATTTGCGAGCTCCTGCTGACGCGCGACGTGCTGATCGGCGGCGAGGAAAGTGGAGGCATCGCCACCAAGGGCAATCCTCCGGAGCGTGACGGCATTCTGAACTCCCTGTTGCTGGCCGAGGTCATGGCCCGGCGCGACCGCACGCTCGGCGAACTGGTGCAGGAGCTCGAGCAGGAGTTTGGACCGCACGTCTACAAACGGGTCGACCTCGAGGTCAGCCGCCCGGGGATGCGGCGCCTGCTGGCCCGGCTGCGGCATCACACGTTTAGGAGGATCGCCGGACGGCGCATCGCGTCGGCGGGATCGCTCGACGGCTTCAAGATGCTCTTTGAGCCGTCCGGATGGCTGCTCGTGCGTCCATCGGGGACGGAGAACCTGCTGCGCCTTTACGCCGAAGCGCCCACACGCGGCGAAGTGGACCGCTTGCTCGGCGCTGCCGAAGCCTTGGCGCGTGAGGCGGAGGGCGCGGCCTCGAGGGAGTAGGAGAAGGGATTGCTGCGCGCTGTGCCGGGAATGCGATCCCTCATCGACGCGGCCGAGCCTCCGGCGGCGCAGTCCGAGGCCGAGGCCGCGCGCTACCATCGCGCCGGGCGGATTCTGTCGGTGGCGGGGTATCTCGTCGACGTCGCCGTACTCGTGGCCCTGCTGTTCACAGGGTGGAGCGCGACGCTCGGATCGTTCGCGGAGCACGTTGCGCGGCCGCCGGCGCTTGCTCTCGTGATCTACGCCGCCGCCATCGGGCTTATTCTGACGGCGGTCAGCCTACCTCTCGAATATCTCAGTGGATTCTGGCTGGAGCATCGCTACGGCCTGTCGAAGTTGACGCTCGCGGCATGGCTCAAAGACGAGGTCAAGGGCCTCGGGGTCGGCGGCGTGCTTGGCACCCTTGCGCTCGAACTGGTTTACGGCTCGATTCGGGCCTGGCCGCATCGCTGGTGGATCGTCGCTGCCGGAGCGTTCACCGCCTTCTTCGTCCTCATGGCCAACCTCGCGCCGGTACTGCTCCTGCCGCTGTTCTTCAAGCTCAAACCCCTCGACCGTCCGAGCCTGGAACAGCGCCTGCGCCGCCTGGCAGAGTCCCAGGGCGCGCGGGTGAAGGGCGTTTACGAGTGGAAGCTCGGCGAGAAGACCCGAAAGGCCAACGCGGCGCTGGCCGGCCTCGGCAACACCAGGCGAATCCTGCTGGCCGACACGCTGCTCGAAAATTTCAGCGAGGACGAAATCGAGGCCGTGCTCGCGCATGAACTCGGGCACCACGTTCATGCCGACATCTGGCGCGGCCTGGCCGTGCAGACCGCCGCCACCTTCCTCGGTCTCTATGCCATCCATCTCGCGCTCGATCGCTGGAGCGTGCTCCTCGGTTTTCGCGGCGCTTCGGACTTCGCCAACCTGCCGCTGCTGGCGCTCGTGGCGCTTGGCGTTTCCCTGCTGCTGCTGCCGGCGGTCAATGCCTTCTCGCGACACGCGGAGCGGGCGGCAGACCTTTTCGCCCTCCGATCGATTCCCCGGCCCGATGTCTTCGCCTCTGCCCTGGAACGGCTGGCCAGCTTGAATCTCGCCGAGCGGCAACCACACCCCTGGATCGAGTTCGTGTTTTACAGTCATCCCTCGATCGCGAGAAGGGTTGAATTTATTCGGCGGCATGCGGCGGACGGTGGACCGGTTCCAGCGCAGCCGGCCGGTCTCACCTGAGATCATCTATCCTTCGAGGGATTGCCCAGGGGAGGCAAGTGATTTGCGGACGGCATCGAGTACGCCGTTGACGAACTCCACCGCGTCCGGCGTGGAGTAGCGCCGGGCAAGCTCCAGCGCCTCGTTGATGACCACAGGCGGCGGCGTCTCGGGATGATGCAGCAGTTCGTAGAGCGCGAGCCGAAGCACATTGCGGTCCACCGCAGCCATGCGCTCAAGCTTCCAATGCTCTGCGTGACGGCGCAGCAGCGGATCGATGCCGTCGACGCCGGAGACCGTGCCTTCGAACAATACTCGCGCGAATTCCTTCACCTCGTCATCCGCCTTGAGCCCGGGCAGGAAGGTAGCCACCACCCTCCCCGGCGTGTGTTGCCCCACTTCCCACTGGAAGAGCATCTGCAGGGCGAGTTCGCGGCTCTTGTGGCGTGCAGGCATGCGGGGCTATTGTCCGGTGAACCTGGCGGGACGTTTTTCGAGGAAGGCGCGCGTGCCTTCTTTCATGTCAGCGGTGGTGCAGCACAATCCGAAGAGCGTAGCCTCCAGGAATTGCCCCTGCTCCGCCGTCATCTCCATGCCGCGATGGACGGCCTCCATCGCGAAGCGCACCGCCAGCGGGCCGTTGGCCATGATCTTGCGCGCCAGCGCCTCGCAGGCTGCGACCAGGTCTTTCGCGGGTACGACCTGGTTCACGAGGCCGATTCTCCACGCTTCGGCGGCGCTGATGGGCTCGGCAGACAGGATCAGTTCCATGGCGCGGCCTTTGCCGACCAGGCGCGGCAATCGCTGCGTGCCCGCATAACCCGGCACGATGCCGAGCTTCACTTCGGGCTGGCCGAGCTTCGCGTTCTCTGACGCGATGCGGATGGTACAGGCCATCGCCAGCTCGCAGCCCCCACCGAGCGCGTAGCCGTTCACGGCGGCGATCACGGGCTTGCCCAGATTCTCGATCAGGTCGAGCACACGCTGGCCGCGAATCGATCGCTCCTTGCCCTCGACGGGCGTCTGCACCGCAAGCACCCCGATGTCGGCGCCGGCCACGAAGGCCTTCTCACCGGAGCCGGTCAGGATCACGGCCCTCACTTCCGCGTCCTGCTGGATATCTTCGAAGCAGGCCTTCAGGTCGGCCATCACCTGGTCGTTCAAGGCGTTTAGCTTGTCCGGGCGATTGATGGTGACGTAACCGATCCCGTCGCGCTTCTCGTAAAGCAGTGTGTCGTAGCTCATAAGGTGTCTCGAAAAATCCTTGCGGCGGCGTTTCCAGCCCGCCGGCCCGCAACCAAAGGCAAAAACTCTCACCACGGAGGCCACAGAGGCTCACAGGGTTTTTCTGCGCGTTCTCTGTGCGCTCCGTGGTGAATTGTTTTCTTAGCGCACAGTGTTGCAGCCGAAAGCGGTCAGCGTTCCAGTTCCCGATTCGGTGTCGGGTTCTTCGGATCGCTGTAATCGTAAAAACCCTTGCCACTCTTGCGTCCGAGCAGGCCGGCGGCCACCATGCGCTTCATCAGCGGCGGCGCCGCGAAACGCCTCTCGCGGAATTCATTGAACATGATTTCGGAGATGTAATACGTGGTGTCGATGCCGACGAAGTCGTTCAAAGTGAGCGGACCCATGGGATGCCCGCAGCCGAGCTTCATCCCGTTGTCGATATCCACGATGCTGCCCGCGCCTTCCTCGAGCGCGCGGATGGAATCGAGGAGATACGGCACAAGCAGCCGGTTGACGATGAACCCGCCCCGGTCCGAGGTCAGGATGGGGGTCTTGCCCGTGGCCTTCGCGAACGCCAGTCCCGCCTCGAGCGCCGCCGGATCGGTCACCACCGTCTTCACCACCTCCACGAGCTTCATCAGCGGGACTGGATTAAAAAAGTGCAATCCCAGGAACTGTGGCGCGCGCTTGGTGGCCGTCATCATTTCGGTCACCGAAAGCGAGGAAGTGTTGCTGGCAAAGAGGGCCTCCGGTTTCACGATGCCGTCGAGCGTGCCGAACAGTTCGCGCTTACGGTCGAGGTTCTCGATGATGGCTTCGATCACGAGATCGCAGTCCGCAAAGGCCGCGAGATCCGTCGTGGGCTGCAAACGCGCCGTAGTCTCAGCCTTCTGCGCGGGCGTCAGCGTTCCCTTCTCCACAAACTTGGCGAGCGACTTCTCGATGATGCCGAGGCCCCTCTTCAGCAGATCGTCCGAAACCTCCCGCACCACGGTAGGAAACCCGGCCATCGCCGACACCTGGGCAATGCCTGACCCCATCAGGCCGCAGCCCACAACACCCACTTTCCTGATCTGCATGAACTCTCCTTTGGTTGTCACACGCCGGAGCACGGCCGGCCGCAGCCTGCCGACCACTTGCCGTCTGCGCTCACAACTGTGTGCGAAGCTGACAGCATATCCGGTTTTGCTCCGATTTGCCTAGGGCCAACACGCTTGGGTACTGCCTGAATCTGTGTTGCTCGAAGCGCCGATCATTTAGCACCTTCCCTCGGCCCTAAGTTCACCCATCATTAGGTCGAAGTCCTTGCGTTCCTCGCTGCCGTCTATATTGAGGAACGTCTTAACTTTGAGTATGAGTTGGTCCTTCAAGTCCTTCGGCACTGGCAACGAACCCCAGCCGTCCGAAGGATCGTAAGAGCCCTTGAGTGTGTTACAGCGGTGGCAAGCGACGACCTTGTTGTCGTGGTTGTTGGTTCCTCCCCTACAGGTCGGAATCAGGTGGTCAATCGCCAGTTGACGCCACGCATTGAAATTGTTTATGCCGCTGAAACCGCAATAGACGCAAGTGCAGCAATCGCGTTCGTAAACGTCCCAGTCCGGCCAGTTTTGTTTCATTTAGCTTTTCCCTCCGGCCTGAGAGCATACCATCTCGGGCATCACGACGCTTTCCGCATTTCGACCTCAGACGAGGAATAAGGCTCACCGGCATCCCGGAATTCTTGGAACGACCTGATCGCCGACCGTAGACGCTCCGCTCGTCGCTCCACCCTCACAAGCAATTCTGTCGCGTCGTCAATGGCCCTGTTGCCACTTCTGGGCCGACTCTGAAATATGTTTGCAATTTGTCTTGACACCGTTTTTCATTTTGTATACCATCCTTGTGTATGAGAGAAAAGAAGACTTATCGCAGGGACCTCGAAGAGGCTCAAAGCGATCTGCTTGAGTTGCTCATGGAACGTGAGGATTTGGAGCAGCGTATCGCAAAAGCGAAGCGCCGCGCAGCGTTGCTCGCGCAGTTGGCCGAAGATAACGAGGCCGCAGAAGGAGTCGTTGATCTCGATCTGCGTGGTCTTCGCGATGTCTGCATGACAGCGTTGAGGGCTTCCAGAAAGGAATGGATGACCATTGCGGAGATTCAGTCCGCCATAAATGAACTCGGATTCCCGCTTCAGGAGTATAAGGCTCCGACAGCCTCGATTACCACGACGGTTAATCGTTTGGAGTCTGACGACGGCTTGGTCGAGAGCGCACGGATTAGCGGCGGAACAAAGGTCTACAAGTGGGTCGGACCCCAATTTGGAGCGGCGGGACTGAAGCACGCTCTGAAACAGGTTAAGAAATGAGTTTGCTGTAATGGCAAACGGCCCGGTAGCAGCCGGGCCGATTTTCAAGGAAAGGGGAATGGACGTGAAAACGATCAGATCGCCATGACGATAGGCTGAGGGCCTAAGCAAGACGGCCCGGTGGTGGGTGGAACCACTACCGGGCCTAAATCCAGACGCGGAGCACGCCGCATCCGAATCACCAAGTTCATTGTGGCTCAAGCTCCGTGAGAAATCAAGGAGCGAGCCATGACCTGCCTGAAATGCCAGCACACCAGCGTTAAGAAGTTCGGGCGTTACGGACGCCACCGGATTCAGCGATACCGTTGCACCCGATGCAGCGCCACTTTCAGCGATTGCGGCCCTAAAGTCGGAAATCACCTTCTCAGCGTGGACGAGATCGCACGCATCGTCTCGCTGTTGGTGGAGGGCATGAGCATCCGTGCAATTTCCCGCATCACTGGCACCGATCAAAACACCATCATGTCGCTGTTGCTGACAGTCGGAGCGAAGTGCCGGCGCCTGTTCCATGAGCGTGTGCGCGGCGTGAGGCCGCGCCACATCCAAATGGACGAGCTTTGGTGCTTCGTGCATTGCAAACAGAAGCACAATGTCACTGGAGACCCTGAGCGCGGGGACGCCTACACCTGGATTGCCCTGGACGCCAAGAGCAAGCTGGCGGTCTCCTATTGGGTCGGCAAGCGCGACCTTCTCAGCGCTTACGAGTTGATCACCGACTACAGCCAGCGCGTCGTCGGTCGGCACCAGATCACGACGGACGGACTGCGGTCCTATTTGGACGCCATCGAATCGGCCTTCGGTGCGGACATCGACTACGCCATGCTCATCAAGCTCTACGCTTCCAGCCAAGAGGAAACCCGCTATAGCCAAGCGGAGTGCATCGGCTGCGAGCGCAAAGTCATCACCGGCAACCCTGACCCCGATCACATCTCCACGAGCTACGTGGAGCGAGCCAATCTGAGCGTGCGGATGCACCTGCGGCGCTTCACCAGATTGACGAACGGATTCAGCAAGAACCTGTCGCATCTGAAAGCCGCCGTTGACCTGTACATCGCGTGGTACAATTTCGCCCGCCCGCACCTTACGTTGCGGGTAACTCCCGCAATGGAGGCAGGGCTGACCGATCACATCTGGACGATAGAGGAGTTGATCGGCTGACCCATTAACACCATGAGGGCCTTCATATTCTTCGCTGTGCTCCTGGCCGTCATGCAGGCATCCCCACCAGTTCCAGGGCAAGCAACCGATAGTGGCGCTCAAAAGCGTAGTGAAACCCAGGGCAAAGCCAACAGCCAACAGAAGAAATCCAATCCGGCGTCTGGTGCCGCAAACGCAAAAGGCTCCGAGAGCAACCAGCAGAACGGCACCAAAAACGCCAGCAGCGATGCACACGTCCCCGTATCGGTCATCAAACTCCCCACCGTGTCGGTACAACCTGACTGGCGAGACACCGCCATGGTTGTCCTCACTGGGGCACTGGTACTGGTCGGAACGGTCGGCGTTGTCACCGCTCTGTGTACGCTCTGGCAGCTTAAGCGCCAGATTGATGCCGTGTTCCTCGTGGAAAGAGGCTGGCTCAATCTCGACCCCCCTCCAACTCCAACCCTCGAAGACGACATCTTGGGATTGTCTCTGACGCTTGCTCTGACAAACATAGGAAGGTCGCCGGTATGGATTGTTTCCTCGGGATTGAGGTGCTTCCTTTCGGATGATAAGGAGATTAGAGAACCTCTTGATTATTCGGCCTGCAAGCCGTTCCTTGAAGCTGGAGCGTTGATCGGAGCGGGCAAATCCACTCCGCCTTACACCGACGTTGCCGACCGGGATATGAACATCCAACTTTTCTCCGCAGATAGAGCTAAAAAACAGCAATCGTTCTTTCACTTCTACGGTCGCGTCGTTTATCGAGACACAACCGGCAACACGAAGCGGAGGATGTTCTTCTGTTACAGGCTCGACATTTGGGCCAAGATAGAGCAGGGAGATTTCAAGGATGCTTGGGTCAAGGAGGGTCCGGAAAGGGCCAATTGGTCCACCTAACAGCAAACAAAAGACCAACAAGGCGAGCAAATACAAAATCAGCAACACAGATTGAGGCAGTACCCACGCTTGGTAACAGGCTTGGCCCATTGCCGCGCGACGTAGGGGCGCTGCTTGCTGCGCCCTTCCAGGACGGTGACAAGCCACGAATGCCAGGTGGCCCGCGCCAGGACAATCTCCGGCCTCCTTCCCGGCGAGAGGTTGGATCCCGCAGCGCGGGACCGGGTGAGGGGTTCCCGCCCTTCGCCACATGCTCGCATTCCCCAGGCGCCGGATAATGTTTCTTCCTGCCCCGGCGACTCAACTACGCCTACGGCGCGCTCCCATCGCCCGGTTTATCGCGAGAAATTCGCCGAACCTCAAGCGCGAACTGCCGCGCATTCCCCTTGTCGTAGGGGCGGGGGTTGCTCCGCCATCTTCGAATGTCGCGCCTAAACCCTCCGAGCGTCACGCGGTCCGGGGACTTGCACCGCCCCTGCCCGACATCGTGATCGACACGCAAAAGGGTACGGCAAGCCGCACCCCTAGAGCTGCCGGGACCTCTCAGGGCGCAGCAAGCAGCGCCCCTACAAGTGTGTTTTGGGCCCTTCGCGCATCGGCAAGGAACTCGCCAACCTCCATGTCAACTATGAGAAGCTCGAACCGTGCCCGCTCGAATGGCTGGAAAAGCGGTCGGTGCCGCTCTCCTATCGCGTCGACGACAAGATGCGCCTGAGCAAGGACAAGCGGTCGCTGAAGGTGAATGAATCTCTGATGCCGGCCGGCATTCCGCCGGAGACGTTCGAGTTTCGCCTGGCAAGCGGAGCGCGCTCGAATGGGCGGTCGACCAGTAGCAAGTGACGGAGCAGCGGGACGGGCAATTAGCGGTCCGCGGGAAACGTGCGAAAAAGCAGCGGGACGCCGGGCTCGTCAGGCGGCGTCAATGCTCTCTATATTGATGGTGTTGGTCGTCCGGTCCGGCGTTCCTGTTATCTTGACGTTTTGCCCGGCATAGTCTTTGGCCTTCGATTGGTCGCTGAGCTGATAGGTGGTCTTTGTCACGGGATCATACAGCACGAACTTTGCGCCATGGTCGACGCAATTCAAGGTACATTCCTTGGCATCCTTGGCGTTTTGCTGTTTCATCATGCCGTCGTGGCTGCCCTTCGCGGCGCAGATGCTGTCCATGATTTCGCCGCTGAACGTCTGGGGCGATCCGTTCTGGGCCGCCACGGTTTCGGAGGCTGACGCCCTCGGATTCGCCGCCGGCATCGACTTGGTCTTCGTCTGTCCGTAGAGCGCGCAACCCGCACCGGAAAGGATCGCAAGAACCATGAGCGCCAAGCCCCGTCGTTTCATCGGCAGTTTCCTCTCTCCCGCGTCTTCACTTCTGAAACGAAGCAAAGCCCCCATGGCGTCCTGAACCGGCCAGCCAGACCGCAACGCGGCTTCAGGCACGTCGCCGGCCCGGCATTCCCAATCGAAAACCCCGGCCGCCGAACAACCATACACCTTGACTGCGCCTGAACGCAATTGCGAGCCCGAAGGATGGTGGTCAGTTTTGAAGTAGAGGCTTTATGGCGCCAGGACCTGACACACGGTACCTAAGACGTGCCGGAGGCGCTCATCCGGCGAGAGAAAAGTGGGACTGTGTAGCCCCGGAGCTAGCCCCGCGATGATCCTCTAAAACGCCAAAAAAAAAGAATCTAAAATTTAACAAAACGAAGCCACTAAGCCCCATAGAATCAGTAAATAGGCCTGAAAAATGGGTCAAAACGAAGCCAAACGAAGCGAAACCCGTCTCGCGCAAGTCCTTTAGAATCAGTCGGCACGTTTGGGCGCCGCTTTGTTTGGGCGAAACGAAGCCAACCTCGTCCTGCGCGCCCGGCTGATCAAGGTTTTCGCCGGCGTGTCGCTTTGCGAGATCCCAGAACGTGCAGGTGGGCTTGAGTTTAGCCGTGATTGTTCCGATCCTCGTCGCGGCGGAGATGCGCGGGCTCGAAATCGTCGGCGCCAGAGACCTCGTTTCTCGAACTCCCCGGCTCCGCGTTCCTCCTGCTCGCTCTAGGCTAGACCGATCACCGTGCTTGACAAGGGGCGGCGCTCGCGTGCAAGATCGAATCAAGCGCTTCTTTGTGCAGGAGCCGCCGCCGCGAGAAGGCTTGTCGCGCCGGCGCCCGCGCGGAGGCGCCCGCCCGGACCTGCACCAGGACAGGAACCAGACAGCTCATGAACGGCGCCCGCGACATTCGCAACTTCTCCATCGTGGCCCACATCGACCACGGGAAGTCGACCCTCGCCGACCGTCTGCTCGAGATCACCGGTGCGCTCTCCAAGCGCGAGATGTCGGCCCAGGTGCTCGACTCGATGGATCTCGAGCGCGAGCGCGGCATCACCATCAAGGCCCACAGCGTGCGCCTGCACTACCAGGCCCGCGACGGTCGCGAGTACCAGCTCAACCTGATCGACACGCCGGGCCACGTGGATTTCTCTTACGAGGTTTCGCGGAGTCTCGCGGCGTGCGAGGGCGCGCTGCTGGTCGTCGACGCGTCGCAGGGCGTGGAGGCGCAGACGCTGGCGAACGCGCAGCTCGCCATGAACAATCGCCTGGCAATCATTCCGGTGATCAACAAGATCGATCTGCCGGGCGCCGATATCGAGATGGCCAAGCAGCAGATCGAGAACGCGCTGGCGATCGACCCGAGCGACGCCCTGCTGATCAGCGCCAAAATGGGCACGGGCGTGGACGAGGTGCTCGAAGCCATCGTCACGCGCATTCCCCCGCCCCGAGGCCTGGAAGACGCGCCGCTGCGCGCGCTGATTTTCGATTCCTGGTACGACAGCTATCGCGGCGTGGTGGTGCTGACGCGCGTGGTCGACGGGCGCCTGGCCGCGGGAATGCGCATCCGGCTCTGGTCGAACGGCGAAGTCTACACCGTGGAGGAGCTGGGCGTGTTGACCCCGAAGCCGGTGCGCGTGCCGGCGCTCGAAACGGGCGAAGTGGGATTCGTGATCGCCAACATCAAGCGCGTCTCGGACACGCGCATCGGCGACACCATCACCGACGATGCGCGGCCGGCGTTCGACCCGCTCCCGGGATTCGAAGAGATCAAGCCCATGGTTTTCGCCGGGCTCTACCCGGTGGAAACGAACGCCTACGAGGTGCTGCGCGATGCGCTCGAAAAGCTGCGCCTGAACGACTCCTCTTTCTTCTACGAACCGGAAAATTCGCTCGCGCTCGGGTTCGGATTCCGCTGCGGATTCCTGGGGCTGCTGCACATGGAAATCATCCAGGAGCGGCTGGAGCGCGAGTACAACCTCGAACTCATCACCACCGCGCCCAGCGTCCAGTACCGCATCACCAGTAAGACCGGCGAAGTGTCCTACGTGGACAACCCTGCCAAATTCCCCGAGCAAGGCGACATTGCCAAGATCGAAGAGCCCGTGATCACGGCCCTGATCCTGACGCGCGAGGAGTATCTGGGCGGAATCCTGGCGCTGGTGGAAGAGAAACGCGGCGTGCAGAAGGGCTTCGAGTTCGTCTCGGCGAAGCGCGTGCTGCTGACCTACGAGCTGCCGCTGAACGAGATCGTGCTCGACTTTTACGATCGGCTCAAATCCGTCTCGCGCGGTTACGCGTCGCTCGATTACCACCTGTCCGGCTACTGGGAGTCTGACCTGGTGAAGGTGGATCTGCTGGTGGCGGGTGACCCCGTGGACGCCCTCTCGTTCATCTGTCACCGGGATCACGCCCTGCCGCGCGCGCGGGTGCTGTGCGAGAAGATGCGCAAGCTCATCCCGCGCCAGATGTTCGAGGTCGCCATTCAGGCCTCCATCGGAGCGAAGATCATCGCGCGCGAAAACGTGGCAGCCATTCGCAAGAACGTGCTGGCCAAGTGCTACGGCGGCGACATCACGCGCAAGCGCAAGCTGCTCGAAAAACAGAAGGAAGGCAAGAAGCGGATGAAGCGGGTGGGCCGGGTGGACATTCCGCAGGAGGCGTTTCTGGCGGTGTTGAAGGTCAGCGAGTGAGAGAACTGCATTTCCGGACCTCGTCATTCCGAGCGGCAGCAAGGAATCTCGCTCTGAAAACACGAGGCTGGACGAGATTCCTTGCTGCGCTCGGAATGACGGTGATACGGTTTTTTCGACGGTCCGACAGCGTCGGCGGTTCTGTATAATCGTGGCGATGTTTTGGGGTTGAAGTTCTTGTGAGGGAGGTTGCCTTGCCGCTTTACGAGTACCGCTGCAAGAAGTGCGGGAAGCTGTTCGAGAAGATCCGGAAATTCTCAGACCCGCCGCTCAAGACGCACGAAGAGTGCGGCGGGGCTGTGGAACGCCTGCTCTCTTCGCCGGCCATTCAGTTCAAGGGCAGCGGCTTTTACATCACCGACTATCCGAAGAAGTCCGCCTCGTCGGACGCATCGAGCGCAGGCTCATCCGAGGACGGATCGAAGGGCAGCGCAGAAGCCGCGAAGAGTAGTTCCCCCGAAGCTTCTCCGGCCAAGAGCGCCGAACCAAGCAAGCGCGCCAAGAAGAAGGAGTGAAGATCAGCAAGCCTCTGCCATACGGCCGAGTGCACGACAAAGAAAACCCTGCCGTCAGGCTGATTTGTGATTTCCTGCGGCGTGCCACTTCCAGGCGCTTTCGACGATGGCCTCGATTTCGCGATACTCCGCCGTCCAACCGAGCATCCGCTCCGCCTTCTTGACCTCCGCCACCAGCACGGGCGGATCTCCGGCCCGGCGCGCGCCTTCCCGCACCGGCACGCGTCCCTCGCACATCTTTCCCACCGCCGCGATCACCTCGCGCACGGAGTTGCCATGTCCGGTCCCGAGATTCAACGCCGTACTCTCTCCGCCCGCCGCCAGATGCTCCAAGGCGCGAACGTGCGCGCGCCCGAGGTCCGTGACGTGAACGTAGTCGCGCACCGCAGTCCCGTCCGGAGTCGGGTAATCCGTGCCGAAAACCTCGACGTAAGGCCTTTGGCCAAGCGCAGCCTGAATCGCGCTCGGGATCATGTGGCTCTCGGGATCGTGGTCTTCGCCCAGTTCGCCGTCCGGATCAGCGCCGCAGGCGTTGAAGTAGCGCAGGGCCATCCAGCGCAGGCCGTAGGCGTGGGCGTAGGTGGCGAGCATCCGCTCGGTGGTCAGCTTGGTCTCGCCATACGGATTGACGGGCAGCTTGACGTGATCCTCGGGGATCGGCGACTGCTCCGGCACGCCGTAAGTGGCCGCCGATGAGGAGAAGACGATCGTGCCAATGTTCGCGTCAAGCATGGCGTCGACCAGCTTGAGAGAGTTCACGACGTTGTGCCAATAGTACTTTCGCGGGTTGTCCACAGACTCGCCCACTTTGGCGTCAGCGGCGAAGTGAATGACGGCTTCGATCGCGAAGTCGCGCATCGTGCGGAGCACGAATTCCTGATCGGCAAGGTCGCCTTGGGCGAGCGGCCCCCACTTGACCGCCCAGCGGTGCCCGGCGCTCAAATCATCAAGAACAACCGGCTGATGGCCGGACTGGGCCAGCGCTTTGGCCGTATGACTGCCGATGTATCCGGCTCCGCCGGTGACGAGCACACGCATCCATTCACTCCTGAGAGCATTGGGTCAATGAGCCATTGAGTCAATGGCCTAAAGCTTCAGCCCCTTCAAATACTTCCGGAAAGGCTTGCCGAGATCACTGCGCTTCAGCGCGAGCTCGACCGTGGCCTGCAGGAAACCGAGCTTGTCGCCGGCGTCGTAGCGCTTGCCCTCGAAGACGTATCCATAGATCGGCTCCTTCGCGAGCAACCGCCGCAAAGCGTCGGTGAGCTGGATCTCGCCGCCGGCGCCGCGTCCGGTGGCGGCCAGCTCGCGGAAGATTCCGGGGGTCAGAATATAGCGGCCGATGATCGCCAGGTTCGACGGAGCGACCTCGGGCGCCGGCTTCTCGACCATGTCCTCGATTCGGTAGAGCCGGCCCGGCCATTGCTTGTCGGCCACCATCGTCCCGCGGATGATTCCGTAGCTCGAAACCGCGCTGCGCTCCACTTTCTGAATCGCAACCACGCTGCAGCCATGACGCGCATAAACCTCGATCATCTGCTTGAGGCAAGGTTCCTGGCTGTCAATGATGTCATCGGACAGCAGAACGGCGAAGGGCTCTTCGCCCACCAGGTCGCGCGCGGTCAGGATGGCGTGTCCGAGTCCGAGCGCTTCCTTCTGCCGCACGTAGCTCATCTGCAGCATTCCGGCGATCGACCGCATCTGCTTTCGCAGATCCTCCTTGCCGCGGCCGGCAAGCTGGTGCTCGAGCTCGAAGGACACGTCGAAGTGATCCTCAATCGCATCCTTGCCCCGCCCCGTCACAAAGATGATCATGGGCAGCCCCGAAGCTGCCACCTCCTCGGCGGCATACTGCACCAGGGGCTTGTCCACGATGGGCAGCATTTCCTTGGGCTGCGCCTTCGTCGCCGGCAGAAATCGCGTGCCCAGGCCGGCTACGGGCAATACTGCTTTCCGAATGGTCATGAGTCGAGCTTCCAATTTGTCTCTTTGCGGCGATTTGCTCTCGGCGGGCGAGAGACTGTCAGTGTAGCCTTGTAGCGCGGGGATTCGCAACGGAAGATTCCTCCCGGAGCGATCGGCCCGCCCCTGCGAGAAGCCCGCGATTTCACTTCTTCAGGTATTTGATCAGGATCACCTCGTTGTGGGCTTCGTTGAAGACCAGTTCATCGGCCAGCGCCTGTGCCATAAGGATTCCGAAGCCGCCCGGCCGCAGGCCCATGCCGGCCCGGATCTTCTGGTGCTCGGCGGGCTGATCCGGTGGATTGTTGACGGCGGCGTGGCTCAGGGCCTCGGCGTTGAAGCCCGCGCCGGGGTCGGCAATGCGGTAGAGAATCAGGTGAGGCGTGCGGACGCACGCAACCCGGACGCGGCGATTGGGGTCGAACTTGCCTCCCCACTCCACGGCGTTCAGCACCAGTTCGTGGACCGCCTTGCTCAGGGCCTCGGCGAGCTCCGGGGGCAGGTCGGACCGGGCAGCCTCCAGAAAGCTCTCGCTGCGCTCCGCCGCCTCGATCGTACACGGGACCAGCAGCTCCACCCACTCCGGCCACGACGAGACCACCTCGATGGGCGGGCCCTCCGCCTCGAGCGCCAGCACCTCGCGCACGAGTTCCATCAACACGTGCATGGCGATCGGCTTGGTGACATAGCGGCAGGGCTGTGCCGCCGCCGCGCGAAGCACCGCCTCGGCGCCGTTCGCCGTCATGATGATGGTGCGCGGCGGATGCTCGAGCTTGCGGAAACGATCGAGCGCGGCCAGCCCGTCAAGCTTGGGCAGGGCGATGTCGAGCAACACCAGATCGAACTGCCCGGAGCCGGCACGCTCGATCGCCTCTGCACTGTCGGCGGCGCTTTCAGCGCGAAAACCCTCCCGCGAAAGAGCCCCGCAGACCGAGTCCCTCAGCGCAGGATCATGATCGACCACTAGAATTCGGCTCGCCAAAGTCACACCGTCAGCCCCGACTGGAACTCGTGCCACACGGTTATACTCTATCGTAAACACGGTTCCCGTGGCGAATACGGCGCTCGGAGCGCGTTTGCTCCACAATCGTCCTTCCGGCCCTTTCGTCCGTGGAGTTCCTCCCCGGCGCCATCGCCCCCGCTTGGGCGTACGGCCGTCGCGCAGCCCACGTGCGATCCCCCTGTAGTCGGGGTTCGGTGGATTCCTGGACGACGGGGTAACGAACCGCGCAGTGGCGCACGGCGCCACCCTCCCCAGGGGATCGTGCGCGGCCGCAGGCAGCGTCGCGCAGGCTATGATGCTACATCATCTTAATAGCCTTTATATGTAGGCTATACACGATCGTGTAAAACGACACCAGCCGCGCGCGGGTTGAGTTTCGCTTCGTTTCGATGAAACGAAGCCACGCCCTGGCCCGCCGGATTGATTCCAAAAGACTTAAGCCGAGACTGGTTTGGCTCTTTCTGGCTTCGTTTGGCTTCGTTTTGACCCATTTGTCAGGCACATTTGCTGATTCTATGGGACTTAGTGGCTTCGTTTTGTTAAATTTTAGATTCTTTTTTTTCGGCTTTTAGAGGGAATTGTGACAGGGCTAG
>Ga0210398_10000157_pt1 | contig 85768 bp, 90 predicted proteins | sample IncBWC4OmetaG_FD_161047 | JGI IMG/M metagenome (GOLD analysis project Ga0210398, IMG submission 161047) | Forest soil microbial communities from Barre Woods Harvard Forest LTER site, Petersham, Massachusetts, United States - Inc-BW-C-4-O | ecosystem: Environmental > Terrestrial > Soil >... | reverse complement strand
TTCGTAAGCCACCCGCGCCAGGTCGCGCGCGGTGGTGATGTCGGCATCATGGGTAGGCCGCGGCGGCAACCCGTCGACGGTCTGGTAGACGGTATGCGTCATGCCGAGTTCTTGCGCGCGCTTGTTCATCATCCGCACGGTGGCCTCGACCGAACCGCCGACCTTTTCGGCGACCGCGACCGCCGCATCGTTGGCCGATTTGATGATGGCGGCCTTCATCAACTCGCCGAGCGGGTAGATTTGTCCTTCCTCGAGACCGACGCGCGAGCCGCCGGTATGCGCCGATCGCTCGGACACCCGCACCGGATCATCGGCGCTGAAGCGGCCGGCCTTGATCTGCTCGGAGGCGACCAGCAGCAGCATCATCTTGGCCATCGAAGCCGGCGGCCATTGCATGTCGGCATTCTCTTCGTAGAGAACCTTGCCGGTATCGGCGTCCTCGAGCAGGGCCGCGCGATAAAACGGGACCGGTCCCTTGGCCTTGAAGCTCTTGATTACTTTGAGATGGCGATGATGGGTCGCCGCGTGCGCGGAAGCCGGCGGGGAAAAGATACCAACGACGGCGCCCATAAGAAGAATCGGCAGCCATCGATGGATTCCCTGCCTCAAGGTCTGTTGGTTAGTTTGACGCGCTGACTGCTCGATCATTCCATCCCCCGCCGCCTCGCCTCAAGGCTCATGAGCCAGCCCATTGCTGATATTTTCCGAGCCCTTGATTTCTCCACGTTCGACCTGATGCAGGATTACCAGATTCTGGCGCGCAGGAGCATAGCCGGGATCCGCCTGCACCACCTCATTCCAGGTATCCTGCGCGCGCGAGTACTTGCCTTCCTCGGCATAGATAGTCCCAAGCGTATTGCGGCCGTCAACCTGATTGGGATCGATCTGCAGCGAAACCAGAATCTCCTGCTCGGCGTCCGGCAGCATCGCAAGCCGTTGATATGCGACCCCGAGGTTGAAATGGGTCTCCGGCTGCTCCGGCCCGAGCAAAGTGGCCAGCCGCAGCACCTGCATCGCCTCGTGCACGTTTCCGGCCTCAAGGTAAAGCAACCCAAGATTCAGAAACAACTGCCAATCATCGAGGCCGAGATCGATGGCGTTGCGATACTCGCCGAGTTCCTGCTGATGTCGCCCCAACATTCCGTAGGAGAAACCTAGATGGTAGTGCGCCAGCGCATTGTCGGGATGGTCTTTGATGACGAGCTGATGGCGCCGGATGGCTTCCGGGTAGTCTTCCATCCCAAGGAAATAGTCGGCCAGGGGATCGCAAACCTCGTCGTCCTGGGAGGATGAGGCGCCGACAGCGGCAGCCACGCTACCCTGCGCCAGCAGGGAGAGCCCAAATATCAGCACCAGGGCGAACCCCATTCCTCGGTGGCTTTTCAAATGCGTGGCCTCGCGCATGACACTCCTCGCGCGTGGACGTACTCGAATGTAGCAGGATTAACTCGCCGATAAAAAGCGGGAACTTCTCAGAGCGGTCTGCAGCGCCCTGTGGCGACGAAAAGGCAGGCTAGGATTGAAGTAGAAAAGCGTACGCCCGGGTCGGCATTTTTTCCAAAATGTCAGACGACCCGGGCCTACGCGGAATCGCGGACCTGGTTCAGCAATGCAGAGCGCGCTTAGTAACCACCGGTGGGGCTGTCATCGGTGGAGGCATTGGCGCGCGGCCCCAGGCGCGTATCGCTGAGTGAGTTGGCTCCCAAGGCTGCATTCGCATCGATACCACGGCGCTGGTTCGATGAAATGGCTGGGGAATTCGCGGCCGGGTTTTGGCTCCGCTGCGCGTGACGTCGAATAACAATCGGCGAAGTGTCAGTGGGTGCGGTCGGCTCGGCGCGTTCCGCATCGGAATTGGCGACGTCGGCATTCGCGCCGATATGGTTATTGCTCTCACCTACGGTTGCGTTGCCGGCGACGCCGGCGCCAACCTGGGCGAAAGCCGGAAGCGCCATCGCGGTGGAAAAAAGAGCCGCGGTCAAAATCGTCATAGTGCGATTCATAGCATTCCTCTTCGACGGATTTCCCGATCAACGGTGCGCAAGAGAGTTTCATGGGAACGACACCGCTGCCGCGCGAGCGCGACGTAGTTAGCGGGATACGTCGTCGCTGCGATCGGTGACAGTGCGTCTGGTCGTCGTCTGTTCGGTCACCGGCGGTGGAACGACAGCAGTGGTCGTTCGCGTCGTCACCTGGTTTTCAACCTGGCGCTCCTGCTCTGGCGGAGGAACTGGCGCTGACACGGTATCGGATCGCTGGCTGCGGTATTCGCTCTTGCTCGATTCAATCGAGTGGTTCATCGCGCCGGGTTCGACCGCGCGATATTCCTGTTTGCTGCTTTCGCTGCTCGAGGAGGTCGAAGTGGATGCCTCGCCGGAGGTGCCGACCTGTGCCAAAGCCGGAAGTGCGATAGCGGCGGCGAAGATAGCTGCGGTGAATGCGGTCAGAGTGCGTTTCATGAGGATCTCCTTGGATGGTGCGGTAGTAGGGACCGCGCAAGTAGTGGTGGAGAACAACGGAGCTAGTCGCGTGCCATGCGGATTGCGGCGGCGACTGCTTCAATAAAGACGACAGCGTTCATCGATGCATTCAATGCACTCGACGATATGGAGGGGATTGTACGGTTTCGGGTGCCGCGCGCGGTTGCCGGCGACCAAAAAAGAAACGCGCGGCGTCGACCACGCCGCGCGTTCCGAAATGATCCGGTTACCGAAGTTCGGCTACGGAGTGGCTGCTGCTGGAGACGCGGCCGGAGAGGCCTCGCCACCTTCTGCCGCCGCCTTCTTGTGATGCTTGTGATGATGCTTCTTTGGAGTCGCCTCGGCAGGTGCCGCGCCGCCTTCCGCAGGGGCAGTGCTCGAGCTCATTGCCCCAGCGCCGGCCGATGGAGCTGCAGCGGGCTCTTGTGCAAATGCCGGCAGAGCAATCGCGGCGGCAAACAGCGCTGCGGTCAGGACGGTGAGTGTACGCTTCATCTTCTTCTTCTCCCTCTCTTAGGTGCGGTCGTTGAGGACCGCGGTTTCCAGTTCTTAACTACTTTGCTAATGCCGTGCCACGGGCGCCCTGAAAAATGCACAGGTTTCCCCGCTCCTTTTTAGCATCTCTGCGCGGCCAGCTAAACCAATCGGTTCAGATATTAACCCCTTTGAGGCTATATTTCACGACTACTGCGGGCGATTAGCGTCGCTCGCGACGATGTTCGCTTCTAAGCTCACCATATAGTGCGAAGAGCTCTTTAAATGCGCGCCCGATAACTTTGAGGTTCGCTCCCGACTGTTCTCCCGCCATCCGCGGCAGATGCTGGACCCCAACTTCCTTGATTTTTGCTCCTCTTCCCGCCACCCGCGCCATCAACTCAGTCGAGATCATCGCGCCATGCGCGCGCAGTTCCATGCCGTCGAGGAACTCGCGTTTGAACAGTTTGAAGCCGCAATCGATATCCGAAATCCCGATCCCCAACACCACGCGCACCAGCATCGTCCACGCCTTCCCGTTGACGCGCCGCATCAATGGATCAGCGCGATGGATGCGCTTGCCCGCGACGACATCGTACGCGGGAACAAACGCGGCGAGGCTTGCCACTTCCTTCGGATCGAATTGCCCATCGCCATCGGCGAGCACCACGTAGGGTTGCGTGGCCGCGCGGATGCCGGAGATCACCGCGCCGCCGTAGCCGCGATTCTTTGGATGATGCACGACCTTGACGTGCGCGTCCTCGCTCGCGAGGCGATCCGCGATCGCGCCGGTCTGGTCGGTGCTGCCGTCATTGACGACGATCACTTCCCAGTTGTCGGCAACGCGCGGAAGCTCGGCGAGGAAACCCCGCACCACGCGTTCCACGTTCGGTTCCTCATTGTGCGAGGGCAGGAAGACACTGATGCCTGGCAGGCGTTGAGCGGAACTCACTTCGATGATGCGCTGGTCGGATCAATCGCCGAGGTTGCGATAGCCACCGCGAAAGAACATCAGCGGCTTACCCTCGCGCGTCTGGGCTTCTTCGATCTCGCCGACGTAGATGGTGTGATCGCCGCCATCGTACGCAGCCGAGACCTTGCATTCGAGCCAGGCGATGACGTGGTCAAGAATCGGCGCGCCATTGCCCCCAGGGTGATACGCGACGCCGGCGAACTTGTCGCCGCCGCTGACGGCGAATTTCCGCGACAGCTCTTCCTGGTCATCGCGCAGGATGTTGACGGTGAAGACCTTGCTCTCCTCGAATGATGGGTAGCTCTCGGCTTTCTTATCGACACAGATGATGCATAGCGGAGGGACCAGCGAGAGCGAGGTGAACGCATTGGCGGTCAGACCATGCAAGGTGCCCTCGTTATTGAAAGTAGTGATGATCGTGACGCCGGTGGCGAAATGGCCCATCACGGTGCGCAGTTCATTTTTTCCGATCGGCATGGCCCAATCCTCTCCGCAGTGGATGGCGATGCTAACAGAGCATTTTACGGGCGGTCAAATCGCTGCAATGAGATGCGCTGGGCGCAGCGGTGAATGGCTGTTACCGACGCTATGTCGGTAGTAGTCACGGCGCGCGCAATCAGACTGCCGTGAGGATAACGCTTGCGATGCCTCGATCATTTGGCTTTGTTTTGTCGAAATGAGCGTTCAATCGAGGGACGTGCGGAGCGGCCAGGCGAGCAGAACCTCGATTTCACGCTCTCGAAGTCGAAGTGGGTTTGTTTTTTCATTCTCTTCGCATTAGGGAGCACGCTTCAGCTTCTGTCGTCTCGATGGTCAAAATCGAAAAACTCTTTGTTTATAAGCATTAAGTGGGTTTGTTTTTGCATTTTCGTTCCCGCACTCCCGCGCGTTCTTTCGCGCGGGAGTCGGACTGGCCAGGCCGGTGGGGGTGCTGCGAGCGCCACGACCTCCTTGGTACTCTGGGCCGCATCGATAGTCATTGATTTCCCTCGATCATTTGGCTTCGTTTCGTCAATTCGCTATCCGCGCGATGCCCGAGTGGGTTTGTTTTCGCACTTTGGGTAATTCAAGACCTTCCCACTGCATGGGGAAATATCGCTAACTACCAGTATACACCATAAGCTCGCTCTTGGCCGTTGGCTTTCTCATCTTTTGCGCGGGACACCCGTTTGGTCGGTTCTATCAGCCCTCGGCTTCAGCACCGGTACCAAAGCATCGCCGGCCGAGGAGGTATCGAAACCTCCTCGGGTGCGTGGCACGCGAAGATTCGTCACCGCCACCGGTACGTCACGGTGCTTGCTCGCAGGGCAAGCACCGCGCCGTACCGTGTCCGTTGCGCAGACGCGAGGGAGAGAGATAACGGCGGCGACCGGAACTATCTGGCCACCGTCATCATCGAGCGCGCCCTCACGCTGACGCGGTGCCGTTCTGGGATTCTCCGTGGATGTGTGTATCCACCGAAACCGTGTCGCTCGGCTGCTCGCCAATGTTGGCCGGGAAACGCACGATGCGATGCTCGTCGCGAGTCTCGAACCCGGTGGCCCAGACCCGATTGATCCAGCGCCGCAGATGCTCGCCCTCCGAGACCATCGCGCGGCAGTAAATCTTGCCGCCTTCCAGGGTGCGCGCGTAGGGCCATTCGATCGGCTCGCCCACCGGCACCAGGTCGCGATAGAAGCCGGTCAGGTCCCATGGCTTGACGATCGCATAGCCGACCACCGCCTGCGCCTGCTGCAAGCCGAGGAGCAAGACCGCGCCGAGTTGCGCGCACATTCCCGCGCCCTTGGCCAGCGACCACATCTCGCCGATCTCGAAGACCGACTCGGGAGGGTACTGGCTGAAGTCCGGCTTCGAGTACGACAAAGCGAAGGACGCCAGATCGTGCATGATGAACCCGGCGATCATTTTGTCGGGCTCCGAGGATTCGTCATCGAACAGCCCATAGGCCTTGCCGAACTGCAGGTGAATGCTGCCGATGCAGGACTTGCCGGTTTCGCGGAATCCGCCGTTGCGGAAGGCCCGCGCCTGGGTCATCCGGTTGGCGAAATATTCGCGTTCGTGCCCATCTGTAATAATTCGTAACTCCATGTAGTGCGCCTCCTGAGTGTTTACTTACCGTTGATTTGCTCCATTTCCGCTCCATAGGCCAGAGGCAGAGTTGCGCAACCAGGCGCCTCTTGGACAGTTGGGGCAGATCGGTGGAAGCTGTTTTATAAACAGGGTGTCGGCCTTGACATTTTCGCTCCGCAATTGGTCAAATAGGGTCGCCACCGATTGTTAGCAGTTAGCAATGACGACCAAGACTCAAAACGGCCTGATAGCGCTGCGCGGAATCGCTCAACAGATTCTTGCCAGCGCCCGGCTGTCCCCGGATCAGCGCGCTTTTTGGCGCCAGCCATTGCGCGATCTGGAGAAATTGCTGAAGCGCGATTACAACAAAGCGTTGCGCAAGAACGTCGAGCGCCCCGAGGTGCTCAGGCTGGTGGCAGCGGCCAGCAAGCTCTGGCCCGGGCTCAATCACGAGAAACTTCCGGTCCCCACCAAAGCAGATTTTGCCGCGATTTCAGAGCAACTTTCCCTGAACCTGTCGATCCGCCGATGCCGCGAGCGCGACGGGATGGCGCTGCGCGGATTCTACGTCCGTTCGATCGAGGAGATTGCCAAGGCCCATCACAAGGGCGGCCTGATCTACCTCAACACCGCTCATCATCCTGCGGCCGTGGGGGCTACTTTTTGTCACGAGATCGGCCATCATCTGGCGTTTAACGTGTTGCGCCGCGCCGACGATCGTCCGGTGCATTATTTCTTCGATGCCGCGTATTCGAGCCATCTGGATGATCCGGTGGAGCTTACCGCGGATGTACTGGTGAGCATCGCCGCGTATCCCAGGGCGGCGGCCCGTAAAATGTTTAGCACCGAGATCGCGGCGATCCAGGAAGTGAGCGGCCGCAACCTTGGCAAGCTGCTGGAGTACTTGAAGAGCGGATGGGGGATTGATTTCAAAGGTCCACGTCAGCCGGGGCACCATCTGATTTATTTGGCCGGAATGGTTCATTACGCGAAACTGCGAAGGGCGCTACTAACCGAGTATCGAATATGAAGAAACAGACTCTGGGCACGGTGATTAAGGAAGCGCGGAACTCGCTCGGCTTGAGCCAGCGGCAGCTGGGCGAGGAGATCGGCGTAAAGGGCAGCCATATCGCCTACATCGAAGGCGGCGAGCGGCGGCCGTCGTTGCACATTCTAGGGAGCATTGCCGACGTGCTCGGGCTCGATAAAAACGAGCTCTTCCTGCTGCTCCATCCTGAGGCGCACGAATTTGTGCCCGCCAAGCGGCCGGCCGAGGCGCGCCCCAACCAGGCGTGGAAGCAGTTCCTTCTCAGTCGCGCATTGTTGCGCCAGAACAAGGTGACGCCGGCGGAGCTGCGAGTGCTCAAGCAGGTGAACATGCTGGGCGTGGTAATTTCCCCGCGCATGTTCATGTTCGTGCTGAACTCGATCCGGCAATCGCTCCAATAGCGACGCCGCGCGCCATCAGGCGCGCAATTTGGGCAGCACCTCGTGGGTGAAGCGCTCCAGCGAGCGCATCGCCTTCGAGGGCGCCAGACCGGGTAGTTGCATGTTGATGATCAACTCGGTGGCGCCCGACGTTTCGATAACTTCCGTTAGTCGCGCGCGCACCGTCTCGGGACTCCCGATGACGCTGCCCGCCTTCAACTGATTGGGGTCGGGCTGGATCCAGTTCTGGCCCGGCGATGCCGCTGAGAGCCATTTCCCATACAGTCCGGCCTGATACATCGCTGCTGCCTCGATCTCACTCCAAGCCTTCTTTTCGTCGTCAGCGACATAGACGATACGGCTGTTGACGATGCTAAACGCGGCCGGATCCTTGCCACGAGCGCGCAGCGCTTCGCGATAGATATCGAGCTGATAACGCCCGAGGTTGCATGCGAATCCGAGGCCCAATTCGGCGCCGCGCTGGATGGCTTTAGTGGTCATCCCGCCCCATAGCAATTCCGGATGCGGACGGCTGGTGGGACGCGGCAGAATTCGCACATCATGAAAATTGAAATGTTTGCCCTCGAAGCTGAAGCGCTCGCCGGTCCACGCGCGCTTCAGAATTTCGATCGTCTCCAGGGTGCGGCTGAGGCGCGTCTTCTTCGAAACTTGCAGCGCGTCGAATTCCTCGTCGCGGTAGCCCATCCCGATGCCGAGGCGGAGGCGGCCGCCCGAGAGCACGTCGATCATCGCGGCGTCCTCGGCGAGGCGCAGCGGATGATAGAGCGGGGCGAGCAGGACGTAGGTGCCGAGCTTCAGGCGGGTGGTGCGCGCGGCGATCGCGGCCAGCATCGGCATGATGGGCGCGAGATAACCGTCGTCGACGAAGTGATGCTCGGTGAGCCAGATGGAATGGAAGCCGGCGGCCTCGATGAATTCTATCTGGCGGAACATCTCGGCGTAAAAGGTACCGAAATCGAGATGAGATGTTTCGGGATTGCGGAAATCCAGCATGTAGCCGAATTTGATGGGCGTGGTCATTTGAAGGTTCCTCCGGGGCTTGCGTCCGACGCGAGTGTCATAGCATCAGTTCATTGCACAAAATGAGAAGAGGAGGGGAGCGGAGCAGTAGCCTGCGCGACCGCCTCCGGGCAGAGTGTGGGGGAGTTTCAGGGAGGATCTGAAGAAGATGTTTGGTCGTCTTTGCTACGCAGTTGCCGTTCCAATCGCATGCCTGGGATTGTGGATGCTGTCCGGGTGCGCTTCCAACAACAGTCCCGCCGCTCCGCCGCCGCTGCCGCTCAGCGCCTATGGACTTCCCGTTCAACCTCCACCAGTCGTGAACCTCAACCAGCAGATCCTGGGGCAATGGTCAGCGACTTATCCGGGCGGTCCGTTTCGAGTTGACATTGAAAACGATCCGCTGCTCTCTGGGAACAATTACATCGCCACCCTAACCGATGGCGGGTATGGGACCTTCCACGCCGGTTCGATTGTGTTCAAGGCCACCCCTGATCAGGCAGTTCCCAACCTCGTAGTGGGGAGTCAAAGGTGCCCGGACCCCGGTTACATATCGGCGTTCGAAGTGTCGATGACCATAACGATGATCGACGCGAACAATTTCACCGAGGATCTGGTACACAAGAATTCCTGCCAGGGGTTTCCGGTGAAATTCACCCGCAGCGCGTCATCGAGTTCGCCGTAACGGAGCGAATCAGCGCTTCAAGAGCGTTTTGCCGCCGACATAGACGTAGTCCAGGTCCAACGATGTGAGCGGTTGATCCTTTTCACGGATGCGAACGCCCGCCATTTCCGCGATAAAAATCGTATGGTCGCCAACGCGGTGGCTGTCGATCACGCGCGCCTCGATCGAGATCATCGCCAGATCGAGCCATGGCATCTGGAGCGCGGGAGATAGCGCGTAGGCGAGGCCTTCGAGGTTGTCAGGCTTGCGCGAGCGCGCGGAGTAAAAGTAATCCTCGAGTTCCTTGCCGCGCTGGCCCACGATGTTGAAGCCGAAAGCGCCGACGCTCGCGACCATCGCGCGGGAGAAGTGATGGTTGTCGACCGCCGCCATGAATAGCGGCGGCTCGCCCGAAACCTGCACCACCCACGAAGATGACATGCCGTGGCGATGGGTGCCGTCATTGACGGTCAGCACGTAGATGCCGGTGCTTAAATTCGCCATCGCGATGGCGATATCCTTATCCATTGCGGCTAATCACGACATCATACATATAAGAATGCGTCGGTAATTGACCAAGCCAAACGTGACTTGCAAAATTAGGGATGATGATGGGGCAGGGCACACGATGAAAATCGGCAGCGGGCTGATGGCGGCGGCGGTGCTACTGGTTCTGGCCGTTCCTCCGGCTTTCGCGCGGAGTCGGCATCGCGCGAGCCTGGATTCGCAGGAGATGCGAATCACCAATTCTCCCACCACTGAGCCCATTGTCGCGCCGCCGGTCACCGTCCCCGAGTCTTCGGTCTACACTACCCCGAACCCTCGCGTCGTGGCGGCATTACCTCCGATTCCGACTGCCGCTGACAATCAGGCTGCATCGACCACCCCCGGCATCGATGGCGCCGAGCCCAAAGGAAAGACGGCCGCCTCGGTCGACGGGATGCAGACCGCCGCGGTCACGCCCCCGGCAGCAGCGAAGGACGTCGTCGGTCCGCCCGATCCGCGCATGCGTACGCCAGGCGCGATGCTCTTCGATGAGACGCGCGACGATTCGGCGCTCGATCCGAACAACTGGGCGGTGAGCGTGTTCAAGAAGCGTCACGAGTTGATCGTTTATTATAAGGGCCGTCTGTTCAAAAAATATGATGCGGTGTTTGGGCGCAATCTCGACCTCGGCGCCAAACTGTGGGCGCAGGATCGGCGCACGCCCGAGGGCGTTTACAGCATCATCGAAAAATATCGCAGCGCGCGCTTTCGATGGTTCCTGCGCCTCAACTATCCGAACCTGGTCGATCGGGTGCGCTACGAAACCATGCGCGTCAATGGGGTGGTCCCGGTTTATAGCGATGGCACCTCGCCCCTGGTCGGCAGCGCGATCGGTATCCATGGCACCGACGTGCCGATTCTCAACGCCGGCCATATCAACTGGACCACCGGATGCATCTCGGTGGAGAACAAGGACATCGACGATCTCGACCGGCTGCTGCCAGTCGGCACGGTCGTCATCATCAAGCCGTAAGCGTTCTGAATTCGCCGCCTTCTTTCTTGGGGACGCAATTCGTCTTTGTGAATTTCGGTAAATGTTGCTTTTATGAAGCCGATCTCAAGGGAGGTTAGCCGATGAGCAACGATCCTTCATCAACCGACAGCCGTGCCGCGGGACTCAATTTCGATGTTGACGCGTTGCGCGCCAAATACCGCGCGGAACGCGACAAGCGCATGCGCTCCGACGGCAACCAGCAGTACGTCGAGGTCAAAGGCGACTTCAGTCGTTATGTCGACGACCCCTACGTCGAACCGGGTTTCACTCGCGCGCCACTGACTGACGATGTCGAGGTGGTGATCATCGGCGGTGGGTTCGGCGGCCTGATGGCAGGCGCGCGCCTGCGCGAAGCGGGGATCCAAAGCATCCGCATCATCGATAAGGGCGGCGACTTCGGCGGCACCTGGTACTGGAATCGCTACCCGGGCGCACAGTGCGACGTCGAGTCGTACGTCTACCTGCCGCTGCTCGAGGAAACCGGCTACATCCCCAGGGAGCGCTATTCCTTCGCCCCCGAAATCGTCGAGCACGCGAAACGCATCGCGAACAAATACGATCTGTATCGCGACGCGTGCTTTCAGACCCAAATCAAGGCGATTACCTGGAACGAAGACGAGTACCGCTGGCTCATCACCACCAACCGCAACGACCGTATGCGGGCGCGCTTCGTGGTGATGTCCAACGGCCCGCTCAACCGGCCCAAGCTGCCTGGAATCCCCGGCATCGACAGTTTCAAAGGGCACACTTTCCACACCAGCCGGTGGGATTACGACTACACCGGCGGTGATACCACCGGAAATTTGCACAAGCTCGCCGACCAGCGGGTCGCCGTCATCGGCACCGGCGCGACGGCGGTGCAATGCGTGCCGCACCTCGCGCAGTCGGCCCTGCAGCTGTACGTCTTCCAGCGCACGCCCTCTTCGGTCGATGAACGCTTCAACCGGCCCACCGATCCGGAGTGGATCAAGAAGCTGACTCCCGGTTGGCAGAAGCGGCGGATGGACAACTTCAACGCGCAGGTCAACGTCACCGCGCTCATCAATGGGGTCGACTCGGAAGAGGATGTGGTCAGCGATGGATGGACCGATATCAAGCGCAACCTCGATGCGATTGCGGCGGCCGCTGCGGCTGATCCTGCCATCACGCCGGAAGCCACCGGGAAGATGACGGAACTGGCCGACTTTCAAAAGATGAATCAGATCCGCGCGCGCGTGGACGCCATCGTAAAGGATAAGGCCACCGCCGAGGCGCTCAAGCCATGGTACCGGTTGTTCTGCAAGCGCCCCACCTTCAACGACGAATACTTGCCGTCATTCAACCTGCCCAACGTGAAGCTGGTCGATACTCGCGGGCGCGGCGTCGAGCGCATCACCGAAAAAGGACTCGTGTTCGATGGCGTCGAGTACGCGGTGGATTGCATCATCTTCGCGACCGGGTTCGAGGTCGGCACTGCGTACACGCGGCGCGCGGGCTTCGAGATCTACGGGCGCGGCGGGAAATCGCTCACCGAGCATTGGGCCGGCGGCCTCAAGACGCTGCACGGTTTCTATAGCACGGGCTTTCCGAATTGCTTCCACATGGGCATTACACAGAACGCGCTGACCGCGAACTTTACTCATATGCTGTATGAACAATCGGCGCACATCGCCGACGTTGTTCAGCACGCCAAGCAGCACGAGGCGCGCTGCCTCGAGCCCACGCCGGAGGCGGAAGCGCAGTGGGTGGACATCATTAACCAGAAAGCGACCAAGCAGGATTTCCACATCGAGTGCACGCCGGGTTACTACAACAACGAAGGCCAACTCGATCAGGGACCGGGATTCGTTGGGGGTCTATATGATGGCGGGCCCATCGAATTCCACGAGCTCATCCGCAAGTGGCGCTCGGATGGCGAGTTGAAGGGCTTGAAGTTCAGCTGAGATTTTCCCGATGGGCGCGCGTGATCCTGGCTTCGGATCACGCGCCCCACGACTCCACGGGAAGTCAAGTCGCGATCGATTCGGGAGCGCTGCGCAGCGCGTTGAAAACGACCGGCGGCATCCGCAGGCGCTCGTCAGATTCGTAAAGTTTGCGAATTTCCGGCAACGCCTCGTCGCCCGCGAGGCTCAGCGCCGAGACCCGATCGAGCAGGGTCTTGCGCTCGGCGGTCAGCGACGCGTCGCCCATCTCCATCATCCCCCACACGTCCCACGGCAGCGCTTCCATGCGATTGAGCGAGGCGAAATCGCGCACCACGTTGCCCGCGATGAACCACAGCCCTGACTCGTTGATGTGTGTGAGCCCGAAGTTTTTGGCGTCCGCGCGCCCCGAGCGACACTGCTGCCACGCATCGCCCGCGATGACGAATTGATCGCGCGGCACGTCGAGCGGATCGAACTTGAGCTGGAAAGCTTTGCGCTGGACGGGGTCCATCTGCGCGTCGACGAGAATCCAGCGCGCCTGCTGCGCGTTCCAGTACTCGCACACCCAATGGTCCTCGAACTTGCCGGGAGTAAAGTAGGCGCCGAAGCCGCATCGCGCTCGGGACGGGGTGCCCTGCTCGCGCAGAATCGCGCTCAGCATCAATGAAAAATGACGGCAGACGGTCGGCATCCGATGCGCCGGGTCGCGCGCGACTGTGAGTGGACGATCGTCGAGCGTATGAATCCGTTCCAGCATTTGCGCGAGCGGACGAACGTGGCCATCGTCGCGCTGCTGCTCGGTCAGCTTGAGATCGTACAACCAGGGCGCGATATCGCGATGAATCAACACGCCCTGCACGATTTCGCACTGCTTCGCGAGGTCCTTCGGCAGCGCGCGCAACTCGGCCGCGCGAGCACCGGCGGTCGACATCGCAGTCGTGCCTTGGTAGAAGTCTTGCGGATTTTCCATCGGTCCTATCCTGCTTACTTTTTCACCGGGCCGCCGATTGACCAGATGTGGCCGAACGGGTCCTTGAGTTTTCCGTACCTCGCGCCCCAAAACATGTTGTCGAGCGGCATGACGACGCTCGCGCCGGCGTCGAGCGCGCGTTTGAACGATCGATCCGCGTCGCGCAGGGTGAGATAAGGGATGACCGGCGCGCGCGGCGCGTGATCGTGCGAGGCCTTCGCCAACTGCTCCGCCAAGCGCTGCAGCGTCTGCTGAAGTCCCTCCTCGGCGCCGAACTGCTTGATGGTGTGGTCGCGCAGCGCGGCCGTCTCGAACAGCATGCGCGCGGTGAGCCGGGTCTGATTCCCCTCCGCGACAAAACTCACGGTCATCTGAAACGGCGGCGGCGAGACGTGCGAATAGACGAGGCGCTCGGGCTTCACCACCTCGCGATAGATGATTTGGTTGGGGTACTCGGTGCCATCGGGTCCGCGCATCGTGTGGCGCCACACTCCGCCCGGGCGCACCTCCATCTCATGCGTGTTGGTAGTGAAACCCCTGGGGCCGAACCAGTTGGCGAGGTGCTTCGGATCGGTCCACATTGCGAATACCAGCTCGCGCGGCGCGCTGAACACGCGCGTGACGGTGATCTCGCGATCGGCGGTGCTGATTGCCTGGTGATTAACTTCGCTCATGTTTCCTTCCTTCATCGAACCGCGCCTCACGCCGAATGCCCGCAGCAATGGGTGAGATACTGCTCGAGGCAGGCCAACGAAATTTCCCATCCGGCCGCGGTCATCGGCGCGCCCACCGCATACATCATCTGATCGATCGCCAGGCAGGCATCGCGCACCGCGAACGTTTCGCTGGGAGCAGCGCCGATCGCGCCGCCGTCGCAACGCGGATCGATAACCAACCAGAACCAGGTCTGTTGGCCATCCCAAATTTCAAAATCGAGGCCCTGGTAATGTCGCAGGTTACTCATGAGCCACCTCCAGGTATTCGGCGAGGCAATCCAGCGCGCTGTTCCAGCCATTCTGATGGCGGGCGCGCGCGTCTTCGCTTGCAAACCCGCTGTGGCGTAGGGTTAGCCGCGTTTTCCCGCTGAGATCCTCGAAGAGCAGGGTCACCAGCGACTGCGGACCGGCCGGCCAGGTGAAGGCGAGTCGCTCCGGCGGGACTACCTCGCGATAGGTGCCGGTCCAATGATCGTCGTAGTTGTCGCCGCGCATGTGGAAGTCATAGGCGCCGCCGGGACGCACATCGTTTTGAATGGTGGTAGCGCTAAAACCCTTGGGGCCGAACCACTTCGCCAACATCTCGGGCTGCGTCCAGGCGTTGAAGACGAGCGCGCGGGGCGCATCGAAGACGCGCGTGATGACGACCTCGAAAGCGGCGCTGCCTGCGACGTTACTGCTGGTTCCCATGATGCTCCTCCTGGTCGGTTAGCGAACGGTTGCGAGGTACTCGCCGACCCGATCAAAGCTGTCGTTCCATCCGGCGCGATGCAGCTCGCATGCGCTGACCGTTTCGAATATTCCGTGCCGCAGCGTCAGCCGGGTCTTTCCGCTCACGTCCTCGAAGGTCAGCGTCACGATGGTTTCCGGATCAGTCGGTTGCCATTGGGCATTCGCGAACCCCCAGGTGAAGACCAGCCGCTCGGGCTCGACGAATTCGCGAAAGACGCCCTGCAACCAGTGATCGCCGCCTTCGGGATCGCGCATGAGGTATCGATAGGCGTCGCCCGGCTGCCGCGCGGTTTGCAGAACTTTTCCCGAGCACCCGCGCAAGCCCAGCCAGTGGACCCAGCGCTCGGGCTCCGCCCAGGCCTTGAAGACGAGCTCGCGCGGCGCATCGAAGATTCGGGTAATTACCAGCTCCCGATCTGATGGGCTCGCGTGGGCGCCAGTTGTAGTGCTGCTGGTGGTTTCCATTGCTTACTCCTTCATCTTTCCGGGGGGCGGAAGCTAGCGCGCCACTTTCAGATAGCCGGCGAGACGGTTGAAGCTGCTGGCCCATCCGCCCTGATGATCGTCGCGTGCGGTAACCGATTCGAATCGGCCCTGGCGCAGAGTCATCCGCGTTTTGCCGTCCAACTCATCGAGGGTGATCGTCACGATGGTCTGCGGGCGGGTCGCGCGGCCATGCGCATCGGCCCACTCATAGGTGAAGACCAGTTTTTGCGGCGGCACGATTTCGCGAAAAATGCCCTGCTGCCAGTGATCGCCTCCTTGCGGATCGCGCATATGAAATCGATAGGTGCCGCCGACCTTCAGCTCGCTTTTGAGAATCTTGCTGGAGAAACCCTCCGGCCCGAGCCAATGAATCATATGCTCGGGTTCGGTCCAGGCCTTATAAACGAGGCTGCGCGGCGCATCGAAGACGCGGGTGATGACGAGCTCGCGATCGGCGGCATCCTGGTCGATGTGGCTGGTGGTCTCCATTTCTTTTCTCCTTGTGCGTGATGGGTACGACCTAAAGGATCGTGCCTGGAATGTCGTGGCCTAGGCCATCGTAGCTAGATATTCTTCGAGCCGATCGAAGCCGCTGTTCCAACCTCCGCTGGCGCCGCGCGAGGCTTCCGCCTGCGCAAAAGCCTGATGCATCGTTAGCCGGGTCTTGCCATTTTGATCTTCCAAGGTGACGGTAATCACGGATTCGCTTGACGGGTTCGCATTGTCGATAGCGGTAAACACCAGCCGCTCCGGCTCGACCACCTCGCGAAAGACGCCGCGGACCCAGGTATCGCTGCCCTCCGAGGAGCGCATGCACAAAAGCAGCGCGCCGCCGGGACGAACATCCATCTCGCAGGATGGGGTCGAATAGCCCCGCGGACCCCACCATCGCATCATGTGCTCGGGCTGCGTCCAGGCCTTGTAAACGAGACTGCGCGGAGCGTCGAAAACGCGGGTGATGACGAGCGCGGGGGCCTTCGAGGCAATGTTACTGCTTGCCGCCATTTCATTACTCCTTGCTGTTCGCGGTTCCACTCGTCACATATTCGCCGAGGCGATTCAGCGTCTCACCCCATCCCCGAACATGCTCGTCGCGAACGAGGACAGATTCGAACACCGCCTGGTGGATGGTGAGCCTAGTTTGGCGGCCGAGATCTTCGAAGTTCACCGTGACCAGCGTTTCATGGCCGGGGTTGCCGCTTTCATCGGACCAGCGGCCGGACGTCTGGCGCTCGGCAAAATCCTCGAAGGCGTAGGTGAAGACGATTCGCTCGGGCTCGACGATTTCGCGAAATACCCCGCGCTGGCGATCTTCGACCCCGGCGGGCGAGCGCATCGCCAATCGCCACGTACCGCCGACCCGAAGATCGATCGCGCAGGACAGGCAGGTAAAACCTTGCGGCCCCCACCATCGCATCATGTGCTCCGGCGTGGTCCAGGCTTTGAAGACGAGGCCGCGGGGCGCATCGAAAATGCGCGTGAGGGTGAGTTCGCGGTTCGCCGTCGACTCATTCATGGCGTGGCTTCTTGCGGCCATTTTTTTTCTCCGGTTCCTTTTGGACTTCCTGAACCTGGCGCAGATAGACCTCAAGGCGATCCAGGCTCTGCTCCCAGAAACGGCGATAATGTTCGATCCATTTGGAGGCGTCCTTGAGCGGACCCGCCTCCAGCCGGCAGGGGCGCCATTGCGCCTCGCGGCCGCGTGCGATAAGTCCGGCGCGCTCCAGCACCTTGAGATGCTTGGAGATGGCGGGCAGGCTCATGTCGAACGGTTCCGCGAGCCTGGTAACCGAGGACTCGCCGGATGCGAGCCGCGCGAGGATGGCGCGCCTGGTAGGATCGGCGAGCGCCGCGAAAGTAGTGGAGAGTTGGTCGGTGGCAAGCTCTGGGGACATACTGTTGTGAACCGTGTAGTTAAATAACCTTAAGGTTAAATACCGCGTGAGCGAGTATTTGTCAAGCGGCGTCTATTAGGTCGCGACCTTTTGAGATAAGCGGCCGCGAAGGAGCGCGTGGCACTCCACCGTTCTGCGCGCGCGGCGCGCGCAGCTCTCACCCGTCCGGCATGCCTTGCGCCGGATGAAGAGCGCAAGTCACGCCGGCCACCCTCTCTCGCCAGGCGAGAGAGGGGACAGGTTCGAAATAGTGCGCTGGTTATTTTTATTGCGAACAGTTAAGCCATGTTTGATCGCGGCAAATGAATCGAGGAGGGCCGGCAATGTTCGAAGGATTTACATCCAAGCGCATCAAAACTTCGGGCGCGGAAATTAATCTCGTTCAGGGCGGCACCGGAGCGCCGCTGCTCCTCATCCATGGATATCCGCAGAACCACGTCATTTGGCATAAGGTGGCGCCGCGTCTCGCGCAGCAGTTCACCCTGGTGATTCCTGATCTGCGTGGCTATGGCGACAGCAGCAAGCCTCCTACTGATGCCGAGCATTTGCCGTACTCCAAGCGCGCGATGGCACTCGACATGACCGAGGTGATGACGGCGCTCGGCTATGATCGGTTCGACGTCGTGGGGCACGACCGCGGCGGCCGCGTCACCTATCGTCTCGCGCTCGATCATCCGGCGCGGGTGCGGCGTGCGGCGGTGCTGGATATCATCCCCACCATCGAGCAATTCGAGCGCGTGGACAGATACGGCGCGCGCGCGATCTATCACTGGTATTTTCTCGCCCAGCCCGCTCCGTTCCCGGAAACCCTCATTGGCAAGGACCCGGATTATTTCCTCGAGCATTCGCTGCAGAGCTGGCGCGGCAGCGGAACCTTCAGCTCCGAGGCGCTTGCGGCGTATCGCAAATCGTTTCGCGATCCCGAGGTGATTCGCGGCAGTTGCGAGGACTATCGCGCGGGTCTCACTTGCGATTGCAAATTCGACGAGGCTGATCGCGCCGCAGGCCACAAGCTCGCGATGCCGTTGCTCGCGCTATGGGGCGCCAAGGGCCGTCGTGGCGCATCGCTACTGGAGGTTTGGAAATCGTGGGCGAGCGACGTGCGCGGCGAGGGTCTCGATTGCGGGCATTTCATTCCGGAGGAAGCACCGGAAGCGTTGATTGAGCGCCTACAGGCGTTCTTTGCGGGATAAGGCACTGATGCGAACCCTCTTTCGCATACAGAGCGTATTTATGGTTACGTAGGCTTTGACCACCTTATTGATACAGTAGACATCGACCGCTTATAATTACTATGAGGTGCTTTGACACCCTCATAGGTACTATTTCTACCATAACTAGTCAGAATCTTGACGCCCCATGGCATCGAATCCATTCTTTTAACAAGTTTCGTATGGTATTAGATAGCTATGTTACCTTACCGTCTCAGGATGACGCAGTTCGAGCCGGTCCAGGTGATCTTCCGACGAGGAATAAATGGGGGCTCAAGTCAATTCTCGCGCGACTGGCCAAGCTCGGAATCGAGACCGGAAGCGAGCGGCACCTAACGAGTACGATCCGCTGCTGCCGAGCCAATACTACGACCGGGTAGTTGGCGGACGTACTCCCAGCGGTGAATTCAAGCTCTTCTTCGCAATCCTCGAAGATGCGCTGCGCTGCTATGTGCGATCCAAAGATTGTCGCTCGGCGGCGAAACGCGCCGAATTTCTTGATGCGCAGATATGGTTTCATACTCGCGGCGCGCCCCATCTATTCTCCTTCGAATCGATATGTTCATTTCTCGGTATCGACCCGAGCTGGCTGCGCGAGCGGCTGGAATCCCTCACGCCAACCGACTTTCCCTTGAAGCAATACCGAACGCGCCGTCACCGCCCGGCGCGTCCTTCGGCGCATCGCGAAGAATCGCCGCCGCCTTCGCAGCCGCCGACAACTGATTCGGTTGAGGATCAGGAAACACCTGGCAGCAACGCAAATGGCTCCTCCGCTACCTGGAACGCGGTAGACATCGAAGTGAAACTGGATTGAAGGAAAGAAAAGGCCGGGCTAAAGAGGCGTCGTAAGTTGGGGCGACTCACGACCATTAGCCCGGCCAGCTTGGGGACAGGCGCTGTAAAAAGGTTCTCGGGGGAGAGATTCAGCAGCGCCGAGGCGATGAATGAGCAAACAATATGCCTAACGAAAAGTGATGGAATCGCTGACATCAACGATCAATTTTTTTGCTGAAATGCGAAAATATCCCTGCTACGACCCTCGAGATCGAATGCAAGTCTCAGATAAATCAAAGCTTTCGCATTTTGCTATTGGTTCGCAGAATCTCGCTCCATTTTCGCGATAGTGATTCGAACTTCCGCTTTTGCCTCTCGAGGGCGCAGCGAATTTCACCCTCGCATCGAATCCGCTGCAGATGCTTCATGGCACGGTCAACGATAACGATGCGGACCGCTTTCTTAGCTTTCATTTCGCTGTTAGAGTAACGCGCGCAGAACGGTTCCCCCGATCGCTCGACCCGACGCGACACTTGCGCTGCAGCGCCAATGCGTTTTAGTCCTGCGATCGAGAGCCGTAGAATTGAGGTGTCGGGGCGTGGCGCAGCCTGGTAGCGCACCTGCCTTGGGCGCAGGGGGTCGCTGGTTCGAATCCAGTCGCCCCGACCATCAGCGCCAGTAGCTCAGTTGGACTAGAGCAGCGGCCTTCTAAGCCGCGGGTCATGGGTTCGAATCCCTTCTGGCGCGCCAGCAGCGAATTGGCGCTGGACTCTGGAAAAGTCGGCGGGAAAAGTTGGCGGCAAGGGTGGGGAGATTTGGAAGGAGTTGGCGCGGTGCAATTTTTGCGACTTTACTGGAGTTCGGCGAGAGTTCGGTTAGAACTCGATTTAGCGCGGTGAGTGTAGCTCAGTTGGTAGAGCACTGGATTGTGGCTCCAGGTGTCGAGGGTTCAATCCCCTTCACTCACCCCATTCATTCCTGCTAGGAAGGGTCGTTTCGCGGTGCGCCGTTAGCTCAGTTGGTAGAGCAGCTGACTCTTAATCAGCGGGTCCCGAGTTCGAGTCTCGGACGGCGCACCATCAATCCATACGGAGACAGGGAGCCTCGCGTTGGCTCCGCGACATGGAGCCGCGTTCATTCAACGCGATCACGACGGCCAGCTAATTTCCCTGAACCAGCCCTCCCGGTCTCGATTACGCGCGCCTGCGGCGCGTTCAGGCCTACGCGCTTTCAAATGGCATCGATTTGGAAATCGCCACCTGAGCTTCGATCGCGTGGCGCCGGGCTGGTTCTCATTCCCATTTGTTTCTGATGGGACCAAAGTCCCATATCCGCCCGTTGACGACCGGTGGTAACCAAAAAGCCAATCTGTTGTCCGAAAGAAAAGACTCGCTGACGTGTGATCAGTTCGAGGAGAATTGTGGATAAAATCAGGATTGCCTTTTATCGCTGTTTCGCGATGTTCACATCTATAGTCGCGCTAGCAGCTAGCCCCACATCCGCCCAGCAAATCAATGGCGTCGCGGGTTCGCCCGACGCCACTATGACGCTCAGTGGCAAACAACTGCCGCCACCGCCGATGAAATTCGGTGGCGTGATCAAGGAAAGTTACAAGGATTCCAAGCCGTGGTGGCCGCCACGCGTGGTGCCGCCCAAGGGCGCGCCCAATATCCTGCTCATTATGACCGACGACCAGGGCTACGGCCTTCCGGGCACCTTCGGCGGCGTCATTCCGACGCCCGCGCTCGATCGTATCGCCCACAGCGGATTGCGATACACCGAATTCAATTCCACCGCGCTCTGCTCCCCCACGCGGGCGGCGCTGATCACCGGGCGTAACCATCACTCGGTCGGCTTTGGTGTAATTACCGAGGTATCGACGGGTTATCCGGGATACAACTCGATCATCGGGCCGGAGAACGCGACCATCGGGAAAATCCTTCAGGACAACGGATACGCCACGTCGTGGTTCGGGAAGGATCACAACACACCGGAATTCCAGGTTGGCGTGTCGGGTCCCTTTGACCAATGGCCGTCGGGCATGGGCTTCCAGTACTTCTATGGCTTTCTGGGCGGCGAGACCGATCAGTGGACGCCGTACTTGTGGCGTGATCATACGCAGGTCTTCCCGTGGATTGGGAAGCCCGGTTACAACCTCACCACCGATTTGGCGGACGAGGCGATCAAGTACATGAAGCAGCTCGATGCTGGGGCGCCGGGCCAGCCCTTTTTCCTCTACTACGTTCCGGGCGGAACCCACGCACCGCACCAGCCGACACAAGAATGGATCGACAAGTTCAAGGGCAAGTTCGACATGGGCTGGAACGAACTGCGCAATCAAATCTTTGCCAATCAGAAAAGGTTGGGGGTGATTCCCTCGAGCGCTCAGCTCACTCCGTGGCCCGATGACATCCTGAAAAAATGGGATGACCTCACTCCCGACGAGAAAAAACTCTTCGCCCGGCAGGCCGAGGTATTCGCAGCATACGTGGCTTATACCGACCACGAGATCGGCCGGGTCATCTAGGAGGTTGAGGATGAGGGCAAACTAGACAACACGCTGATCATCTATATCGATGGTGACAACGGCAGCAGTCCAGAAGGGACAACCGTCGGCACGCCCAATGACTGGACGGCGTACAACGGCATCCTGGATGTTCCCGTCGCCGATCAACTCAAGTTTTATGATGGCTGGGGAGGCCCGCAGACACACGCCCACCAGGCGGTCGGATGGGCGTGGGCGTTCGACACTCCGTTCAAGTGGACCAAACAGGTGGCGTCGCATTTTGGCGGCACCCGGCAAGGCCTGGCGATCTCGTGGCCGGGACATATTGACGACCCAGGTGGGATTCGGCCGCAGTTCCATCACATCATCGATATAGTGCCCACGATACTCGAAGCGACGGGCATCAGGGCTCCGCAGACGGTCGATGGCATCAAACAAAGGCCCATCGAAGGCGTTAGCATGGCGTACACATTCAAGAAGGCCAATGCGGACGCTCCCACGACCCACCACACCCAGTACTTCGAGATGATCGCGAACCGCGGGATCTGGCATGACGGCTGGTACGCCAATACTCATCCGCCAGTCCCGCCGTGGGTGCTGGACGCGCCTATGCCCGGTTTGAACGATTACAAGTGGGAGCTATACAACCTGACGGAGGACTATTCGCAGAACAACGACCTGGCAGCAAAAATGCCCGATAAGCTCAAGGAGATGCAAACGCTTTTCGCGCAAGAGGCTGCCAAGTACCAGGTGTTTCCGCTGGACAACCAACAGTTCCAACGCGCGATTACGCCCCGACCGAGCCTGACAGCCGGCAGAAAGGAGTTCACCTACTCGGGGGTGGTATCAGGCATTGACCTCGGAAACGCACCGAGCATCCTCAATAAATCCTACACGATTACTGCAGACGTCGATGTCCCCGATGGCGGTGGCGACGGGATGATCGCTACTGAAGGCGGCCGCTTTGGCGGGTTCGGTTTGTACATACTCAAAGGCAAGCCGGTCTTCGACTACAACGGTCTCGAACTCGTGCAGTTCCACTGGGAAGACCCGCAACCACTCGCGGCAGGGAAGCATACGATCGTATTCGACTTCACCTATGACGGCCCCGGAGTCGCGAAGGGCGGGACCGGCGTGCTGAAAGTCGATGGCACGGAAGTCGACACCCAGAAGATGCCGCGCACGATCCCATTCCTGATGCCGGTTGACGAGACCTTCGACGTCGGCCTGGATACCCGGACCCCTGTGAACGAGCAGGACTACCAGGTGCCGTTCGCCTTCAACGGCACCATCAACAAGCTGATCTTCCATCTCGGGCCTGAGCAGTTGACGGACCGCGAGCGAGAGCAGATTCGCCTCGCACAGATTCGGGGGGATTAGGCGCGCCGGCAATAGAAACCAAGGCGGTCGCGTTTTGCGTCCTCAACCACTGATTCAGGAGTTCAGCGTCATGGCTAGACACTTAGGCGGGCTACTCGGGTGTGTTTGCGCAGTAGTGCTCGTTTCGGCGTGCATGGTTCAACCTCCTCCGGCCATGTCGTCGCCACCGCCGATGTCGCCCTCAGCTTCGCTTGCGCAAGCCGAGGGCGTCGGAGGGCCTCAATTCCAACCACCCGCACCGCCGCGCCCCGAGCAGCAGGTCGCACAGTATTACCCGCCTCCGGAAAACCCGTACGGCCAACAAGGCTATGGGGGCGGCGAACAACCCTATGGGCAATCGCCCTATGGGGCACCGGGCGGCTCACCCTATGGTGCTTATGGTGGATCTCCGTATCCGCCTCGACCTAACTCCGGGCCCTTCGTCTATCCCAGCCGCGGACAATCTCCACAGCAGGAGCAAACCGACAAAGGCCAGTGTTACGTGTGGGCCGTCCAACAGTCGGGCTTCGACCCAGCTAATCCTCCCGCCCCTAGCAGCCCTCCGCCGCAAGCGGGCCCACCCCAAGGTGGGTTATTCCGGGGCGCGGCGGGAGGCGCGGCACTTGGGGCGATCGGGGGCGCGATTGGAGGAAATGCCGGGAAAGGAGCCGCGATGGGTGCCGCGATGGGAGGCATGTTCGGTGGAATGCGGCGGCGTAGATGGATGCAACAGGCGGAGTATCAACAAGCTAGCTATCAACAGCAACAACAAAACTCCCTTAACCAGGGGCGGGCCGATTACAACCGCGCGTTTGGAGCCTGCATGACAGGTCGCGGCTATACGCTGGAATAATGGCAATTGGAGTTCGCGGGCAACTTAGAATTGGGAGATTGATCATGAGACTCGTTAGCTTGCTTGCCACGCTTCTTGCGGTGGTCGCGGTCTTGGCACCGAGGTCAGCGGACGCGGCCGGAAGACTTGACAGCGCGGCTCCATTCGTGTGCGTTCCAACCACAGTTTGGGAATGTGGTGGAGATGGCGATTGCGAACGTGGGACGGCGCAAAGCGAGAACCTTCCGCAGTTCTTTACCATCGATATTAAGGCCAAGACACTTGGCGCCGGAGAGAAGGGCCGCCAGTCCACTATCGAACGGGTCACTCGCGGCGGAGATACCACGGTTCTGGCTGGTGCTGATGGAGTACGTTCATGGGTGGTTAACATCAACATGCAAACGGGAAGTTTGTCGGCTGGTGTTACCGGCGACAACGAGAGTTTTGTAATCTTTGGGGTTTGCTTGCCGCAGTAAGGGTCGGGGATCGTCTCTTAGTCCTATTTTCGCGCCGCCCGCGCGAGTAGAACGGTCATTTCAACAAAGGAATCCAATGAACAATTTAAAAACTAGTGAACGACTTATTCGCCGTGTCTACCTGTTGGTGTTGCTCGCGGTCGCAGGATGCGCGGGTGCCTCGGTTGCTCCACAAACCCAAAACGGTCCAGCTAGCGCCAACCGTCCGTCCACTATCTACGTATATGACTTCGCGGTGACGAGTGCAGAAGTTACCCTAAACCAGGGGTTCTTTCAGAAAACCTACGCGAACATGAGCGATCAGAATATGGTGGAGGCGCAAGTCGCGCTTGCCGATCAGACCGCGCAGGCTCTTTCTTTCCAGTTGGTGGCCGAGTTGCAAGCAATGGGGTTCTACGCGGTTAGGCTTCCCCGTGGTACGCCCGCCGCGGGCAGCAATGTTTTGGTGGTTGATGGCCAGTTCATCGATATCGACCAGGGAAACAAATTGCGGCGAATGGTGATCGGGCTGGGTATGGGGCAGTCCAAGCTGGACGCAAGTGTGCAGGTATATCAAGTCGTCAACGGCGCCAGCACTCAAATCATGGACTTCAATACCCACGCGGATAGCGGATCGATGCCGGGAGCGGCGATAATGGGAGCCCCAGGCGCCGCGGTCGGTGGTGCCGCGATGGTAGCTTCAGTGGGAATCAACGTCGCTGCCGGCGGGGTGAAAAACTACACCTCCGCGACCGGCATAATGGCCAAGAGGAGCGCCGACCAGGCGGCGAATTACATGTCCAGCTATTTCGCGCAGCAGGGCTGGGTCTCCGCGGCCGAAATCCAGAACGCGAAGCAGGCCTTTCCGCCGATCTAGCGTTTCAAAGCCGGGAAGACGTAATGATCGCGCTCTGCATCACATCGGGCGCTCGACGGCTGCGATGGAGGATCCGCTTTTAGAAGGAAACCGCTCCCAGGCAATAGCGCCATCGACTTGGATAAACCTGGCGTAGCGGATACTCGAACCACAACAGCGAGGAAGATTGCGTATGAAAAAGAATGTCATCAGTAGAATGTTACCTCTTTTGGGCAGCGCAGGTCTGGTGGCGATGCTGCTCGTAGCTGGGTGCTCGGCGACCGTCGAAAGTACCCCGCAGGCGGCGAAAGATGTCCAGTCCGGCGAGGCCCTGCCCCCCGCGATAACTGGATTTTTTGGCCCCAACGCGTCAAAGCTCCAGCCGGGTCCCGAGGGTGGCGCCGCACTGGTCTATATCAATCCCGCCGCGCAGTGGACCAAGTACACCAAAATTCATCTTATGCCGGTCGAATTCTGGGCTGGCAGTGACACCACTGTGCCACCGGCGGATCAGCAGACCTTGTCGACCTATTTCTTTAACGCACTTCAGACAGAACTTCAGAAGAACTATACGCTCGTCAACGGACCGGGCCCGGATGTGTTGAACCTCCGGGTAGCGCTGATGGATGCCACTACAGCCACTCCGGGTCTTCGAAGCGCATCGGTGCTTATTCCGCAATTGAAGATCATCAACATGGCGCAGTCGCTGGTTAGCGGCAGTTACGCATTCGTTGGATCCGCCGAGGCCGAGATGACGGTGACTGACTCTACCACCGGTGATTTGCTCGCGGCGGCGGTGGATAAACGCGCAGGCGGCGGCGGCATTCAGGGTGCGACCTCTTTCAGATGGGGCGATTCACAGAATGCAATGGACTACTGGGCGGATAAGATTTCGAGTCGTCTGTTACAACTGCAGGGCCGAACCGCCAAAAGCTGACGCTGACGATCTCGCCGAGTCAAATAATACCGACTGGAAGAGTGTTTGGCGGAACGAGAATGTCAGGAGGGAACGGGATGCGTACGCTGGTAGCGATAACCCTGGGTTTTCTATTGCTCACCTCGGAAGCGGCCCGCGCCCAAGGTGTCGTGTTGCCGCTACCGGCGCAGGATCAGCAAAAGATAACCGCTCAGCTCGGCTCGGGTGTCGTAGGCATAGCGTTACCCAGTCAACCTATCACGGATCCCGCCGCCTTATTTCCACTGCAGAACTCTGCGATGACCTATCAAGTCACCGCAGGCCCAAACGCCGGCAATACTCAATCGCTTGGACTCGCCAAGACGCGGCGCCCGAGCGGATCCTCTGCCTGGCGTCTTCAATTATCACCTTCACTCGCGGGTTTTCTTCGGCAGACCGCGGAAGGCGACATAATAATGCCTGCCGTCATGGACTCTGGCGAGGGCGTTGTGGTCGTCACCACCCCAGCCAATCCGTTCGTTCCCAAGGGGATGCAGCCGGGCGAGACGCGGACGTACGCACAACAAGTGTCGGTTAACTACCTCGACGATCCGGCCGACCAGAAATATTCCGGTTCGCTCACGGGAACTTATACCTACGTCGGCACCTACCAGGTTACGGTACCCGCGGGCACATTCCCGGCGGTGTTGTTCCGAGTTTTTTGCGACGGCAGAGTCGGCCCGGCCCACACCGTAAACACCGGTTATACTTTCTTCTCGCCAGGCGTCGGTGTGGTGGCAATGATTCTCCAAGAGGACGTAACAGCGTTCTGGCTATTCAACATAGATAGCACCACGGGCAAAGTGCTGACGTCGAAATAACGCATCCTGTCTTCCGGCGAAATCGGTGCCGGGGTCGCTTCGTTGTGAGGGTATGAATCGCCCTGGGTATTGGCGCCAGTGGTGCTGGATGGCGCTGAGCTCACGGCGGGAGTGATCGTAATGGAGAGGGACAATGGCGTGGGGGAAGCCCTCGACGTGCTCGCCGGAGCGGGAATCAGAGCGCGCGCCTAATTCTGGTTCAGGAAGGTTTTAGTCACGATCTGTGCGGCGGCCGCGTTCCGGTCCCCGAGTGTATCGATTGGTGGCAGAGACATCGACGAATGCCACGATCCGGTCGTTAGATGGCTCATACATAAGAGATAAACCGTGCCACGGTTGGTTTCGGGTGATGGCAGGAACTTTGCGTTACTGAGTTGAGGCGTCGCCAGCCGAACTCAGCGCTTCATCCGTAGTCGATGGAGCGCGGGCCGCGTCGCCGATAATTATGGCGCGCATTGGAATCACCTCGAGTTTGTCGCGAAATTCCGCTCGACCAATACTGGTGCTGCTTTCGCGGGATACCCAGTTGGGGAAGGCAGTCAAACGTGCGGCGGGGAAGGAATGGATCGTATGGAGCCGTGTTTTCGATGAGCTAGCCAGCTTGATCCGCGAGCCGAATGTCCGCTTGGTGGTTTTCGATGACCAATCGGTTTCCGCCCTCGATCGCGGATGGGCGCTCGCAGAGATCCGAAGATATTTCTCACGAGCATCGATTGTCTACATCGCGGCGCAGCATGACTCTGAGATTGAGCGCGAGGCTCGAGTGCGGGGAGTGCTTTTCTACACCTCAAAACCGCTGCGACCGGCGGATGCCAGTTTGCTCCTCAAAGGCGTTCTTCGGATGCACAAGGGAAATCCCCACTCGCGAATTGGTCCAGCGAATATCGCCATGGTGAAATCGCAAAAATAAATGGAGTGCCAGGCGCCGGCGCTACTCGAGGCCGTATTTTTCGATCTTTGCGTAGAGCCGCTTGCGCGAAATCTTAAGCGTTCGGGCGGCGTGGACTTTGTTTCCGGCCGCCATCTCCAGAGCCCGCGCGATAATGTCGCGCTCCGCATCAGCGAAGCTTCCGACCGCCACATTCGAGGTCCGGGCCCCGATGCTGCGCTTGCCGCTGATGGCCGGCGGTAGATCGCTCAATTCGATCATCGGCGAATGGCCAAATATGAAGGCGCCCTCGATCGCGTTGGAAAGCTCGCGGACGTTTCCCGGCCATGAGTATTCGCGCAGGGCTTGCAAGGCGTTCTCCTGGAGCCCGGCGACCTGGGTGGGGCGCACCAGTTTCTGATTGAAGAAATCGATGAAGTGCTCGACCAGCAACGTGACATCTTCCGCGCGCTCGCGAAGGGGCGGCACTCGCAGGATGCTCGCTTGCAGCCGGTAATAGAGATCATGACGAAGCTGGCCTTCCTGCATCGCGAGTTCCGGATTTCGATTGCTGGAGGCGAGGATACGCACATCCACCGAGACCTCGTTACTGGAGCCGACCGGCCGTACCTTGCGCTCCTGGATGGCACGCAACAACTTACTCTGCGTGTCCGGGTTCATCTCGGTGATTTCATCCAGGAAAAGCGTTCCGCCTTCGGCCGCGCGAAAGAGCCCGAGATACTCCGCGGTCGCGCCACTGAAGGCCCCACGCTTGTAGCCGAAGAGTTCGCTCTCGATGAGTTCTTTGGGCAAGGCGGCGCAGTTGAGCGGCACGAAGGGCGCGTTCGGATTGGGTCCGCATTCGTGGACCGCGCGTGCAACCAGCTCCTTCCCGGTGCCGCTCTCGCCGACCACCAACGCGATCGCGCGAGCGCGGCCCACTGCCTCGATCCGCCCGTAGAGTTGGCGCATCGCCGGGCTCTTGCCGACCAGCCCGTGGAACCGCGTGCGCTCGTCCGGATGGAGATACTTCGCCTCGAGTTCCAGCGCGTGAATGCGGGTCGCTGCTGAGGCCCATTGGGATCGGGAATACGAATCGACCAGCAAAATGATGCGGATGTGACTGAGCTTGTCGAACTTATTGTAAACCTCGGTGGAGGGCGGCGGATCCTGGGGAAAAACCCGCTGCGCTGCTTCTTCGAACAAGTGCAGCGATGCGATGATTTCCTGCAGCGGGACGTGATGTTCGGACAGCGTCTCGCCGAGCTTCAAGACGTTGCGGGCGTAACCGTCCATGTCTTTGCTCAGCAGATATTCCTGGTTCACCAGTAGCGCGGGTTCGAAGATAGCGCGGAACTCGGGCTCCGATAATGCGCGCCGATCGCCAAAATGTAGCTGGTAGAGCTCGTACCAAACGGTTACCACTTCGGAACGTCGATCCCGTACCGCGACCAATACCTCCCGGAGCTCATCCAAATCCTCGTCCCACAGCAGATGGAAATATCGCGGCGGCTCGCGCCTGGTCGCGTTGCTCAGCGGTTCATTCATGACTGGCGGTTGTGAGCCAAAGCTTCCAGCCGGCGCTCATTCTGCAGTATCCATCCAGCACGCGATTGTCCGGGCATTTTGACTTGCTTGCGGCCCTACTCTAGCGTTTGGAGTGCAGGCCTCGCTAGTCGGGTTCAGTTGGCGTCGGAGGAGTAAATCAGGTTGCGCGGCCTTCGCACCGGCAGCAATCGGGCGGGGAACATTCCACCTCGTTACCTGGAGACATCAAGTTAGAGAACGTCGAGATGTCGTATCGCGATAGAGTCCCGGAAATTAACGGGCGGCGTTGCCGAAGGACCGATTGATGCGAGCCCGACGGCGTTTCCGGCTTCCCCGGGCTCCTGCCACCTGAGATGCAGACGTCTCGGACGGGCGTCCACCCGAAGACTGACCTAGCTGGTGCGATACAGCGGAACCTGGTCTTCGATCCATTCCTCGGCGTCGACTTCTCGCGCGAAGTCAGCGGCCACCTTCTTTTCCTTCCAGAAGATTTCCCATTTTCCGCTGTCGGCGTTTTGCTTGATTAGATATCCGTGAAGGTCAGGCATGGTCTTAGTTCCTCCGTTCAACTGGGCTGGATGGACTGCGATGGGAATCGGCGCTTTCCCGATGGAGCGCGTACCGTCATGACTGGAACCGGCGACTCCCGCACCACGCGTTCCGTCACGCTGCCGAGAAAGAAATGACCGATGCCGGTGCGTCCATGGGTCGCCATCACGATCAGGTCCGCGCCGTGTTCCTCGGCGGCGGCACCGATGGCGACTGCGGGGTCGCCGGTTACCACCACGATTTCGTACGCGTGAGTCAGGGTTTCGCTCGCTATCCGATTGAGGCGTTGGCGCGCGTCATCCTCCGCTCCTGCGAGCGGCTCGATCATCAGCGGCTGCCCGATGGCTTCGATGGGCATTGGCACGACGTGGAGCAGGATTACGGTTCCGAGGTTCGCTTCCGCGACTTGCCGCGCCATCTCGATGGTCATCCCGGTGTTAGGACCGAAATCCACCGGACACAGCACCTTTCGGAAAACATGGGACATCGCTCTCTCCTTCGCTGCGAGTGTCAATTCATGCCCTCACGCGGATGCAGTCGCACTCTCTCCGCTTGCACGATGGGGACGAATCGTCAGCACTGGGCACGGAGCCTCCCGCACCACTCGCTCCGCCACGCTGCCGAGGAACAAATGAGAAAGTCCGCGCCGTCCATGCGTGCTCATCACGATGACCTCCGCACCGGTGGCCTTCTGCGCATGGAGAATCGCGACCGAAGGTTCCGCGACGTTGGTGCGAAGTTCATAGGTCACCCCGGTCAAATGAGCATTGGCGAGTTCTTGCAACTTGGCCGCTGACTCCTGTTCCAGTCCCGGGTAGACGTCGATGTAAATCGGCGCGCCGCCGGCCTGGATGATAATTGGCACGACGTGAAGGACTACGACCGTCGCGTTTGATTGGCGCGCGAGCTCAGCGGCGATATCCAGCGCCGCGATGGAGTTTGGGTCGAAGTCGATCGGGCAAAGAATTTTCTTGAATGGATACGCCATGAGATTTCTCCTGCTGCGATTGCGCCTGTCTCATTGATAGCGATGCTAGCGATTGCCGTGCCACGTTCTCCGCGCGCGTTTCTCAAATGCCATCGCTATGTTTGGTCACCCGCGGTGTAGCGATCGGAGTCAGCGACGCCCAATCGAATGACACGATTCGCATCTCAAAGCCGCGCTGGTGTCGCACTATACCGGTTTTGCTCGGATCAAGTCGGTAGAAGGTTTGGCAGGAGGTTTGCACTTGATTCGAACCGAGGTGAATCAAAATGCTCATCAGCAGGTTAATGACTTATGGTGCGGAAACCGTTTCCTCACACGACAGCTTGCAGACCGTAGCCTCCATGATGCAGCGCGGCGGCTTTCGAAGAGTTCCGGTGGTCGACGACGGCAAGTTGATCGGGATTATTTCAGATCGCGACGTTCGCGCCCACGGCGGCTACCTCGAATTGACCAAAGTCACCGCGGCGATGACCTCGGATCCAAAAACAGTAACGCCGCAGATGAGCGTCGAAGACGCGGCGCGGCTGATGATCGCGCACAAGATCGGCGGCCTTCCAGTAGTCGAAAATGGCAATCTGGTCGGCATCATCACGACTACCGATGTGCTGAAGGCATTTCTGAAGGTCGAGGCGGCCACGCATTCTTTCGCGGACGAGTAAGGAACCGGCAAATGAACGACAAGGAATTCATCAATCGCGTCGCCCGCCGAGCGGGAACTGATTTGGAGGGCGCGGGCGCGATTACCTTCGCGGTATTCCAGCAGTTGCGCGAACGGATCACTCCCACCGAAGCGTGCCACGTCGCCAGTCAGCTACCGCGGGAGCTCCAGGTGCTTTGGCTTGAAAACGAGTACGGCGACCGCGACGTGCGCAAGACTCATGAGACGGAGTTCGTCGCGCGGGTCGGGTACTACGCGAGCCTCTCAAACATCGAGGATGCCGAGCGCGGCGTACGGGCAGTTTTCGCGACGCTCCAGGAAGCGCTCGGCAGCACCAGCGGCATCGAGGGCGAAGCGTGGGACATCTTCAGCCAGTTGCCCAAGGATCTGAAGAAGGTTTGGCTCTCGTCGCATGAGGCGCATCCATAGCGACTCAAGAACGAAGCCATGAGGTGGGGCGAGCCTCAGCTCGCCCCGTCGAATCGGCAACCAAAGGAGCATTATGCCAGTCAGCGTAGTTCGTACCCTTGAAGATGAAGAGGCCTGGGAGCGCGCCAAGGATGTCGCGGCGACTGAGTACCCCGATGCAGCCGGGTCGAATTACTGGCGAATGGTGATGGGTATCTACAAGAAGATGACCCACTATACCGCGAAATCCGAGCACGGTCGGCATGATCCGACCTGGCGAATGACGCGCTAGCTATCCAGGTGCAGATCCCCGGCTGACGCCGCGAAAACCGCACGAAAGCCATCCGTCCGCGGTTAACCCATTTCGATTGACGCCATCGGCATACCGGTGCGCGCTGAGCGCATCGGCGCCCGCCTCCTTGACCGCGACGGTCGCTCTGGCTTAGCAGGTAGTCAGAGAAGAGGGACCAGCATGAATCTGCCACTGCAAGGTTATCGCGTCATCGAACTCGCCCAGATTTATGCGGGTCCCTACTGCGGCCTCCAGCTCGCTCATTTTGGTGCGGAAGTCATCAAGATCGAACCGCCCGGAACCGGCGAAATTCTGCGCAAGCGCCCACCCGCCAAACACGGCACCAACTACGGCTTCCTGATGCTCAACACCGGCAAGAAGTCCGTTTCCCTCAACCTCAAGGATCCGCGCGGCCGCGATATCCTGTTTCGTTTGCTTGCCGACTCAGACGTCATCCTCGAGAACTATGCTCCGGGCGCGCTGGAACGCCTCGGCCTCGGTTATGACGACCTCGCGAAGCAGTTCCCTCGCCTCGTCTATGGCTCCAGCAAGGGCTATGGCCGCGACAGCCGTTACGCCCAACTCGGCGCGATGGATTTCACTATCCAGGCCGCCTCCGGCATTATCAGCATGACCGGCTATGCTGACCGGCCGGGCGTGCGCGTCACCGCCGCGCTCATCGACACCAGTACGGGGATGCATCTCGCGGCCGGCATCCTCGCGGCGCTGCTGGAACGCGAGCGCACCGGGCGTGGGCGCAAGGTCGAGGTTGCCATGCTCGATGTCTGTATGCCGGCGATTAACGGCGCGCTTGGCGTCGTCCGCGATGGTTACAAGGTGCGCCGCCTCGGCAACCGCCATCCCACCACCTGCCCCTGCAATACCTATCCGTGTGCCGATGGCGAAATCTGGATCTACTGCCTCACCGAAGCCAACTGGCAGCAACTCGCACGCCTGATGAGCCGCGAGGAACTCGTCACCCATCCTGACTACAAGGATCATCAGAGCCGCTTTAAATTAGTCGACCAGCTCGACGCGATGGTGGGTGAATGGTCTTCGACGCAAAAACGTGACGACCTGGTCGGGCTGCTCCTCGCCAACAACATCCCCTGTGCCCCGGTGCGCGAAGTCGACGAAGTCGCCGCCGACCCCGAACTTTCCGCGCGCCATGTGGTCCGCAACGGCGCCATCGGCGACTACGACGATATCAAGGTTCTCGGTTCCGCCATCAAAATGTCCGGCCTGCGCGGCGACGAAATTTCGGCGCACGTGCCCGAACTCGGCGAACACACCGCCGAAGTCCTGGAACGCCTCGGCGTTTCCGCTGACGACCTCGATGTACTGCGCCGCAATGGCGTCGTCTGAATTGCCCGCACCGCTAGTATCGACCAAGTGACGGAGCGCGGTTGCGAGACTACGAGGGCGGGTTACTCTTCCAGGCCGACAAATCACGCTGGATGATTTTCTCCAGCGCATCGACCTCGGGACGCATCCGAGCGCGGACTCGCGCGTCGACTTCCGGGTCGAGCGGGGGGAGCGGCGCGCCGCGCCCGAAGCAGAGCCTCCACAATGCGGTACGCGAGAGGCTTTTCACCATGCGCTCGGCTCCGATAGTCCCAAGCGCCGCCGCGGTCTTTGAAGCCAGCCGCGCCAGATGCGGATTGGCGGGGGCGTATTCGAAATGGTTTTCAGCGCGTTCGCCGAAGTTGCGGTTCCTGACCGGAGTGCGTCGGGCGCCAATGAAATCGCAGATGTTGTCGACGAAGGCCTGGCGGTCGGCGACGAGGTCATCGTAAAGCCTCACCAGCACGCGTTCCTCGCCGAATCGTTCGCGCCATCGCAGCAAATGATGAGCATACCGATTTGATTGCAGAATGTAGTGCGTTTGCTCGAGCATCTCTTCGAAGCCCACTCGTGTCCATCCGTAGCCACGGCGCAGCTTGTACAAGGAATACGCCCGCTCGACCGGGTCACGAAGAGTACAAATGATCTTGCATTGCGGGATGTGCTGCTGGACACGCGCGGGCGCGTCGGGATGGCCGAAGTACGGACAGATCTCGCCCGTCGGCGCACCGTCGGAGCGATGGCGGAATTGCGCCGCATACCACTCCACGCCCCGCTCATAGCGCGTGCTGAAGAATCTCGTTTCCTTCACGACCGGTAGCCCGACGACCGCAGCGAGCGCTTCATGCAGCCAGGTAGTACCGGTGCGCGATGGCCCCACGCCGAGGAATTCCGGAAGACGGAGCTGGTTGGAGGGATTAGGTTTGCTGCTCATTCGCGCGAATCCGAAAATATCAGCGCCAAATCATAGCAAGCTGGCAGGGCTCGCGTTAATGGCAACCGCCGATGAGGCGCGGGGTCAGTTTGAACTGAACCAGTGCCGCCGATGGACTTGAGGTTTGTAAGAACCATTGATCCGATGCTAAACGATCGTTTAATAAGGCAGCGCGGCTGACCGAACGCTTTGAAACATCTTCGGCAGCCAGCCCATGAGGAGAATCAGCATGAGTGATATCTCGACTAACCCGAAGGACGCAGCACTCGGTATTGATTTCGACCCGGAGGCCCTGCGCGCGAAGTATCGCGAAGAACGCGACCGGCGCATCCGCGACGACGGCAACCAGCAGTACCTCGAAGTCAAAGGGGATTTCACTCGCTACGTCGATGACCCCTACGTGACTCCGTTTTCTCGCGAGCCCCTTAACGAGACCGTCGAGGTGCTGATCATCGGCGGCGGCTTCGGCGGATTGCTGGCCGGCGCAAGGTTGCGTGAGGCCGGCTTCGAGGACATTCGTATCGTCGAGAAAGGCGGCGACTTCGGCGGCACCTGGTACTGGAATCGCTATCCCGGCGCGCAGTGCGATATCGAGGCCTACATCTATCTGCCGCTGCTCGAAGAGACCGGCTACATCCCGAAGGAGAAATATTCGTTCGCGCCGGAGATCATGGAGCATTCGCGGCGCATCGCGAGAAAATTCGACCTCTACCGCGGGGCCCTCTTCCAGACGCAAATCAAGGAACTCCGATGGAATGAGGATGAGTGCCGATGGATTGTTACCACCAATCGCGATGACCGGTTGAGCGCGCGTTACGTGATCATGTCGAATGGTCCGCTGAACCGGCCCAAGCTGCCCGGCATTTCCGGCATCGATACCTTCAAAGGCCACACCTTCCACACCAGCCGCTGGGACTACAATTATACCGGCGGCGACACCACCGGTAATCTGTACAAGCTGGCCGACAAGCGCGTCGCGATCATCGGCACCGGCGCGACGGCGATCCAATGCGTGCCGCACGTGGGCAAGGCCGCGAAGCATCTCTATGTCTTCCAGCGCACGCCCTCCTCGGTCGATGAGCGTCGCAATCATCCGACCGATCCCGAATGGGCCAAGTCGCTCAGCGCCGGATGGCAGCGCGCGCGAATGGAAAATTTCAACACCTTGGTCACTGGCGGTCAGGCCGAGGTCGACCTGGTGAGCGATGGGTGGACCGACATCATTCGGCACCTTGGCCAGATGGTGCCGCGCAAAGGTACCGCATCGGATGAAGTCCGGCATGATATGGCGCGCATGATGGAGCTGGCCGACTTCAAGAAAATGAACCAGGTGCGCGCGCGCGTCGATTCGATCGTGAAGGATCCGAAAACCGCGGAAGCGCTGAAGCCATGGTATCGGCAGTTCTGCAAGCGCCCGACCTTCAACGACGAATATTTGCCGACCTTCAACCGCCCCAACGTGACTCTGGTGGATACCAGGGGCAGAGGCGTCGAGCGCATCACCGAGAAGGGGCTGGTGTTCGACGGAGTCGAGTACGAAGTCGACTGCATCATCTTCGCGACCGGATTCGAAGTCGGTACTGCCTACACGCGGCGCGCGGGATTCGAAGTCTACGGGCGCGGCGCGAAGTCACTGACTGACTACTGGTCAAGTGGGATGAAAACGCTGCACGGATTTTTCAGTCATGGCTTCCCCAACTGCTTTCATATGGGCCCGCTGCAAAACGCGATTACCGCGAACTTCCCGCAGGCGCTCGACGAGCAAGCCCGTCACATCACCGATGTCATTCAGCATGCGAAGCAGAACGAGGCGCGGTCGGTCGAGCCAAGCGCGGAGGCCGAGGCGCAGTGGGTCGCGGAGATCCGGCGTCGCGCGGTGTTTCACGCGCGATTTCAGCAGGAGTGCACGCCCGGCTATTACAACAATGAAGGTCATCCCGAGGCGGGTTCGGGTTTCGCCGGTGAGCAATACGCCGCACAGCCGCAAAAGTACTTCGCCGTGATTCGGCGCTGGCGCAAAGAAGGAATGAAGGGCCTGGAACTGGCCTGAAGGGGAAGATCGGATGCACGACATACTGATCAAAGACGGCAACATCGTCGACGGCAGCGGCCGCGTACCATTTCGCGGCGACGTTGCGATTAAAGATGGACGCGTCGCCGCAGTCGGCCGGCTCGACGGCGAAGCGGCGCGCGAAACCATCGATGCGGCAGGGCGGATGGTCGCCCCGGGCTTCGTCGACATCCACACTCACTACGACGGGCAGGTCACCTGGGACACCGATCTGAAGCCCTCCTCGCAGCATGGTGTTACGACCGTGGTCATGGGCAACTGCGGGGTTGGGTTCGCCCCGGTTCGTCGCGGCAGCGAGAAATGGCTGATCGAGCTGATGGAAGGTGTCGAGGACATTCCAGGGGCGGCGCTCAGCGAAGGCATGAAATGGGGATGGGAGACGTTCCCGCAGTACCTCGAGGTGCTGTCGCGTCGCGAGCTCGCGATCGATGTCGCCGCGATGGTTCCTCATGGCGCCATCCGCGGCTATGTCATGGGCGAGCGCGGCGCCAACAACGAAGCTTCTACGCCCGATGAAGCAGCGGCGATGGCGGAGCTGGTTCGCGAAGCACTCGAGGCGGGCGCGGCGGGCTTCTCGACCTCGCGCATCAATGGACATCAGGCGGTGGATGGACGTCCGGTGCCGGGCACTACCGCGGCGCCCGAAGAGCTGCTCGCGGTCGCACGCGAGATGCGCAAGGCGGGCCGAGGCGTCTTCGAAGTGATTCCGTCGGGCACTATCGGTCAAATCGCCGGCGTCAAGCCTGACACCTATAGCCTCGACGAGGAGTGGAACTGGATGCGGCGATTTGCGCGCGAATCGGAGCGTCCGATCACCTTCACCTTGATCGAACTGCACAGCGAGCCGGAAATGTTTCGCAAGCTCCTCAAATGGCAGGACGAGGCCATCGCCGACGGCCTGCCGATGTTCGCGCAGTACAACGGGCGTCCCGGCGGTATCCTGACTTCGCTGCAGAGCTACCATGCGTTTCAGTTGCGGCCGACTTATCGCAAGCTCGCCCATCTGCCACTCGCGGAGCGTGCCCGCGAGATGCGCAAGCCCGAAGTGCGCAGCGCGATCCTTGGTGAATCGGATATCGCGGCGTCGTCATCGGGTGCCGACGTTTTCCCGCGGCTGATTCCGGGCATGATGGGAACCATTTTTCCGCTTGATCCGGTGCCCGATTACGAGCCTGAAACGTCGCGAACGATAACCGCCGCTGCTGCCGCCGCCGGCATGGATCCCCTCGCGTATATGTATGACCGGCTGGTAGAGAACGACGGCAAGACGGTGCTGATTGCGCTCGCCGCAGGCTACTCGAACAAGGACCATCGCGGGATCGAGCTGATGCTGCGCAATCCCCACGCGGTTCCCGGCCTCGCAGATGGCGGAGCGCACGCGCGGCTCATTTGCGACGCCTCGATCTGCACCTACCTGCTGACGCATTGGGCGCGCGATCGCCATCGCGGTCCGAAGTTCCCGGTGGAGACGCTGATTAAAAAGCAATCGAGCGACACTGCGCGCCTGTTTGGCTTTACCGATCGCGGCGTGCTCGAGCCGGGCAAGCGCGCGGATTTGAACGTCATCGATTTTGATCGGCTGCGGCTGCTGCGTCCCTATATGGTCAATGATCTGCCGGCCGGCGGCGCGCGTTACCTGCAGGATGCCGAAGGCTACGACTTCACGGTCGTCAACGGCGTTATCACCCGGCGCGACGGCAAGGATACCGGTGCGCGTCCCGGCAGGTTGAAGCGCAGCGAGAAAGCAGTCGAGAATCGAACCAGTCAGGCAGCCTGACCTCATCGAAAAGGAGATCTAAACGTGATACCTCGTGGCATCATTTCGGCGGACGGACATGTCTGTGAACCGCCCAATTGCTATATCGACTTCATCGATCCGAAATTTCGCGATCGGGCCCCGCAGGTGCTTCCGCAACCTGACGGCACCGAGGCCTTCGTCGTGCCGGGCATGAAGCGGCCCATCGCGCTAGGTTTCATCGACGGCGCCGGCTTCAGCATCAAGGATCGAAACGAGCGCGCCAAGCGGCTCAAGTTCGCCGATGTGCGCGAGGGCGCTTATAGCGGTCGCGCGCGGCTGGCATACATGGACAAGGATGGCATTGCCGCCGAAGTGGTTTATGCCTCGGTCGGGATGGGGCTGTGCAATCATCGCGACGCCGAGTACAAGGACGCGTGCATGAAGGCCTACAATCGATGGCTGCAATCGATGTGTAGCGAGGCGCCCGATCGCGTGCTGGGACTGGCGCAAACCGCGGTCCTGAGTGTCGACAGCGCCATCGAGGATTTTCGCCGCGCCAAAGAGATGGGGATGGTCGGCATGATGATGTCAGGCCGTCCGATCTACGAGGACTATGATCATCCTGACTACGACGCGTTGTGGGAGTGCGCGAGCGACCTGGGCCTGCCGATCTGCTTTCACATTCTGACCTCGCGCGACGGCAGTCTCGGCATGGCGCATCGCGGGCATGAGATGAACAACTTCCTCGGCATCATTCGCGCAGTGCAGGATGTCGTGGGCCTGATGGTGCTCGGCGGGGTCTTCGAGCGCCATCCGAAATTGAAGCTGGTGTGTGCCGAAGGCGATGCGGGTTGGATGCCGCATTACATGTATCGCATGGATCATGCGGCCAAGTTCAACGCCGAGGGCGGCCTCATCAAAGGCTTGTCCAAGCTGCCCAGCGAGTACATCAAGAGCAACGTGTGGATGACTTTCCAGGACGATCTGACCGCCTTCAACTCCTTGCATCAGATGCCCTACACGCAACTTCTATGGGCGAGTGATTTCCCCCATACGGATTCTACCTGGCCGCGCTCGCAGCAACTGCTGGCGCAGCACACGGCCCATCTGCAGGAGCCGCAGCGTCAGGCGATCATGCGTGAGAACGCGGCCAAGCTCTTCAATTTGCCGGCCGGACACGAGTCATGGCGCATGTTTGATGCCGCCGCATAGCGGATAATCGTACGGTAGAGCCGAGACACGCAGTCAACTGCGCCTCGGCTCTATTTAAAGGCGGGGATGATTTCGCGGCCGCACGCGGCGATGAACGCGCGGCCTGGCAGATTCGGTTGCAGCACCACGTGATGCGCCCATGGCGCGGTCGCCAGGAGCCGTTCGAGTTGGCTGCGGACTTCGACCGCATTACCCATCAGACAGAAGCGCTCCGCGATCTCTTGAGGGATTTCGGCGACCATTCGAGCCGCGAGCTCCATATCCATCGCGTGATGAAAATCCGGCCGCACCGTTTTGAGGATTTCGTGCACCGGCGCGCACGGCCATTTCAGTCCGGCGATCTCCCACAGTCGCGGGTTCACTTCGTAATATCCTGCCGCCATGACGCGTCCCCGCGCCCGCGCGAGATCGTGATCATCGGTAATCACGGTATGGAAATGCAGGGCTACGAACAGCGTCGACGGATCGCGGCCGGCCTCCGCCGCGCCGGCGCGAAACTCGTCGTAGGCCCATCGAATCAGGGCAGCATCGGCGCCGACCCGGATCACGACACCCTCGGCGCAGCGTCCGGCCATACGCAGGCTCCTGGGTCCGCCGCACGCAACTATCACTGGCACCGGGCGCGGCTGATCGAGTCGCGATGGCGCGGTCCATCCGAGTTCGACGCCTTCCCCGCTGAGTAGCGCGCGAATGGTGCGCACCGCATGCTCCATTGCGGCGACCCGCGCAGGCCGTAAGCCCACCTGCCAGACCGAAGTATCGCCATTGGCGATCCCGAGCGTCACGCGGCCCGGCGTGTCTCGATCAACCGCCGCGATACTGGAGGCGATAACGCTCGGATGACGAGTGACAGGATTCACCACCAGCGTTCCGGCATGGGCGTGTTCGGTGCTGCGCAACGCAGTCAGCAGATTGATGAAGACATCACCGGCGTGAAGTTGGCTATCGGGGAACCAAAGATGATCGAAGCCGGCAGCCTCCGCCTCGCGGCAGGACTTTGCCAGCAGTACCGGGTCCTGGAAGCTGAAGCGGTTGGTGCCGAAGGTAAGTGCCATCGTCAGTTAGAAGTCGAACACTCGCCGCATTGCGAGCAGGATAGTGGCCGAGCGACGTTTGGCTTCGGTAGTGGCAGCAACGGCCGTGGTGGCGCTCCTGACGGCGGTTGCCTCAGTGGTTTCGGTCGAGCGGCGTCCAGCCACTTCCGCCATCGCGGCGCCGGCTGCGGGATTGGCGCGAAATAACTTGGCGAAAGCGTCGCGGCCGATCTCCCAGACATCGACGTCGGTGGTGGCGCGAATGCTCGCGTTGCGTCGCGCGCCGGTGAGCAGCGCTATCTCACCGAAGAAGTTCTCCGGCGACGAAGCCTCGATGTCGTGAATATGCGTGGGCGGCTCGCCGCCACGACCCGGGGCGAATACTTCAACCTTTCCCTTGCGCAAAATGTAGAAGCTATCGCCCTCGTCGCCTTTGTGCATCAGGGCTTCACCCTTACCGAATTTGCGCAACTTTATGGCCGAGGCCAGCAGCACCAGATCCTCGTCGGACAGCGCATTGAGGAGATCGACGCGGCGTAGTTCGCCGATGAAGGCGCGCGCATCATGCGACTCGGTCAGTTCACCGTGGCCGTTCGATTCGGCGGGGATCCTGCGTTTCTCCGGTGCCAAATCGATCCCCTCGCGTCGCAACGCGTACCAGAGACTGCGGGTGATGGCCGCCCGAATTCGTTCTTCCGAGGAATAACCGGCCAGCCAGAAGCGGATTCGATAGCGATTTACCGCGCCCCGGTATTCCCACAGATCGATCTCGCTGCGGATCACCTCAGGAATGCCGCGCAGCATGTCGCCGACGGTTTGTTCGACGCGATCCGGTGCGATGTCGCGGTCGATTTCCACGTAGATCTCGTCCGCGACCATCACGCCGCCCGAGGAATAATTGACCACCGGCTCGCGTGCGAGGACCGCGTTGGGAATCTGAACGTGCTCGTTGTTGCGGGTGATGATCCAGGTCGCGCGCCATCCGGTTCCCACCACGCGCCCGCTATGGTCCCCAAGCCGCACCCAATCGCCCGACACGAAGGGACGATGGGACTGGAGCAGCAGTCCACCAAAGAAGTTGCCTTGCCGCATCCATCCGGCGACCAGCGTTCCCAGGGCCGGCACCGCAAGCAACACGCGCGGATCGATCCCTAACATGAACCGCAGCACCGTGAGTCCGATGATCCCGTATGAGGACGTAAGTACTATTTCCGCGACGATAGTCGAGGGATCGGCCTTGCGCTTGTAGCGCAGAATCAGAAACGTCTCGACTAGCAGACGTATCAGTCCGAAGGTCACCAGCAGCAGCGCGATCGCGCGCCCGAAATGGGCCCAGCTCCGCCACTCCTGCGCCTGCGGGATCATCATGTCGATGATCAGGCCGACTGCCAGCATGATGAAGCCGGGCGCCTTGTAGAGGCGCTGCTGACGGCGCAGCGCGATCGCGAACAGCGCGGCGATCAGCGCGAGGGATCCCTCGATCCAGAAATGCCTTTCGACAATCGCCAGGTAGGGTTCGAGGAGAAGCTGCAGCGGCGGAGGCGCCATTGGACCAGCTTCGACTCCTGACGAGTACGGCCCGGGTCGAATTATCAGATTGCGAACGATTTCACCGAGGCTCGCTAGCACGTAATCACTGGGAATAGCCTTTTCGCGGTCGAGATTCCAGTTGCCGGATCAACCGCTGCCGACGCGCGGGATCAATTCATCAAACGGGCTTGCGATCGGTGCTCGAGGACGGTTCGGACGACGGCGCGGATTCCTCCAGGTCGAAGATCGCAATGCTATCGGGATGGACTTGCTCGAGCACCGCGTGGACGGTGTCTTTAGCCTCGCGATCGAGGACCGCAAAGTCGACCGTCAGCCGCGAAGGAGCAATCGCGATGGCGGTATTTTCGGGCTTCAGCGGACTGCGGCTTTCGGTGGCCTTTTTGCGGCGATTCTCAGAAAGATCGAAACCGAAGATGCCAAGTTTTTCCGCGCATTGGTAAAAACTGTTGAGGGCCGCACGCCTTACCACCGCTTCGATTCTCTTCATACAATGCGGCTCCCCTGGCCGCCTCAGGCTCTACTTAAAGGCACAAATTATGCCCGCTGAAAGCCTTCCAAGTATAAAGGTTTATTGTCGCCACGGCGATAGAGGCCGTGCGCTCTGCCCGGAGTCCGCCTTTTCATTTTGAACGGGCGCCTTCGGTACCTGCAACTCCCAGCGCCGCCAGCTTAATGCGTCCCGCTCGATGCCGGCGCAGCTTCCGGGACCAGCCGCGCGACCATCGGATGCGTCTCCAACCTGATGAGCTTGTCCATGAAGTATTTATCGGCCATCGCGGCGGCAACCTTGTCCTTCATGTCGGGCATCTCTTCGAGCTTGACCTTGTCAAATTCCTGGTCGCCCACTTTCAGTTTCACAAACGGGCTGGTGGTGTTGCGCTGAACCCGCCCATATGAGCGGCTGCCCAGCCGCACGTAGGGTTGATCGTCGATGACCACCACCCACAGTTTCGACCAATGCTCTCCCACGTCGGGCTCCGTGGTCATGATCTGGATGACGCTTTCGTCGCGGAAGGCGGAAGCATCCCATCCCGGCACCGCAGTGTCAGCTCCGCGCGCGGTGCCAATGAGCGCGATGAACAAAGCGGCCACCACGGCGAGAGCATTGGACGTTCGCTGAAGTTGCACTAGTTCCTCTCCTGCACAAACGACTAATGACGCACGGTCGGCCATCTTTCAAGCAACATTTTGCGAGCGAAGCGTTCAGAGACTCTTTTTCTGTTTCGCATTAGCTGTCCGGCAATAATGCCGGGTGATTATACTCGCGCCGCTGGCCGAGCAGAAAAAAGCCGCTCAAATTGCGCGCGAGGTATTGCCGGTGCGGGAAGCAAACGCGCCAGGGCTACGCATGCAGGATAACGATGCCGTCGCGAATCGCGCGACCGCCATCAGCGGTGAGCAACTCGAATGAGATGCGGTCGCCATTCTCATGATGCTCGCGCGAGCGCACTTCGAGACTCACCTCCGACGGCATGAAGACCATCGCGCCGAAGCGGCACGCCACTCGCGCGACGCGTTCGGGATCGCCGCCGGCCTCGCATTCGATGATCCTCGACACGCTCATCGCAAGCGTCGCGACCCCCATCAGCAGTGGGGCGCGGAGTCCGGAGCGATTTGCCGCCGCCGTATCGGTATGAAAACTCACCTGATTGTCGGCCCGCGCGCATGCGGTATAGACGATTGCCGCCGTCGCTGCGATGGAGATGGGAAAACTTGCCAGAATCGCGCCGCCGGTCGGCGCGCATGACGGCGGTTGCGCGAGCGCGGGCCGCTCCGGGCCCGTCATATCAACTCCGCGCCATAGTCGTCCCCAATCGATGGTCGAAACTGCCGCGCCGCCGCCGTCCCGGATGTCATAGCGGGTGAGCAAATAGGTTCCTGCGCGGCGTCGCTCCAAAGCGGTGACAGTCGAGGTGACTGAGAGCTTCTCAGGCGGGCGAATCGGGCGATGACAGATCAGGTCCTGCGTCACGTGCACGCTGCGGATCGATTCTTCGGGCGTCAAACCAGCCGCGAGGAACATCGGCTCCATTTGCCATCGCGCTCGGGTCGCGAGGCAGACCGGAAACACCGGATGCGCGAGGAGCCGGCCCGTGCCCGTCGAATCGAGGTAGCGCGGATTCGCGTCGCCGATCCCGGCCGCATAGGCCATCGTCCAGAACTGATCGACCTCATAGTCGAGCGGTCCCAGCGTCTTTCCCACGATGCGCGAGTCGCACGGCATCCGCGGATGATTTCATTTTTGTGCGGCATCGCGCAAAGCCAAATTCCGTAGTAAGAAGGGAGCCACAGGAGAGGCGCTTATGAAAACTTTCGTGATGAACGCGATTGACCGGGTCGGGTTTATGGACAAGCCGATTCCGAAGCCCGGCCCCGGCGACGCGATCGTCAAGACCACCATGGCGCTCATCTGCACCTCCGATTCGCATACCGTTCACGGCGCGATCGGCCCGCGCGAAAATCTGACTCTCGGTCATGAGGCGGTCGGAATCGTGCACGAGGTCGGCGCGGGCGTGCGCAAGCTCAAGCCGGGCGACCGCGTGGTCTCGGGCGCGATCACTCCTGACTGGGGCGACCAGTTTTCGCAGGCCGGGCACTCCTCGCAATCCGGCGGCGCGCTCGGCGGATGGAAATTCGCCAACATCAAGGATGGCGTCTTCGCGGAGTATTTCCACGTCAACGACGCCGATGCGAATCTCGCGAAAATTCCCGCGCACGTTTCCGATGATGCCGCCGTCTACTGCGCCGACATGCTATCGACCGGCCTCGTCGGTGCGGAGGCCGCGAATATTCCCATCGGCGGCAGCGTGGCGATTTTCGCCCTCGGTCCCGTGGGATTGATGGCGGTTGCGGGCGCGCGGCTGCGTGGCGCCGGAAAAATCATCGCGGTCGATCCGCTGCCGAAGCGGCGCGAGCTCGGCAAGTTCTACGGTGCTGATATCACGCTGGATCCCTCTGATGGAGATGTCATTGCACGCATCCTCGAGCACACTGGCGGTCTGGGCGTCGACTCGGCGATCGAGGCGCTCGGTCACGATGAGACTTTCCAGAACGCGGTTGCGGCGACCCGTCCCGGCGGCACCATCTCCAATGTCGGCTATCACGGCAAAGGCGAGTTCGTGCATCTGCCGCGCCTCTCGTGGGGCGTGGGGATGGCCGAGAAGACCATCACCACTTCGCTTTGTCCCGGTGGCAGCCTGCGGATGGAGCGGATGCTTCAGCTCCTCGAATCCAGGCGCATCGATCCGTCACCGATGACGACGCATCGCTTCAAGTTCGGCGAGCTGGATAAGGCCTTCGAGGTGATGGACAAGAAGCTCGACGGAATCATCAAGCCGCTGATTATTTTTTAGCCGGCGCCGGCGCGACGTCGGTCAGTCGTAGAGCCCGATCTTTTTTTCCAGCGCCTGGAATCCCGGCTCGGAACGCGCTCGGTCCCATTCCGGATCCCGGAGACCAGTCAGGTAGGTCGAACGACCTTCGTAGGCTTCAGTGAAACATCGGATCACTTGGTGCTGGTCTCCTAGCACGCCATAAATGCCGACGAAGCACATCGGCGATACGAAACGATGCTTCGCTGCTTCTTGTAGTTCGCGGAGAACCTTGAGCGCATCGGCCTTCCTGCCGGCTTGAGCATACATTCCTCCGAGGACCCCCTTGACCGCGGGATTGTCAGTTAGCGAGACGGACTTCTCCAGGTCTTCAATTGCCGCCGGCAAATAGCCCTCCAACGATGAAAGGCGTCCGCGGTCGAAATATCCCACCCATGCGCACGGAGCCAGATCGATCACGCGCTGATAGCATTGGCGGGCGCGCACGTAGTCGTGGCGAAATGAATACACCTCGCCAATCCAGATCGGTTGCATAAAGTTTAACGGATCGAGGTCGAACGCGCGTTGAAACTCCCGCAAGGCATCGTCGTAGCGGCCCATTGAGCCCAGTGCAAACGCATACAACGAATGAGGCAATGGATCATCCGGCGCAATGGCTACGCCGCGGCGAAACTCACGCTCAGCGGCCGGCCAATTCCATTCGTATTGCAGCTCGTAGAAACCGAGGGTGCTATGAGGTTCCGCCAACCGGTCGTCGAGCGCCAGCGCGCGCTCGCATTCGGTTTTGACGATCGGTTCCGATTCGCGCGGTGCGAAATACCAGTCGGTCGAATTCGAGGAGACGCTGGCCAGGGCTGCGTGGGCGAGCGCGAAATTCGGATCGAGAGCGATCGCGCGCTTCAGGCAAGCGATTGCCTTCAGGTCGCCCTCTTCGGAAAACAGGCCGTGAAAATACCTGCCCCCTAGATAGAGGTCGTAGGCCTCCGCGTTATCGGTCGGTTTCCGTTTGACCCGCGCGCTATCCTGCGGCAGCAGGCTGACTTGCAGTTTATCGGCGACGCTCTCGGCGACATCGCTCTGGATGGCGAATACGTCGGCCGTGTCGCGGTCATAACGCTCCGACCAAATGGTGAAGCCATTGCGCGCGTCAATCAGCTCCACCTCGATGCGCAGCCGATTCGTGCTCCTGCGTACGCTGCCCTCCAGCAGATGGTCTACGTGCAGCCGGCCTGCAATCTGGTCGGACGGCTCGTTATGCCCTTTGAACATGAAGGATGAACTGCGTCCGGTGACCCGCAGTCCTCTAATCTTCGACAGATCGCCGATGATCTCGTCGGTCATCCCGTCGCTGAAATATTCGTCATCCCTGCTCGCGCTGAGGTTGGCGAATGGTAACACGGCGACCGTGGGTGAGGTGGGGTCAACCGCGGGCGGCGGCAGGCGAATAGCATTGACGATGCGGGTGCGATCGGCGAGCACGGTTGCGACCACGATCGCGATGATACAAAGCGCGGCGCCGGTTGCGATCTTCGCTCGCGCGATGGCGGTCGATTTCCGCGGATGACTCGGGGTGGAGGGGACACCGTTCTTCGAGGTGGGAAGCAAATCGCTAAGCCGGGTTCCGATCGGCAGCATAGCTACCGCATCGCGCACCTCATCCAGATGCCATTGGACGCGGAAACGCGGATCCGGTTGATGGCAGCAGAAGGTGCCGGTCTGGCCGAGACCTTTGGAATCGGCGAGGCGGATGACGTGGTCGCGATAGGCGAGGGTCCAATATTCACCTTCGCGAGCGAAGACACCTCGCAGAGCTGGGAGATTGGTCCTCGTTGGCAAGAAGTCACCACCCTCGCGGGCAGCCGCTCCCAACTATTATTGCTTTGGCGCGTCTAGCTCAAACACAAAGGCTCGCCCGCATTGAATTTCAGCCCCGCGCCGCCTCATTTGCGAAGTCGTTCCACGCCGCGTCACATTGTCCCGCGGCTTTTCCCGCCTTTTTTTCAGGACCATGACCCAACCAAGCGGTCATCGTGTCCGGAGGTATTCAGATGTCAGCGGGCAAACTACCAGTCACCAAACGCAAAGGTTCACTTCTAACCCGGTCGGTGATTGCCGCGACGGCAATCGCTTTCGCGACGCTCGGGCTCGGTGCCGCGTCGGCCTCGGCGCAAGAGCCCATTGTCGGATTGTGGGAGATTACGAGCTCGTACCAGGGAACTGTTCAAGACTACCTTTGTTCCGGTTGGACCAGCGACGGGCTAGAGTTCGATGAGGACATCTCGCCGGTACTGGTGAACCCTATCTGTTATGGGCACTGGATCAAGCTGAAGGACCGGACTTACGCGATGACCCATCCCTACTTCGACATGAGCCCTTCGACCGGCCTCTGGGAAGGCACCTCGGGTTACTTCAATCTGATTGCGACCGTTTCCAAGGACGGCAAGACGTTTACCGCTATCTCAAATCTCACCGACGGTGTCCCAGGCGCGAATCCCTATGTGGGGAAAGGAACATTTAGCACCGAATACACCGCCACCGCGGTAAAAATCGAGGTCGATAAGAGCCTGCTCCCATAAGGCCCGCAGCACGGCGTGAGGTATGTCACCCGTGAGGGGCGGTCGAGGCAGCGATGTCTCGGCCGTCCCTATGTGATTGGAAAGTCCTGCGCCGCCACTTCTTCCGCACGCCGGTCGATTCAATGGTGACGACGCTGGATCAGCGCCTTCAACCGGTCGGGCAACTCGCTGTGGAACTCCATCGGCGCGTGCGTCACCGGATGGGGAAACTTGAGCGCGCACGAATGGAGCGCGAGACGCCGCGTCGGATCAGTCGGCGCGCCATAGTTGCGATCGCCGAGAATCGGATGGCCTCGGGCTGCGAGCTGCACGCGAATCTGATGCTTGCGCCCCGTCTCCAGGGTCAGTTCCAGCAGTGATCGCTCGCCCAAGGTCTTCAGCACGCGATAGTGGGTGATCGCGAGATCGCCGCCCTGCGCGACGCGACGGACCTTGAACGATTTGCTCTCCATCAGATGGTCGCGCAGCGTTCCGCTCGCCGGCGCCGGCGTCCCCTCCACGATCGCGAGGTAGCGCTTGGTGACGTTTTTCCATTTGCGCTGAAGCGCGTCCTGAATTTCTTCGCTCCTCGCGAACATCATCAGGCCCGAGGTCTCGCGATCGAGCCGATGCACGATGAAGATTTGCTGCCGGGGCGATTTCGCGACCGCCTTCAGATGTTCATTGAGGATGCGATGCGCGGTTTTTTTCTTCTCGCGCTCCGAGCCCATCGATAGCAGGCCCTCAGGTTTGTCGATGACGACGATCGCGTCATCTATATGCACGATGCGCAGCCCGGCGCGTTCCGGCGTTCGATCATCGACAGGCCGGCCCGACGCAATCTCCACCACGTCGCCCCGCGCCAATTGAGTGTCGTGCCGCACGCGCGTTTTGCCGCGCACCGCTACCGACTGAAACTTCAGCAGGTCCTTGGCCTGCGTGCGCGAGAGACCGATGGGCAGGCCGAGCAGAAATGGCAACAGCTCACATTCGGATGCGACGTGAAATTCGCGCCGGCCGCTCATTCTTCGCGATGCGCGAGCAGCAGGCGGCAGGCGGTCGACATGTTCTCATACACCTGCGCGGTGGCCATCCGGGCATTAACCCACAGCGAGAGATTCGCGTACCACACCTGTCCGAGAATTTCGCGGATGCCGGCCCGATCCGCCGATGACATCAGGCGCAGCTCATGATCAACAACGCGGGCCATCACCGCGATCATCTCGGCGCGGGGTTCGTCGGCCTCCGGGTCCGTCACCAGCAGCGACTTCAGCAACGCGCTTGCAAGTTTCGGTTCGCGCTCCAGCGCCTGGGTCGCGCGCCGGATGAAATCCATGATCCGCTCGGCGCGAGTTTCGCCGCGCAGCGGGTGGCGACTCATGTGCGCCTCGATCTCGTGGGACCAGTCAGCCCAGGTGTGCGCGAGCAGTTGATCCTTGGAGGGGAAGTAGCGGTACAGAGTGCCGAGGGCAACGCCTGCGCGCGCCGCGACATCGCGCATTTGGACCGCTTCATAACCGCCGCGGGAGGCGAGGTCGAGGGCCACCGCGAGGATGCGTTTGCGCCGCGCGAGGCGCCGCGCGTTCGGCGACGTCGCGATAATCGCCGGCGTGGACTGCGCCTCCCGCTTCAATTGCGCCGCGGACTTCATCATGCCGCGGCGTGATGCGCGCGCCCGGTCAGGCGCACCGGCAGATGCTTGATGCCGTTGACGAAGGTGGAGCGCAACCGCTTGATGGCGCCGATCTGCTCGACCGAATCGACCCGCCGCACCAGCTCATCGAACATGATGTTCATTTCCATCCGCGCGAGGTTGGCGCCGAGGCAAAAATGCGGACCGCCGCCGCCGAACGCGACGTGCTCGTTGGGAGTGCGCTTGATGTCGAATGAGAACGGGTTCTCGAAAACGCTCTCGTCGCGGTTGGCCGAGATATACCAGATGCCGATCTTGTCGCCGGCCTGGATTTTCTGCCCGCGCACTTCGGTGTCGCGCGTCACGTTGCGGCGAAAATACATCACCGGCGAAGCCCAGCGCAGGATCTCCTCGGTGGCCGAGGGCACCAGCGCGGGATTCTCGACCAGCATGCGGTACTGATCGGGATGATCGATCAGCGCATGCATTCCGTGCGAGAGGGCGTTGCGGGTGGTCTCGTTGCCGGCCACCGCGAGCAGCAGGAAGAACACGTTGAAGTCCATCTCGGACAGTCGATCGCCATCGATGTCGGCGTTGAGCAGCGCGGTGACGATATCGTCGCGCGGCTCAACGCGCCGCTGCTTGGCCAGCTCGTTGGAGTACATGTACATCTCGAAGCCGGCATTGATCGCGACTTCGCGGCTGACGGCGTACTCGGGATCGTCGCCGCCGATCAGGCGATTGCTCCACTCGAAGAGTTTATGGCGATCCTCGTGCGGAACCCCCAGCATCTGCGCGATGACCTGGAGTGGAAGCTCGGAAGCGATATCGGTGACAAAATCGCATTCGCGTTTTTCCAGCGCGCGATCGAGGATTTCCTTCACCATCGCCCGAATCGGCGCGTGCAGCGCGTTGATCATGCGCGGGGTGAAACCGCGATTTACCAGCGAGCGATAGCGGGTGTGATCCGGCGCATCCATGGTGAGCATCATGCGGCCCTGCGCGGTGAGATCCTGCGCCGCGGCGGCGTCTTCGAACTGGACCACCCCGCCGCGCGATTGCTCCGAGGAGTAAGTCTGGCCGTCGCGATTGATCGCGACCACATCATCGTAGCGGGTGATCACCCAGAAGCCCGGACCGCCGTCCGGTTCGGGATGTTTGTACACCGGCGCATGCTGGCGCAGGTAAGTGAACCATTCGTGCGGCACGCCTTCGACGAAACGATCCGGGTCGAGCAGATTAATCTGGGCAAGGTCCACGGGCCGATCTCCTAAAAGTAGAATCGGTTCTACTCTGAGGGTTTCCAATCGCCAGAGTCAATCGTTTGGAACATCTCATCGTGCTCGTCCGCGCCTTGCGATGCCGAAACCCGCCGCGGATTTGATGTCGCTGATGTAGCAAAGCCGGACACTCCGCGAACGGGCAAGCGAGACACTTGCGAGCCGAGACCGCGACGAATGGCACGATGATCGCCGGCCGGCGCCTCGGGCTGTGCCAAAAGCGGTAACTTTCGCTGGTTCCCCTTTTGCGTCTTACCCGGTTATGAAAACCCCGGTCCGTGTCCATCGGTTCTGTCGCAGTATGATAATGCTCGCGCTTGCCCTGTGTTCGAGCATCCTTGGCCTTGTTGGAATAATTCTCTTTGCTGGTTTCGCGCGCGCTGACAGTGGCGCGATTCTCGCCGGCAATCATCCGGTCGAGGCTGACAGCTTCCGCCAGGTTGGCGAGGCTGATTCGAGAATGCCGCTCGAGCTGCAAATCCGTTTCGGTTTGCGCCGTCAGACGGCGCTCGCGGAGCTGCTCGAGGAACAGCAGAATCCAGCTTCCGTGAATTATCACAAATGGCTTACCACCGATGAATTCCTGCGGCGCTTCGGTCCGTCACACGCCCAAATAGCCTCGGTTGAGAATTGGCTGACGAACGAGGGATTCGCGATCACGCGGCGCGAGGGCAACGCGATCGCATTCAGCGGCGCCGTCGCGCTGGCACAGCGCACCTTCGCGGTGCGGATCGCGAAGTTCGGTGACGGCAGCGTCTATGCGAATACCACCGACCCGATCATCCCGCCACGATTCGCCGGGGTGATCGGCGCCGTGCTGGGCATGGATAACATGGCTCATGTGACGGCGATGAATCAGCAGAGCGGTACGCTTACCGCGATGCCGGACGCTATCGTCAATGGCGCGCAAGCGTTTGGGCCGACTGATTTGCGCACTTTCTATGATGAGAGCGTCGGCCCCGGACGAGACGGCACCGGGAGCTGCATCGCAATCGTCGACCTCTCGGACTTCGTCGATTCGACCGCCACCAACTTCGATTCGCAGTTCGGTCTGCCCGCGGTCAGTTATACGCGCGTCCTCTCCGGCGCCAACCCGGGCCTCAATGGCGCGGAGGCCGAATCCGAACTTGACGTTCAGTGGGCGCATGTGGCGGCGCCGGGAGCGTCGATCAATTTTTATCTCGGCAGCAATCTGGTGAGCGACATCACCGCCGCGGTGAACGCCAACGCATGCGGCGCGATCAGCATCAGCTACGGATTTTGCGGAGTGTCGTCTTCGTTCATGACCGGCACGCTCGATCCGATCTTTCAGCAAGCCGCGGCGCAGGGACAGAGCGTTTTCGTTTCCGCGGGCGATCAGGGCGCGGCGGGCCTCGGGCTGAATGCGAACGGGACCGAATGCATCGTCAACGCCACGCGCTCGGTCAACGAAATGTCGGCCGATCCCAATGTCACCTCGGTCGGCGGAACGCAATTCACTCCGACCTATTCCGGCGGCAACGACCAGGGCTACGCAACTGAGACGGTGTGGGGTGATGGCAGCGGCGCGACCGGCGGCGGTGTCAGCCAGATCTTTTCCAAGCCCGCATACCAGAAGGGATCCGGGGTGCCCAATGACGGCATGCGCGACGTTCCCGATATCGCACTCATCGCGAGCCCGAACTCACCGGGAGTGTTCTTTTCGGATTACGCAAACGGCGGCGCGCACGTGGTATGCTGCATCGGCGGCACCAGTCTGGCGGCGCCGGTGTGGGCGGGATTCGCCAGCGTCATCGGCGAAATGAGCGGGAACTCACGGCTGGGCAACTTCAACCGCATCATTTACCCGCTGGCCAATACGCAATACAACACGGCGGGATTTCATGACCTCACGATCGGAAACAACAACTACAACGGCGTGATCGGATTCAACGCCGGCCCCGGCTTCGATCAGGCCAGCGGATGGGGCACCATCGATTTCAATGTTTTCGCGGGTGCCGTAAAAACCTTCCTTGCGCCCTCGGCGTCGCCCACGCCGTCGCCATCCCGAACCGCGACGCCGACTCCCACCGCATCGAAAACCGCGACGCCGACCGCTACTGGAACCCGAACGGTGATGCCGACCGCAACCAGAACCGCCACGCCGACCATCGCTCCGACCAGGACCGCGCTGCCGACGCCGACCAGAACCACTACGGTGCCGACTGCCACCGCTACGTCAAAGCCAACCGCTGCGCCGAGCGCGTCACCGACGCCATTTATAGTGACCTTCCCGACTACGCCGGTTGGATCTTCGACTCAGATTAAACTGTCGATCGGAAACGGAGGCGGTGCGACGCTGTCAGTCAACGTCGGCGCGCTCGCCGCGCCGTTCGCTGTCTACGCACCCGGCGCTTACAACATCGCTCCCGGCTGGACGTTAACGCTGACGCTCACGTTCAATCCCACGCAAACCGGATCGGCCAGCCAACAATTGCAGATGGCCACCAATGCTCCCGGCTTTCCGCTGCTGAGGTTTCTTGTCAGCGGCGTTGCCGTCAGCCAAAACGGCCCGAGCCGAAGCGCGCGGTCCGATACAGGAGCGCTGCGGCCACGCCTGAGTGACGGCGGGGCCAGGAAGGTGAAGAACGTCGGGGCGGCGCCCTATCCAATCCTCCGCGTCGCACGCTGATGGCGGGATGATCTACTGCATGACTGGTGATGGCGCGGGACTCGAGGTGCATCGCGCACGCTTGATGACCGCGCCACCGTCGCCGAAGGTCACACCCTTTTCGAGGACCACCTCGCAGGTGCACGCGTCATTCGGAAGCTTGCGCTCAAGCTGCGCGGTGGTGTTGGTATAGCCGCATACCAGCCAGTAGCCGCGCACGCTCGCGGGAAGGGCCCAGGTCTGGATGACGCTGTTGCTGGTGGTGCGCTGGTCATCGTACTTCAACGACGCCTGCTCTGCGGGAGGTCCATCGAAAATCGTCGCCGAGGAAAGCGCGGCCGGCAGCTTCGAGTAGTCGACCCCCCAATCATTGGGCGCAGTGGCTTTTTGATCTACTGAAATGTTTTTCGGGCACGCGACCTGGGCGTACGCCATTCCGCCGAGGGTCGCGAGGCACAGCGCCGCCAGCAGCGCGATCCGCGAGCGCTGCGCCCTCACTCGCCGTCGAGGCCTTCCATCAGCGGCAGCCCGAAGGCGCTCTTGCCGAGGAACTCGATGCTCTCGTCGCTGTCGAAAGGATGGTAGAGGCCCGCGCGCACATCGCGGAACAGCCGCTCCAGCGGCATCCGCTTGAAGTACGACGAGCCGCCGACCGCGCGCAGCGCCAGGTCGACCACTTTCACCGAATTCTCGATGGCGATCATGCGCGCTGCGACCGCGCGGCGCGACCAGCTCTGCGGATGCTCGCTGTCAACCGCGCCCGCCGCGCGATACATCGCGGCACGCGCTCCTTCGATCAGCATGTCCATCTCGCCGACCTTGTTGTAGACGCTCGGCAGATGACTCATCGGATGCTTGAGCGGGAAGCGTTTGCGATCCTTCATGAAACTGACAGTGAAGTCGCGCGCGGCGGTCGCGATGCCGATGTAGGGCGCGCCAATGGTGAACGGCGCCTTGGCGAAAACCTTGGTGACGCGGCCGCTGCGCGAGATCGGGCGTTGCAGCACGATTGCCGATTGCGGAATGAACGCCTCCTTGAATTCCGAGCTGCGCGACTGCGTCGAGCGCATCCCCATCACGTTCCAGTCGTCCTTGAACTCGAAGCCGGGAGTTTTTTTCGGCTCGATGAAGCAGGTCAGGATGATGGTGCCCTCGGGCGCGTCCTCCCACGTCGCTTCGAAGAAGAACATATCCGCCGCGATGCTCTGGGTGCCGAAAATCTTGCGCCCGTTGATGATCCATCCGCCCTCGGCCGGGCGCGCCGTGGTGCGCGGGCGCAAATTGATCACCGCGTTATCGGGCTCGGAGCCCGAGCCGGCGCAAATCAGCCGCTCCCTGGCGATGCGCCGCAGCTTCTCCTCGACGTTGGGTAGCTTGAACTTGCGATGCAGATCGACCAGCAGCCCCAGCACGTTGAAGTGCATGTTGATCGCGAGCGCGGTCGCACCGCATCCTTGCGCGAGCCGTTCCTGCGCCTTGACGCGCTCCAGCAGCGTTGCGCCGAGGCCGCCGAGGCTCTCCGGAATGATGAGGACGGTGTAGCCGGTCTCCCGCAGGCGCGCATAGTTCTCGTGCGGGAAGGACGCTTCTTCGTCGTGCTGCGCGGCGCGAGTGGCGAAGTCATCAGCGAGCGAAGCTGCGAGATCGATGAAGCGTTGCTCGCCCTCGGTATTAAGCTGATTCATCGCCGTTCTCCTTCTCAGTCAAGGCGGTTAAATCCAGGCGTCGTGGCCGGCGCGGTAGTTCATGATGTTCTGCGAGGGATCGCGATTCACCAGCGGCCGCATATAAAGCGGATGCTTCATGCTGCGGACTTCGTGCTCGACGGTGAACAGCGCGGCGCCGGTTTCGGGATCGACGAGGTCGCGGAAGCGATACTGATGCTGATCGCTTTCCTCGAACACCAGCCCCTTCTCCGTGAGCTGGCGATGGGGTCCGGAAAAATCCGCGACATAGACCTGCACATGATGGCCGTCGTAGGCGGGAATCGGACGATCGGTTTCGCGGAACCGGAAATGTTGCGCCATGCCGACCGGCACGTTCGCAAACGGTCCCATGAGATCCTTGTCCATCGCGGCCGGGGTTCCCATCACGCGGCGATAAAAGCGCGCGATGCTGGGCGCGCTGCCAACCGGCACATCGAACTCGAGGTACGCGATGCCCAGCGTCATCGGACCGAGATATGGGTTGGGCTCGTAGCAGCGGATGCGATTGCCCCACGGGCATCGCGTCTCGACATACAGATCATGCTCGGAGAAATCGAAGCAGGTGCCGTCGAGCCGTTTGCGCAGGCGGGTCAGGCGATTGAGCAGCGCCGCGCGATCGGGCACCACGATACCGATGTGGCCGCGCACGACCTGCGGCTTGTTAGTCGGCAGATGGAACTGGCTGCGCCCGATGTTGACCCACATATTATTGACGCTGGTCATCAGGTAGGGGTCGCGCGTGAGGCCGAGGCCGGCCACGTAGAAGAGGGTGGCGACCTGCTGATCGGGAACCGTCACATTGACGTGCTCGAGCGCGACAATGTTGCCGAGGTCCTCGACACTGCGATCGAATTTGCCGTCCATATAAACCTCCACTGGCCGTCTGGCCCCACCGCGAATCGAACGCGGGAGCCTACAGGCACAACTGCGGATTTACCACGAAGCAGGCCGCCTGCGAAGTGCGCGCGATCAGTCGAGGAGACGCCCGAACGAGGCATCCGCAAAACGTGGAAGCGATGCGCGAGGCGGTGGCACGCCGGGGCGGCGATGCGTCGGCGACGGTAGTTCGACGATTATCGAGCGAATCGGGAAACTGCGGGTGGAACTTCTTGGCGGCGAATCGCGGGAGGATGATTCCTCGCGCGGTTGGCCGCTTGATTTTCAGTTATTGCGAGATGACCATCGCCGCGGTTTGCGACAGGACGATGTTCACACTCGAAACCAGGCTGGTCAGCGGTTTGAAGGTGTAGCCCACCGTCACTGTCACCACGCTTCCGGGTTTGTTATCAGGCGACCAGGTGGTGTTGACGGTGAGCAGCGAAGTGTCGACCGCGCCGGCTACCATTCCATTGACATAGGTCTGGACACTACTGGCGGTGGCGACTTGCGGGGCTGTCGAGCCATGAACGATCGCGTAGCGAGCTGCCTGCTGAGCGCCGTAGCCGACAAAGTCATAGTCATAGAGCGCCAGCGCAAAATTCATGATGCCGAAAAACAGCGTCAGGCAGGGGATCGCGATCAGAGCGAACTCCGCCATCGAGGTGCCGCGTTTCGCGCCCATGCGACGGTACCGCGATTTTGCCGCCGGCGTCCTTCCGCCAGGTGTGGTCATTGATTTACTCGCATGATTGCCTCGCTGGTGAGGGTCGTCGTGGTGGGAACGCCCGGCCAGTTGACCAGAGGTGTGTAGGTCGCGCTGGTGTTGACCTCGACATAGGTCAGACGGTGACTGGAGGCGCAATCGGTGGAGAGACAGGTCGACGCGGAGCCATTGGAGCACTGGCAGTAGTGACTTCCAGTCGCGGTCATCGCGGTAAGGTTGGGAGCATCGGCTTTCGCGGCATTCTGCATTCCACTGCTATCGCTGACGGTGGTTAGGTTTTGCGCACCATACTGCACTCCGGCCCGCGCCGCACTCGAGAGCGCGATCGCTACCAGGCAAATGCGGCCGGTCTCGACGACCACCAACAGCAGAACGATGAGTAGCGGGACGCTGAACGCCAGCTCGACGGCAGCCTGGCCGCGAGACCATTTAGCACAGCTATGCGATTGCGGCATCATGTCTTTATTCCGAAAGAACGATTCCTTTGATGGGTGAGCCATTCGCGAGTGAGGTGTAGTTGCTACCGAAGCTGCTGTTGCCGGTATCGACCCATTTGTTCGCGACGATGATGGTATAACCACTCGCGCTGCTGTTGCCGGTGTAGGTATGTGTGGTGGTGGGAAAGTACAGCGCGCCGTCGAGCGTCGAGCTGGAATTGCCGACCACGCCGCTGCCCGCGGAACCGGCGGCTATCGAGCGGTCCTGAAAGAACAATATGCCCGCCAGCGAACCGGAGGTGGGGGCGCTGAAGTTCATGGTGATGTTACCGGTCAGGGCCAGACCTTTGTAACCACCCGTGCCGCTGGTGTTGTAAAAGGTGACGCCGGTCCCGGTCATCCAGGCGTTGCCGGTGAAGCTGAAGCCGCCGCCGGCGAGCACATAGGTACCCGGATTGAAATGGAGGTACGCGTTGCCGATGATGGTGATGCCGCCGCAATAGACCCCCGGGTTCATTTGATAGTAGCTGCCCGAGCTTCCAGAGTTGCCGTTGAGGGTGAACGAGTTGTAGCCGCACGCGCCGTAGCTCGGCGCCTGCACGTACGCGAGGGGATCGGCGGCGGCCACGATTCCCGTCTTCGGCAGCGGACTGAAGACGACGTTGCCGCTGGAAGTATAGCCTCCCACCACGCCCGTTTGTGGCTCGGTTATATTGACATTGCCATTGACGTAGAGACCGCTGGAGCTGGTCGAATCCACCAGCATGCCGCAGCTGCTCTGGACGTTAATATTGCCATTGAAGCTCATCGCGCTTGCCGCTGAGGGATCGAGTATGTAGACGCAGTTGGGTCCGTTACCGGTCGATGATACGGCGCGGCCCTGTATGGTGATGCTGGTTAATCCCAGGACCCGCAGGAAGAACGTCGGCTCGGGCCGCGAAATGATCGCTTCGACGTAACCCGACTTGCCGGTGTTGGGGCCGCTCAATGGCGGGTTGTTGATGGTTACCGCCACGCCATTCTGACCGTTAGTGAATCCGTTGCTGGCGGCGTCGGCGTTACCCGCCGAGACGCTGTCGCCATAACTCAACTCTTGTCCTGCGGCGAGCGCGGCGCTGTCGGCCGCAATCTGCAGCCGCTGTTTCTGCGCTTCCAGCGAACCTACGTCGGCAACTAATCCGATGAGTCCCATGATGGTCACCAGCGCGAGGCAGATGAGGACCATGACCTGTCCGACTTCATTTCCGCGCCGTTGTGTTCGAAGTGTCCTGCTTTGACACGAATGTTGAATCTTCCGCATGGGTAACTTGATGGCCCTCTGGTGCGATATCAGCACTGGGCGTGCCATCTGAGTTAACCAGCTTTTGTGGAAGAGAGGCGGGCGTTACTGACTCAGACTGAATGGAAGCGTTCGCGATTGGTACATGGTTTGACACACTCGTCAGACCGCACCAATTAAAACGGCCGGCCGGGATCGCTCCCGGCCGGCCATAGTTTAGATGACGGTTACTTCGCCGATCAGGCGCGAGCGGCTAGCGGTCCTCGCAGCAACTGACCCGGCAGCGCGCCGGTATGCTCATTGTTCTTGAGCAGCACCTGCCCGTTGACGATGGTGGTCTTGAGCCCGGTCGCTTTCTGCTTCAGGCGTCGCGCGCCCGCCGGCAGATCATGATCGAGCGTCGGCAGCATCGGCGCGATTTTCTCGGGATCGAAAACGATCACGTCGGCGGCCCATCCGGTGCGCAGCAGACCGCGATTCTGCAAGCCCCAGTTCGAGGCCGGCACGAAGGTCAGCATCCGAATCGCTTCTTCCAGCGAGAACTCATGCTTGTCGCGCACCCAGTGGCTGAGCACATGCGTCTGCAGCGAGGAATCCATGATCTGCGACACGTGCGCGCCGGAATCCGAGAAGGTCACCACCGAGCGCGGATGACGCATCATCTCGAGGACGTGATCCTGATTCTCATTGGCCAGCGGCTGCAGGAAGAACTGCTTGAGGCCCTTCGCCAGCGCGAGCTCGATGAAGCAGTCGACCGGGTCTTTGCCGGCCGCATCCGCGATTTCCTGCACTGAGCGGAAGGGCGGATTCGGCTGATCCATCACGTACAGGTATTTGAAGTTGACTCCGCGTGGCTCGGCGCCGACGGCCTCGTGATTGCGCGCGTCGTTTTCCTTGGTCGCCTGCACCAGCGCGCGCCGCGTCTCCGGATTGCGCAGCGCCGCTTCCTGTTCGGCCAGCGGGAGCTTGCGGATCTCGCGCCACACCGGCATGCGATCGAAAGGCGTGACGGTCTCGAACGACATCACCAGGTTGAGCGAGCGGCTGTGAACCTGGATGAACATCTTGCCGCCGGCCTGCGAGGACTCATCGGCGAGCTTGAAGAACGGACGCCAGTAATCGGGCGCGCGGCGCGAGCTGAACATTCCGTAGGTGACCGGCACGCCGGTATCGACGGCCAGCGCCTTGAGGCGGTCGAGATAATTTTTGATGCGCTCGGGATCGAAGCCGGTGTCTTCGCCGGCGATCTCGAACACGCCCGCGCCTTCCTCGCCCATCACGCCGACCAGTTGCCGCACTTCATCCCAATTCGCGAGGCGGCTCGCGACCGGATGCCCGTCGGGCGTCTGATGGTTGCGGGTGCGCGAGGTGGTGAAGCCGATCGCGCCGGCGCGAACCGCCGCGCGCACTTCGCGCTTCATTGCGGAGAGATCTTCGGAGTTCGCTTCGCTGTCGAATGCGCGCTCGCCCATGACGTAGGTGCGCAGCGCCGAATGCCCCATGTAGGCCGCGTAGTTGATGCCCTTGGGTGTGCGCTCAACCGCATCGAGGTACTGCGGGAAAGTTTCCCAGCTCCACTTGATGCCGGCCTCCATCGCTTCGGGCGCGATGTCTTCGGCGCGCTCGAGGTTGCGCATCACCAGCAGCTTGTCTTTCTCGGCGCACGGCGCAAGCGAGAAGCCGCAGTTGCCCATCACCACCGAGGTGATGCCGTGCCAGCACGAGCAGGTGCCGATGGGATCCCAGAACACCTGCGCATCCATGTGCGTGTGCGCGTCGATGATACCGGGCGACACGATGTGGCCGTCAGCCTCGATGGTCTCGCGGGCGTTCTCGTGCAGCCTGCCGATCGCCGCGATCTTTCCGTTCGCGATGCCGAGGTCGGCACGAAAGCGCGGCATCCCCGAGCCATCGACGATTGTCCCGTTGCGAATGATTATGTCGTACATGGATTCCTCCGTGCCCTTAGCGCGTCGAGGCGAAGTGGCGATGCGGCGTCGCGTGGGCTTTACGCCAAAAACCTTTAATTGACCGATCGGTATGTTCCCTACATCTGGTTATTTCACGATTGAGATTAGCCGACAAGCTTTCGAGGGTCAGCATTTGCTAATGAATCTTTAAAGGCCGGCGGTCAGTTTCGCGGCGTCCGAGTCTTTTTTGGTGCAAGCTGCGCGTGGACGTTTCGCTGGAGATAGCTGTGGCGGGAATTCGCTTCCTCAGGATGGACCAAATCGTTTCGCTGCTCAGTCTGGTTGGGGTGGTGCTCAACGCCCTCGGCGGACTTTATCTGGCCTACGATCTGCTCGGGGCAAAACGGGGTCCGCTGCGACTGTTGGCGCGACTTTTCACCTATAGCGCCATCCTCGGACTCGGCTACGGAGTCTTGCTCGGGCTCTGGTTCGGCCTGGCCGGCGCGTTCTTTTTGGGTCCCGCCATCGAATACCAACTGTGGCGGCGCTCGCGAGGGATTGTCCCTTCAACCCTGGAGTGGGTGCTTTTGGCAGCAGTGCGCGGACTGGCTTTCGGCGTCGCAGGATGGCTCACCGTTGGCCGGGACTTCGGGATCGCCTTCGGCATTCTGAGCGCAATCGTCATGCAGGTCACTTACGAATTCGGCTTCGGCACCAACACCTATCGCATCTACAAGAGGCCGGGTCTGGACCGGGCGGACGTGTGGGCCGGCTTCATCCGAGGCGCGGTGGTGGGTCTTGCGGGCATACTCAGCGGCGCCATAACCGGGCGCGCCGAGGCGTTGCGGTTTGGCATCGAGATCGGCCTGGTGGTTGGTAGTCTAAACACCGCCGTCACGATCCTCAGTCCTCCGGTGGAATGGTGGGTCGACAATTTGCCCGACCGCGCGCTCGGCGGCTACGGTGCATTCCTGGTGCTGATCGGCTCGGCGCTACAAACTGTGCAGTACGTAACGCCGCTCATCCTGCGGCGCTGAAATCGGGCCTCATCCGACTTTGGCGCCCTGGCCGCCGTCGACCGAGAGCACCACGCCGGTGATGAAGCGCGCCTCGTCCGAATGCAGGAACAAAGCGGCATAGCCGATGTCCCATCCGGTGCCCATTTTTCCTCGCAGCGGAACCGCCTTGTCGCGTTGCGCGCGGACTTCCTCGCGCGAACGGCCGCTGGCGCGCGTGATGCCCTCGATCGCCATGGGAGTGTCCATCAGGCCGGGCATGATGGTGTTGACGCGGACGCCATACTTGGCGTTGCTGAGTGCGAGCGACTGCCCGAGCGCGTTCATACCGATTTTGGAAATCTTGTAGGCCGTCAGCGGCACCGCCCCGGCCGTCGCCGCGAGCGACGAGATGTTCACGATGCTGCCCGCTTGTTGCTCGCGCATCACCGGGATCGCGGCCTGGCAGGAGAAGAGGCAGCCCTTGAGATTGACCTGGATGATGCGGTCGAAGGCTTCCTCGGTGACGCGCTCGGGCGCAGCATCATTGGCGCCGATGCCGACATTGTTATGCAGGAAGTCGACCCGCCCCCACGCGTCGAGGCACGCCTTGATGTAGGCTTTGCAATCAGCCGGGCGAGTCCAGTCGCCGGCGATGCATTTGGCGGTGCCGCCTTCTTTGACGATCATCGCCGCAGTGTCCTCGGCGGATTTGATATCGCGATCGACCAGCAGCACCTTGGCGCCCTCGCGCGCGAGCAGGATCGCGGCCGCGCGTCCATTGCCAATCGTCTCGCCGGGGGTCTGCCCCGCGCCGACGACGATACCGACTTTATCTTTCATCCTCATATGGGTGCTCCAGCAGAAGCGTCTCGGATTGGATACCAAGACCTATGCGAGCGAGCCGGTCCGTTTGTCAAATCCCGCGCGCATCGAATAATAGCGATATAGAAAAATGGAAGGCCACGGTCCCAACGAAAGCAGTCTCCTGGTCGCGCCGCTGTTGCCGATGATCGCAGCGCAAGCGGCCGAGGCCGATGCTACACGCTCTGTCTCATCGGCGGTGATCGCGGCGCTGAAGGGCAACGACGTTATGCGGATGTCGGCGGTGCGCGCCATCGGCGGCCTCGAAAGCAGCATCACCGCGATGGGGCGCGAGCTGGAAGCGGTGGCCGCGGCATGCGGCTCGACGGCCTGGTGCCTATGGAACCACCTCTGCGTCTTCCACTTTTACTGCGGGCTTCTCGGCCCCGCGCAAATTGAATTGCTGCGCACCATCACCGGCAATCGCTATTGGGTTTGCCTACCGGCAGGTGCCGGGTCGGCGGTGATTGGCCGCGTCGAAGGGTCCGAGATTGTACTCAAGGGCGTCGCGTCCTTCGGCTCGGGCGGGCGCTATTCGGACTATGTGGGCGTGACCTTCGTCTTTGAAGGCGAGCGCGCGGCGCACCTCGCGCTCCTGCGCGCCGATCAGAAGGGCGTGCGCATCGAGCCGACGTGGAAGGCGATGAGCCTGCGCGCCTCGGCGACCGACCATGTCCACTATGAGGATGCGCGGACGCCGCGCGCCGCGGTGGTGCCGTTCACGCCACGTTTCCGTTTCGACTTTCGCGAGCCATCCTACCAAGTCATTGATGATCGTTATCGCGAGGATTGGGTGGCGCTCTCGGATCTTTGGCTCGGATGCATGGCAGTGGGTGTTGCCGATGCCGCATTCAAGGAAGCGTGCGCGGGCATCCAGGGCCGAATCGCCATCATGGGAGTTAAGATGACGGAACGGCCGACCATCCACGTCAATCTCGGCCAGGCGGCCGCCCTGATATACGCGGCGCGCGCCACCGTTTATGACGCCTGCGCCAAAACCGACGCTCGTATCGCGGCGCATGAGACTCCCACCGAAGGCGACTACCTCGAACAGCTCGGCGCCAGCATGATGGCGCTGCGGCTGTGCGACGATGCGATGCGACTCATTCTCCGCGTCCTCGGCGGCAATGGTCTGCGCGAGGGGCAGTCCTTCGAGCGGCGCTATCGCGACTTTCAGGCGATGCCGCTGCACATCAACGCGCATCCGGATCGGGTCTCGGAGCAGCTTGGACGCTACGCACTCGGACTGCCGACGGATAACCCGTTTTGAACTCCGATGACCGATGCGAGCAAGCCGGTCGGTTTGTCAAACCGTGCGCGCATCCGGTAATTACAATGATAGAAGAAAATTCCCGGTAAGTTTTCCACTGCGGAAAAAATCGAGGAGCGAAATGCAGAAGCCCATCATCTCAGCTGATTCTCACATCACCGAGCCGGCCGGCACCTACGTGGACCGGATCGACCACAAGTACAAAGACAGCGCGCCGCACATGATTCGCGACGAGAAGCTCGGCGACGTTTTCATCGTCAAGGACTTCCCGCGTCCGGTCACAATCGGACTCGCGGCCGCCGCCGGCCTCGACGCCGACAAGCTGCGCGTCTTCGGCGCCAAGTTCGAAGACCTGCACAAGGGCGGCTGGGAACCCAACGCGCGAATGGCCGATCAGGATCGCGACGGCGTCGCCGCCGAGGTCATCTACCCGACTGTCGGAATGATCCTGTGCAACCATCGCGACTATGACTACAAGAAGGCGTGTTTTGATGCCTACAATTTGTGGATCGCGGAATTCTGCGCGGTTCATCCGGATCGGCTGATTGGAACCGGCCAGACCGCGATGCGCTCGGTCGAGGAAGGCATCGAGGACCTGCGTAAAATGAAGGAGCTCGGGCTCAAGGGCGTCATGATGCCGGGCAACCCGCAGGTCGAGGACTACGACAGCCCGGTCTACGCGCCGTTCTACGAGGCGGCGATCGATATGGGCATGCCGCTCAGCTTCCACATCCTGACCAGCAGTCAAGACAACTTCAAAACCCGCGGCCCCAAGCTCAACGGCTTCCTGTCGATCATCCGCGGATGCCAGGACATCATGGGGACGTTTATCCTCGGCGGGGTGTTCGAGCGCCATCCGAAACTCAAGGTGGTATGCGTAGAGGCCGACGCCGGATGGGTCCCGCATTACATGTACCGGATGGATCACGCCTACGACCGCCATCGCTACTGGCTGCCGGCCGGCACGCTCTCGAAGATGCCGAGCGAATATTTCCGCGAGAACATCTACACCACCTTCCAGGACGACTGGGTGGCGTTCCAGATGAAGGACATGTGCAACATCCGGCGCCTGATGTGGGCCAACGACTTCCCGCATAGTGACTCAACGTGGCCATGGTCGCAGGACGTGCTGGCCAAGCACACCAAGGGGCTGAACGAGGACGAGAAGAACTACATCCTGCACGACAACGTCGCGGAGCTATACCAGTTGAGCCTGTAACGAAAACCTGACGCGAAATCAAAAAGACGCACGAGCCTCCACTCGGGCGTCTTTTTGTTTCTTTGAAGTTGTCTTGCGCTTCGACCGAGAAATCGAGGAAGTGATTCCGGCCTCAGATCGCGGCAGATTGCCAGCGCCGGCGTTTTCCAGAATCTTCAGTGCGGCGATGAGTTTGTCCCGCCCCGCAGCTTTGCCGAACTGAGCTTTGATGCCGCGAACTGGTCCATGCGACAGGATGTGATGGCGAAGCAGTTCGTTGATAAGATCTTCGTAGCTTCCGCCGCCTGCGCGATCGACGACTTCCTGAAGATAGTCAACCACGTTACGGTCAAGCCAAATCGCGACTCGCGTTTTGCTGGGATCCTTCGGAACCAGCGGGCCGCGCCGGGCTTTGCCGAAATCGTACTCGCGTTTCATTTTCTGTTCTCGTATTCTCGGCACTGTCGCCGCGTGGCTTTGCGGGCCGTGATAATGCCAACATTTTCGCCGCGGACCGTATAGACGACGGCAAGAATTTCGCCTAGCGAGCCACGGCCCACTGTTAGGTACCGTTCTTCATCACTGATTTCATCGAGTATCGTGAGAAGCCAGTCATCCCTGAAGATCGTCACCGCTTCCGTAAAACGAATTCGATGTTTCTTGAAATTGCTGGCAGCCTTTTCTGGATCCCATTCGAATTCCACAACCCTGACATCTGCGCATAATCGTACACCGACTGGGTTACCAGGTCACACGTTCACCGTGCTCATGTCGTGGTAACGGCCGCCGGCGGCGAAGCCTTTGGGCGCCACTTCCTCGATGCGCGCGAGGTCGCTCTGCGAGAGCTGCACCCTGGTCGCGCCGGCGTTCTCCTCGAGGTAGGTGCGGCGCTTGGTACCCGGAATCGGCACCATGTCGTCGCCCTGCGCCAGCACCCATGCCAGCGCGAGTTGACTCGGGGTGATGTTTTTTTCCTTGGCGATGGTGGTGATGCGATCCACCACCTTCAGGTTGGCCGCCATGTTTTCGGCGGCGAAGCGCGGCGAAATGGTGCGGCGCATATCCTTGTCGTCCAGCTCGCGAAGATTGCCGCTCAGGAAACCCCGTCCCAGCGGGCTGAACGGCACGAAGCCGATGCCGAGCTCGCGCAGCGTGGGGATCACTTCGTCCTCGTAGTCGCGTGTCCACAGCGAATACTCCGATTGCAATGCGCTGATGGGATGCGTTGCGTGCGCGCGGCGAATCGTCTGCGCGCCGGCCTCCGACAATCCGAGGTAGCGGACTTTACCCTGCCGCACCAGCTCCGCCATCGCGCCGACGGTCTCCTCGATCGGCACCTTTTTGTCCACGCGATGCTGATAGTAAAGGTCGATGTGATCGATGCCGAGCCGCTTCAGCGACGCATCGCACGCCGAGCGCACGTACTCGGGCCGGCCGTTGATGGCGCGCTTGCCGTCGGGCAGCACCTGGTTGGCGAACTTGGTCGCGATGACTACTTTGTCGCGATGCTTGCGCAGCGTCGCGCCCACCAGCTCCTCGTTATGTCCGACGCCATAGACATCGGCGGTGTCGAAGAAGTTGATTCCGAGTTCGATGGCGCGCTCGAGGGTCGCGGTGGATTCGTTGTCATCGCGCGGGCCGTAGAACTGCGACATCCCCATGCATCCGAGTCCCAGCTCCGATACTTCGAGTCCCTGGCTGCCGAGTTTTCGCTTTTGCATAAACCTTCCTCCTCCTGATGTTCGCCGCGCGGCTTGGTTGGGCGGTCCTCAGTGAACATACTTAATGATGATGGAGTTTACGAATTCCAAAAGCAGACCGCTGTCGCATCGCGCACTGCTGGTGGTCGACATGCAGAATGATTTTCTGCCGGGCGGCGCGCTCGCGGTTCCCGATGGGCATGCGATCCTCGCGCCGCTGCGCACCCTGATGGAGTCCGGCGGCTTCCAGTTGATCGTCGCGACCCAGGATTGGCATCCGCGCGGCCACATCTCGTTTGCGAGCAGTCATCCCGGCCATCAGCCGATGGACACCATCCATCTCTATCATCATGAGCAGACGCTGTGGCCGGATCATTGTGTGCAAGGCACCGAGGGCGCGCGGCTTCATGCCGACCTGCCATGGAACAAGGCCGCGGCGATTATTCGCAAGGCGACCGATCCCGAGGTGGATTCGTACAGCGCGCTGCGCAACAACTGGAATCCGCGCGGCAGGCGGCCGCCGACCGGCCTCTCGGGTTACTTCAAGAATCACGGCGTGCGCGAGGTCTTCATCTGCGGGCTCGCGCGCGATTACTGCGTGCGATGGAGCGCCGAGGATGCGGTGCGCGACGGTCTGCGCGTCACCGTCATCTGGGATTTGTGCCGCTCGATAAACCCGGCGAACGACCAGCGGCTGCGGCATCGACTCACCACCCGCGGTGTGAAGATCATCGATAGCGCCGACGGGTAGAATGATAGCAGGACCGCAACCGCGGCACGCCTCGAGGGAATAAGTCATGGCAAAAATCTCCTATCGCGTAAGACCGGAAACCGCCGTGCTCACCAAGGGCTTCGATCCCGCGTTGTCGGTGGGTTCCGCGCGGCCGCCGGTCTATCGCAGTTCGACCTTCGTCTTTCCCAGTCCGGAAGCCGCCGAACGCGCGTTCGGGATCGTGCTCGGACGGGTGCGCGCGCTTGGCGATGATCGTCCCGACCTGATCTACGCGCGGCTCAACCATCCCAATGCCGAAATCCTCGAGGAGCAACTGGTGCCGCTGGAGCGCGGCGCGGCGACGGCGGCGGTTTTCAATTCGGGGATGGCGGCGATTTCGAGCGTCCTGTTCGCGTTCCTCGAGCGCGGCGCCTCGATGGTGTACACCCAGCCGCTCTATGGCGGAACGCAGCATCTGATTCATCAACTGATCGAGCCGCTGGGTTTTTCCGCGCGCGGAGTTCCCGCCGGCGACGCCAAGGCGCTGACCAAAGCGATCGAGGAAACCGCCGACCTCAGGCTGGTGCTGATCGAGACGCCCGCCAATCCGACGCTGACGATGAGCGACATTCAGCAAGCCGCCGACGCGGTCCGCCGGCATCCGAAGCGGCCGCTACTGGCGGTGGACAACACGCTGCTCGGGCCGACGTTTCAACATCCGCTCGCGCTCGACGCGGACTTGGTGATTTATTCGGCGACTAAATTCCTCGGCGGCTTCAGCGATCTGCTCGCGGGTGTAGTGATGGCCTCGGATCCCGAATTGATCCTGAGCCTGACCGGAATTCGCGCGCTGCTCGGCAACATCCTGCAGGCCGACGAATGCTGGATTCTCGACTCGCGGCTGTCCACCGTCGGTCTGCGAATGAACCGGCAGAGCAAGAACGCGCAGCGCATCGCCGAGCAACTGGCGAAGCATCCGAAGATCGAGCGCCTGCTGTACCCGTCGCTGTTCACCGATCCGGAGCAGAAAAGAATCCGCGACGCGCAAACCGACTATCCCGGCTCGCTGATGTCGATCGAGGTGCAGGGCGGGAAGGCCGCGGCATTCGAATTTCTGCGGCGCCTGAAGATCGCCAAGAATGCGGTCAGCCTCGGCGGCGTCGAGACCCTGGTCTGCCATCCCAAGACCACCACTCACAGTGAATTTTCCGAGGAGGAATTTGCGCGCGCGGGCATTACCGATGCGCTGGTGCGGATCTCCGTCGGCACCGAGCATTGGCGTGATCTCCTCGCGGAGTTCACCGGCGCACTCGACGCGATCTGAGCGCGGATCCTGCCCCGGTCACCGCGTTGCGGCGTGCCGCGCCTGTTGGTGATCGATCTTCGATGCGGTCTCGAGCGCGCTGCGCCCGCTGCTCTCTGGGGCGGCGAGTTTTTTCAGGGCGGAGAAGCAGCTTCGACAAAACGGCATCGCGGATTTCTTCCAATGCCGTTTCGCCTGTTCGGAAGCGAAGAGCAGGAGCGCCGCGATGGGCTTTTCCGCGTCGCGGCATCGCGCGCAGACAACGCGCGCTTTGCCGGCATGATTCGCCTCGACGAACGACTTGACCAGCAGTGGCCGGCTGATCGCGAAAGTCTCCAGCAGCTTTTCCGGCGCAAAGGTTACCTCGCGTGCATAGGCGAGGTATTCCGCCGATGAGGGGCCCTTCCATTTGTGCCGGACGTTTTTGGTCTCCGTCTTGCGCCGGCGCGCGCCCAGCCAGGCTTCGATTTGGTCGGCGTCGAACCGCAGCACCCGGCCGATGCGGAAGGATGGAAGCTTGCCCTGCTTGATCAGCCGGTAGACCGTGATCGGATGAAGCTCGAGGAGCTTCGTGACCTCCGAGATTGTGAGAACCTTCTGGTTCGCCATCACCGCTGCTCCTGTGCATCCGCGGACGGGCTGGCGCCGGCGAAGCGCTCCCGGCCTTGCGTTAAGCGGCGCATCGAGCGCTTCCAGTGATCGCGGCTGAAATTGAATGTCGAGGCTAGTGTACGTAGAGGCGAGTTTTCTAACAGCCTGACGCGGGCGACCCGCTGCGAGTCACCATCTTCTCGCCTTGCGCTCCGCGGCGCAACCCTCTCACAGGTAGCCAATCTCCCGGGCCCGCCGATGCAGCTCCTCCCGGAACTGCGGATGCGCCAGCCCGATCAGCGCCTCGGCGCGCTCCGGGGTTGAAAGATCGCGCAGGTTGACCACCCCGTATTCGGTCACGATGTATTCGACTTCCGAGCGCGGGTCGGTGGCCGGCCCTTCGATCTGCGGCACGATGCGCGAGACGGTGCCGTGCGCCGCGGTGGAGTACGCGGTCAGGATCGACTTGCCGCCCTTGGAGCGCTGCGCGCCGCGCACGAAATCCAGTTGCCCGCCGGGCGCGCTGTACTGGCGGCCGAGCGCGACTTCCGAGTTCACCTCGCCGTCGAGGCCGACCTGCAGAAACGCGTTGATGGACACTACCTTGTCATTGCGCCCGATCACCTCGGCGTTGTTGACGTAATTGACCGGGTACAGCTCCATCGAGGAGTTGTCGTTGAGGAACTCGTACATCGCGTTGTCGCCCAGCGCCAAAGTGTAGACATTTTTAAACTTGTTGATGTTCTTGTAGCGGTTGGTGACCGCGCCCGATTGAATCAGCGCGACCAGCGGCGGCGTCATCAGCTCGGTATGCACTCCGAGGTCGTGATGATTGGTGAGCGCGGCGCAGATGGCGTTGGGAACGCCGCCCACGCCGATTTGCAGGATCGCCCGATCCGGCACCATCTCGACGATCAGCTTGCTGATCGCGAGGTCATTCTCGGTCGGCGCGCGCGGCGGGAACTGCGCCAGCGCGCTCTCGTGCTCGACGATCGCGTCGACATCGGAAATGTGCACCGCCGAATCGCCGAACACCCGCGGCATGTGCGGGTTGACCTCGACGATCAACTTCTTCGCGCTCTGCGCGGTCGGGATGGTGTAGTCGCCGTTGGTGCCGCAACTGAAAAATCCGCACTTGTCCATCGGCGCCACCATTACGATGAAGGTGTCGATGCCGATATCGGCCAGCACGCGGGGCATCCGGCTGAAGTTACCCGGCATATAGTAGACCACCTTGCGGCCCTCGAGGGCGCCCCTGCGCGCGAGCTCGCGTTCGGCCGCGACCGGGAAAAACGGATGCGGCTTGATGACATCCATGTACTCGTACTTGAGGATCGCCGCGGCGGCCGCGACTGAATGCGAGTAGTAGACGCGCAGGTTTTCGATCTCGCGGCGCAGGATGCGCTGTTCGAGCGCGGCCAGCAGGGCCGGCGGCTCGCTCACGCCCATCCCCATCGAGAGCGTGCCGCAGGACGGAATCAGTTGGACCGCCTGCTCGGCGGTGCAAAGCTTCTTTTGGTATTCGGCTTCGAACATGAATCCTCGCGATGGCGCAGATGACGCCTGATAGATGTATAGGACCGCGAATCCCTATCGCCAGAGTCGTGCCATTGAGGAGAGCCGGGCACGACCGAAAAAAGCTCGCGAATACGACCCAATCGGGCCTGGCTGTCACGATCGGAGACAGCTTTCTGTCACCATCGGAGTTAGCAGGACGAACGGCGGGCAGCGGGCCTCGAATGCAAGATGCGCGGGAGATGCGCGCGAGCGAGAAAAGGACACACCTTCGCGATGCCTTCGCGGAAGGCCTACCATTTGACGTGAAAATGTACCGAGGGAGCGCCGCTCAGGTGGTCGGAGGCTCGTCCGGGTCCGGCTGCGCGGGGTCTAGGGCGCCCTCTTCGGGCTCCTCGGGCAGTTCGTGGCCGTTCCAGGCGCGATACAAACTCCGCTTGATGTCCATTACACTGGGCATTTTTGGCTTCGTTTGGTCAGTTTGCCGGTTTTTCCCTTCCAGCGCCGCGCGCAACTCCCGCTCCTCCTCGCGCAGGACGTCCTCCTTGTCCCGATTGAACTGATTCCACACTTTGATGGTGAACCAGGGCGACAGGAGCTTGGCCTGCTTGGTGCCGGCGTTGCGCCGCGCCGCTACCCGATCGATCGCCGGCGCGACCTGCTCACGCGCGGTGGAATGCCCGCGCAGCTTTTTCATCTCGCGCAAACTCTTGACCGCCCGCTCGCGGGTGCGATTGATGGCCGCCTCGTAGCGAATCACCCGCATGGTGTCCTTCTCGTTGGGCAGCGTCACGCTGTCGAGGCCGGCCTGTTGGTAGATCTGCTCGGCGGTGGTCATCTGGCCGTTTTGGGCGTACAGCGGTTCCTTCCAGGGGAACACCTGCGACAGTCCGCGCTCGACGATGGCGGCGGCGGGCAGCTCGATGGCGTCAAAGGCGGCGCGATTTTCGAACATCAGGAGGCGGCGCTTGCGCCAGAAGCAGGCCGCGATTTCCTGCACCAGCAGTTGCTCGTAGGCGCCGACCGGCTGGAAGTCCTGCGCGAGGCCCTCCACGGTGGCCTCGAACAGTTTGCGCTCGGCGCGCCCCTCGATGGTCGAGATCACCGCCTGGGAGGCGAGGATGCCGTGCTTGAGGGCGTTGCGCCGCGACCACGATTTTCCTTGCGCGGTGCGCGGTCCGGTGGACCGGGAGGCATTGCGGCGATTGGCCGCCGCCTTGCGGGGGGAAGTATTGGCTGAACGGGTCATCGTGAAAATGATGACCTCCTTGAAAGATTCCGCGGACCGGAGCGGTGAGGGAGCGAACCAGACGACAGCAGCGCCTCCACTGCCGGATGCGCCGCCTCTACATATTGTTATACGCGAGCCGGGGCAAAATTGAAAGCCGCGCGGCTTCATGGTAGACCACTGGTTGACAAAGCGATCGTTCTCAAAACCAGCAATTGCGGACCACGGAGTCCGGGAGAGACGCCAGATGCCATTCGCAGGATTCGACAGCTTGCACTACCCGGGCGACGCCGTGATGGGGTGGCTCAAAGCCAACACCAATCTCAGCTTCGTGGGCTTTTACCTCGCACCCGCGCCTTCGCAGGGCGACCGCGAGTGGATGACTCATCGCGGGGCGCTGGCGAGCCAGGGTTGGGGATTCTCGCCGGTCTACCTGGGCCAGCAGGAGGTCACGGCGCCCGGTCAGCACATCCTGACGGTGCGGCAGGGCTCTATCGACGGCGGCGACGCTTCGCAACTGATGCAGACGGCCGGGTTTCCGAGTAATTCGGTGGTGTACCTGGACTGCGAAACCGGCGGACCCGCGAGCTTCGCGGTCACTTCGTACGTCGAGGCCTGGATTGATGCGGTCACCGCCGCCGGTTTTTATCGCCCCGGCATTTATTGTTCGCATAGCACCGCGCCGTCGCTGCTCGCAGTCCGGCCCGGCACTGCGGTGTGGTCGTTCAAGCTGACAGGCCCGGCGCCGGGGCCGAGCTATCCGCCAAATTTTCCCGTCAACGCTCCGAGTGGATGTGGGGTAGCGTCGGCCACGGTCTGGCAGTATGCGCAGAATCTGACGGTCCCTTTGAGCGGCGGGCCGGTCGCAAGCCTCAAAGTCGACCTCGACTGCGCCAGCGTCGCCGATCCTTCTAACCCCTGAGCGCCAATTTCCGAGCGTTGAAGTTGCCCGCGAGCGACCGCGGCGCGCGATCCCACCGCATGTAGTCAATCTCGCCGTACAGATAGATCTGTCACACGGATCCGCCGAGCGATCTTTTTCCGCTGACCGCCGCTGCCTCCGCAGTCCGTGACGGCGGCGGGCGCTTGATGTTATAGAGACGCTATTCAGGAGGCTCGGCATGGCAGCAGAACTCAGAATCGAAGGTGAATGTGACAAGCGCTTCGAGAACGCGAAGAAAGCGTTTGCGGAAAATTTCGAAAAGCGCGGCGAACTCGGCGCCGCCGTTTCCATCGTGCTCGACGGCAAGCCGGTGGTCGATTTGTGGGGCGGGCATGCCGATAAGGCGAAGACCCGCGCATGGCAGCGCGACACCCTCGTCAATGTCTACTCGACCACCAAGGGGCTGACCGCGACCTGCGCTCATCGCCTGATCGATCAGGGCAAGCTCGATCCCGATGAGCCGGTATCAAAGTACTGGCCCGAGTTCGCGCAGGCGGGCAAGAAGGATTTGCCGGTGCGCTACCTCCTGAGTCATCGCGCGGGATTGCCCGGCGTCAGCAAACCGCTGAAGGACGAGGACATCTATAACTGGGACACGATGGCTTCGGCGCTCGCGGAGCAGGCGCCGTTTTGGCAGCCCGGAACCAAGCACGGCTATCATGCGATCACGATTGGATGGCTGGTCGGCGAGGTCATTCGGCGCATCAGTGGAAAAGGACTCGGGACTTATTTTCGCACCGAGATCGCCGAGCCGCTGGGACTCGATACGCATATCGGCCTCGACGCGAAGCATGATGCGCGCGTGACCGACATCCTGCCGGCGCCGCCGCCGGAGCCGGGGATGCCGAACCTGTTCGAGGAAGCGGCCAAGGATCCCAAGGGGCCGACCGCCGCGGCGTTCATGAACCCGCCCATCCTCACCAAGCCGAACGTGCCGAACTCGCGCGCGTGGCGCGGCGCGGAAATCGGCGGTGCCAATGCGCATACCACGGCGCGCTCGCTGGCGCGGATGTACGGCGCGCTGGCGCGCGGCGGCGAGGTCGACGGCTATCGCATCGTGCGGCCGGAGGCGCTGGAGCGCTTCTGGACCGAGCAGTCATTCGGGCCCGACCAGGTGCTGATGCAGATGCCGACGCGCTTCTCGCTCGGCTTCATGTTGTCGCAGCCGGGGATGGGCTTCGGGCCGAACATCAAGGCGTTCGGGCATCCGGGCGCAGGCGGCTCATTGGGCTTCGCGGATCCGGTCAAGAAAGTAGGATTCGGCTACACCATGAATCAGATGGCGAATGGGTTGCTGATCGATGCGCGCGCGGTCGCCGTGTTCGACGCATTTTACGCCGCGTTGTAGACCTGACCCCTTAACGCAGCAGACCTAACCCCTAACCCCTTCCCTTTAGGGAAGGGGAACAGGAAGGAGAAAAATACTGCGATGGATAGTTTGCGAGATCGCAGTTGCATCGTTGGGGTGGGCGAGAGCGAGTTCACGCGAGGTACTAAAAAGACTGACTTGCAACTCACGCTCGAGGCCTCGCTCAACGCCATCACCGATGCGGGGCTGTCGCCGCATGACATCGATGGCATCGTCGGGCCGCCGATCGGGTCGCCCGCCGAGCATTTCGCCGCCAACCTCGGCATCGAGGATTTGCGCTACGCCGTCACCGTCCACACCGGCGGCGCGGCCTCGGTCACCGGACTCCAGTCCGCGGCGATGGCGGTGTCGATGGGCGTCGCGAAAAACGTCCTCGTGCCGATGGGATGGCTCGGGTACTCCGCCATGCGCGTCAGTACCAGCGGGCGTCGCGAAGGCGGCGGCGGAGGCGGTGGTGGCGGGCCGCTCGGCCCGACCATCAGCGAATGGTACCTGCCCTATGGCGCCTCGGTGCCGGTGCAGTGGTACGCCTGGATCGCCACGCGCCACATGAACCTTTACGGTACGCCGTTCGAGGCGATGGCGGCGGTGTCGCTGGCCGCGCGCAAGCACGCGCAGCTCAACGAGAAAGCCATCATGCGTGGGCGTCCGCTCTCGCTCGAGGACTACCTGAAGGCGCGCTGGATTTCGTATCCGTTCCGGCTTTTCGATTGTTGCCTCGAGACTGATGCGGCGTGCGCGGTGGTGGTGACCTCGGCGGAGCGCGCGAAGGATTTGAAGCAGCAGCCGGTCTATATTTCCGGCGTCGCCGAAGGCCATCCGTATCCCGCCGATGACATCCCGTCGCGCCCCGATCCGTTTACCATCGGCCTTACCTTCGCCGCGCCCAAGGCGTTCGAGATGGCCGGCATCAAAGGTAGCGATCTCGACTTCGCCGAAATCTACGATTGCTTCAGTTATGTTGTGCTGCTGCAGATTGAGGCGCTCGGTTTGTGCAAGCGCGGCGAGGTCAAGGATTTCGTGAAGGGCGGGCGGCTCGAACTGGGCGGCGATTTCCCCATCAACACTCACGGTGGACTTCATTCGGAGGCGCACGTCTGGGGGATGAATCACGTGGTCGAGGCGACCCGCCAGTTGCGCCATCAATGTGGCGATCGGCAGGTCAAGGACGCGGAGATTGGCCTAGTTACCGGATGGGGCGATTTCGGCGACGGCAGTCTCGCCATCCTCAGGAGATAGTTTCTATGCCGCAAGATGTCATGGAATATCGCAAGCCGCTGCCGGCGCGGCGCGGTTATGCAAAGGAATTCTACGAATATTGCCGCAACCACGAATTGCGCTTCCAGCGCTGCGTCGATTGCGGCACCTGGCGGCACATCCCGCGCGATATGTGCGCCAAGTGCGCGTCGTTCCGATGGGAATGGGGGAAATCGTCGGGGCGCGGGAAGGTTTTCTCATGGACCACCGTCGAGCAGCCGATGCTGCCGCAGTTCGAGGTGCCCTACAGCCCAGTCATCGTCGAGATGGAAGAAGGCGTGCGGATGGTCACCTGGCTGGTCGGCGTGAAGGCGGAAGAGTTGCGCCTCGACTTGCCGGTCGAGGTGGCATTCGACGATGTAACATCAGAGGTCACGCTCCCAAAGTTTAAACGCCGCTAAGGAGGTCGAGCATGTCTGCATATATACTCGGACAGGTGACCGTCCATGATCCGGTCGAATACAACAAGTATATGGCCGGCTTCATCGAGGCCTTTGCGCCATTTGGCGGCCGCGTGCTGGTGGCGACCGAGGAGGCGGAAGTGCTGGAAGGAGATTGGCCGCGGACTCGAACCGTGGTGCTGGAATTTTCCTCCATGGCGCAAGCAAAGAGCTGGTACGAGTCGCCAAAATATCAGGCGATCGTGAAGCATCGCTTCCAGGCCGCGAAATCCAATCTCATTCTGATCAATGGATTTGAGGCCCCCAAGGGCTAGTTACCGTCGCTTCTGCTGAAGCGATCCGAATTTCGCGAACATAGTCACAAAGGAAGGAGGCTATCATCATGAAGTCAACCGAAGAATTGGTAACCGAACTTGCCGACCGCGAGGCGATTCGCGAGCTGCCGGTGCGCTACTGCGACTGCGTGTGGCAGAACACTCTCGATGCGATGATCGATCTGTTCGCCAAAGACGGGCAGTTCATCTCCAAGGGGCGCAAACGCGAAGTCACCACCAAGGGCCACGCCGACCTGCATAAGATGTATGCGGGCGCGCTCGGCGAGATAAATCCACGGCCCTATATTCACAATCACGTGGTCGATCTGAAGAGCAAAACCACGGCGACCGGGCGCTGCTACGTCGAGCTGCGCAGCGCGAAGAAAAATTTCGAGTGGATCGGCACCGGCTTTTATGACGACGACTACGTGAAGGTTGACGGCAAGTGGAAATTCGCCTCGCGCAAGTTCACCAGCTTCGCGATGCAGCAGCGTGAGGATTAGTCAGATGGCAGGAATCCTGGAAGGCAAAGTCGCACTCATCACCGGCGCGGGATCGGGTATCGGTCGCGCGACCGCGCGAATTTTCGCCCGCGAGGGCGCCAAACTCGTCCTCGCCGACGTGGTCGAGGAAGGCGGGCAGCAAACGCTCGCGATGCTCAATGACACCGGTCATCGCGACGCCATCTTCATCAAGACCGATGTCGCCAAGACCGAGGACGTCGAGGCGGCGGTGGCGAAGGCGGTGGCGACCTACGGCCGGATCGATTGCGCGTTCAACAACGCCGGCATCGAAGGCAAAAACGGCCTCACCCACGAATGCGAGCGCGACAACTGGGACCGCGTCATCGCCATCAACCTGACCGGCGTGTGGTTGTGCATGAAGGCCGAGCTCGCGCAGTTGATGAAGCAAGGGAAGGGCGGGGCGATCGTCAATACCTCGTCGGGCGCGGGACTCGCGGGGGTGCGCGGGATGCCGGCCTACGTCGCGGCCAAGCACGGCGTCGCGGGACTGACGCGCGCGGCGGCCATCGAATACGGCAAGCACGGCATCCGGGTGAACGCCGTGTGCCCCGGGCCGATTCGCACGCCGATGATGGATCGATTGCTGGGCAAGCGGCCGGAAGCAGAGGAGCGATTCGCGCGTGGCGGCCCATTGCGGAGGTTGGGCGAGCCCTCGGAAATCGGCGAGACAGTGGCGTGGCTATGCAGCGATCACGCCTCCTATGTGACGGGATTGCCGATGCCGGTCGATGGCGGCTTCATGGCGCAGTAGCGCGATGCGGGGCGCAATCTACCGACGACGCCGGGCCAGCTCCGACGCGTAGTGCGCGCCGATCGAATCGGCATTTTGTCGCAGCCATTCGCTCAGGCGTGTGCTGCACGGCGGAGGTTGGTTGGAGACCAGCAGGTTTCGCATCAGGCCTTTGACCTCATCCATCGTCAGGATGACGTCGCCCATAATCGCGCCGATGATCTTCGATGCGGCCCAGGCGAGCGTCGGCGGAAGCGGCACGATTGCGCAGCGGCTGTGAAGGATTTCCTTGAGCATCCGGAGCAGCTCGGCGAAGGTGTAGGTCTCGGGCCCGACCGCATCGATGGCCACGTTCGCATCGCCATCGATCGATGAGACCGCCAGCGCCGCGAAATCTTCCACGAATACCGGTTGCATCTTGTAGTCGCCGCGCCCGGGCATCCCGAAAACCGGGAAGTGGCGAAGAACCCACGCGATGTTGTTGATGAGGATGTCGCCGTGTCCGAACAGCACGGTCGGCCGCAGGATGGCATAGGAAATCCCGGCGCCGCGAATGAAGTCTTCGAGTTGGCCTTTACCGCGGAAGTACGGAAGGTCGGAGTCAGCCGAGGGATTGGTGATGCTGACATGGACGAGCCGCCGCACTCCCGCCGTTTTTGCCGCATCGATCAATACTTTGGTATGAGCGACGGCGCTCTCATGGGTTTCGCCGCCCCATGCGAAGCGAACCCAGTAGGTGTTGATGAGCGTATCGGCGCCGTTGAGACTCGCGCGCAATTCGTTGGGGCTGGAGAAATGCAACGGGCGAATCTCCACCGCGCCATCGAAGGGATCCGGCATCCGCGGATGATTAGTCAGCGTTCGCATGCGCATCCCGCGATCGAGCAACATTCGCGCGATGATCCGGCCGGTATATCCGAATGCTCCTGTCACGACGCATAGCCGTTCGGATGATGTCATCTATGGCGCCTCGCACTCGCTGGTCGCATGACCCAGTGTGAAACGATAACCTCGAGGCGTGCAACTCCACTAAGCCGCGCAGGTGACGAACGATGGCCCGATGCCTGCAAGTTTATCAGCGCAAAGAGAAGTACTTCCGCATCCCCGATGCCGAGGTCGAGGATTGGGACGAAGTGCGCGAGGAACTCGACGCCGAGCCCAAGCTCATCGAGCGCGTCGCGGGATGGGCGCCCTATACGCATGCGTACCGGCTGCCCAATGGCGCGGTCTACCTGTTCGCGCTCGAAGCTTGAAGATCACGCAGGATTCGTCCCGTGATGAGACGACGGCATGTCGCGGTTGCGGCATGTGACACACCATTCGGGAGGGATGAAATCGCGCGCATTCTCGGTATTAGTGATGTCTAAGGACGCCAAGCTGTTCGCTATGAATCGGCACGCCGGATGCTCTACAGCACAGCAGGCAGTAAAGGAGCGGACAGCAAAATGGAAAATATACAAACCGAAAAGCGGTGCGAATTAGTTGGAGCAGTTCGGGACCATAGCGGGCGCGTGCGGTTTGGAGAAAAGCCCACCATCCTGCGTGTGATCAACAACCTCGATCGGCGGATGTTCCTGGTGAAGTTCGACGACGGCGCGACCACCTTCCTGTTCCCGAGCGAAGTCATCTTAAATTGAGCGGGCGCGCCGGGCCCGCTTCAGCGTGGGGTAGGCTTGGCGGCGCGCAGGATCGCATCGTGGACAAGGAGCTCCGCTAGATCCTGGTAACAATCGCTACAGAACCCCACGCTCCCACTAGATTCATCGGCGGGGGTCATCCCGTCCACCAATAGCACCACCGCACGCACCACTCGCACTGGATCGAAGCAGCGCACGCAGATCAGTTCTTTGCCGCGACGGCGGCCGGCTTCGGCGAAGGCGTTAACAAACGCCGCATCGTCGATCAGGAGAAGTTTGTCCTCGCCGTCCGGAACGATTTCGGCGGCTGAGGTTTTGTCATCGGCGAACGCTTTAAATCTGACCATAGCCGAAGCCCTTCACCCTACGAACCTCGATAGGGAATTTGCATGTGATCCGGGATCGAATGCGGCCCCATCAGCCGAGCAAGTAGAAGGCCAGCGCGAGGCCGAAAAAGTCCCCGTCGAAGCTGACGATTTTGCGAGAGTTTACGCCATTTTTTTGCGCACTGGCGGCGCGGACAGTCAACGCATTGGCATAGTGAGGAGAATTGCCCCATCGAAGGAGGCGGTTTTCCCCGCTACCAGCGTCGTCGCGCGATTTAGTTAAAGTGATGGTTGAATAATATTCAGGCCCGGTGCAGAACTTTCCTGATCGAGTCACGGCCCTTATCGAGCAGATTCTGGGCCCAGCGGAACTCGGTTGCCAAAATCGCCAGTCCCGCCGGAATCACGATGATGGCCGGCCCGGGCAGAAAAATCATCGCGACCCCGACCAGCAGCACTATCGATCCGAGGATCATCACCACTACGCGCCGCGCGGCCGGTGGGAGCGGCAGCCGACGGACGAACGCCTGGCATTGTTCGATAAAGCGCGCGGACAGATGCGCGATGCGGTTTTCATTGGGCAGGTTGGCGCGAAGCACCAGCACCGCGCCGAGGGTGATGAGAATCGCGATCCCACTCCAGAAAATCCATTCGGGCAGGATGCGCTCGGGATACGGCTGCTGCAGCATCACCGCGGACATCTTCTCGAAACCCTCGCTGAACAGGCGCACCGCGACCCATCCGACCAGCACGAAACCGAGCCGCTCGATCTCGGGGCAATGTTGCAGCAACTTCACGAACAGCGAGGCCGCGTAACGCACCGCGAGAATTCCCAACCCGACGCCCGAGAAAATCACCCATAGATGATTCGACATGCCGACTGCGACCAGGGTCGAATCGATCGCGAACGCCGCATCGGTAATTTCGACCATCGCGATGGTGGTCCAGAAGCCGCGCGTGGAATGGTCGCGCCCGTCATACAGATGCGGCTCGCGATGCAATGCGAAGCGCGCGATCACGAGATAGGCGAGGTACAGCGCGCCGGCGATCTGCAGCCACCAGATGCTCATAAGCCACTTGGCGCCGAGGATTGCAGCACCGCGCAGAATGAAGGCGCCCCACATGCCGTAGAGCAGCGCGCGGCGCTGGCGCGGCGGGTCGAGCGCCTTCACCTGGAGCGCCATCGCGAGCGCATTGTCGACTGAGAGGATCCCTTCGAGAAGAACCAGGGTTCCAATCGCGACCAGGCTCTCAATCATCCGACGCCCCGCTCGATGATTCGGATCGCAGAGCCGGCAGCGCTGCAGATCCGCAAACGCAACTACTTTGCGCGGCCGGGGTGCTCACCGAAGATGCCGGTGGGGAGGCCGTCGATGCTCCGAACATTTTCCTTTTGTTGATACTTGATCACCGCGCCCTCGTCGCGGCCCTGCCAGTACTTGCGCAGCGTGTCGCGTTCCTCCAAACCCTGCAGGCGCGGCACCGCATAGCCGCATGAATTCATCGCGGACGCAACTTCGATTTCGATGATTTGCCGCACGCCCGGATGCGCCGGGAACATCGCGAGGTAATCGCTCCACTCGCAGTCGCGCGGATGAATGGCGCGGCCGTGGCCATAGAGCCGGGTGATGTCCGCGGCTTTTTCAAACGAGCAGAACATAATGGTGATGCGGCCGTCGTCGAGCAGATGGGCGGCGGTCTCATTGCCACTGCCGGTGAGGTCGAGGTAGATGGCGTGGCTCTCGTCGACTACCCGAAAAGTATCCATCCCCTTGGGCGAGAGGTTGATGCGGCCCTGGTGCGGGGCGGTGGCGACGAAGAAAACCTTTTGCTCGGCGATGAACTCGCGCATCTCCGCGGTGATGCTTTTGAACCACTTTGACATTGGGTTGCCTGGGGCGTGTGCTCGATAATCTCCCTTGCTCCGACGCTATATGCGCTCGATCGGTGGAGCAAACGCGCCGGCACCTGGCCCGGCGCTAGTCCTCGTCCACGTTCTCGCCGAGCTTGCGATAGAGGGTTTTGCGATCGATTTTCAGAATCGCGGCGGCTTCAGTTTTGTTGCCGCCCACCGAATCGAGGATCATCCGCGCGTATTGCTGTTCGATGCGCTCGAGGCTGAGCTTGCGCCCGACCGCATCTTCGAGCAGGTTGCCGCTCGGCGCGGCCATTCCGGTCATGCTGGCGGGCAAATCCGCGACCGACAGGTGCCCATTGCGCGACAGAATGACGCCGCTCTGGATGGCGCTCTGCAACTCGCGGATGTTGCCCGGCCATCGATAGCTCATGAAAAAGTCCATCGCGTCGGGTTCGATGACGGGGATCGCCTTGCCGGCCTCGGCGCAGGCGCGCACCAGAAAATGCTTGATGAGGAGCGGAATGTCCTCGCGCCGTTCGCGGAGGGGCGGCACGTTCAGGGTGAAAGTGGCGAGCCGGTAGAAGAGGTCGGCGCGAAATTTTCCATCGGCGATCGCTTTCTCCAGCTTGGTGTTGGTCGCGGCGACGATGCGCACGTCGATCGAAGTCTCCTCGGTAGCGCCCAGCGGCCGCACCTTTTTATCCTCGATGACGCGCAACAGCTTGGCCTGCAGCGAAAGCGGCATCTCCCCGATCTCATCGAGAAAGAGGGTGCCGCCGCGCGCCGCCTGAAACAGCCCGAGCTTGCTCTGGCGCGCGTCAGTGAAGGCGCCGCGCGTATAGCCGAACAGTTCGCTTTCGATGAGGTTGTCGGGAATCGCGGCGCAGTTGATCGGCACGAAGGGCGCATCGCGGCGACGACTTTCGAAATGCAGCGCCCGCGCGAGGAGATCCTTCCCGGTCCCGCTTTCACCGGTGATGATGACGGTGGCGTTGGCATCAACGAACTGCTCGAGCTTGCGCAGGACGGTTTTCATGTGGGGATCGGCCGCGATGATATTTCCGATCCCGTAACTGCGCGCCAGATCGCCGCGCAGGCGCCGAATTTCCTGGCGCAACTGACGATTTTCCAGCACCCGCGCAACCATGATCAGAAACTCGTCGTTACGAAAGGGCTTGGTGATGTAGTCGGCGGCCCCGCGCTTCATCGATTCGACCGCCGATTCGATCGATCCGAACGCGGTGATGATGACCACCGGCAGGTCCGGAACCAGTTCATGCAGCTCGGTCTGGAGCTCATGTCCACTCATCCCGCTCATCCGCACGTCTGAGATGACCAGGTCGGGGCAGTTCTCGCGCACCTGGGTGAGCGCCTCGGATGCGGAATTGGCGCTGCTAGCCTGGTAGTCGGCTCCGCGCAGGACGTCGCAGAGCAGATTCGCCATCTCGCGGTCATCATCGACGACTAGAATTGCGGCGGTGCTATTCATGGTCGTCGGCATGGCCATTGGTTCTGGCGGTCTCGATGCTGGCCGAATTGCTCCGATGCGATCGCGGGAAGGACGCGAAGAAGCGGGTGCCGGCGGGGCCGCTCTCGAAGGTAATCTCGCCATCGTGACTTTGCACGATGGTCTGGCATACCGCGAGCCCCATCCCGGTGCCCTGGCCGGGTTCCTTGGTGGTGAAGAATGGATCGAAGATGCGTCCCCGATTCGCTTCGGGAATTCCGGGCCCGGTGTCCTCGAACACCACCACGACGCGCGCGCCGCCGTTGTTGTGTTCGGTGCGGGCCCTGACGGTCAAGGCGCCGCCGGTAACCCGCATCGCATCGAGAGCGTTGATGCCGAGGTTGACGAACACCTGCTGCAACTGGTCCGGATCGCAATCGATAAGTAATGGTTGGTCGCCGGTCTCAGTGCGCACCCTTACGCCCCGCTTGGTAGCTTCGGTTTCGATCAGGTGAATCGAGCGCTGCACGATGGGGCGCAGATCAGCCGTCATCTTGAGCGACTCGCGATAGCGCGAATAGTCCAGCAGCATCCGCACGATGCTGGTAATGCGATCGATCTGGCCGATGATGATATCGAGGCCTTCGGCGGTCTTTTGCGGCTCCATTTTCGAATGCGCCAGGTACTCCGCGCGGCCCCGAATGACGCCCATCGGAGTGCCGATCTCATGCGCGAGGCCGGCCGCCAGGCTACCGATGGTGGCGAGGCGATCGGAATGGAGCAGGCGCCGTTCCAGTTCGATCTCGCTGCGATGTTTTTCCAGCAGGTCCGCACGCGCCTTGGCGAGTTCTTCGCCGAGCTTGCGAAATTCGCCGATCAGCAGCTCGACTTCATCGCGCACCGGTTCAGGGTCGTGGTGGTTGGAAGGGGTCATCGCGGATTCGTCGGTCGAAAAACTGATCACCCGGCGCGACAGTTCGGCCAGCGGGCGCGAAATATATCTGCGCACCGCAAGCGCGATGAGGGCGACGATCGCGACCAGGGTAAGGATGCCGGCGATTACGGAAATCTTGCCGCGATCCATCAGATCCTGGCGCACATTGTTCCAGTCATTGGCGACCAGCAGGTAACCCGCCAGCGGATATTTGGGCGGCCCCAGCGGGACCACGTGACAGATCCATTCGCCACTGGGATCCGATTGAAGGCGAAATTCGAGCGGCTCGTCGGCGGTGGCCGATTTCACTTCCTCCGGCGCCAGCTTGAGGCGTTCGGGAAAACCCTTCAGCGCGTGCCAAAGTTTACCGTCGGGGGTGAACACCGCCGCTTCGGTACCGTCCGCCCGGATCCGTTCCAGCACGTCATCGACTTGATCCCATTCATTTACCCGGATGTCGTCGGTGAGCGCGGCGGCGAGACTGCGGGCGGTTGCGCGCGATTCGCGCGCCAGGTCGTGGACGTAGCTCTGGGTGGAGCGATGCACGCTCCAATACATGTAGGTGCCCATCACCGGGAGCAGCACCATCAAGAGCGCGACTATGAAACGAGTTCCGACTTTCACTGGGAGTCCTGCGGACTATCGATCATTGATGATGGCCGAGACTGCTCCGCGGTTCCACAAAGCCATTCGCCTCCGCTCCTTGATCCGTGCCTGCTAATACACCCGCGCCCCACCGCACCGGCAGAGGGATAGTCGTCGGGGGGGGTGACGATGCCCGAACGCGCAGTAAGGGCGCGGGTGCCGGTATCAAAGAGCAACCGCGATGCCATCGGAAAAGGCCAGCCAACATTGAGCCGGCGCGATTCGGGGTGGGGCAAATCTCCGCAACCGGCGCGCGCTGCCTCAGCCTCGAGACTCGCGCCCCGGGGAAAAAATACGGCGCAGGGCCCGCTTCAATCGAGCGCCTGCGCCGCGAAGGCGAAATGACGGACGGCTAGCGGTGCGAGGCCCGCACCATCGCATCGGGATCGAAGAAGCTGCGATCAACCGCGCCCATATTGATGTACCAACACTCCTTCTCCGGCACGTCGTATCCAGGATGATAGGCGACGGTGGCGAGACCGCCCTGGAGGTCAACCGAGGAAGATCCGATTTGGAAGATCCGCTTGAAGGGGTAGATGGCGACCCTCGATTCCGGAGTCACCCGGTCAGCATATTTCAGGTACGAGGTATAGTTGATGAAGAGCTGACCCTTGCGATCGTACTGGTCCTGGTACATTCCGAAATCCGCTTCCGAATCGATGTAGAGGATGTGCTTGGAATAGAGATCCCCTGGCAAGCGGCTGTGGCGCGCAATGCCTTCCATGATGTACATGTGGCGCATCTCCCAGCGGGTCGGGCAGATGCTCGCTCCACCATCGGTGGGGCATCGCGGTGGTGGCACTTGCGGATCATTGATACATCCCAGCATTTGCCGTTCACCGAGATACTTCCAGTCGTAGTTCTCGTTCTTGCCCGCGAAGCATTCGAAGTCGTCGGGATTGTACGACTCGGGCCCGGCATCCTGGGTGTCGCTCATCAGTGATTCATTCAATCGGCGCAAGCGGCGCGAGCCCGGCAGCAGGACCCAGGCGTCGTCACCCTTGTTGGGATTGGCGTATCGATAGCGGATGAAGCCGGCGCCGGCACCGTCCTGCGGGGCTATCTGGGGATACAAACCGGTCATCGAGTAGCGGTTGGAGACCTTAAAGTCAGGATCGAACGGCAAGGGATCCACTTCCGTGCGGCCCGCCTCGTTGTATCCCGCGTAATGTCCGGTCTGGTAGTACCAGAGCGATTTGTACGGTCGGTTGAGTCCGGCGTACACGCTCTCAGCATCGAAGAAGCGCAGATCGTAATCGTCGGTCGAGATGGGACGGAAGTAGTAGTTCCAGATAATCTTCTGCGCAATGGCGGGGTCATTCGGGTC
>Ga0210398_10000156_pt1 | contig 85784 bp, 71 predicted proteins | sample IncBWC4OmetaG_FD_161047 | JGI IMG/M metagenome (GOLD analysis project Ga0210398, IMG submission 161047) | Forest soil microbial communities from Barre Woods Harvard Forest LTER site, Petersham, Massachusetts, United States - Inc-BW-C-4-O | ecosystem: Environmental > Terrestrial > Soil >... | reverse complement strand
CCCGTCTGATTCGCGCCGCCGGTCGCATCGCCCGCGGGCAGTGAGATGCTGTAGCTCCAGGTTCCGTCTCCCTGAGCGTTGAGTCCGGTATTGGTGAAGTCGACGGTTGCCACATGACTCACTCCCAGCGAATCGTAGACCGTGATCTGCGCCGGAACCATCGTATTCACCGCCGAACCGGAATCAAGGTTCGTCGTCATCGACATGGTTGTGGTCGGAGCCGGCTGCTCTACGGCGCCAATCGGGATCTGGATCGGCGCCAGCGGCGCGTTCGTATTTACCGCGCCATTGAGCACCGGATATCCCATGACCTGCTGGCCTGACTGTGTCGTCAGCGCTCCATCAGAAGTGAGGCTGAAATTGCCGTCGCGCGTGTATTCGGTATCGCTGCCGTTCTGCACAACAAAGAAGCCGTTCCCGTTCAGCGCAACGTCGGTCGCATTGCCCGTCTCGTTGATACTGCCCTGGGAGAAATCTGTTCCCGTGGAGGCCACCTGGGTTCCGGCCCCTACCTGGAGCGGATCGCCCGCTCCATTGCCGCCGATCTGCTGGTAGAAGAGATCGCTGAACGTCACACTCTGGCTCTTGAATGCCGTCGTGTTCATGTTGGAAAGATTGTTGGCAATTGTATTGAGCGCCTTGGACGACGCTTCCAGGCCAGTCAGCGGAATTGAGAAAGATGACATACTACCTCCTCGAGAGCGCGGCTTAGCGCGCCGGGGTTGAAGTGGATGGGCGTGCCTGCTGTGCGCGGGCTCTCAGTGAACGGATTGCGGAATCGAACGGGCTCCCCGAAGATCCGGGCGACAACGTATGCGCCGCGGTCTCCAGCGAATTTGCGATGCGCGACGTCGAACTCCCGGTGTTCGGAGCGCTCAGGTTGCCCGCCGCTGCACCAGCTGCCGCTGCGCTCTGCGACGGGCCGGCGATGGGTGCCGCCCCGGCAACGCTGCCCGAACCGGATGGTGTACCCGAGCCCGTGCTCCCGGTGGTGGACGACAACGGGGCCAGGTCCTGGTTGATCGAAATCAGTTGCTCAAGGCTGTTCACCTGTACCAGCTGATCGATGTATTCGTTCGGATCGGTATTGGCGGTCGGATCCTGATTCTGCATCTCCGTCACCAGCAACTGCAGGAAATCGTTGGCGGAAACCGTCGCCGAACTGGCGCTCGCGCCGGATGGCCAGCATTTCGTGGAACTCCTCGATCACCTCCAGTGAGAGTTCGGGAGGAACGCCGCGCAAATCGGCGATTTCTTCCGTAAGCCTCTGCACGTCCGGTTCCGACAGATTTTGCAGAATCTTTTTTCCGATCTCGTCTCCCACGGCCACCAGCAGGATGGCCGCCTTACGCACTCCGCTGAGCGCGTGATCGCCAGTCGAGGACGGATGTGCAGCGGCAGAAGCCATGGGTGCCTACTCCGAGCGAATCCAGCTCTCCAGCAACCTGGTCGTTTGCTCCGGATCGCGTTTTACGTTGTCTGAGACCTGATCGAACATGTTTTGCGCCCGTGCCTTGCGCTGTTCAGCCGCCTGCTGCTCCGGCGTCAGCTGCGGTATCTCCACCGCCGTCAGGGCGCGCAGGGACCCGGTCGGCGGGGCCGCTGGCGCCGCACGCGGGGGAGCGGACGCCAAGGAGCGCAATGCCGGCCGCGCGACGAGGAAGACAAACGCCAGCATCGCCACAAGAATCGTCCCGTAGCGCAACAAAGACTCCGACCGGGTCGCCATGCCGAGCACGCGCTCTCCCAGCGCCGGCTCGGGCACAGGCACGTCGTCGTCGAAGGCGAGCTCTTCGACACTCACCTGATCGCCGCGCGACGCGTCGAATCCGATCGCCGACTGCGCCAGATCGGTCATGCTCTTCATCTCGTCGGCGGTGCGCGGCTGCCATTTTGCCTGCTTGCCGTCGCCCGTCCGCCGGTAGTTGAGGACCACCGCTGCCGTCAGCCGCCGCACTCGGCCCGCGGCTTCCACACTGTGCCGCACCTTCTTCGAGACTCCATACGTTGCGCTCTCCTGCTTCAGGGTCTGCGCATTCGCGCTCGCCGTGGGGTAGAGCGGCGGCTTCGCGTTCGGTGCGTTGCTGGCCGTGCCGGGAATCCCGGAAGCCGACGGCTGACCCGCGCTTTGCTCATTGCGCTCCATCGAGAGCGTTGCCGCCTGCGCCGGATCGTAGGTTTCATCGACTTCATCGGCTGAACTCGGATCGTAATCGATGCTGACCGACGCCCGGACATTGCCAGGCCCCGTCACCGGCTCCAGGGTCTCCACCACCTTCGCGGCCATCTCCTGCTCCCGCGACTCGAGCCCCGCATCGCCGCTGCGGCGCCCCAGTAATCCACCCTTTTCCGCATCGACCAGGGAGACATTTTCCGGCCGCAGATCGTCGACCGCGCTCGCCACCAAATTGGCGATCGCCTCCGCCTCGCCGTCGGAAAGACTGCGGTGGCGGAGACGCAGGACGACCGACGCCTTCGCGTCCCGCTGCTCGGTCGAAAACAGCGAATCATGAGACAGCACCAGATGCACGCGCGCCGACTGCACCGAAGCCAGGGTGGCTATGGTGTGCTCCAGCTCACCCTCCAGCGCCCGCTGATAATTGACCTTCTCGTCGAACTCCGACCCCATCCAGTTCGGATTGTCGAACAGCTCGAAGCCCATGCGTCCGCTCTTCGGACCCCCTTTGGCCGTCGTTGCCAGACGCGCCTTATCCAGACTCTGCACCGGCACACGCAGGGTGCCTCCGTCGGGCGAAACGTCGAAGGGAATGGCCGCCGTGGTGAGTTGCTGCGCGATCTGGCGCGCATCGTCCGGATCGAGGCCCGCATACAGCGTCCGCCAGTCGGGTCTCCGGGTGAACCTTCCTGAACTCTTCTACAAATTCGTGGATCTCCAGATCCGGCAACCACGCGTCGAGCACCACCGCCTCCGCCGGCGACCGATCCAGACACGCCAGCGTCTCCGCGCCGCCCGCGGCCTCCCGAACCTGCCATCGCAGATCGGTCAAAGCGTCCCGCATCCGCTGCCGGAATGAAGCGTCCGCGCTGACCAGAACCGCTGTTCGCGCGGCACTAGCGACTCTCGATTGTGCTGTCGTTCCCACTTTTCCCTCCCCGGACTCCCGTTCACTCCCCATCGCTCAGGCGTGCTGGCCGATGACGTAGCCGATCCCGCGCACGGTTTCGATGAGAGGCGCCGCGGTATGCTCCGGATCATGCCCCTCGTTTGCTTCGCCCGGCTCGCTTCCGTCCTGCAGTTTGCGGCGCAGATAGTTCACATACACGTCCACCACATTCGTGCCGACCGCCTCGTTTATGTTCCACACCTCATGCAACAGGGTCGCGCGTGAGACCGGCCGGCCGCGATGCAGCATCAGGTACTCGAGCAGGGCAAATTCCCGCCTCGTCAGCGGCACCGCTTTCCCGTTGCGCGTCACCGAGCGCTCCACCCGCTTCAGCTCCACCTCGCCCTGGCGCAGAACCAGCCCCGGTGATCGGCGCCGCAGCAGCGCACGGCAGCGCGCTCGCAGCTCAGCGAAGGAGAAGGGTTTCAACATGAAGTCGTCTGCGCCCATCTCGAGGCAGCGAAGCCGGATCGCAGGCTCCGCCCTGGCGGTGAGGATAAGAATCGGCACATCTTCGGTGAGGGATCGCAGAAACTCGAGCACCTCGGTGCCATCCCGGCGCGGTAGGTTCAGATCGAGGACCACCATCTCCGGAGGATCGTTTCTAGCCGCTTCCATGGCCATCTCGCCGTCGGTGGCCATGGTCACCTGGTGTCCGTCCTGTTCCATGCCGCGTGCAAGAAACCTTCCCAGTGCCGGATCGTCCTCGGCAATCAGCAAACGCATGTGAATCTGTCTCCCAGACCCACGTTCTCGCGTTCTCCTCTGCACTTAAAGGGAAATATGAGAGAACTCCAAAGCAGATTCCGGGAGCGGAACCCGGCGCCTGCGCCGTATCAGATTGGGAAACAAAGACAGGCCACCGTTCGAAAACTTCTTCCTGCGATTCGCTTTTTGTTCGCTATAATGGCGGCTATGGCCATTACCCGCCGGCAGAAAGAAGTCCTGGAATTTATCTCTGGATTCGTGCAGAGGAACGGGTACTCCCCGTCCTTTGAAGAGATCGCTCACGGCCTCGATCTTCGTTCGCTGGCGACGGTCCACAAGCACATCACCAACCTTCAAAACAAAGGGCTGCTGGCCCGCGCCCACAATCGCAGCCGCTCTCTCGACGTTCTGCCGCCACGCGCGAAGGGCCGCGGCGTCGATCGCCTGCCCCTGGCCGGACGTATCGCGGCCGGCTATCCGGTCGAAGCAGTGGAGATTCCAGAGAGCATTTCGCTGGCGGATATTGTTGGCAACCGCGACGTTTTCGCGCTCCAGGTACGCGGAGAGTCCATGCGCGATGAGCACATTCTGGATGGCGATTTCGTTCTCGTCGAACGCACCAATACCGCCCGCTCCGGGGAAATCGTGGTTGCGCTGGTGCGCGGTTCCGAAACCACGCTCAAGCGTTATTACCGCGAAGGTACAGTGATCCGGCTGCAGCCCGCCAACGCTGAGATGGACCCGATCATGGTTCCGGCGGCGCAGGTCGCCATCCAGGGGCGCGTGCTGGGTGTATTAAGAAAGTATTGATCAGGCGGCAGGCTAGCCAATTACCCGCGTGATGCTCCTGGCAATCGTTTCTTTGGGAACGTAGCCGACAATCTGATCGGCCACTTTGCCGCCCTTGAAGAGAAGCAGCGCCGGAATGCCGCGGATTCCGTACCGCATCGGGGTCGCCTGATTGTGATCGACATCCATCTTCGCCACCTTCAAACGGCCGCTGTATTCGGTGGCAACCTCATCCACGATGGGCGCCAGCGCCCGGCAAGGGCCACACCACGTTGCCCAAAAGTCCACCAATACCGGCTGATCCGACTGCAAAACCTCCACATCGAAGGTCGCGTCAGTCACCTCGGCAATCCCTACTGCTGCCATGTCTCTTTGTCCCCTTTGCGTGCCCGAAGCACTCCCTAGTCTACCTGACATCCTATAGATGCAATCGGATCCCGGGAGTCGCAAGGCGGGGAATTCCAGCACCGTTCTCAGTGCAAAAATTAAGGCGCCCGGATTCTATAAAGAATCACGGACGCCGGAGCAGCCCTCCCCCAGAACTGCCCACAGATGCGAACATAGGGCCTCGGGTGGCTCGTGTAAAGCAATCTTCGGTAATTTTTGGTAATAGGCTCAACAAGTTACGACCGAGAACCGTATCGTGTTACTAATGGGGAGCATCGCAGTACCTGCAATCCGGGCAGGGGCCGGCCCGCCGAACCGCTCTTGAACCCTCATAAAGTGTTCTCGAGTTCGCAGGTTAGAAACTCGACCTTTCCCAGTCCGTCCAGCCGCCGCGCTGCCAGATTCCTGGCAACCAAAGCCGCCTCCTCCGAGACAGTTAGCAGGAGCACAGCGGGGCCAGCGCCACTCAGAGCGACCCCTGCGATCCCATCGTTCCCTGCAAGCGGGAGAAGGCGAGGGAGCAGGGGGCAAGCGTCGGCCCGAAACGGTTGATGCAGCCTGTCCGCCATGGCCGTTGCCATCACGTCTGCATTCTCTGCCGCGAAAGCTGCCGTCAGCAAAGCCACGCGCTGGAGATTCGCCACTACATCCTTTCGCGTATAGCTCTCCGGGAGCATCCCGCGGGAGGCCGACGTGGCCATAGGCTGGTCGGGCATGACGATCACCGCTCGCCAAAGCGCAGGGGGAGCGATCGAAATGGCACGAACCCGATCTCCTTCTACCGCACTTGCGACGAGCCCGCCCAGCCAGCAGGCTGCGGCATTGTCCGGATGACCCTCGAGCCGCGCTGCTTCGGCCAGGATTCGATCCCGGCTCCAGTCGAGATCGCCGAAATGCGAGGCCAGCGCCAGCGCAGCGAGCCGGACTGCCGCCGAGGAGCCACAGCCCATCCCCAGGGGAATCTCATTTTGCACATTCAGCTGCAGTGGAATGAGTTCCCGCCCGTGAGCGGCCAAAATCTCGCGGTAGGTCTCGATCAGCAGGTTGTTCTCGGTGGCGCTGCAGATGTCGGCGCTGCGGCCGGTGGCTTCCACGGTCATCCGGCTGGCCGGTTCGGCGTCAACATACAGGTACAGCTTCAACGCCAGAGCCAGCGCATCGAATCCCGGCCCCAGATTCGCTGACGTCGCCGGCAGCCGCAGATGGAACTCGTTCATCCCTGCATCCGCTCCAGTTCCCGCAACACCCGATCGGCGGACGCCTCGATTCGAATCGCATTGCGGCGGGTCGCCTGGATGTCGGATGCCAGACCGGCCGCGACTGACGTTTCCGGCAACTCACCCCGGTGGTACTGGATCGTATAGTCCGGGTCCTTCAGCGTGTGCCCGGTCAGCACCAGCACCACGGAATCCCCCTGTCCGATCTTTCCCTGGCGCACCAGTTTCTTCAATCCCGCCAGCGTCACGGCCGACGCCGGTTCGCAACCGATCCCCTCCGCTCCGATTTCCGCCTTCGCCAACGCAATTTCCGCCTCGGAAACCTGGTCGGCCCACCCGCCTGTCTCCTGAATGACGCGCACAGCCTTTCTCCACGACGCGGGATTGCCAATCCGGATCGCGCTGGCCCGGGTACGCGCCTTCACCGGCTCCATCTTCTTCCCGCCAAACTCGCTCATCGAGCGTACCAGCGGGTTGGCGCCTTCCGCCTGGATCACCGAAATCCGCGGGACGGCGGCCGTCAGCCCCAGTCTCCGCATCTCCAGAAACCCCTTGCCCAGCGCGGAGCTATTCGCGAGATTTCCGCCGGGAACGATGAGATGATCCGGAACCTGCCACTCCAGTTGTTCCGCAATCTCGAACGCCGCCGTCTTTTGCCCCTCGAGCCGGTATGGATTGACCGAGTTGAGCAGATAGACCGGCGCGCGCTGCACCACTTCTGCCAAGACCCGCACACAGCCGTCGAAGTCCGTCTCCAGCTGCAGCGTCACCGCACCATAATCCATTGCCTGGGCCAGCTTGCCCCAGGCGATCTCCCCTTCGGGCAGCAGCACCAGGCTGCGTATAACCGCACGCGCCGCATAGGCCGCCATCGCCGCAGATGTGTTCCCCGTCGAGGCGCAGGCGACCCAGGCCGCGCCGCTCTCACGCGCAACTGAAATCGCCGCCGTCATTCCGGTGTCCTTGAACGATCCGGAGGGATTCATCCCCTGATGCTTGGCACGCAATTGCGGGACGTTAAGCCGCTTCGCCGCCCGCGGCAAATCGTACAAAGGCGTATTCCCTTCTCCCAGCGAGACAATGCTGGCCGGCGATGCGAGGATGGGCAACATCTCACGAAATCGCCATACGCCGCTGCGATCTGCCATCTCCAGCGAAGAACGGCGCTCCTTCCACAACCAGCGCAGCGCGCTGGGATTGGGGCGCGTCTGCTTTTGCCCCGACCATCCCGGATACACCACTTCAAACAACTCGCCGCAATCCCCACAACGAAAATTGCCCGGCAGTTTCTGCGCCGCAGACACGTGCCCGCAGCCGATGCACTTCAATTGATAAATTTCGTTCATGGTGAGCCGGTTGCCTTCAGCCTATCACCGCGCCGCGCGGAACCGGATCGTCTACTTTCGTCGGCTCGATCCCTTAAATTTCGACTAAAATCGCCACATGGCGCCCCTCCTCACTCCGCGCGACGCTGCCTTGAGACTTGGCATCTCCTACGCCGCCATCAAACAGTGGATCTACCGCGGCAAGCTGAAGGCGATCAAAACACCGGGCGGCCACTACCGCATCCCCGAATCCGAACTGGACGCTCTGCTGTTCAAAGCGAAGCGACCCGACACCCCGAAACGACTCATGATGCGCACGGTGAGCGGGCGGAACCAGCTGGTCGGGCGCATCGTGGAGCTGAAGATCGAAGGGCTGCTCGCCCAGGTTCGCCTTTCCATTGGAGGCCAGATCATCACCTCCATCATCACCGCTGACGCCGCCCGCGAAATGCGGCTCAAAAAGGGGGAAACCGTCGCTGCCCTCATCAAGTCGACGGAAGTGATGGTGCTCCGTGTCTGATCGAATCGCTCGAACCCTCGCGCTGTCGCTTCTTCTCGTTGCGCTTCCCGCGTTCGCCCAGAAGACCCTGCGCATCGCCGCTGCGGCCGATCTGCAACCACTGCTGCCTCCCCTGCTCGCTCAGTTCGAACACGAAACGGGCATTCACCCCGACGCCTCTTATCAGTCCTCGGCGACCCTCGCGACCCAGATCATCGACGGCGCCCCTTTCGATCTTTTTCTTGCTGCCGACCTTTCCTTCCCGCAACGTGTGATCGACGCAGGGCGCGCCGAAGAAGCGAAGCCCATGCCGTACGCTCGCGGTACCCTGGTGCTCTGGACCCGCAACGACTCCGGAGCCCCGCTCACCCTCGACGCGCTCCGCACCGATGCCATCAAAACTATCGCCATCGCCAATCCCGAACACGCTCCCTATGGACGCGCAGCCCAGGCTGCGCTGCAACATCTCGACTTGCTGAACACGGTCCATGCGAAGCTCGTCATCGCCGAGAATATTGCGCAGACCGCGCAATATGCCGACTCGGGCAACGCGCAGGTCGGATTCATTTCGCTAACCTCGGCTTTGACGCCGCGCCTGAAAGGCGACGGGCACTTTGTCCGGGTTCCTGCCGACGCTTATCCGCCCATCCTGCAGGGCGCCATCGTCGTTCGCTCGAGCGCGGGGGCGGCGGCCGCCCATCGCTTCCTCGAATTTCTGCAGAGACCGGAAACCCAGCAAACGCTCGCCGCCGAGGGCCTCGAGCCCGTTCATTGATGGATCTTCAGGCGCTCTGGCTGACCCTGCGTCTTGCGGCCACAACGACGTTGCTGTTGCTGGCGCTCGGCATTCCACTCGCATACTGGCTGGCATCAACACAGGCGCGCTGGCGCCCATTGATCGAAGCGCTCACCACGCTTCCCATTCTTCTGCCGCCCACCGTCCTGGGATTCTATCTGCTCGTTCTCCTCGGTCCGCATACGGGGTTCGGCCGCTTCGCAACGCGGCTGTTCGGGCATCCGCTGGCGTTTTCTTTTTCCGGACTCGTGGTGGGTTCGGTCATCTATAGTCTTCCCTTCGCGGCGCAGCCGCTGGCCGCGGGATTTCGCGCTGTTGACGCTGCTCTCATCGAACAGGCGCGTCTCCTGGGAGCCAGCCGGTGGCGCACTCTCCGTTCTGTTTTGCTCCCTCTCTCGATGCATTCTGTCGTCGCAGCAGCGGCGTTGTGTTTCACCCACACCGTCGGCGAATTCGGCGTCGTTCTCATGATTGGTGGCGACATTCCAGGCGCCACGCACACGCTTTCCATCGCCATCTACGATCAGGTGCAGGACTTCTCCTACGCAGCAGCGAACCGCACTGCGCTGCTGCTGGTCTCGATCTCCGCCATCGCGCTGGTGCTGCTGTATTCGCGCCGGAGCAGGGAGGGATCTGCCCGTGGATGATATCTCCATTCGGCACCGGCAGGGTCGCTTTTCTCTCGATGTCGATTTCTCTCCCACGAATCAGTGGACCGTCGTCTTTGGTCCTTCGGGCGCTGGCAAGACCACGCTGCTCCGGATCATCGCCGGCCTGGCAGAGCCGGTTTCAGGCCGGATCCAGCTTGGAGGCAAAACGGTCCTCGACACAGCGGCCAGGATTTCGCTGCACGCAGGCCAGCGCTCGATCGGATTTGTCGCACAGCAGCCGTCCCTCTTTCCGCACCTCACCGCGCGCGAAAACGTCGCCTTCGGCATTCACCATCTCGAGCGCCACCGCCGTGCGGACCGCATCGCAGAAATGTTGCGCCTGTTCGGAGCCGAGGCCCTCGCCGATCAGCCCGCGCCGCAGCTCTCCGGTGGAGAACGCAAACGCGTGGCTCTGGCACGAGCGCTGGCACCGGCTCCGGATTTTCTTCTGCTCGATGAACCGCTTGCGGGACTCGATGACGCTTCAGCGAACGATATTTTGTCGCGGCTGATGTCGCTGAATGTTCGCGTGCTGTACGTTTCACACGATCTTGCCGAAATCTGGTGTATGCCGGCCGACGTGGTATTTCTCGAGGCCGGCCGCGTCACCGCCATCGGCCCGCTGCGCCAGGTGCTCGCTGCGCATCGCGAGCACCTGCTCCAGCAACTCGGCGATCCCGGCCTGTGAACAGGCCCTGACTCATTCCTTCTTTCCCCACACACTCTGCAGAAACAGATAGCGATCCCGGTGTTGATCGGGTCCTGCCTCCGAGTTCACATCGAGATGCATCAACTGCCATCCGTCGGCGGCATTGTATTGGGGCCACTTCGGCGTGTCGCCGCCATTCGGATCGCCGGTGCGCGCGAAGTTCGTCCAGTAGGTCTCGACCAGATCACTTAATTTCTGATCCTCCGGCTGCCACACAGCGTCGATCCGCGAATTGAGCGTGCCAAAAACGTATTCGATGTCGTCCGAATGGAAGGCTCCCGATCCCGCCGGATGATATTTGTCCGCCGGTGCCGGCTTCTCGAAGTGATACCGGTAGACCGGCGCGGTCCCCGTCGCCACTTGCGCCTCCAGCCACTCCCAGGTTCCAAATGCGATAAAGCTGTCGCCCGCAAAATCAATCGTCGATCGCACCGCATCCGCATCTGTCGTTGCCGGATACAGCTTCAGAAACTCCGGTGCCCGATCCCCAAATTCCTTCTGCGCCATCTCCGTGAAGCTCTGCACCGTCGCCGGCTTCGGATACTGCGCCACCGTACCGCTCGGCTCATCGCGATTCCACCCCGCCAGCACCGGAACGTGTGCCTGCTTCCCCTCCTGATAAATCTGCGCGACCGGCTCCGTCAGAAAATGTCCGTCCACATCCGGCCAGAACCTTCCGCCTTCCGTATGCGCATGGCGCGCTGCGGCCATCTTTGCGAGCAGATCATCCCCGCTCATCGCCCGCAGCGCAGACACATCCGACGTTCCGAACAGCGCCGTCGCCGATGCAGCGTTTTCCTTTTCCACATCCGCCAATGCCTCAAAGCCCGGCCCGTGCTGACCAGGAAACGCGGCACCGCTCTCGCCGATCGCATGCACAAACAGCCCCTGCGCCAGCGGCGAAGCCATCTGGGCGCTCACCGAAAACGACCCCGCCGACTCGCCAAACAGGGTCACATTCTTCGGATCCCCTCCGAACGCCGCGATGTTTTTCTGCACCCATTGCAAGGCTGCCGTTTGGTCCATGAGCCCGTAGTTCCCCGCCGCGTGGTCCGGCGATTCTGCCGCCAGCCCGGACAGCGCCATGAATCCAAAAACCCCGAGCCGGTAATTCATCGATACGACGACCACGCCTTTGGTCGCCAGATGCGCGCCATCCTGGCGCGGCTCCGACGTGGTGCCCGCTGTGAAACCGCCGCCATAAATCCACACCATCACCGGCAGCTTCGCCTTCTTGTCCTTCGCCGGCGTCCACACATTGAGCGTCAGGCAATCCTCGCTCCCGCCTGGATCGCGAAAATGCATGTCCTCATAAATGGCAGGCTGCATGCAGTGCGAGCCAAAACTGGTTGTCTCACGAACGCCCTTCCATTTGGCGACCGGCTGCGGCGGCTTCCAGCGCAGCGGTCCCACGGGCGGCGCGGCGAACGGCACTCCAAGAAAAACGCGCACCTGCCCGTCGTCACTTTTCTTGCCATGAATTTTTCCGGTATCGGTTTTGATCGTCAGTTGATCGTCCGCGCTGGCCGATACTCCGGCAAACAGGCTCAACATGCATGCTGCGGCCAACAATCTGCTTCGCAATTGCACCGGTCCCTCCACAGTTCTGCTCCGATGAAACAGACCACCATATCAGAGCCGGGTGCTGCCTGGGTGCTCCATCGCGAGCAAGTCTGCGATCGACTCTCGCCGGCGGATCAGCCGCGACCTGCGGCCGTCCACCAGAACCTCAGCGGGACGCGGTCGCGAGTTGTAATTCGAAGCCAGCGACATGCCATAGGCGCCGGTATCGAGGATCGCAACCAGGTCGCCCTGTTGCAGAGGGGGCAGGTCACGATCGCGCGCAAAGAAGTCTCCGGTTTCACAAACGGGACCTACTACATCGGCCACAACGCGCCGCAACGTTCGCCGGAGCACGACCGGAACGATCTCGTGATACGCCTGATACAGCGCGGGGCGAATCAGGTCATTCATCGCGGCATCGGTAATCACAAAGGTCTTGGCGCCGTTCTTCTTGACGTAGAGCACGCGCGCCAACAAGGCCCCGGCCTGCGCCACGATGAAACGGCCCGGCTCCAGCAGCAGCTTCAGGCCGTCCACTGCCCGCACCGCGGGAATGACGGCCGCTGCATACTGCTGCACTTTCTCTGCGGCGTCGAAGGACTTGTCCGCGTGATACTCCACGCCTAACCCTCCGCCAACATCGATGTACCGGATGGCGTGACCATCTCGTCGCAGTTCTCCGACGAGCCGGACCACCCGTTCGGCGGCGGCACCAAACGGATCAGGGCTGCGGATCTGCGAGCCGATATGCACACTGACTCCGGCAGGTTCCAGGTACTTCCCTGCTTTTCTGTACACGGCTCTCGCCCGCCGAATGTCGATGCCGAATTTATGCTCCTGCATTCCGGTCGATATATAAGGATGGGTTTCGGCGAAAACATCCGGATTCACGCGCAGAGCAAAGCGCGCGCGCCTGCGAAGCCTGGCCGCCCGTTCAGAAAGAAGCTCCAGCTCCTGTTCGCTCTCGACGTTGAACAGCAGGATGTTCGCGCGAAGGGCCAGATCCATCTCGGGCGCCGTCTTCCCGATGCCCGAAAAAACAACCCGCTCCGCAGCAGCGCGATCCACGGCCAGCACACGCTCCAGCTCCCCGCCGGAAACGACATCGAATCCGCCTTCCAGCTGATGGATGAGCTGGAGAATGGCCAGCGCTGAATTGGCTTTCACCGCATAGCACAAAAGGTGCGGGACAGCCGCAAAGGCCAGCTGAAAGAGTTCTACGCGCTCTCTGATATGGGCAGCAGAATAGACGTAGAGTGGAGTGCCGTATTTGCGCGCCAGCCCCTCCATGCTAACGCCATCGCAGTGAAGACCCGCTCCTGGATTCGGAGAAACAAACGGACGGCTGGAAATCACGGAACCTCGACAGAAGGAATTTCCCTGAGAGTATCCGGCTTCGCTGTGCGCCGTAAAGCGAGCTCCTGCCGCCCGCGGTCTGCGCTTCGGTCAACTGCAAAGTCACGGATGCGCGTCGAGCTCGAAATTGAGCGTCACATCGCCGGTCGCGGCCATCACCTGCAGACGACCCGCAAGGCCATTGGCCGCAAGCGGCGTCAGCGTGACCGACCCGTCGATTGCGGAAACTGTCTGAACGATCTGCTGTTGAAGAATCGGCGGCGGAGCGCAGCTTCCCTGAACCGGGCACGGTTCAGTCCACCCATCGAGCATCTCGGCAAACACAACGTTCGCTCCAGCCAGGGGATCCCCGAACGCGTCGGTCACATGGAGCACCACCGGACTGAATGTCCGGCTCGCGGAAACGTACTGCGATGTCCCGCTCCACGGAGCAAGCGCAGCCGTTTCGGTATGCACCGGAGTCACCGTAAACGTGGCGCAACTGGTGGTTCCAGCCAGGCATGCATTAACTGTGGAATTCGCGCTCGCGCTAAATGGCCCCGCACCAATTTGGATTTCGACGAGCCCATTCGTATCGCTTGCGTTCTGGCTCGTCGAGACACTGACTCCTGAGCCCGACGCGCTCCAGCTCACCGCTTGCCCAGCCACCGGAATACCGGCTGGACTCAAGACCATCGCCTGCACCGGCCACTGCACCGTCGCTCCGAGCGCAAGATAAAGGTTCGGCGTCAAAGCGACAATCGAGGGTGGCGCTGTGCCCGTGAACTCGGCGATCACACTGCTTGCGTTGGTGAGCGACGCTGTGACCTGAGCCAGCGCGGTTGAGTTGGGAACAACGGACAGCGTCGCTGTGCCATCGCCCGCCGTGACCACGCTGCATGAACTTTGGCCGCAGCCGAGAATGGCTGCTCCTCCTGTGACGGCAAAGGTCACCGTCACACCGGCCGCAGGTGTTTGCGCCGTGACATTGACTGCGCGAACCATAAACGGCTGCGGCGCCCCAATCGGGACCGAACCCATGGGAGCGGACAGGAGAGAGACGGCATCGTCAGGTTCGGCATCATAGCTCACGCCACTCGCGATGGCCGCGACGCCCAGGGTTTGCGGATCCTGAACCTCAACGACGACATTGTCCGTTGCAGCTGAAGCAGGCGCCGTCGCGACAATCGCGGTTGGAGTCACGCTGCTGACCGGCGCGACCGTGCCATCGACGAATACGGTCATGCCAGGACGAAACCCCATTCCCTGAATCACCATCTGTCCTCCGGCGACCGGAAGGCGCGCTGGAGAAACGCTGTCGGCGTAAAGGATTCGTCCATGATAGGCAAAGTCCGGGCGTCCATCCCCTCGAAAATCGGCCAGTGCAATCCGAACTTCGCTGTCGGCAATGGTCAACACTGGCAGCGTTGTCTGGCCGGCGATGTTGCCGTTGAATGGCCCGACGGTGCCGGTGACGGGCACCGCGCCAACGGCGTCGGTCCCATTCCAGGCGCCAACGACTATCTGTGCCTTGTTTTCCGTGTCGTTTCCGTCGTCGTCCAGAGCCTGGGCTTCGACCGTGAATTCGCGTCCTGCGCGAGCCCACCATTCAAACCATCCGGAGTGTCCGTATGCTGTGATCCGACCGGTCCACTCGCCGTTGACAGGAACGGTTGCAGGCGCATCTTCAGGTCCATCGGCTCCACTCTGCTCGTCATCCGCGTCATTGATCACGACGGTTTGGGTGATGGCAGATCCGGCGCTGAGAGTGCCCAGCGTAACGACCGGCATGGTGCCCGAGGGAGAAACCTGGCCGTTCGTATAGGGGCCGACCGACGCGTTGCCGGTATACAGCGGGTTCAGAGCCTCGAACGTGAGTTGATACTGCGAGGCCGTGACACCCTGCGGCAAAGGAACACCGCTAAGGTCGAAGAATCCTTCCAGAGAAGCATCGTTGCTTCCGAATCGATTCAGCGGGTTGCCGTTTGCATCGATCATGCCGGTGATGCTGTTTCCGGCATTGCCCTGGAAATAGGCTCCGCTGACCGCAGTGGCGGTGTAAACGAGATCGGGGGCGCCGTTGGCCAGAAGGTGCAGGACGACGTTGACGCCCTGCATCCCCTGGCCGTCGGGAAACTGAATGGTTCCCTTGACCGAAATGGTCGCGGATGCGGTGATCGTTTTGCCAGGAAAGCTGCCGATGTTGGCAGCGGTCACTGGATAAAGACGATTGAGTGCGGCGATGTCGTCCGTTCGAAGTTGGGTCGGATTAGAAAAGCATTGGCCGCTGCCTCCATTGCAGAGCCGTTCGATCGGATGCATGATCGGCCAGCCTGCGAGGCCATCCGTTGGGATCTGCGACATATCGAAGATCTCTTCGTTGGTCTGCGACCAGTCGAGCCCCAGAACGCGCCCGAAAGCGCGAATCAGCTGGTACTGCAGATTCGCGATTTGACTGACGGTGGTGGCGCAAAGCCCATTCATCAGAACCAGAGCATGAGCAATGTCGCCGGTCACCGCGAGATTATCCACCGATACCATGACGCCGTCCTCCTGGCAGACGAGCGGCGAGCTGGCCCCTGGGCCATAGATTGCGTTGATCACCGACCCGTCTGCGTCGTACACCACGGCTACCGGTCGGTTGGTGGCCGTCGACTGGATATCTGCCGGAAGGGTGACTCCATTGGCGCCCGCATTCACGTTGGTTCCATTCACGTCTTCGGCGAGGCTGCCGCCCCACTGGATGGAGACCGCAGCGGTGCTGACGTTGCTCCACACCGCGGCAGCGGTTGCGACCATAGTGTTCGCCTGCGTCTGGGTCACCTGCGGGCTCAGGTTGCCCAGGTCGGTGTAGTACCTGATTTGACCGTTGGCCCAAACGACGGGCTGGCCTTCGGCGGACGCATTGAAGTAGCTTGAACCGGCGACCCAGCGCGGACCTCCGGCATGGGCGATCGGTACGGCAAAGATCAGGATCCATGCAAGGAGAACGAGCCAATCCGAAGTGCGATCGGCCGATTCACGATCGCTCTCCCAAGCAGTTGCGCGAGACATCGCGGGCCCTCCGGAAACGGCTGCAAACACAAGAACAGCGGCTTCCGGATTCATTCCGCCACAGGGGGAGCCAATCCGGCAGAAGAATCGAAGGGGAAGCGAGTCGCATCATTTCAGTTCGGGACAACGTTCAGGGCGGGTTCCAATTCGGGAGCCTGGGAAGTTCCGCGGGCGACGGCCGGATTTGGCCGCGGCGCGCAGGTACAATTTGGGAAGTTCAGGCAAATGACAGAAGACATCCGCGATACAGTGATTCTCGGCACCGGCTGTGCCGGGCTGACAGCAGCGATCTACACGGCTCGAGCCAACCTGAAGCCACTGGTGCTCGAGGGGCATGAGCCGGGCGGGCAGCTCTCGATCACCACGCTGGTCGAGAACTTTCCGGGCTGGCCGGATGGGATTCAGGGACCGGAACTGATCGAGAACATGCGCAAGCAGGCGGTGCGCTTCGGAGCGGAATTCCGGCTCGGTCATCTGGCGACGGCCGATCTGACGAAGCATCCCTTCGCGCTGAATCTGGGCCACGAAACGATCCACGCGCGGACACTGATCATTGCCAGCGGCGCATCGGCGCGCTGGCTCGGCTTGCCGTCGGAGCAGGCGCTGATCGGGCATGGCGTGAGCTCGTGCGCAACCTGCGACGGCTTCTTCTTCTCCGGCAAGGACATCGCGGTCATTGGCGGCGGCGATTCGGCGATGGAAGAGGCACTGTTTCTGACGCGCTTTGCGACCAAGGTCACGCTGATACACCGGCGTGAACATTTTCGCGCGTCGCGCATCATGCTCGATCGGGCGATGGCTCATCCGAAGATCGCGTTTATGACGAACGCGATTGTTCAGGAAGTGCTGGATGTCACGCAGAAGGAAGTGACGGGCGTTCGGGTGCTCGACAGCGTGACCGGCGTGGAATCGGTGCTGAACGTGAGCGGGCTGTTCTTAGGGATTGGTCATATCCCGAATGCGTCGATGTTTGCCGGGCAGCTGGATCTGGACGAGGACGGGTACATCAAGACGCACAACAATGTCTTCACGCGGGTTCCTGGGGTGTATGCCTGCGGCGACGTGCAGGACCGGCGCTACCGGCAGGCCATCACGGCGGCAGGAACCGGTTGCATGGCGGCTCTCGAGGCGGAGAAGTATCTCGAGGAGCACGGGCACTGAGGCGCGACGGCATACCGCAGGGAAAAATATTTTTGCTCTTGTGACTGCGGCAAGTTATTGCAATTGCGGGGCTTCCAGGATGGCCCTGCAGGACTCCGGCATCTTCATGAAAATAAGCCGCTTTGCGGAGGCCTTTGGGCGCCCCGCATGGGGCGGATGGGGACAGGGCTCGGGTGCTCGGCGATTGCGGGGCCTGTGGACGAGGCAGTGGTCCTGCCCGCGCAGGGTGTTGGCACGGCAGCGCTGGCCGCCGAGGTTGAAGTACTCGCACTGGCGCGGGGTGGTGGCGGGATGGGGATGGTGGACCCCGCAAAAGGGCTGGCCGGGCTGAGCGCGGATCCGGCAGGGCTGGCCCTGGCAGAGGGTGGTGCAGAAGCGTGGCATCGGTATCTCCGGAAATGGAAAAGGGCCGCTGCGGGCGACCCTTTTCTCTGAATTACTCCCTATTATTAGAATACCAAGTTCAGCGAGTAATCGCGCCAAATATCTTTGCGTTGGTTGGCGTGTAAGTGGTTGTCAGTCAGGGAGAACACTTCGGTACCGTGCGCAGAAAGCTTGACAAATTTTCCACATTTCGCCGGAAAGCCGGGAGTTGCGAGCCGGACTTATTCTTCTGCGTCTGCTTTGGGGTGGGTTGCGGGAGCGGCCGCGCGGGAGAGACGAAAGTAACGCGAGTGGGCTCCGGTCGCTGCGGCGCCTCCGCCCACGGCCTGCGGCAGCAAGGAAGGACGCTTCGCGCCCGATTTTTTGATTGGTAGTTTGGCGGGGGCTGACACTTTTTAGTAGTTAGGGACTGTCGGACCGGGGGTGGCGATCATGCCCCGCTGTCGCTGGCACTTTCCGGATTTGCGTTTTCGATAGCCTCCCCATCCTGAATCCCACTTGAGGGGGTCGCTTTCAAGCCCCATGCGGTGATTACCTCGTCGAGCGGGAACGGATTCTTCTCTTTGCTCCATTCGTGGAAGGGTGCAGCCGTCTGGCTGTAGGGCCCGGGCGTAGGCTTGTCGAACTGTACACGGGTTGGAATGTGGAACGCGCTGCCGAAGACGATTGCCTCACCAGCGGCGAGAATAGTTACTTGGTCAAGCAGTCTCCGGGCCTGTATAGGGATGATGCGACGGAAGTGATCAATGTCTTCCGGGTTCTGCAATCGATGGCTGATGAAATTCGCGCACTGGCTAATAATTGTCGGGCTGACTTCGCTGGGACGTTGGCTCGCAATGATCAGAGATAGGCCGAATTTTCTCCCTTCCTTGGCGATCCTCTCATAGCTCAATCGTGCCAGCTTGTGTCCTCTGTCCTCATCGGCCCTGCCTGGCCCTGCATAGTTATGGGCTTCCTCGAGAATGAGAACCCACGGATGTTTAAATCGGCTGATGGCGGGCAGGCATTCGCGAGCTTCTAGCAAGATTCGCCCGACGACTGCACAGGCGTATGGCAAGACCTCGTTGCTTAGCATTGAAAAGTCGAGAACCGAGACCCTTGGGCCCGTTTGGGCGCCGATTCCAAGTTGTCTGAACCAAGATCCCAGGTCTGGGATATTTGTGGTTGCTTCTTCATAGTTCAGGAATGAGCGCCAGCGACGATCGTCTAGGCGTGTTTGCAATCTCAGCTTGAGTGTTGTTAGGTGCGCTTCAACGCGGAAAGCGTCCTCCTTAGAGACTGCGCGGTTAATCATCGACGGTTCCGTAAGGAGGTTACGGGCGATCAAGAGGGGTGAATCGGCTGTGCGGATCCCCAGTTCACCCGTCTCGTCGGCTTTGATAATCTTCTCTTTGATGATGGAACGAATTTTCTCGGCTTCTTGAATGATTTCAGATTGATTAGCGACAATTTCGGCGTTGAACTTGTCAACTTTCTTGTGCTCTGCAAAGAGATCTCCGAGTGCCTTTGTATCAATACCGGAGCCCGCCAGATGATTGGCGATAGCGTCGTAGTACGAACCCGCATTCTTTCTCTTGAGATTGGATAGTTCCCCCAGGAGGACGTCGATAGAGGTGAGGGCACTCTGAAGGCTGTTAAGTCCCACTGTTTTTCCGCTCGCACCCGACTTGACCATAGCCCACCAGTCCTTTAGGACGGGCTCTTGGGTCTGTTCCGATGCGCTGAGCCAGCTGCAAATCTCCTCGGCATTCAGGAACCAGATAGGTATTCCAAATTCAACGCCATTGAGGTAGATTCTATCGGGCTCTCGATCGTTTGCCGCCCCGGCGGGGGGGAACGCCTTGCTATATTCACCGTTGATGTCAAGAATGAAAATGTGCGGTTCCGAGATGGCTTCTTTTAGGGCCGCCATTGCTTTTTGTACCATGCTCGCAACTGAGAAGGATTTGCCCGATCCTGTGTTCCCGACAATCGCTAGGGGTCTCGAGAATAGATCGTTGTAAGAGGCGCGCACGGCGCTGGTCGGTTGGCCCGTCGGATATCCTATTCGCAGATCACAGTCGAAATCCTGGCCTTCGTAGTCTTCTGGCCTGTTTCTTAGGGGCGGAACTTCAAAAACGGCTTTTAGTGCGGCTGGGGCGCCGACCTGCGCGGGGGTATCTAGGGTGGGCAAGACAGTAATGCCTGGACTGAATACCCCCCCGTTTAGCTCCTGTTGGATGGTGCCAAGGAGCTGGATATTTGCAATACGCCTCGGTTTGCTTAGCTCCAGTGTGAGGCCATCCCCGGATGCCGGGTCATAGCTCTCGCGAGATTCGAGGTCACTGATAATACCGATTACTTCTTGACCGGCGCCGATTGAGAACGTCACGTAGGCATTAATTGCGATTGCCTTTTGCACTCCGTCCAGTGTCGCCCGCGATGCTGATTTTGTTTCGGGCAGGATCTCGACCTTAACGCGGAAGCCTTGAACGGCGACGATGTGACCTATCACGCGAGCATCTTCCATGCTATGCGCCGCCCTTTCCAGGGTCACCTGCGGCATCCTGATTCGACGCCTGAATTTGCTTCTCAAATTTTCGGAGGCGCAAAAAGTCATCAAGCCATTGCACGTCAGGCATAATCGAACGTGAAAAATCGTCGAAGGTTGCGAGTGCGAACGGTTTGGCTTTAAATGCCGTTTCCGTCGGTGTGAGGACGAAGGCCCGTTTGCCGAGGTCCTTGTATCGCTGTACGCGCTGCACGGTACCGAATTGTGGATTAGGTTCGACCACGAGCATTACTAGGGATGGATTCATGAGGGCTGACTCGATTATTCGAGTTACGTGGTCGTCGCCGAAGCCATAGCCCAGAACCAGCAGGAAAGTTTGGGGCGTGCTCAGTCTGATTTGAAATGAGCGGAAGAGATGCGCGAACGGCATTGCGAGGGTTTGCGTGAACTTATTTGCTGTAGGAAGTATGCCGACGGGCGGAAGCTTCTTGGTCAGATCCTCCAGTATCTTGGCCTTTTCATCTGGCGAGAGCTTCTGATATTCAGCGAAAGCGTCGAGGTTCGGATGTCGGGCTCGCAGTTCGCCGTCACGTATGTGCCAGTGGATTGAGCCATGAAGTTTGTAAAAATGCAGAAACTTGTCGAACCGACGCACCCGCCCTTCTGCCACTTCACCTGGATAATAGATATCGAGACCGTACACAGAGGGATCAAATCGAGCGTCGGCCCTTCCTGTGAAGCCGTCGAAGTATTGGATACCGAGCAGCTCAAGTGCCTGTTCAAAAAGCGTGTCGTAGTTCAGGGTAAACAAATGTGTTCGCCCTAAATTGCTGTCTCTCGCGACGAGCTTTGCCAAAAACGGAAGCTGAGGCGCGACCGGAGTGGTGTCGGCGAGAGTGAGCGCGCACTCAGCAAAGATCGCTCTACCTACATTTGAAATGAATGATGAGAGTTCATCCTGGGTAGGCGCCAAGGTGCCACGCCACTGAACGCCGCTGAATGGCGAGGAGCTTGTGGCTCCGATAAAGCTGGCGTTCACTAAATACGATAGCCAGTCTTCGAACGGGATCTTTGAAGGTCCGCCCGCCGGAGGTGTGGCGCTTCGTGCGTCGATGACGGAACCTATATTCGCAGGGGTTTTCGGCAACGCTTTAATGGTTCGGAGTACGGCTTCTTCAAGTGTTGCCATCGTCTTGCCGCCGGCTGAGACTGAGGTGCCGGAGCCGGTCAGGACGACGAGGTTCTCCATGCGCAGCCATTCCGCGATCAGCGCCTGAAGTCGTTGTTGGCTTTCCTTGGAGCTTAGGTTGGCCAATAGGTCGTCGAAATTTCCGTCGTCCGCGGGACCAATTAGACGGTACTCAGTAGGGGCATCTTTTGGATCGCTTGGCATTTAGTCTCTCTTGACTGCAAAGCAAAGATACACCTCATTTAGCCCACTTAAGGCCCGACTTGATGAGTCGCTGCTAATCATTAATATTGCGCCACCGGGGAGCTTGTGCCCGGCGCTTCGGTCAGGATGACATTCGTTATGACATTCGTTGCGTGTGTCAGCGGGTGAAGAGGGCGAGGTTGATGGCTTCGGCCATGGCTCGGTAGCCGGCGGGGTTGGGGTGCAGGTGGTCGCCGCAATCTTCGGTTGGAAGCATGCGGTCGGGGTGGGTGGGATCGCGGATGGCCTTGTCGAAGTCGATGAGGCCGTCGAAGTGGCCGGGGGCGCGAATCCAGGCATTGACGGCCTGGCGGTCGGCCTCGGTGGCCGGGCCGGGATGGTAGTAGTCGGATCCGCCGTCGGGGGTGATGGTGGCGCCGATGACGCGGATGCCGTGGGCGTGGGCGCGGACGATGATCTGCTGATACGCGGCGAGGATGCGAGCGACGAGCGCGGCGTGTTCTCGGGTGAGACTTCGTGGAGGCGGGTGAGTCCGCCGAGGTCGTTGATGCCTTCAAAGACGATGAGCCAGCGGACGCCGGTCTGGGCGACCACGTCGCGATCGAAGCGGGCGAGGACGTTGGGGCCGAGGCCGTCGGTGAGGAGATGATTGCCGCCGATGCCCTGGTTGAGGACGGCGATGTTGCGCGTGGCGGGCGAGGCCTGGAGGCGCTCGGCGAGAACGTCGGTCCAGCGGTTGTTGCCGTTGGTGGTGGTGGCGTGACCGTCGGTGGTGGAGTCGCCGAGGGCAACGATGGAGGCCGCGGACGGCGGAGCGAGGACATCGATGGCGGCGAGCTGATACCAGTGCTCGATGGGCGTGGCGCCGGTGAGGGTGGGGGCAGAGACCTGGTCGCCGTGGAGGTAGTACGACGTGGCGCGCGAGCCGGGATGGCCGGTTTCGGGCGAGGGCGGCTCGTCGAGATGGAAGGTGATGGCGAGACTGGTGAGCGGGGGGACGGGATCGTCGATGGGATCGGAGAGGACTTCGGCGCCGGCGGGCACGGTCACGGCGGCGGCTCCGGAAAAGGTGAGGGGCCGGTCGGATTGCGGGTCGATGGCGGAGGACGCGAGCGAGAGGGGGCGCGCGATGTGGACGGAGGTGAAGCGGAGAGGCTCGGTGCCGAAGGCGGTGGAGAGGTGAACGCGGAGGGTGGGACCGCCGATGGAGAGGCGGACGAGCTGGCGGAGGGTGGCGTCGCGGAGGTCGCCGGGAGGGATGGAGTTCGCGGGCTCGGGAATTTGCTGGGAGGCGGCCCAGCTGGCGACCCAGACCTGGGTGTACGGGGCGGCCTGGGTGTTCGGGGCTGGCTGAGCGTGGGCGTAGTGGGTGAGGAAGGATGCGGCGAGGAGAAGCGGGAGGATCGAGGCGGCGTTTTTTGCTGAATGCATTGCGGGTGATCTAGTATGGGTGCCGAACTAAATCAGTAGGACAGAGGCAAGGATAGCATCCATGGAAACGGCCGTGCGCACGACTTCCCCGCTCGCGATTCTTTTGATTTTTGCGGTTTTCGTTTTCGCGGGAAGGGCGGGATGGGGACAGAATTCCGCGGCGCCTCCACCGGTGACGTTCACGGCGGAGCAGGATCACCAGAACATGATGGACCAGCTGGGCATCAAGGCGCTGCGTCCGGGTCCGGCGGGGGATGAAAAGGCACCGAACCACGCGAACTATGACGAGTCGAAGGCGAATCCTTACCCGAATGTTCCGGACGCGCTGACGCTGAACGATGGGCAGAAGGTGACGACCGCCGCAATGTGGTGGAACCAGCGGCGGCCGGAGATCGTGGAAGGACTGGAGCGGTACGTTTACGGGCGGATGCCGAAGGATGTGCCGCGGGTGACGTGGACGGTGGTGGCGAGCGAGAGGGAGAACATCGCGTTTCATCCGGTGATCGCGAAGGAGCTGAACGGGCATGTGGACAATTCTTCGTATCCGGCGATCGATGTGAATCTGCACATGACGCTGGTGACGCCGGCGGATGTGAAGGGGCCGGTGCCGGTGCTGATCATGTTTGGGCCGAGTGCATTTCCGGCGCCGGTGCAGCCAACGGCCGATGAGCTGGCGCGGATCAACACGGCGATGAAGGCGATGATCGTGCAGCAGGACCCGTCGCTCAGGGATGTGATTGCGGCGCATCCGGGATGGGATCCGGTGCGGGCGGTGCCGTTTCAGTTTCCGCAGATGAATGCGGATGGGGATCCGCCGAGCCAGTGGGAGTTGATTGCGGCGGGATGGGGATTTGCGACGCTGGATCCGCAGAGCGCGCAGCCGGACAACGGGGAGTCGCTGACGCGGGGGATCATCGGCCTGGTGAACAAGGGGCAGCCGCGCAAGCCGGAGGATTGGGGCGCGCTGCGGGCGTGGGGATGGGCGGCGGGACGCGGGCTCGATTATCTGGAAACGGATCCGGCGGTGGATGCGAAGCATGTGGGCATCGAAGGCGTGTCGCGGTACGGAAAGGCGGCGCTGGTGACGATGGCGTTCGATCCGCGCTTTGCGATGGTGCTGGTGGGGTCTTCGGGCAAAGGCGGCGCGACGCTGCTGCGGCGCAATTTTGGCGAGGCGGTGGAGAGCCTGACGGGCGGCGAATATTACTGGATGGCGGGGAATTTTCTGAAGTATGGCGCGTCGGAGGCGACGTTTGGGAGCCTGCATCCTGGGGATCTTCCGGTGGATTCGAATGAGCTGATCGCGCTGTGCGCACCGCGGCTAACGTTTATCAGCTATGGCATTCCGGAGAAGGGGGATGCGAAGTGGCTCGATCATCGGGGCAGCTATATGGCGACGGTGGCGGCGAGCGAGGTGTGGACGCTGCTGGGCGCGAAGGGGCTGGGCGTGGATGAGGATTATCGCACGGCGCCGATGCCGGCGGTGAATCAGGGACTGCTGACGGGGAAGCTGGCGTGGCGGCAGGATGACGGGGGACACACGGACGCGCCGAATATGAAGTACTTCCTCCAGTGGGTGGATGAGGCGATTGGGTATGCGGCGACGCCGGCGCGGTAAGCCTGGAGCGGGACGATTGGCGTCGTCCCGCTCTGCTCAGGATGACAGCGTTACTCGGAGCGGAGGGCTTCGACGGCGTTGACGCGGGCGGCGCGGGCGGCTGGGATCGCTGACGCGATGGCTGCCGCGGCGAGAATGACAGCGGCGGATCCGACGAAGGTGAGGACTCCGGGCATGTGGATCTGACCCACCCAGACGGCGACGCCGCGGGCTCCGGCGAGGCCGAGGATGAGGCCGGCGACGACTCCGATCGAGGCGATGACAAGGCCTTCCCTGAGGACATCGGTAAGGATTTTGCTGGGCTGTGCGCCGAGGGCCATGCGGATGCCGAACTCGCGGGTGCGTCCGCTGACGGAGAAGGCGAGAACGCCGGCGACGCCGACGACGGAGATGAGCAGGGCGACGGCAGCGAATCCGCCAAAGACGAGGGCGTTGAGCTTATCGGGGGTGAGGATTTCGGCGCGGACGTCCTGCAGAGTGGCGGCGCGCTCGACGGGCTGATCGGCGGCGATGCCCTGGATGGTTTTGACGATGGAGGGGACGAGCGGATATGGATCCGTCTGGGTGCGGACGAAGAGGCGGCCACCCCAGCCTTCCTGGTCGACGGGCTGGTAGATGGTCATGGCGGGGTTGGGGATGATGTTCTCGTCGTCGAAGTCGGGGACGACGCCGACGATGCGGCGCGTGTCATAGCCGATGCCGATGAACTTGAGGACAGGGTCGGTCCAGTGCATGGTGCGGCCGATGGCTTCCTGGCCGGGGAAGAGATTGCGGGCGACGCTCTGGCTGATGATGACGACGCGGTCGGCGCCGTCTTTGTCGGTGTCGCGGAACTCGCGGCCTTCGAGGAGCGGGACGCCGAGGGTGGAGAAGAATCCAGGCGAGACGGAGCGGAAATTCGCTCGAACATCTTCGTCGCCATTTTTGCGCACCGCGCCTTCCACGGCGAAGGCCAACTGGATGCTCAGCTCCCGGCTGTCGCGCCAGGGAGTGCTGAATCCGGTAGCGACGCTCCTGACGCCAGGGAGAACGGCGACGCGGCGCATGACGTCGCGATTGAAGTCCTGCATCTGCTGGGGGGTGCGGCCGTAGGCGACGACGGGGAGATTGATGGCGAGGACGTGCGAGGTATCGAAGGGCGGACGGGTGGACTCAAGCGCATAGAGGGTGTGCAGGAGGACGCCGGCGCCAGCGAGGAGCAGGAACGAGGCAGTGATCTGGGTGACGGCGAAGACGCGCAGGCGGCGGTTGGAGCCGGTGGCGCTGCGGGTTCCCCCCACGGTGAGGCCGGAGGCGGGCGAGGCTTTGGTCGAGGGCAGGCGCGGGATGTAAGCGAGGAAGACCGAGGCGAGAAGGGCGAGGCCAACGCCGAACCAGACGAGCGTGGAGTCGAGGTGGAGATCATCGGCGCGAACGGAGAAGCGGGCGGCATATTTGCCGAGAATGGAAACCATGGGCGCGGCGATGAGGAGGGCAGCGGCGACTCCGGATCCGCAGAGGACGAGGCTTTCGGCGAGAAGCGAGCGGCGCAGGGTGGCCGTGGTTGCGCCCAGGGCGGAACGGACGGCGAGCTCCGATTCGCGGCGGAGAGTGCGGGCGAGAACGAGGTTGGCGACGTTGGAGGAGGCGATGATGAAGAGCAGCGCGGCGGCCGCGAAGAGGACCCAGAGGATGGTGTTGGCGCGGGCGTTGATCTGGTCGTGCATGCGGCGGACGGAGATGGCGTAGCCATCGTCGCGCTTGTAGGTCTCGGGATGCGCCTGGGTCATGGCAGCGTAGTCGGTGCGCAGTTCCGCGCGGGCCTGGTCGAGGGTGGCGCCAGGGGCGAGACGGCCGAAGAGCTCGGTCATGCGATGTTCGCGGCCGGTGACCATGGTGGCGGAGAGATGGTGCGGACTGGTGACGATGTTGGCGATGATTTCGGTCGCGACGGGGTACGGGATCGCGGGCTCCAGGACGCCGACGATGGTGGCGGTGCGCGATCCGGCGAAGCTGTCGAGGCGGATGGTCTTGCCGAGGACGGTGGGGTCGGAGTGGAGGGACTGGGTCCAGAACTTATAGGTGAGGACGACTGCGCCCTGGGCGTTGGGTCCGTCGTCGGAGGGACCGAGGAGACGGCCGAGGATGGGGCGCAGGCCCATGACCTCGAAGTAGTGGCCGTCGACGACGCCGGCGGGAATTTCGCGCGGAGTGCCGAGACCCTGCATGGTGAAGTCGATTTCGGAAAAGGTGCCGAGCTCGGTGATGGAGTGCAGGTGTTTGCCGAGGTCGTCGATTTCGGGAATGGAGAAGGCGGCGTTCTCCTCGTGCAGGCCGGTGGCACTCTGGCGAATGTAGAGGAGGTGGTCTTCGTCATGATTGGCGAGCGGGCGCAGAAGGACGGCGCGGACGACGGAGAAGATGGCGGCGTTGGCGCCGATGCCGAGGGCGAGGGTGAGAGCTACTGTGATCCAGAGCGAAGGAACGCGGGAGAGAGAGCGGATGGCGATTCTGAGATCACGAAGGAAAGCCATGATAGTCCTCCATTTTGGCAGATTTGTGCGGCGACTGGCAGCCTGATTGTGACGAAATGTGCGGGATGGGGGCGGATTGGGAACAGTATATATTGATATCAACGTATTAGAAGATGCGATGGGATCTGAGCGGGAGCCGGCTGGCATGGGGCAGCGGAGGAATCTCCGGCGATGGACCGGACCACCTTGACGGCGGGTCAGCTGCCGTAGAGGTTGGTGGCGAGGAACTGGTTGCGGAATTTTCCGTTGGGGTCGTAGTGGGCGGCGAGGGTTTTGAAGCCGGCGAGGCGGGGGTAGAGCGCGTCGAGCTGCGCGGGCGGGACGGTGAAGAGCTTGGCCCAGTGCGGACGCGCGCTGAAAGGCGCGAGGCGGGCTTCGATCTGCGGCAGGATTTCTTTGACTGCCGGCCACTCGGGTTTCCAGGTGAAATGGATGGCGAGGGAGCGGCGCTGATACGCCATGCTCATCCAGAGCTGATCGGCATCGATGGTGCGGAGCTCGGTGACGAAGAGGTGCTGCGTGATCTGGTCGCGGAGGGTTTCGACGGCGCGGATGGCGGGGTACGCGTGCTCGAAGGGGACGAAGTATTCGGTCTGCAGCTCCTGGCCGCTGGAGGGCGTGAAGTTCATTTTGAAATGGGGCAGGCGCTCGTACCAGGGGCCGGGGACGCCCATCTGCTCCGTGCAGGCTTCGGCGGTGTGGCCGAGGATGGGGTGCATGTTCTGGGTGGCGCGATGGGCGTCGAAGAAGTCGGGGCCGAGGGTGGCGGGCTCGTAGGTGCGGTCGGTGCGGCGCTTGATCCAGACCTGGGTGATGCGGCCGTTTTGCCAGTCGGTGAAGAGCGAGACGCTGTAGCCGGAGGCGAAGATTTCTTCGAGATGATGCTCGAGCTGGGCCATCGGCAGGTCGAGGTAGACGGTTTGTGCGACCTGGTAGGTGGGCTGCACGTCGAGGGTGACGCGGGTGAGGACGCCGAGGGCGCCGAGATGGACGGCGGCGCCAGAGAATTTCTCCGGATCGGCAGAGCGCGAGAGGTGGACGAGGTCGCCGCTGGCGGCGATGAATTCGATGGCGGATGCAGCGGTGGCGAGATTGCCGTTGTGCAGGCCGGAGCCGTGCGTGGCAGTGGCGATGGCTCCCGCGACGGAGATGTGCGGGAGCGAGGCGAGATTGTGGAGGGCGAAGCCGCGCGCGTCGATGACGGGGGCGAGATCGCCGTAGCGGATGCCGGCGCCGACGGTGACGGTTTTGGCGGCGGGATCGAGGTCGATGGCGTTGAGGGCGTGGAGGGAGATTTGGTTTTCGGTGCTGTCGGCGATGGCGTTGAAGGAATGGCGCGAGCCGAGGGCGCGGAGATGCGTCAGGCTGCGGACGGTGGTCTGGAGTTCTTCGATGGAGCGGGGCTCGAGGAGGTTGGGCGCGGAGTAGGTAAGATTGCCGGCCCAGTTGGTGCGCGGAGCGGGCGGGTTCTGGGCGTGGAGCATCCGCGACAGGATACAGCCGGTGAGTGCGGAAGCCGAGGTTTTGAGGAAGTCGCGCTTATCCATATAGAGGCAGCGTTCAGCGTACAGCGTTCGGCGTTCAGTGTTCAAAAGTGATCTGGCCGAGGGTGCTGTTCCTGGAGTAGGGTATTGCGTGGCCCTGGGGGGTGCGGATGGGCACGACGACAGAGATTCCGGGAGCGAAGAAGGACGCAGGCGGGACTGCGGCGTCACGCGGAGTCGAGTTTCGCAAGCCTCAGCGGAGCTTCTGGCAAATCTGGAACATGAGCTTTGGTTTTTTCGGGATCCAGTTTGGCTGGGGGCTGCAGATGGCGAATATGAGCGCCATCTATGAATATCTGGGGGCGCGGGCGGATCAGATTCCGATTCTGTGGCTGGCGGCGCCGCTGACGGGGTTGCTGATCCAGCCGCTGATCGGGCACGCGAGCGATCGGACGTGGGGACGGCTGGGCCGACGGCGTCCGTATTTTCTGACGGGCGCGATTCTCAGCTCGCTGATGCTGATCCTGATGCCGAACTGCGCGGCGTTGTGGATGGCGGCAGGAATGTTGTGGATTCTGGACGCGTCAATCAACGTGAGCATGGAGCCGTTTCGTGCATTTGTGGCGGATATTTTGCCGGAGGGCCAACGCACGGCCGGGTTTGCGATGCAGAGTTTGTTCATCGGGCTGGGCGCGGTGATTGCGTCCGCGTTGCCGTGGCTGCTGACGAATGTCGGCCACATGCATCAGGCAGCGGGAGATGTGCGGGTGGTGCCGACGACGGTGCGGCTCTCGTTCTATATCGGTGCGGCGGTGTTTTTGGGATCGGTGCTGTGGACGATCGTGACGACGAAGGAATATCCGCCCCAGGATCTGGAAGCTTTTCGCAAGGCGAAGGCGGAGAAGACGGGCGTGGCGGTGAACGCGAAAGAAATTTTGCGCGCGATTGCCGAGATGCCCGACACGATGCGGAAGCTGGGGCCGGTGCAGCTGTTCACTTGGCTGGGGCTGTTTTGCATGTGGCTCTATTTTCCGGTCGCGGTGGCGCACAACGTGTTCGGCGCGAACGATCCGGCCTCGCCGTTGTATAAGGCGGGCGTGGAGTGGGGCGGTATCTGCTTCGCGCTATATTCGGCGGTATGTTTTGCGTTTTCGTTTGTGCTGCCGGCGATGGCGAGGAAGATGGGTCGCCGGTATACGCACACGCTTTGCCTGGTGTGCGGGGCGGTGGGGTTGATGTCGGTGGTGGTCATCCACGACAAATACGTCCTGCTGCTGACCATGGTGGGCGTGGGCATTGCGTGGGCGAGCACGCTATCGATGCCGTACGCGATGCTGGCGGCGAGTTTGCCGCCGGAGAGAACGGGCGTCTACATGGGGATCTTCAACTTCTTTATTGTTACGCCGGAGATTTTGGCTTCGCTGTTCTTCGGCTGGTTGATGATCCATCTGCTGGGCAACAACCGCATCTACGCGATCATCGCGGGTGGTGTTTTCATGCTGGTGGCGGCGGCGATGATGCAGCGGGTGAAGGATCCGCGGACACTCAGCGTCCAGGATGTGTGAAGGCTGGAGCGGTCAGGGATAGCCGATGGCGGCGACTGCTGCCGGCCCGAGGCGTTCGCGCAGCTGTTCGAGATAGAGGCTGGCGGGCTGGACGTGTTTGTTGGGGGATTCGACGATGCCGCCGGGCAGGAGCGCGCCTACAGGTAGCTGGAACACCGGCATGGGAGCGGAGTCCTGCGGGCCGATGTCGCCGATGGCCCAGTTGGCGTCGCCGGGAGGGTTCTGCACGACGAAGCTGGAGGCTTCGCTGTTCCACAGGACGGACCAGCCGATGGCCCAGCCGTGGCCGGTTCCCATTTCGCCGCGATTGCGGAGGTTGATGCTTCCGCCGGGCACGGCGCAGCTGTCGACGAGGAGGCCGGTCGACCAGCGCTGGTGGCCCTCGATCATGCCGTCGCCCTGAAAACGGCAATGCAGCGCGACGACCGGGCCTTCGGAATGCGATTGGGTGGCGATGTAGGTGACTTTGTCGCCGACGCCGCCACAACGGTCGAGCAGAATCTGCGATCCGTTGACGGAAAAATCGAAGGGCTTCGCCGGCGTGGTGACGCTGGAACGCTGGGTGACGAGGACTGCGGCGAGGGTCAGACGCTCGGCGTCGTGCTCGATGGTGACAGAGTTGGTGGTGTATTCGAAGGCGAGGAGACGGAGCCAGGAATCGACGACGTTGTTCATCTGGATGCCGTCGAATTCGGCGTCAACCTGATAAGCGATGGTGCGGTCGGGAGCGGAGATGCGGAGGTTTTCGACGCCGACGCCGGCGATCTGCCCGGTGACTTCGATTCTCGAGACTTCGGGCTGGATGCCGGGATAGTACTTCGCGTCGAAGGAGTCGGTGAGCGGGACCTGGAGGGTGATGGCGTTGCCACTGACGGAAGCGACGCGGCGATGGATCCTGATGTCGTTCTTCACCCAGGTCTCGGGCTTGCCATTGCGGCTGAGATGATCCATGCCCATGAAGTGAGTCCACTGCGGCGTGACGGGCTTGACGATCTGGAGGAGGTCGCCAGCGTGGATGGCGGAGGCGTCCGCGACATGGATGACGCTGGAGCCCGCGGGCACATAGTCGTCGGTCAGCACGGTGGGCGGGGCGAGGGTGCGCTGGTGGAATTCGCCAGAGATATCGATGGCGAGGTGGGGCGAGCCACTCATCGCGAGGGTGGTGGGGTTGGCTCCCGCGGCGCCTGAGCCGCGCAGCACCACGCCGGAGACAGTCATGTGCAGCTGGCCGAGGAGATGGAAGGCGCCGGGCGCGAGCTCGACGGCTCCGCGCTCGCCGTGCGCATCGAGAGGAAGAGCGGCGACCTGGTCGAGCGCGGCCTGGAGGGCGGGCGTGTCGTCGGCAGCATTGGACGGCGCGACTTTCACGCGTGTGGGTACGGTGGGCAGAGCGACGCCGCCGCCACGATAGCCGGCGTAAGAGAAGTCAGGGATGTGGTCGCCGCGGGGCGAGCGCGCGTAGATGAGACGGCCGTTGGGATCGAGGTGAACCCAGCGGGACTGGCACGGAGACGCGGGGGTGGAGAGAAGCAGGAGAGCGAGAGGAAGAGCGAGGCGCCGCACAACGGGCAGCGTACACCGTCGGAGAAGAGGAAGGCGAGAGTCCGACTGCGGTGGCACGGTTAGTGGTGTCTCTGTAATTCATTGAACCATTCGATGGATCGACATGGTTCCTGGACTAGCCTGCAGGGGCTGAAGCGCGATTGATTTGAGCTGTCTACGGAACCCGTTCGACGCGCAACTCGCACTGCTCGGAGCTGGCTCAAGGCAGGCTATGAAGTCGTACCCACAATGGCGCAAGAGGAGTACTTTCGGGTAGAGCTAGGAATGGAGTGGTGTGGACTTTTGTTTGGCGGGGGCGTTTGCTTCTTGCTATGGGGTGAACCTGGCCGACGCTGGGTTGGGTATTGTGGTTCTTCCTGACGCTGTCCGCTGCTCCCAGGCTCGGTGCCGGAAGAGGTCTCTCCAACCCACGCCCCGCAGCTAACATACGCAACTTCTGTTTTCGGCCAGCTGTACAGTCGTGCCCCGGAGACAAAGTCAAAAAGAACTTAATGAAGGAACTTTTGGGACTCCACGCTAGAGTTCAACGCCGAAGTGGGTGCGGAGTTCGCGTTGGCCGAGACGGGTGACGGTGAGGGCGCGGCTGTCGAATTCGCGGGCGAGCCATTTGCGGTCGAGGGCGAGATGGAGGAGAGCGGCGCCGAGGGCGCCGCCGACATGGGGGCGCCGCTCGCTCCAGTCGAGGCAGGCGTAGGCGAAGCGGCGGCGGCGGACACGGGCGGCATCGAGGTCGAGGCCCAGCAGGGGGAGCATGCGGGTTCCTTCCGCAGTGAGCTCATAACCGGCGGATTCGCGGCCGGCGGAGCGGCGAACCGGTTCAATCCAGCGGGAACGCAGGAAGCGGTCGTGGAGCGAGACGGCGATGGCGCCGGCCATATGGTCGTAACAGGAGCGCGCGGCGCGGAGATGCTCGGGGGTATGGGGCACGAACTGGCGGCGCGGGCCGCCGGCCAGGACGCTGAGACGCTCGAGGGCGCGCGCGACGTTGGGTCCGGCGAGGGAGTAGTAACGGTGGCGGCCCTGCACGAAGACCTTGACGAGATTCTCGCCTTTGAGCCGATGGAGATGGACGCTGGCGGTCGATGGGGAAACCTCGGCTACGAGGCCGAGCTCGGTGCTGGTGCGTGCGTGGCCGTCCATCAGGCAGTAGAGCATGCGGGTGCGTGCCGGTTCGCCGATGGCGGCCGCGATGCCGGAGACGGCGGTGTCGATGGCTGCGGCGCTGCGGGTTGCATCCATGCTTCGACCGTAAACGAAGTATGCCTGTCTGACAAGAGAGATGCTGAACACGAGGAGAGATTCGCGCGGCGGTCGGCGGTCTGGCGGCGGCTGGCATATTCGTCACTGCCGGCAGCCAGGCGGCTATGGCGCATGCTCCGAAACAGACGGACGATCAGTCCAGGAGAGAGTGGAAGATGCGGATCACGTGCTTTATCCGTTACCAGATCGACCCGTTTCAGAAGGACGGTTTCAGAAAGTACGCGGAGAACTGGGGACGGATCATTCCGCGATGCGGCGGAGAGCTGGTGGGCTATTTTCTGCCACACGAGGGGACGAACGACATCGCATGGGGACTGATCGCGTTTGAGAGCCTGGCGGCGTACGAGGCGTACCGCACGCGGTTGAGTGGCGATACCGAGGCTCGGGAGAATTTCGCGATGGCCGAAAAAATGCGGTTGATCGTTCGCGAAGAGCGGACCTTTCTGGATTCGCTGGAGGAAACTTTCTGCGTGCGGACCGCGTCGCGGGAAGGGAGTTCATCATCGTGATCACACAAAAAGAGAAGGGCGAGGTTTTTCGCGCACTGCACGAGCGCGAGCAGGCATTCATTATTCCTAATCCATGGGACGCGGGCACGGCGCGAATGCTGACGCACATGGGGTTCGAGGCACTGGCAACGACGAGCGCGGGGAACGCATTTTCGCTGGGACAGACCGACGGGACGGTGGGGCGGGAGCGGACGCTGGAGAACGCGGCGGCGATCGCGGGGGCAACGGAATTGCCGGTGAGCGGCGATCTGGAGAACGGGTTCGGCGACAGCCCGGAGATGGCGGCGGAGGCGATTCGCATGGCAGCGCGAGCGGGGCTGGTGGGCGGGTCGATTGAAGATGCGACGCGCCGGCCAGAGGAGCCGATTTACCCGCTTGAGCAGGCGATTGAGCGGATCGAGGCAGCGGCGGAGGCAGCGCGGGCGCTTCCCTTCCCTTTCACGCTGACGGCGCGCGCGGAAAATTTTCTGTACGAGCGGCGGGATCTGAAGGACACGATTCATCGGCTGCGGACGTATCAGGAGGCGGGAGCGGATGTTTTGTATGCGCCAGGATTGTCGACGAAGGAGGAGATTGCGGCGGTGGTGACTTCCGTCGACCGGCCGGTGAATGTGCTGATGGGACTGGGCGGTCTGGAGCTGAACCTGGAGGAACTGTCGGCGATGGGCGTGCGGCGGGTGAGCGTGGGCGGGGCGCTGTGCCGGCTGGCGCTGGGGGCCTTCCTGAGCGCGGCGCGCGAGATGCAGGAGCGCGGGACGTTTGGATTCACGAAGAGAGCGACGCGGACGCAGAAGATTGTGGAGATGCTGGGGTAGAAGCGGCGGAAAAGAAAAAGCCCGGTGTGGAGGAATCGAGGACCGGGCTTTTCGTTCAGTTGCGGGCTTTGTGTTTAGTGGTGGGCTCCGCCTCCGCCAGCACTGGCGCCACCGCCGCCTCCGGTGCTGGCACCTCCTCCACCACCACCGCCGTGGAATCCGCCACCGCTGGATGCACCACCGCTCGAGCCTCCGCCGCCGCTGCTGAAGGAGCCATGGCTGGCGCCGCCTGCGGAACTACCGGAAGAGAACCCTCCTGTGCGCGCCGTGCCGAAGTTCGTTGGCGCGCCAAAGGTGCGGGTTCCCATGATGGATGGAGTGTAGGGGCTGCGGAAGCCGGTGACGACACCCGGGGTATCACGGAAGCCTGGAGCCATCATTTCCGGATGCGTGCGCACCAGGGCGGTGGTAAAGCTTTCACCCATGGGTCCGCGCTGGAGCGGGTGGATGCCGAGCTCGATGGGTTGAATCGTCTTCCCCTGGAAGGTCAGAGCGCGAGGCTCGGGCCTGACTCCGTTCTCATAGTGGAAAGGAGTGGAGAGTTGCGAGCCACGGTTGACGGCGATGAGCGTGGTAGGACGCGGGCCACCGGGTTTGTGGATGGGTAAGCCGCGGGGGCGAATCGGCAGGGTGTAGCCCGGAGGCACGTTCCAAACCGTGGAGTAGGGGTACCAGCCCTGGCCGTAGAAACCCCAGCCACAATTACCGGGAACCCAGATCCAGCCCCAACCGTCGAGGAAATCCCACGCGCCGCAGTGGTAGGGCCACCAACCCCACGGGTAGCCGGAGATCCAGGTATATCCATAACTCGGGTAGTAACCCCAGGCACCGTTGCCGAAGGGATCGAAGCTGGCGCCGACGCCGGCCGGGGACCAGACCTGCCCATAACCGGGCACGCTATACCAGTTGCCGTAATAATCCAGGTCGTTCCACGCAGGATTGTCGGGGTTGCCGGAACTGGCGCGAGCGACGGATTGACTGGTTTCGAGCCGCGACAGGGTCTGATCGCGGTCGGAGTTCCACTGATCCCAGGAGTCGGCCGCGACGACCTGGGCGATGGTGAACTCGCCGGGCTCCTGCGGGTCGGTCTGGAAGGTCTGATTCGGATGGACATCGAGGGAGAGTCCGCGGCCATCGTCGACGTGAACGGCACCATGCATGACGGCGAGTTGCGAGGGTGTGCTATCAAGGGCGACGCGGAAGACGCCGTCCTGGGCAGGCGTGGCGATGTCGGTGCCGAAGTGGACGCTGTACTGGCCACCGCGGCCGTTCAGCTCGTAATAGCTGAGGCCGGTGAGGGCATCGATCTGGGTCACGGTGCTGCCGTCGGCATTGCGACGGAGCTGGGTAAGGCGGATGGAGCTGTCGGGGGTGACGCGGGCGACGCTGCCGTCTTCAAACTCGATTTCGAGGCGGCCATTGTCGCCGGTAACGAGGCGCATGCCTTCGACGGCGGGCATATTGGGCTGCGCCTGATCGAAGGCGACCTGACCGCCGCTGAAGATCTGGACCTGACCCTCGACGTCGCTGAGGCGGACGGCACGGACCTGACTTTGGCCCTGCGAGTCCGGCGGCGGAGCGGATTGGTCAGGCGGTGGAGGCGGAGGGGTGGTGTCCTGGGCGCGCACCGCGAGCGCGGTCAGCAGGAGTGCAAAGGCAGCGGAAAGGAGAACGAGACGAGCGAAAGGCTTGCGGGAACAGAAGCGCGAGCGGTACATCAGGAATCGAGAGCGGCGCCCCATAACGGCACCTCCTTTTAGCGTCGACCCTGAACGCGTGGTAAGGCGGGATGCCAACGGTGCGGCTCCGCGAGGCGCCGCGCCGCAATCCCTGCCCCCCGAGGCCTGAAGGGCGGACGCTGTGGCCCACAACCCATCTGCACTAGATAACGTGCCTGGGTCGTACTAAGTTTCGACTTATTTTCGCACGTTCAGGAAGCAACAGGGGGATTCATCCTGGAAATCGGGCAAACCGGGAATCGGAGCGGGGTTAGTTGCGTTTCGGCGGGGCTTCGGACTGGGAGAGCAGCGCGAGAGCGCGTTTGCGGGCGCGGTCCATCACCTGCTGATTGTCGGCAATGGCGTGGAGCTCGTCGGCGATGTTCGAGAGGTCGGAGGCGCGGTGGTCCTTGAACGCGTCCTGGAGGGTTTCCAGTTCGGCATCGAGCCCGAGGCGGTCGTGGCGGACCTCAACGTCGAGACGGCGGCCCTCCTCGATGGTAAAAGCAACAGCGGCCAGCTGGTCGGAGATGCGCTGGAGGGTTGGATCGCCGGCCCAGACAAAGGTGCACGAGCCACTGCCATCCGGTCCGGTGTAGGCGAGGGTTTTGTTGCCGGTAAAGGCGAGAGCGGTCTGGCTGGAAGCGCAGTGGGTGGCGAAGAAGTTGTGGCTGCGGGCGTAGCGGAAGAGGTCGGCGCGGAGAGCGTCATCGAGCAGGATGGGGCGATCGACGGGAGCCGGAAAGACGCCGTCGCTGGGGTCGCCCGAAGCGGGGCCGGGCTGGGAGGTAAAGCGGCCGGCGCCGGTTTCATCGATCGCAATGGTGTAGCGCGAGGGCTGGAGTTGCGGGTGTTCGAAGGTGAAGACGATGCGGGGGGCAGCGGGAGCCGGGGTCTGGGCGAACAGCGGTAGCGGAGCCAGGGCGGCCAGAAGGACGAGGAGTGGCGAACGTGGGACCGGAGGGGTGCGCATCGTTAAATCGCGCGAGCCTCCTGCAGGGAGAGCGTCTGTGCGTGATGGATGTGGCAGATGGCGATGGCGAGGGCGTCGGCGGCATCGGCGGGTTCGGGCGCGACGGGCAGGGCGAGGAGGCGCGCGACCATGAACTGAACCTGGTTTTTCGCGGCGAGGCCGTAGCCGGTGACGGTGGACTTGATGGTGAGGGGCGCGTACTCGGCGACGGGAAGGCCGGCAGTGGCAGCGGCGAGCAGAGCCACGCCGCGCACATGGCCGAGCTTGATAGCGGACTTGGCGTTGACGGAGTAGAAGACTCCTTCGACCGCGACGACTTGCGGCGTGTAGCGCTCGAAGAGGGAGCAAAGCTCGGCGTAGATGAGGGCGAGGCGTTCGGGCAGGAGAGATTTTTTCGGGGGACAGATGCCGCCGGAGCAGATGGAGACCAGGTGCGGGTTGCGGGCACTGTCGTCCCACTCGACGACGCCGTAGCCGGTGGTTTCGGTTCCGCAGTCGATGCCGCAGACACGCATGCGCAGGACCCTCAGCTGAAGAAGCGGATCGCCTGAAATTCTACGGCTCAGTGTATCGCAGCGGAGAAGGGATCGCTGGGGAAAGAGCCTTCAGATTGGGATTGAGAGTTTGAGCAGTCAACAAGACCGGATCTAACAAGACCGGACGTAACAGACCGGGGTTATACTCGCCCAAAGCAAAGAGCCCATGAAAAAACAACGCCTCTGTGCGGTTGCGGTCGTAGTGTGGTCCAGCCTGGTTGCAATCCCGCCAACAACCCAAGCGCAACCCCAGCCCGTTCCCCGCGCGCTGCTGCAGGCAGCGGAGAAGGCCGCGGATGAAACGTCGCCGTCGGGGGTCGACCTCCTGTGGGGATTCAAGATCCCGATGCGCGATGGCGTTCATCTCAACGGCACAGTTTTTAAGCCGGCGGACCAGAAGGGGCCTCTGCCGGTCATCTTCACGCTGACACCTTACATCGGCGACAGCTATCAGACCCGCGCCTCGTATTTTTCGCGCCACGGATACGTATTTGTTCTGGTGGATGTGCGTGGCCGCGGCAATTCCGAGGGCTCGTTCGAGCCGTTTGTTCAGGAGGCGCATGACGGCTACGACGTCGTGGAATATCTGGCGCGACAGCCGTGGAGCAATGGCAAGGTGACAATGTGGGGAGGATCGTACGCGGGCTTTGACCAATGGGCCACGCTAAAGGAGTTGCCGCCGCATCTGGCGACGGTGGTGCCGGTGGCGTCCGTTCACGCGGGCATGGATTTCCCGTTCTACAAGGGGGTTTGGGCCAGCTACGACATGCAGTGGCTCACTTTTACCAGCGGCCATACCGGCAACGAAAACCTGTTTGGAGAGGGCTCTTTCTGGAACTCGAAGTTTCGCAAGCTGTATATGGAGCAGCAGCCTTTTAACACGCTCGACCAGATTGTCGGCAACACCTCAACAGTTTTCCAGAAATGGCTGCAGCATCCGGCCTATGACAGCTACTGGGAGGCGTTGGCGCCGACGCCCGAACAATACGCGAAGATGAGCGTGCCTATCCTGACGATCACCGGCGACTACGACGGCGACCAGACGGGCGCCCTGTCGTATTATCGCGAGCACATGCGCTACGGCAATGCGGATGCGAAGGCGAAGCATTACCTGATCATCGGGCCGTGGGACCATCCGGGGACGCGGACTCCTCAGAAAGAAGTGGGTGGGTTGACGTTTGGCGATGCGAGTTTGCTGAACATGAACGATCTGCATCGGCAGTGGTACGACTGGACGCTGAAAGATGGCGCCAAACCTGAATTTCTGAAGAAGCGGGTGGCGTATTACGTTGTGGGGCCGGGCGCGGAGAACTGGAAGTACGCCGATAATCTCGAGGCCATCGCGAGCGAGCATCGCAAGCTGTATTTGAACTCGCAATCGAGCGCGGCGAATGACGTGTTCCATTCCGGCGAGATGGCGGATGGGCAGCGGTCATCAGCGCCGAACAAATTTGTCTACGATCCCGGCGACCTGCGGCCTGCCGAACTGGAGAAAGAGGACATCAACAAGCCACTCACCGACGAGCGCTATGCGCTGAACCTGTTTGGGAACGGAGTGGTATACCACAGCGCACCGTTTTCCGAGGCGACTGAGATTTCCGGCAACGTGAAGCTGACAGTGTGGATGGCGATGGATGTGCCCGACACGGATTTTTCGGCGACGCTGTTTGAGATCCTGCCGGATGGGTCGAGCGTACAGCTGAGCAATGATGTTTTACGCGCGCGCTATCGCGAGTCGACGCGGAAGGCAAACCTGGTAACGCCCGGCCAAATCACACAGTACGACTTCGACGGCTTCACCTGGTTTTCGCGGCGGGTGTCGAAGGGCAGCCGGCTGCGTTTGGTGCTGAGCTGCATCAACAGCACCTTTGTAGAGAAGAACTACAACGCAGGCGGCGATGTTGAGAGCGAGTCGGGGAAGGACGCGCGCGCGGCGCATGTGACGGTTTACCACGACGCCGATCACCCGAGTGCGCTTGAGATTCCGGTGGTTCACTGAGGTGGTTTATTTCGAGACGCCTTCGAGGGGCGAACTGGCGGTGGCGTAGAGTTTGCGCGGCATGCGGCCGGCGACGAAGGCCTGGCGTCCGGCGAGGACGGCGTGCTGCATGGCTTCGGCCATGAGGATGGGATTGGCGGCGGCAGCGATGGCGGTGTTCATGAGGACGCCGTCGGCTCCCAATTCCATGGCGAGCGCTGCATCGGAGGCGGTACCGACGCCGGCGTCGACGATGAGCGGGACTTCGGTGATCTTCTCGCGCAGGATCTGGAGGGTGGCGCGGTTCTGGATGCCGAGCCCGGAGCCGATGGGAGCAGCGAGCGGCATGACGGCGGCGGCACCGGCATCGATGAGGCGCTGGGCGAAGACGATGTCGTCCGAGGTGTAGGGCAGAACGGTGAATCCTTCTTTGACGAGGACGCGGGTAGCTTCGAGGGTGGCCTGGACGTCGGGATAGAGCGTGGCCTGATCGCCGATGACTTCGATTTTGACCCAGTCGGAGAGGCCGACTTCGCGGGCCAGACGGGCGGCGCGGATGGCTTCGTCGGCGGTGTAACAGCCGGCGGTGTTGGGCAGCAGGAAGTAGCGGCGCGGATCGATGAAGTCGAGCAGGGATTCCATGGAACGGTCGAGATTGACGCGGCGGACGGCGACGGTGACCATCTCGGCGCCGGAGGCTTCGAGGGCGGCCTGGGTTTCGGGGCCATTTTTATATTTGCCGGTGCCGACGATGAGGCGCGACTGGAAAGCTTTGCCTGCGATGACGAGGGGTTCCATGGGGACCATTGTAGAACTGCACGGTGAGGATGGCGCGGTGGCGGCGATCACCAGATGGTGCGGAGGGCGCGGGAACGCCGGATATTCTGATCGACGGTGAGAAGCGGGATGCGCTCGACGATGGCAGTGGCGGCGATGATGCGGTCGAAGGGGTCGGACGGGAAGGAGGCGGGAAGTTGGGCGGCGGCAAGGGCGATTTGTGGGGTGAGAGGGCGAACGATGAATCTGCGTTCGACCTCAGCCAGCAATTCCTCAACTGGCAGAGAGGACAATATCCTCCCTCGTACAACGCCCCATGCAATCTCGTACAGACTTTGTCCGGCGATGATCAGTTTTTGACCTTTGCTCTCCAGTTCCTGGATAGCTCGCTTAGCGGGAAGCGAGACCTTTTCCGGGCTTTCGCCGAGCCAAAGGACGACATGGGTGTCGAGGACGATCACTTCCGCTTTCTTACGGCGCCTTTTGTGGCAGCCGCTGCTGAGGACTTTTTCTTATTGCGTTCGAATTCATCCCGCTCGGACGTGCCAACCGGAAAAAGGTCCTCGTCCCATTCCCACGGTTCGACGATCGGTGAGACGATATCGCCGACAACCTTCACCTTGCCCTGCAGGAAGCCGAAGATGCTATCCGGCTTTTCTGCGGCGATGGGGACCAGCTTCGCCATGGGCTTGCCGCGCTTGGTGATGATGAGTTCTCCGCCGTTGACATGGACATCGTCAATGAGGGAAAGGCATTTTGCCTTAAAGGCGCCGGCACCTATGGTTTTCATTGAATTTCCTATGTGACCATGGTCATTTTACCATGGTCACGAACGCCGAGCGGATCCCAAAATGTGAAAGGCCCGCAGCCAGACTGGCATGCGGGCCTTGATCACCGGTGAGCTGTGGAGATTGACCTGAGGCGCCCCCGCTTTCGGAGTCGGCCTCGGCGCGTTGGTTACGCCAGGACTTTGTTTACTTCGAGCCAGGAGCGGCTCTAAGCCTCAGTCACCTCACGCAGGGTTCTGCGACTACTACTACCATCAGAATTTTTCATTCGCTGGATCATCCTCCTTTCCCGTGTACGGCTAACTTAACCCGGAGAGGGGTGAAGGAGCAAGAGCGGGGAATCCGGGAGGGCACGTCGGACATTGTCTGCCGCATGTCGGCCGCATGTCGGACGCGCGTCGGACGCGTGTCGGACACGTGTCGGACACGCTGATTTTTCGGGCGAATCTACCAGGAGTGCCAGGAGCCTTCGTGCTCGATGAGGCGGACGTCGACGCCGAAGAGGTCGCGGAGTTTTCCCGCGGTGAGCAGTTCCTTCTTCGAGCCGTCGGCGAAGATGCGGCCGCTCTTCATCATGATGACGCGGTCGATCTCGGGGAAGACGTCGGCGATATGGTGGGTGACCATGAGGATGCCCACGCCCTGGTGGGCGACACGGCGGAGGGCTTCGCGGAGCTCGCGCTGAGCGGCGAGATCGAGGGCGTTGGAGGGCTCGTCGAGGAGGAGCATTTCCGGCTGGTGGACGAGGGCGCGGGCGATCATGATGCGGCGCTGCTCGCCGGCCGACATTTCGCCGACCAGCTTCGCTTCAAGATGCGTGGCCTGCATGAGCTGGAGGGCCTGATGGGCGCGGGCGCGCATTTCCGGCGTGACGTGGAGATTGGGCCAGAGGGTGGAAGCCGAAAAAAATCCGGCGACAACGGCGTCGAGGCCGCGCGTGACGGGCGTACGCTCGCCGGGCAGTTCGGCGGAGACAACGCCGAGATGGGTACGGAGCTGGGAGACGTCCCAGCGCTCGCGGCCGAGGAGGCGGAGCTCGGTGGTAGGCGTGACGATGGGGTAGCACTGGCAGGTGATGGTTTTGATCAGCGTCGATTTGCCACAGCCATTGGGCCCTAGAATGGCGACGTGCTCGCCGCTGGCGATGCGGAGGGAGATGTTGTGGAGAACGACGTTGTCGCCGCGGGCGACGCTGACGTCGCGCATGAAAAGGAAGTCGGATGGGTCCACGATGGGCAGGGTGCTCCGCAAGAAGAATTATTTCAGAGTGCGAAATTGGTAGATTAGAGATCGCTGCACCTGGCCATGACTGAACTGTATTTGGATTTTTTGCGAGCGCTGCGTTGTGTGCGGATTCGACCCGCAATCGTTGCCGTGTTGGCCGCTTGCCTGACGCAATCGGCCGGAGCCGAGCGGCGGCTGGTGCTGATCGACCAGGACGGGTCCGGGCCCGGCGGATCGAACCAGATGGCGATGATGGTGCTGCTGCAATCGGCGCAGGTGGAGGTGCTGGGCATCACGATGGTGACGGGCAATGCCTGGCGCGACGAGGAGACCGAACACACGCTGCGCATGCTGGAGCTGATCGGGCGCACCGATGTGCCGGTGGCGAAGGGCGCGGTCTTCCCGCTGGTGCGCACGGAGGAAGAGACGCGGCTCGAGACGCCGCTCGTAGGGCAGGTGGATTGGCTGGGTGCGTGGGGACAGGGTCCGATGAACCTGGTGGAAACGCCCCAGGGCGTGGAGAAGATGAAGCCGGAGAATCCGGCGGTGCATGCGCCCGATTTTGTGCCGCCGCTGCCGGAGGGCGCGCCGCACACGAAGGCGATCGACGAGGACGCGGTGCATTTTCTGATTCGCCAGGTGCATGCGCATCCGCACGCGGTAACGATTTATGCCGCGGGACCGCTGACGAATATCGCGCTGGCGATCCGCATTGATCCTGAATTTGCGGAGCTGACCCGGGGAATCGTGATCATGGGTGGCAGCCTCAATCCGCAGACGGACGATCCGGAATTTGTGGAGAACCCGCGACACGAATTCAACTTCTGGTTCGATCCGGAGGCGACGCACATCGTGCTGCGCGCGCACTGGCCGCGCATCGATGTGACGACAGTGGACATTTCGATCAAGGCGATGTTTACGCAGGCCCTGCTGGACGAGATCAGCAAATCATCGAATCCGGCGGCGCGTTACATCGCGGCGTGGTCGCAGGACCGCTACTACCTGTGGGATGAGCTGGCGGCGTGCGCGTGGCTGGATCCGTCGATCATCACGAAGGAGAAGCAGGTGTATATGGATGTGGATCTGAGCCATGGTCCGAGCTATGGCAACACGCTGACGTGGGCCGATGCGATGCGGCCGACGACGGATGTGCAGAAAGTGCATGCGCAGCTGGATGTGGATCTGGGGAAATTCACGCGGGAATTTGTGGAGTTAATGACGGCGCCGACGCCGGGGAACTGAGACGATGACGGAGAAGTTGCTGATCACGCAGGAGGGACTGCCGCGCGGGTTTCGCTTTGCGGCAGTGAAGGCGGGCATCAAGCCCAGTGGCAAAGCGGACTTTGCGGTCGCTGTGACGGAGAAAATCGCGAGTGCCGCGGCGATGTTCACGACCAACCGGGTGCAGGCCGCGCCGATCACGGTGGGGCGGCGGCATCTGGAACGGAACGGCGGGCTGATGCGCGTGCTGGCGGTGAATGCGGGCAATGCGAACTGCGCGACGGGACCAATCGGAATCTCGGCGGCGGAACAGGTTTGCAAGGCGGCGGCGGAGGCGTTTGGGTGCGAAGGGCACGAGGTGCTGCCTTCGTCGACAGGAATTATTGGCGTGCCGCTGCCGGCGGAAAAACTGGTGGGGGCACTGCCGGCGGTGAAGAGTGCGCTGGCGTCCAACGCTGAAGGGTTTTTGGCGTTTGCCCAGGCCATCCTGACCACGGACACGCGAGCGAAGGTGGCGCATGCGAGCTTCGAGCGCGATGGCAAGCCCGTGCGGATTGCGGGCGTGTGCAAAGGCGCGGGGATGATTCATCCGCAGGTAGTTTCGGCCATGGCGCCGGATGGGCCGGCGCTGGGCGCGCCCTTACACGCGACCATGCTGGTGTATCTGTTTACGGACGCAGCGGTGCACCCCACGGCGCTGGACCGGTATCTGCGCGGAGCGACGGAGGTGAGCTTCAACCGGATTTCGATCGACGGCGACACGTCGACGAACGACACGGTGCTGCTGATGGCGTCGGGCGCGGCGGGCGTGGATGTATGGGCGGAAGACGCGGAGTTTGCGGAGGCGCTGGGCTCGGTGTGCGTTTCGCTGGCAAAGCAGATCGTCACGGACGGCGAGGGCGTGGGTCATGTTGTGGAGCTGCAGATTGAGGGCGCGGCGACGGATGCGGATGCGGTGACGGTGGCGAGGTCGATTGCGCATTCGATGCTGGTGAAGACGGCGTGGGCGGGATCGGATCCAAACTGGGGACGGTTAATGGCAGCAGTGGGCTACTCGGGCGCAGCGGTCGATGCGGAGAAGATTGCGATCTGGTTTGGCGATCTGCCGATTTGCGTCAAGGGCGGCCGGGCACCGGAGTACGACGAGAAGGCGGCGCACGCCTATCTCGAGCAGCGGGAGTATTCGATTCGGATTGCGCTCAATGTGGGTGAAGGGCGATGCCGATTCTGGACCTGCGATCTGAGTGCGGAGTATGTGCGGATCAACGCGGAGTACTCGACGTAGGACAGCGTTCAGCGCTCAGCGTTCAGAAAAGCGGGTAGCGAGTTGGCGAGTGAGCGCAGAACGGCAGCGGTGATCGCGTCGCTCGCGATGTAAGGGACATCACATACCGGGACGGTGCCAGAGTGCATCGCGGTGAGTGCAGAATGGTGAAGTGGGCATCGTTTCTGAGTTCCGCGCGGATGGGAACGGGAAATGCACAGGGTTATTCACAAAACTGTTGAAATCTGAGCGAGCGCGCGGAATGCTTCGTGCATGGAAGTGACTGCGGGAACAGGGCGCGGGGCTGCGCTACAATTTTCGTAGAGCTGGTTCTGCTCTGTGCCGATGCAGAGGGAGCCGCGAAGGCCGCGCATCCCCGAATCAGCGGCGAAGAAGGAACATCTCAGAACCAATGTCCATTGAGGCGAGGAACAGGGTTCCATCTGCCGCGGCAAACGGCAAGCATGGCCATTCTTTGATCAGCGACGCGAAGTTTCGCCAGCTGCATGAGCTGGCGGTTCGTTTGCAACAGGCGGCGCCTCGCAACAGCGACGATGGGGCGGACTGGCTGCGCCGGCACGCGGCGGTGCTGGCGGGTGTGGCAGCGGATTTGCGCGGCCACGACGTCGTGGTTGCGGAATACGCGACATCGACGAACGATCTTCTGCACGGTCATGTGGCGGCGCGGATGGACCGGCGCAGCTTTGAGGAACGGGTGATCGCGGCGCTGTGCGACGCGGTCGGCGATCGCATGCGGAAGACGGGACGGATCACGGTGATTTTTCTCGATGGCGCGCAGGGGGCGATTGCGCAGGAGTCGCGAGCGCTGGCCATCGCGGCGAAGCTGCCGGTGCTGTTCGTGGAGGACGCGAGAGCGAAGCGAGCATCGTCAGCAAAGAGGGGGAAGAAACAGGCTGCGCTCGAGTATCCCTCGATTCCTGTCGACACGCAGGATGTGATCGCGCTGTACCGGGTAGCGCACGAATCGATTGCGCGGGCGCGCGACGGCGGTGGGCCGACGCATATGGTCGGCATGCGGTGGCAAGCGGCGGCGAACGGGCGCGTCACGAAAAAGCAGAGCGAAGAGCCGGTGGCGCATCTGGAGCAGTGGCTCATCGCGCGAGGATTGCCGGTGGAGGAATGGCGGCGGGAGATTGTGGCGGAATCCGAGGCGAATCAGGAGAAGCCGAGTTTCAGCGCGCAGCAAGCCGCGAATGGCGCCGGCGAAGGCGAAGATACGGAGACGCGGGCGATCGCGTGAGGACAGAGGAGAAATCGGGGATTATGGCAACGAAGGTGACGAATCCGGTGGGAAGCGATTTTACCGCGGAGCTGCGGGAGTGGATTGAAGCGTTCGATGACGTGGTGGTGGGCGAGGGTCCCGAGCAGGGCGCGGAGCTATTGACGGCTCTGAAGCAGCGAGCGCGTGAGGCGGGGATTTCGCAGCAGAGCGAGCTGACGACGCCGTACGTGAACACGATTCCGAAGCATGAGGAAGTTCCCTACCCCGGCGATCGCAAGCTGGAGCGGCGCATCGAGGCGCTGATCCGGTGGAACGCGATGGCCATGGTGCATGGGCAAAACAAGAAGGATCACGGAATCGGCGGCCACATCGCAACGTATTCGTCGCTGGCAACGCTGCTGGAGGTGGGCTTCAACCATTTCTTTCATGCGGCGTATGGCGATCAGCCGGGAGACTTTATTTATTTCCAGGGACACGCGAGCCCGGGGATTTATGCGCGCGCATTTTTGCTGGGGCGGCTCGACGAACAACGGATCCTGAATTTTCGGCATGAATTGCGCGACACGCCGGGACTGTCGTCGTATCCGCACCCATGGCTGATGCCGGATTTCTGGCGCTTCCCGACGGTATCGATGGGGATCGGGCCGCTGAACGCGGTGTATCAGGCGCGATTCATGCGGTATCTCGAGAATCGCGGGCTGATTGAGAAGACGCCGCGGAAGATCTGGGCTTTTGTCGGGGATGGCGAGACGGACGAAGTGGACACACTGGGTGCGCTGTCGCTGGGGCGGCGCGAGAAGCTCGACAATTTGATCTTCGTGGTGAACTGCAACCTGCAGCGGCTGGATGGTCCGGTACGCGGCAACGGGCGGATCATCGACGAACTGGAAGCGGTGTTCCTCGGCGCCGGATGGAACGTGATCAAGGTGATCTGGGGTTCGGACTGGGACGAGCTGTTCGAGCGCGACCATACCGGTCTGCTGCTGAAGCGCATGGAAGAGTGCGTGGACGGGGAGTATCAGGCGTTCAAGGCGAAGGGCGGGGCGTACATCCGGAGCGAATTTTTCGGGAAGTATCCGGAGCTGCTGAAGCTGGTCGAGCACATGTCGGACGATGAGATTTTCCATCTGCATCGCGGCGGGCATGACGCGAGAAAGATTTACAACGCCTACAAGCGGGCAGTGGAGCACAAGGGCGGGCCGACGGTGATCCTGGCCAAAACGGTGAAGGGTTACGGGCTGGGCAGCACGCAGGCGCGCAACGCGTCGCACCAGGAGAAAAAGGTGGCGGACGATGCGCTGGTGGACTTCATCCAGCGCTACGAGCTGCCCATTCCGGAGGAGGATGCGCGCGCGGGCAAACTGTACCGGCCTGCGCAGGACGCGCCGGAGATGGCGTACATGCACGCGCGGCGGCAGGGACTGGGCGGGTTTATGCCGAAGCGCGATGTGCCAAAGATCGAGTACAAGGCGCCGAAGCTGGAGACGTTTAAGGAGTGGACAGGCGGGTCGAAGGGGCGCGCGGTGTCGACGACGATGGGCTTTGTGAGCATACTGCGGGCACTGATGAAGGACCCGGAGAGCGGCAAGTACATTGTGCCGATTGTGCCGGACGAGGGCAGGACGTTCGGGCTCGAGTCGGCGATCAAGCAGGTAGGTATTTACGCGAGCGAGGGCCAGAAGTATAAGCCGCACGACGTGGACATGGTGCTCTCGTATCGCGAGGAGAAGGACGGGCAGATTCTGGAGGAAGGAATCACCGAAGCCGGATCGATGGCGTCGTTCACGGCGGCGGGCACGGGCTACTCGAACTATCTGGTGCCGACGATTCCCTTTTATATGTACTACTCGATGTTCGGATTCCAGCGGGTGGGCGACATGATGTGGGCGTTTGCCGATGCGCGCGGCAAAGGGTTCCTGATGGCAGGAACCGCGGGGCGCACGACGATGACGGGGGAGGGGCTGCAGCACCAGGATGGACACAGCCATGTGCTGATGAGCGTGATCCCAACGTGCGTGAGTTACGATCCGGCTTATGTGTACGAGCTGGCGGTGATCCTGCAGGACGGGTTGAAGCGGATGTATGAGGAGGGGCAGGATCTCTTCTACTACATCACGATGTACAACGAGGACTACGCCATGCCGGAGATGCCGGAGGGGGTTCGCGAAGGCATCGTGCGCGGGATTTACAAGCTGAAGGCGGCGGCCAGTGGCAAGGCGGTGGCACAGCTGTTCGGCAGCGGGCCGATTCTGAACGAGGTGCTGCGCGCGCAGGAGATTCTGGCAGAGAAATACGGCATCGAGACCGATGTGTGGAGCGTGACCAGCTACAACGAGCTGCGGCGCGAGGCGTTGGGCGTGGAACGGTGGAACCGGCTGCATCCGGCGGAAGCGGAGAAGACGCCGTATGTGGTGTCGGTGCTGGCGAAGGCGAAGGGGCCGATTATCGCGGCCACGGATTACATGAAGGCGGTGCCGGATCAGCTTGCGCCGTGGCTGACGACGCGGCTGGTGTCGCTGGGGACGGATGGATTCGGGCGCAGCGACAATCGCGAGCATCTGCGGAGACACTTCGAGGTAAATGCCGAGTCGGTGGTCGCGGCAACCCTGTCGAAGCTGGCGCGCGAGGGCAAGTTCGACGCGAAGAAGGCACAAAAGGCGTTCGGCGAGCTGGGCGTGGACGCGGAGCGAGGCGATCCGGCGCACATGTAACTGCGCCCGCTTGACACCGCAGTTTCGATGAATGAGTCTGAAGTTAAGGCGCATGGCAGTGAAGGTGCCCGCGCCCGGAACGGTAAAAACCCGCCGAGGTCTGCTTGAGATCCTCCGTTTTCCTACCCGCAATTCTGTTGTGCAGCACGTTTTTTTCCCTGGCTGAAGCACAGGTCACGACCCAGCAGCCCTTTCCTCCCGGGTATCAGCCGCCATCGGAGACGATCAGCACCAGCTCAGAGGGATCGACGTACGTGCCGATGGACAGCTGGATTTATCCGGCGCTGGACCGGCTGCATTCGCTGGGATATCTGGATACGGCGTTCCTGGGCATTCGGCCGTGGACGCGGCTGAGCATCGCTCACATGCTGGAGCAGAGCGCGGACCGCATCGACACCGACACGAATAACGATGAGGCGAAGAGCATTTATCTGGCGGTGCTGGAGGAGGTGCAGCCGGATATCGACAATGCGACCCAACTGAATCATCCCAGCGGGCAGCTGGAGAGCGTCTACACGAATCTGCGCGGCATCAGCGGGACGCCGCTCAGGGACAGTTTTCATCTCGGTCAGACGATTGTCGACGATTACGGCCGGCCGTACCAGAGCGGCTTCAATAACTACACGGGGTTCAGCGCGAGGGCGGAAGCGGGGCGATTCACGCTGTACTGGCGCGGCGAGTATCAATATGCGCCGAGCGCGGCAGGATATTCGCCCGCGCTTGCGGGTTACTTATCGCTGAACGTCGACGGCATCCCCGTTGCGAGCAATCCGGTTCAGGACACGATCCCTGAGGGCCCGATCGCGACTGCCAACTACGCGCGGGTGATGGAGGCGAATCTTTCCTATCACCTGCTGGGACATGAGGTTTCTTTCGGCAAGAGCGACAACTGGCTGGGGCCCGATCAGGGTGCGGCGATGTTGTGGAGCACGAATGCCGAGGACATTTATCACTTCCAGATCGATCGCGTCGAGCCGCTGCGGATTCCGCTCGTGTCGCGGGTGACGGGGCCGTTTCGTTACGAGTTTTTTGCCGGCAGCCTGAAGGGGCACACCGACCCGAATGATCCGTGGATGCACGTGGAGAAGCTCAGCTTCAAGCCGTATCGCGATCTGGAGCTTGGGTTCAGCCGTCTGGTGATCTGGGGCGGCAAAGGCCACGAGCCGATCACGCTGCACACCTTCCTGAAAAGCTTTTTCAGCTTCCAGAACGTAACGGGTGCTGAAAAAAACTCGCGTGAAGATCCGGGTGCGCGCTTTGGGAACTTCGATTTCGACTGGCGGCTTCCGTATCTGCAGAAGTGGATCACTCTGTACAGCGATTCGTTTGTGCACGACGACGTGAGCCCGATTTCCGCACCGCGGCGCGCAGGCGTACACCCCGGAATCTATCTGGCGCAATTCCCTTACCTTCATCAACTCGATTTGCGATTGGAGGGCGCCAACACGGAGCCCACGAGCCACTACAATCCTGACGGCACTCCGATCAATAGCGGCGAATTCCTATACGTCGAATCCATCCAAAAGCAGGGAGTGACGAACAAGGGCTTTCTTCCGGACTGGGTAGGCCGCGAGGGCAAGGGCGGACAGGCGTGGCTGACGTATCATCTCTCGGCGAACGAAGACATTCAGTTCATGTACCGGAATGCGAAGGCGGCGAAGGTTTTCATTCCCGGCGGGACGACCCAGAATGATTTCGAGGGCTCGGTGGTCAAGCGCTTCATGAAAGACATCGAGGTGAAAGGCTGGGTGCAGTACGAGAGCTGGAAGGCCCCGATTTACCTGACCGGACCGCAGAGCGATACGACGGCGGCAGCGCAGATTACGTGGTATCCGAAGCTCACGGATCGATGATCGGCGAGCGGGCCACAGGGACTGGCCGCCCAGGCGACCGCGCGCTTTGCGCGCCCGTCCGAAGGCTAAGGTTCATCCCGAACCGATTCCAGACGGGGAGAGAGTTTCGGCGAGTCAGCTGCGCAGGCGGGCGAGCAGATCCTGAGGGTGAACGGGCTTGGCGAGGATTTCGAATTCGTGTCCCTGGACGCGGACGCGGTCGAGCAGATCGGCGGTTGCGGCCTGGCCGGAGAACAACAGGATCTTGCAGCCGGGGAGCATGGCGCGAATCTGGATGGCGGCGTCGATGCCATTCAGGTCGGTCATGATGACATCGCTGATAAGCATGTCGGGCTTAAGGATTTGCGCCATCTCGACGGCCTTCTCCCCGCTGTAGACGGCGGTGGCATCGAATCCGGCCTGGTTAAGAATAATCGCGAGGGTGTCGGCAATCACGCGCTCGTCGTCCGCGACAAGCACCCTGGGTTTCGCCTGCTGTTCGGACATTCGTTTCTTACCGCTTCCTTATCGTCAAATCAATTTGAAAATGGGAATTGCAGAATCGCCGAGCGGACTCCTGGGACAGTCTTGCCGGGATAACCTGCACCTATGATGATACGCTTTCCTGGGGAGATGCCTCATGCCGCGGCGCTCCCGCCTTACCCTATTCAAACACACGAATCTTAACGGAAACTTATGATCCGCACCATTATGCTGAGCGGAAAGCTCCGCAATCCGCAGGAATGACGGGCCTGACTATCTATGACCGATCCGATCATCCAGGCACGGCAGGTCGAGAAGTACTACGCGCAGTCGCGCGACGCGCGCATCCTGGTGATCGCGCCGACCGACCTCGCCATTTATCCGGGCGAGATTGTCGCGCTGCTGGGGCCGTCGGGATCGGGTAAGTCGACCCTGCTGCGCATGCTTTCGGGGCTGTCGCGCCCGTCGGCGGGACAGGTTCTGTGGCACGGAAGGGATCTGGGATCGACGGAGGTCAACGTCTCGATCGTGTTCCAGAGCTTCGCGCTGTTTCCCTGGCTGACGGTGATGGAAAACGTGGAAGCGCCCCTGAGAGCGCGCGGCATGGAATCGGCTCAGCGGTATCGGCGGAGCCTGAAGATTCTGGACACGGTTGGGCTGGATGGTTTCGAGGCCGCGTACCCCAAGGAGCTTTCCGGCGGCATGCGGCAGCGGGTAGGCTTTGCGCGGGCGCTGGTGGTGGAGCCGGAAGTACTGTTCATGGACGAGCCGTTTTCCGCGCTCGATGTGCTGACCGCCGACAATCTGCGCAGCGAGCTGCTGGAGCTGTGGCATAAGAAGACGATCCCGACGAAGGCCATTTTTCTGGTCACGCACAACATCGAAGAGGCGGTGCTGCTGGCGGATCGAATTATCGTTCTGGGGCGCAATCCCGGGCATGTGCGGACGGACTTCAAAGTGCAGCTGGCGCATCCGCGCGACCGCAAGACGCAGGCGTTCACGGCGCTGGTGGATTACATCTACAAAGTACTGACGCGGCCGGATGTCATCCCCACCGAAGTGCCGGTGCTGGCGGATGGACGGCGGGTGCGCGATCAGCGGCAGATGCGATACGAGATGCTGCCGCATGCGCGGCCTGGCGGCATCGCCGGATTGCTGGAACTGATCATCGATCTGGGCGGCAAGACGGATATCTATCGGCTGGCGGACGAGCTGGCGTTTGAGATTGACGATTTGTTCCCCATCGTGGAAGCCGCGCAGCTGCTGGGTTTCCTGAAGGTGGAAGAAGGCGATGCGGTGATCACGCCGGAAGGGCGGGAGTATGCCGAGTCGGAAATCCTGAAACAGAAGGAGCTGTTCCGCAAGGCGGCGCTGGAGCATGTACTGTTGCTGCGGCAAATCACGCGGGCACTGGCCAACAAGAGCGATCATTCAGTCCCGGAAGAATTCTTCCTGGACATGCTGGACGAGCAGTTCAGCGAAGACGAATGCAATCGGCAGCTGGAGACTGCGATCAACTGGGGCCGTTACGCGGAGCTGTTCGACTGGGACGACGCGCGGCGCCGGTTTACGCTGCACGTGCATGAGGGCGAAGAGGGGACCGAACCGGCCACGGCGCAGGAACAAGAACAGGAGCAGGAGAAGGCAGGATGAACCGCCGCAGCGCGGCACTCGCCGGAGGCCGCGCATGAGCCACACCGGGGCAGCACTCGGCGGGGGCCCCGCATGAGGCCGCGCCTAACGCTCTCGCGAGCGTTCGTGATGGAGCGCACGTGGCCGTTCTTTGTCGATCTGAGCGTGGCGGCGGCGCTGCTGGCGGGCTTTTACGCGATCTTGTGGGTCGCGAAGTTCTGGTTCAGCTCGGCGATTCCGGAAGTGGAGATTTACCGCTCGCCGGTGCACCTGCCACTCTACGCGTTCTATTCAGTAGTACGGATTTTTTTAGCATATGCGCTGAGTCTGGTATTTGCAGTCGGCTACGGATACACGGCGGCCTACAACAAGCGGCTGGAATCGCTGCTGATCGCGACGCTGGACATCCTGCAGTCGATTCCGGTGCTGAGTTTTTTGCCGGGGGTGATGCTGGCGATGATGTCGCTGTTCCCTTCCCGGCAGCTGGGCATTGAGTTCGGCGCGATTCTGCTGATCTTCACCGGCGAAGTGTGGAACATGGCGTTCAGCTTCTACACTTCGCTGAAGAGCATTCCGCGCGAACTGATGGAAGCGACGGAGATCAACCGGTTTTCGCGGTGGCAGCGGCTGTTCCAGCTGGAGCTGCCGTTCGGCGCGATCGGGCTGGTGTGGAACTCGATCGTCTCCGTGGCAAACGGCTGGTTTTTCCTGATGGTCTGCGAGATGTTCCCGGTCGGCAGCAGGAATTTTCGGCTGCCGGGTCTGGGCTCGTACCTGCAGACGGCGGCTGCGCACGGCGATTGGGTGGCGATGACCTGGGGTTTGATCACGATGATCCTGCTGATCGTGATCACCGACCAGCTGCTGTGGCGGCCACTGATCGCCTGGTCGGACAAATTCAAGTTTGAGACGGTGGAGAGCAGCAATCGGGTGACGTCGCCGGTGCTCGATGCGCTGCGAAACTCGAGCGTACTGGGAATCATTAACCGTTACACCTTCCGGCCGATGGCGGAGCGGTTTTACCGGGATGTCGCAGAACGGCGGCAGCGGAAGAAGCCGAAGCCGGAGACGGAGAAGCCGCGGAGAGTTGCGACGGCGATCTACGTGGTGGTGGGCGTGGCGCTGCTGGTGGTGATCGGGATCGCGGCGTTTCATGCGCTGGTCCTGCTGAAGGCAATTCATCGCTCGGAGTTCCTCCATTTGCTGGCGGGCGCCGGGCTGACGCTGGTGCGGGTGAACGCAGCGCTGCTGATCGGGTCACTGTGGACGATTCCCGTCGGCGTAGCGATCGGGTTCAATCCGCGGCTGTCGCACCTTGCGCAGCCGGTGGCGCAGGTTGCAGCGTCGTTCCCGGCGACGGCGCTGTTCCCACTGATTCTGGTAGCGCTGTCGCGGATCGGGATTGGACTTGGCATCGGGTCGGTAGTGCTGATGCTGCTGGCGGCGCAGTGGTACATCCTGTTCAACGTGATTGCCGGCGCGCAGGCGATTCCGTCGGAGCTGCGCGAAGTGGGCCGGCTGTTTCACTTCGGCAGCGTGCAGCGGTGGACGACGGTGATTCTGCCGGGAATTTTCCCCTTTCTCATCACGGGGCTGATCACGGCGTCGGGTGGGGCGTGGAACGCGTCGATTGTGGCCGAATACTTCCAGCTCAGGGGGAGCACGCTGGCGACGCTCGGGCTGGGTGCGCAGATCAGCGCGGCGAGCGGCGACGGGAATTATCCGGTGCTGCTGACGGCGACGATGATCATGGCGCTGATGGTGGTGACGATCAATCGCCTGGTGTGGCGACCGCTGTATCACCTGGCGGAGACGAAGTATCGGCTGGAGTGAACCTGCGGAGGAGCGTTCAGCTGTCAGCGTTCAGAGCCGCTGGTCCGGCCCGCGACACACGCCAGCCAGGGAAATCTGCGATGCGGTATCTCTGGGAAATTGGTTGTCGGAAGATACGGCCTACGCCGCGTCGGCGCCGGCGTCGCGGGCCCTGATCACCTGGTCCGCCTGGGGCCCCTTTTGGCCCTGCACGATGTCGAACTCCACATCGTCGCCTTCCTTGAGGCTCTTATAGCCCTCCACCTGGATCGCGCTGTAGTGGACGAACACATCGGGTCCGTCGTCCCGGCCGATAAACCCGTACCCTTTGGCGTTGTTGAACCACTTCACTTTGCCTCTGTACTGAGCCACGTACGCGAACCTTCCTCTCAGGCAGTCTGGTTGGGGGGATATCCAACCTGCTCTGATACAGACGCGGGAGTTTCAGCTTTGGTTTTCCAGGGCAAGGTGGGAATCCGCGCGTTACCTCTTCTTCTTTCTCTTGTTGCCTCGCGTCATCTGCGTGTAATACATCACCGCAATCAGGGTTTTTCCGTCGCGAATCTTTCCCTCACCAATCAACTTTAGTAACTCCGACAGCGGCACAAACTGGAGCTCGAAGGATTCGTCTTCTTCCGGCTGCGCGTTGCCGGGCGTCAGATCCTCTGCCAAAAAAACCTGCATCCATTCCCCAAGAAATCCGGGACTTGCAAAGTACCGGATCAGCTTTGTCCACTTCTTCGCCGAGTAGCCGGTCTCCTCCAGCAGCTCGCGTTTCGCACCTTCCAGATGGTCCTCGCCCGTCTCCATCTTTCCGGCGGGTACCTCATACAGATAATGTTGCGCCGCGTGCCGGAACTGCCTCTCGATCAGGACCAGGGGGTCCTTTTTATGATTTTTTGAGCGATCGATGGCCAGGATCACCGCCGACCCGTTATGCCGGACCACGTCCCTGGTGGTCTTTTTGCCGTTCGGCTCCTCGATCTCATCCCGCCGCACGCGAAACAGCGGGCCGGCAAACACCTCCTCCGAGGACAGCACCTTCGCTGGCCCCCCTTCCCGGATCTTCAGCTTCTTCACGACCGGTACTGTCTGCTTGTCCGGCTTCGCCGCCTTTTTCTTCTTCTTCGCCATGCATCTCCTCCAGTCTTTCCTAACCTACCATCCGGACGGGGCTCGTTTTGACATCGGGGCAAGGAGTTTTACTGTCATAGCGCAGAGGCAGCATGAAGGACGCGGGCACCGGAAAGCGCGGCCCGGATGCGGGCGAGCCCAAGCGCCCCATCAATCTGCATCTTCCCAACCGCGCCCGGCATCGGAAGGTGTAGTTTCCGCTGCACTCGTCACAGATGATCCGACCCTGCCCTGAAGACTGTTTGCGCATGAGAAACTGGCTGCAGGCTCTGCCGTGAAGGTCGACTGTTTTCCCATTTCGATGTTGCCCCGGCAAAGCCGGCTCTTCCTCGACTACACCTCGAGCCACGAGCCTCTGTTGCCCTTCTTCAATTCCACGCCATGGGACCAATCCTGGGCCAGGTCCACCCCCTCCCACGACCCCGCGCACCGCAACGCGCTTGCCGACCTGCTGCTCGAGCAGAACCGCGGCTGGGGCGCATCCGACAGGACTCTGGCCAACATCGAACGCCTTCGTCAGGGAGCGGGCGCCGTCGTGACCGGCCAGCAGGTCGCTCTTTTCGGCGGACCGCTGTTCACCCTACTTAAAGCCGCCACCATCATCCGCCGCGCGCAGGATTCCGGTGCCGTCCCGATCTTCTGGCTCGCGACTGAAGACCACGACCTTGCAGAGGCCGACCACGTCACTCTTCCGGCACGCCACGCGCTGCACACGCTCCGGCTGGTGCTCGAGCAGCCCTCCGCGTCCAAACCGGTCGGAGACCTCCGGCTCGGCCCGAACATTACCGCTGTGCTCGACCGCGCTGCCGAGTTGATCGGGGGCACACCGGAATTCGACCTGCTCGCCTCGGCTTACACTCCGGGCGCGACCTTCAGCTCCGCCTTCGCGCGCTTCATCGCCGGCGCCTTCGCCGACTACGGCCTCGTGGTCATTGACGCCTCCACGCGCGCCTTCCACGCCCTCGGCGCACCCGTTCTCCGCGAGGCGATTGCGGACGCTTCTGCGCTCGAAACCGCACTCCACCAGCGGGACAAGCTCCTCGCCGAACGCGGCTACCACTCTCAGGTTCTGGTCGCACCCGGATCGAGCCTGCTGTTCCTGATCGACGAAACCGGGGATCACGCTACCGCGCCAACACCGGGCACACCGGGGCCCCTGACCGGCGCACGCATGCCTCTGCGGCGCAGGAACGGAGGCTGGCTCGCCGGGAAAACCCAGTACTCCACCGCCGATCTGCTCTCGATTCTCGAGACGGAGCCCGAGCGCCTGAGTCCCAACGCGCTGCTCCGCCCCGTCTTTCAGGATTTTCTGCTGCCCACTCAGGCCATCCTTGGCGGCCCCGCGGAAATTGCTTACTACGCGCAGAATCAGGTCCTCTACCAGGCGATCCTGGGCCACACCACGCCGGTGCTTCCGCGCCTCAGCGCCACGCTGATCGAGCCGTCGATTGCCAAAGTGATGGAGCAGCACGAGCTGAGCCTGGAGGACATCTTCTCCACCCATCCCGACGAGCTGGCCCACCGCCTCGGCGCGCGGTCGCTGCCCGTCGAAGGCAAGCGCCGCCTCTCCGCCACCGGCAACGCTCTCGACGACGAGCTCGATGCCCTCCTTGCCTGGTGCGCATCGCTCGATCCATCGCTGGCCCGCGCCGCTCAGGTGTCCGCATCGAAGATGCGGTACCAGATGAACCGTCTCCGCCGCCTCGCCGCGAATTACCAACTGCAGCGCGACGCCAGCATCCGTCGCCACGTCGACACGCTGAGCTTTAATCTCTTCCCCGACCGTCATCCGCAGGAGCGCACGATGGGCGGCATCGCGTATCTGGCGCGGTATGGCACGCCGCTGCTCGACACGTTCGTCGAGCAGGCGTCGCAGGACTGTCCGGGACACAAAGCGATTTGGCTCTGATTTCTTTCGGCGACTGACTGGCACCATTTCCGTCGGCGCTCCGGGGACCCATTCTCCGGGCATCGTGGGGAAAACCTCGTCGCGCCGCCAAATGCCCTGGGCGGCGCTGGATCGTCACCCCCCGAACTTGAAACGAAATCCTGCCCGTGTTCACATCTATCTGCCGGACAATTGCTGCTCAGCTCTCCAGGACTCTCCGACGCGACAGAAACCGGAGGAAACCCATGAAGAACGGTCTGCTGTGCGTGGTGGCGGTCGCTGCGTTGTTGTCGGGGAGCGCGACGGCGACCGGGACATGCACGGCCAATTGCGCGATCCAGGGACTCCTTGCGAAGAACCACAGAACTTTGGGTCCGCACGCGACACCGGCGAATGGCTCCTGCAAGATGGGCGAGAAGAATGGCTACCCCATCCCGGATATCCGGTGCACGCCAGGCGCAATCAACCCGACGGTCACACTTGCGGTGTTGAAGAATGCCAACTTCCGAACATGCTGCCTCCGTGACAAGGTCGAATCGGAAACCGCGAAGAAGGTCGCGTATGGCTGGTACGGATTGCAGGCTCCCTCCAACAATACGGGCGCATCGATGACCTGCGAACTCGACCATCTCGTTCCCCTGGAACTGGGAGGCGGAGATTCCATGGATAACATCTGGCCGCAGTGTGGGCCCAACGCTGCGAGCCTGAACGATCGGTATTTCAAGCAAAAGGACCAGGTCGAGTTCTATCTGGCCGATGAGGTGAAGACGGGTGCGATGGACCTCTCGAAGGCCCAGCACGCGATCGCGGCCGACTATACCCAGTTTCTCGCCGCGGCGAAGCAATATTGCGCCAGCCACCCGTGCGCAGATTAGCGCGGAGCTGACGCCAGGGTGTTGCGAGCCTGGGTGTCGCTCATCCACGGGGTGCAACGCGGGCGATTTTCGCCTATGATCACCCGCTATGAGGAAATGGATGGCCGCCCTGTTGCTCTTTGCCGGCGTCGCAGCCGCGCAGCAAACTCACAACCAATATGAGCCGCCCAACGCGCCGGGCGCCGGGCAAAAGCTGCTCGCGCAATTTGTGGGGGACTGGGACGTTGTGAAGACGTTTTTTCCGATGAACGGGAAGCCGATCGTCAGCAAAGGCGAATGCAAGCAGTTCATGGTGCAGGGCGGCAAGTTTCTGGAGTCGGATTTCACTTTCTTCGATTCTGACGGGACGAAGAGTACCGGCACCGGGATCTCCGGCTTCGATTCCAAAACGAATCGCTTCACCACGGTGTGGTTCGACTCGCGGCAGACGACGATGTCGATTCGGCAGAGCGACGGCACGTTCGACGGCAAGAACATCGTCCTGTGGGCCACGGCGCTCGATCCCGATCGTCCGGGACGCAAGACGGTCGCACGCGCGCATCTTGAAGAAGACGGCCGCGTTCTGGTCCATCGGCATTTCCTGATCGATGACCAGGGGAACGAACGGATGATGATCGAGTTGCGGATGACGCGGAAGTAGCTCTTACCCTGTCACCGAAGTTTGGGAGGCTTGCGTCGTTCAACGCCCCGCACCGATCACCAGATCTCGGCCTGAGGAGCTGCTTCCATTTCATTCACCCCGAGATCGTCGTCCGCTCTTCCGGGCTTCCACGCGCCCGGGCTCCCGGGCGGGTTCACGGCTGTTTCCACCACTCCGTACACGCCGACGATCTTGCCATTGGAATCGAAGCGCGGCGATCCGCGTGAGCGCATCGGCAGCCAGGATCCATCCAGCGCTTTGACCCGGTAATACACGTCGATCGGCTCGCCTGTCCCCAGGCAAATCCGAACCGCCTCGCTGGTAGGAGTCACGTCATCGGGATGCAGCATCCTCATCCACCCGCGTCCCATGGCCTCGGCCAGCGGCTGCCCGGTCACCTCTTCCCATCGGGAGCTGGCCTCGATGACCTCGCCTTTGTCGTTGAGCACCCACGGCACATGCGGGCCGAGTTCCAGCAAATGGCGGAAGTGGGTGAGGCTCTCGCGCAGCGCCTCTTCGGTTCGCTTGTAGGCGGTCACATCCATCACTGCGACCGACACGCCGAGCACTTCGCCCGCCTCATCGCGGGCCGGCTGATAGGAGAGCAAGACGGTCTGCGGCGCGCCGCCCGGCTCCAGCGGCGGCTTTTGCGCTTCGACGCCGATCACCGCATCGCCCTGCATCGCCCTGCGAATAAACGGCTCCACAATCGGCCACACGTGCGGGATCACTTCCGCCACAGTCTTGCCCAGGTGCTCTCGCACCGGAGCGCCGTTCATCTCCGCCAGGCGCCGGTTCAGTCCCACGTAACGCATTCTGCGATCGAGGAAACACAGTCCCACGGGCGCGCCATCATAAATGGCCTGAATCTGCGCGAGGCGTTGCGCAGGCAAAGATTCCATTCCCACGACGGAGCTGCCGTCGGCCGCCAGAGGCATGGCCGAGACAAAGATCTGCGCCGGCGCCGACAGCATGCGCGGAATCTCGTCTGCCGGGGCTGGTTTGCCATAGAGCCAGCCCTGACCCAGATCGCAGCCCAGCCACAGCAGCATGCTCGCCTGAGCGGGCGTTTCCACGCCCTCGGCCACGGTGGTGAGTCCCAGGCTCTGTCCCAGGCCTACCACCGCCGCGACAATCTTGCGGCTCTCCCGCACCTCGGTCATGGAGTTGACAAAGCTGCGGTCCACCTTCAGCTTGTCGAAGGGCAGCGACTCCAGGTGGCGCAGGCTGGAATATCCGGTGCCGAAGTCGTCCAGCGCCAGCCGGCAGCCCAGGCCTTTCAATTCCTCCGCCACCGCCTTGGCGCGGATCACATCTTTCAACAGCGCGCTCTCCGTCACCTCGAGGATCAAGCGATCGAGCGAGAATTGTCCTCGTTCGGCGCAGGCCGCAATCAGCGCAGGCAGCGCGGGATCCTGCAACTGATGGGCAGAAAGATTCACAGCGAGATGCAGCGAGCTCCGCAGCAGCGGGACGGACGCAAAGGCCTTCTGCAGCAGCGCCTCGGTCACGCGGCTGCTGACGCCGCTGGCCTCGACTTGTGGAATGAACTCCTCGGGCGGGATGGTCCCGAGCATGGCATGCCGCCAGCGGGCGAGAAGCTCAAAGCCCGTTAGTTGCCCCGTTCTCAACTCAACGATGGGCTGGAAGACAGGGAAAAACTCGTCATTGTCCAGTGCGCGCTGGAGATCGGCCGCACAGATGGCCATTGGATCACTCTACGCCCCTGAAAAGGGCCGGGAATACCACTTCTGTAGTGGATACCGGAGAACCGAGAGGGCTACGGTGGTGGAAACACCGGCCCGAGTCCGGGGGAAGGAAGCAGGCGGTTTGACCCGTGTTTCGATTATCCATATAGTAAAGGACAATGAAGCTTTACCCCACTCCGGCCGCTTGTTGTGCGTGTTGTTGCACGCCGCGCCGGACTTGTGGGTGAGTTAGCTTCGACCTATCTCGACTCATAAGCCCGCGCTTCAGCCCTGCTGCTGACGCGGGCTTTTTCTTTTCTCACACAACGCACGGAGAGCATGCATGGCAGCGACAGCCACCAGCTGGACCATCCCGGCACAAGCCATCGACAGGCCGCAGAGGCTGAGTCACATTCGCCTGCTCGAAGCGGAGAGCATCCACATCCTCCGCGAAGTCGCGTCGGAATTTCAGAAGCCGGTGATGCTGTACTCCATCGGCAAAGATTCGTCGGTCATGCTGCGCCTGGCGCAAAAGGCGTTTTATCCGGGATCGATTCCGTTCCCGCTGCTGCACGTGGACACCGGCTACAAATTTCGCGAGATGCTGGAATTTCGCGACCGCTATACCAGCGAGCTGGGGCTGAAGCTGATCGTCTGGCGTAATGAGGAAGCCCTGGCGGACGGGGCGAATCCGATGCGGCTCGGAACCCAGCGCTGCTGCGGACTCCTGAAGACCCAGGCTCTGCTCGACGGTCTTCGCGCACATGGCTTCGATGCGGCTTTTGGCGGGGCACGCCGCGACGAGGAGAAGTCTCGTGCCAAGGAGCGCATCTTTTCTTTCCGTGACAGCGCGGGACAGTGGGATCCGAAGAATCAGCGCCCCGAGCTGTGGAACCTCTTCAACGGCAGCATCGGCGCGGGTGAGAGCATCCGCGTCTTTCCGCTCTCGAACTGGACCGAGCTTGATATCTGGCACTACATCCATCTGGAAAAAATCCCCATCGTGCCTCTGTACTTCGCGAAAGAGCGACGCATGCTGGTGCGCGGCGACAGTTTGATTCCCATCGAGCAGCCCTTCGTGAAGGGCCTGCCGGGCGAGGAGCAATGGGTGCGCTGCCGTCTGCGCTCGCTGGGCTGCAGCCCATGCACGGGTGCAATCCGCTCCGACGCCGACACCGTGCCGAAGATCATCGCCGAGCTGATGGCGATGCGGAATTCCGAGCGCGCCAACCGCATCATCGATCACGATCAAGACGGCTCCATGGAAATGAAAAAGCGCGAGGGCTACTTCTGATGGCGTGCGAGCGAGCCATCGTTCCGGAGCTGGCCGACGCGCCGGAAGCAGCCTTTGTTGAGGATGACGCGGACGGCCGGGTCGAAGCGCTGCTGGAGGCCGAGCGTGGCAAAGATCTGCTGCGCTTCAGCACCGCGGGCAGCGTGGACGACGGCAAATCGACGCTGATCGGGCGCCTGCTTTACGACTCGCACAGCGTTTACGACGATCATGTCCGCTCCATCACGCGCGACTCCGTCATTGACTTCGCGCAGCTCACCGATGGACTCCGCGCCGAGCGTGAGCAGGGCATCACCATCGACGTGGCGTACCGCTACTTCTCGACGCCAAAGCGGAAGTTCATCATCGCGGACACGCCGGGACACGAGCAGTACACGCGCAACATGGCCACCGGAGCGTCAACCGCCGACGTTGCCATCGTGCTGGTCGACGCGCGCAAGGGCATCCTCGACCAGACGCGTCGTCATGCCTGCATCGCCGCTCTGCTCGGTATTCCCGTGGTGATCGCGGCCATCAACAAGATGGACCTGATGGATTTTTCCGAGGCGGTCTTCGAGCAGCATCGTCGCGACCTACTCGAGCTCGCACGCCGGCTCGAGATTCCCGAGCTGATTGCGGTACCGGTGAGCGCTCTGGAAGGCGACAACGTGGTGCACCGCAGCTCGCGCACACCGTGGTATGACGGCCCAAGTCTGCTGCAGCTTCTTGAAGAGGTTCCGCTGGCTGTCGATCGCTCGCACACCGCGTTGCGCTTCCCCGTGCAGCGCGTGATCCGGCCCCACCAGGATTTTCGAGGCTTCGCCGGACAGATTGCCGCAGGCACGGTGCGCCCCGGCGACGAAGTGATAGCGCTGCCCTCCGGCATCCGCACGCGGGTGCGGACCATTACCACGTGGGAGGGCGATCTGGAGACGGCGCGTGCTCCGCAATCCGTCGTGCTCACTCTGGAGGACGAAGCCGACATCAGCCGTGGTGACATGATCGCTTCAGCGACCGCTCCGCCTCGTTCGGCCACCCGTCTGCTGGCCACGGTGGTGTGGATGAACGCGAAGCCGCTGCGCGCCGGGACTCCATGGCGGCTCAAGCATGCGACCCGAACGGTGCGCGCGCGTGTGGTCGAAATTCGCTCGCGCATCGATGTCGAGCGCCTCGAACATCGCGCAGCCGATGCGCTCGATCTGAACTTCATCGGAGAAGTCGTCCTTGAAACCAGCCGTCCACTGCTTGCCGATCTTTATCGTGAGAACCGAACGACGGGCTGCTTCATCCTCATCGATCCGGCCGACAATGCCACCGCCGGCGCCGGAATGATCCGCACCCTGGAGGATGCGGGCCATCGCGAGGCACGCGGAGCGCTCATTGTGGCCGGCAACCGATCCGATCTCGCGACGGAACTGGAAGAGCGGCTGCTGCAGCTCGGAATTGTGGTGGTCCGCACGCGCGTTGCCAATCGCGGCGCGCTGCTTGCATTGGCGCACGCGGGCGCCGTGGTGATTGCCGAAAGCACCGAACCCGGTTGGATCGTCGTGCACGTTACAAATGACGACCAGCCAATTTCTCTTTCCGCTGAGAGCACAGATGAAATCCTGGAGGAGCTGGAAAACGTGGGAGTGATCGTGGCAGGAGAGCAGAAAATTCCATGAACACCGAAATTCAGAACCGAGCAGACGAAGCCCGGCAATTCCTGGTCGACCGGCTACAGACCGGCCAGGATATTTGCGTCACCAGCAGCTTCCAGGCCGAGGACGTGGTCCTGCTGCACCTGGTCCGGCCCGTCCTGCCGCGCGTGCCCGTTCTCTTCCTTGATACCGGCTATCACTTTCCCGAGACGCTTGCTTATCGCGATCGCATTACGGCTGCATGGGATCTGCGCCTCGTCAACCTCCTGCCGGAACAGACTGTTGCCGAACAGGAGACGCAGTTCGGCATCCTGTACCAGACTGCTCCCGACCGCTGCTGCGGGCTGCGCAAGGTGGGACCGCTCTTCGACGCCCTCGCTGGCTATCAAACCTGGGTCACCGGCCTGCGCCGGCAGCAATCAAAATCGCGGGCGAATCTGCAAATCGAGGAAAGCTTCGCCTTGCCCAACGGAACTTCGCTCACCAAGCTGAATCCGCTGGCGGAATGGACCACGCGCGATGTCTGGCACTACGCCGAAGAGCACGAAATTCCTCTTCTGCCGCTGTATGACGCGGGCTACACCAGCATTGGCTGCGCCCCGTGCACCAGCTTGCCGCTGGATCCGAACGATCCGCGATCCGGGCGCTGGTCGGGCCGCAAGCTCGAATGCGGCATTCACCTGCAGGGCTCGTAGGGGAAGAAGCGCATGGAACTGCTGCTCGGATTTGTGATTGCGGCACTGATCGCGATGACCGGCGTCGGAGCCGGCACGATCACGGCACCGTTGCTCATCCTGTTCCTGCACGTCCCGGTTGCCATCGCCGTCGGCACCAGCCTTGCCTTCTCCGCCGCGGTCAAGCTCGTGGTCGTTCCCGTGCAGATGTGGCGGCACAAAGTGGAGTGGCGGACCCTCGGCCTGATGCTGGTGACCGGCGTGCCCGGCGTGGTGGTGGGCACGATCTTCTTCCAGCGAGCGGTGCATTTCGATGCCGACAAATTCTGGCTTTACCTCGCACTGGGCGGCATGATCGCGTTCTCGTCCGCATGGCACATCTTTCGCCATTTTCGTCCCGCTGTGTTGAACGAAAACCGCCAGCCGCGTCCACGCTGGCTCGCCACGGCCATGTTGCCGGTCGGCATGGAGGTGGGTTTTTCTTCCTCGGGCGCGGGAGCCCTGGGCACGATCGCCCTGCTGAGCCTCACGCGTCTGGAAACCGCAACGGTGGTCGGCACCGACCTGGCCTTCGGCCTCTGCCTCTCGCTCATTGGTGGCGGCCTGCATCTGGCCGGCGGCGGACTCGACGCGGCTCTCCTCATCAAGCTCATCAGCGGCGGCCTGATCGGCGCGCTGGCCGGAACGATCCTCGCCTCGCATATCCCGGCCCGCACCATGCGGCTGGCACTGTCTCTCTGGCTGTTCACCATCGGCGTGCAGTTATGCTGGCAAGCCGCTGCTCTGGCCGGAAGCTAGATTGAACTTAGGGCGGCTTCCCTCCCCTCCACCCTAACAACTGCAAGGGTTCTAGAAGCGAAGCAGCCTCTCGGTCTGTAGTCCCCGCAAACAACGCGAGCGGTGGAATCATCCGCGACCCATGAAGACTTCCGGTCTCGCCACAAACAAATCGGTCTACTTCTCCCCGTAACCTGCGCTGAAGGTGTGACCCGGTTGCGTTATCCGTGGTTACCAAAGGGCAGATTGCAGGAATCCGGCGCGGATGTATCTTTGTTGGAGCCAACAACCGTAACAATTCATAACTCGTTAACACCCGGCTTGCTGGGAAAGAGGTTCTGTCCGGTGAAAATTGCCGCGTTCGGCAAGGTGTGTTCGCTTTCCTTTTGTTTTTCTGCTTTGGGGCTCGGTATAACTGCAGCGATCAGTGGATGCGGGGGAGGCGGTTCAAGCTCCGCAGGCGGTGGCAGCACGACGACACCCGCGCCAGAGGTGTCCTCGATCAGCCCGGCCAAAGTGACCGCAGGATCGAGCGCGCTGTCGCTGACCATCACCGGTTCGGGATTTTCCGAGACCAGCGCAGTCCAGGTGGGCGGCACCACTGAATCCAGCACTTATGGGAGCAGTACGCAGCTCACAGCCACGGTGCCGGCAAGCCAGTTAGTCAGCGGGGCCGAGTTAGCCGTGGTCGTCCTGGACGGATCGGTCATCAGCTCCCCGATCAATCTCGAAGTGGACAATCCCACGCCAGCCATCAGCTCCGTCGCGCCCGCAAGTGAACTGACGGGAGCTACACCGGCGGTCATTACCGTGACGGGTACCGGCTTTGTGCCCACCACCGTCATCAATGTGAACGGCGCCGCCCGAACCACCACCTTTACCAGTTCTACCCAGGTCAGCGTCGCACTGACTGCGGCCGATGTTGCCGCCGCCACCAGCCTCTCTCTTACCGCCGTGAACCCGACACCCGGTGGAGGAACTTCGACGGCGACCGCCGTAGCGGTGGTCGCTGCTAATCCATCGCCCACCCTCTCCGCGTTGAATCCGGCGTCGCTCGTGGTGGGCGCCGCGTCACCGGTTATCACCGTCACCGGAACCAACTTTCTGTCCTCGACCGTGATCGAGGTCAACGGGAGTGCCCGGTCAACCACCATCGCCAGCGCCACGCAGGCCAGCGTGACGTTGACCGCGGCCGATGTTTCCAGCGCCGGGAGCCTGTCTTTCACCGCCGTGAATCCGGCGCCCGGTGGCGGAGGCTCGGACGCAATCGCGTTGCCCATCTACAATCCGACGGTTGGCGCCCTTCAGCTCAATCCCTCTACGCTGACGGCTGGAACAACTTCACCGACGACCGTGACGGTGACCGGCAACACCTTTGTCCCCACGTCCGTCGTCCAGGTGAACGGCGCCGCGCGCGTCACCACCTACATGAACGCGACCACCCTGACATTTGTCGCCACCGTCGCCGACCAGGCCACGGCCGGAACCCTGACCGTCACGGTGACGAACCCCGCACCTGGCGGCGGCACCTCCCCGGCGACCACGCTCGCAGTCGCAGCGGCACCGGTGACGCCGGTGGTCGCTTCCGTTGTTCCCAATCCGTTGATCGTCGGATCGGGCGACACCCTCATCACGGTTTCCGGATCCGGCTTCGCGCCGAACTCCGTGGTGCAGTGGAACGACGCGCCGCTGGTCACTACGCTGGGCTACTACTACGGCGGTACTCAACTCACTGCGACCGTGCCGGCGGCCGACCTCACCGCGGCAGGCACAGCGGCGGTGACCGTCAACACGCCGAACGCGACGCCGCCGCTTTCCAATTCCGTAACCGTCACGATTACCAATCCTCCGGCTCCAACCCTTACCTCTCTCTACCCAGGCGGCGGCCCCATCAACACGGAGGCCGCGGTTACCCTGACAGGAACCGGATTCACGGCAAGTACTACGGTGGCGGTCAACGGAGCGCAGATCGCCTCCACGTATGTGAATCCGACGCAGATCACGGCGACGATTCCGGCATCCTCCCTGGCGTTTCCAGGAAACGCCAACGTCACGGCGACCACTCCGGCACCGGGTGGTGGAACCGCAGCACCCCTCCCCTTCACAACGTTCATCCAGATTCCGAACAACGACATCGTTTACAACCCGACCGATGGCCTGCTCTATGCCTCGGTGCCGTCGACGGGAGATGGCGTCAACGGTAATTCGGTAGCGGGCCTCGACCCAACCACCGGCAATGTGATGCGCCAGATCTGGGTTGGCAGCAATCCGGATAAGCTCGCCCTCTCCACCGATGGAACGCAGCTCTTTGTCGTTCTCGACGGCGCAAGTGCAGTCGCGCAAGTGAATCTGACCACCGGCGGAGTCGCCAATCAGTTTTCTCTCTCGGGCAGTTCCGGAACCCTTAACCTGTCTTCCACGGCGGAGTTTCTCGCCGCCGTACCCGGATCGCCTAACTCAGTCGCGGTCGCCACCAACAACGCAGTTACCATTTACGATTCCGGTGTCGCGCGTGCGAATACTTCCTCCTCACTCAATGTTGGCATCGGGCCGCTGAGTTTTGGTTCGTCCTCTTCGATTCTCTACATGAGTGGATCGCCGGGCGTGGAGCAGTTGACGGTCGGTCCGACCGGCATCACCGCAGCCGCCAAACTCGGCACCTACGACACGAACGCGACGAATTTGCAGTACGACAACGGCAACCTTTATCTATCCAGTGGCGCCGTGCTCAGCGCCTCGACCGGCGCGCTGCTGGGCACCTTCTACAGTTCTGCCACCACCGCAGCCAACGGTCCCATCGTTTCAGACTCGACCCTCGGCCGCGCATTCATGGGGGTTTCGTCGGTCTTCAGCAACACCACGGGTGTCCTCGCCTTCGATGAAACCTCTTACAATCTGCTGGGCACCATTCCGGCCAATGCCGTCGGAAGCTCGGGGTATCCGTCGTCCTTCGCAAAGATCGTTCGCTGGGGACAGAACGGAGTCGCGCTCAACGATCCGGCGAGTTATCTCAACAACAACGGCCAGATCTTCATCTTCCAGTCCCCGTTGGTGAAGGACATCTCTTCTTCACCCGCCGATCTTTCGGTCACGCTCACGGCGCCCGCGACCGCGACCACGGGAACCGCGATCTCCTGGGTGGCGACGGTCGATAATCTCGGTCCCAACGCCGCGCAGGATGCGACCGTGGCGTTGAATCTCGATTCTTCGCTGATTATCGACAGCATTACCCCCAGCCAGGGATCGTGCGGCACCGGTGCAACCTTCTCGTGCGATCTGGGAAGCCTGGCGAACGGAGCCAGCGCGACCGTGACCGTCAGCGCGACTCCGACGAACTCCGGAACCCTCGCCGGAACGGCGTCGGTCTCCTCGGTCAGTTACGATCCCACGCTCACGAACAATCAGGCGACCACCAGCACCACCGTCACGGGCAGCCTGTATGGCGCGGTGCCCACGGTCGCGTCGATTTCTCCAAACTTCGTCCAGGCGGGCTCGGCGGCCTTCACTCTCACCGTCAACGGCGCCGGGTTCAACGTGGATTCCACCGTCAACCTCGGGACCACTGCGCTTTCGACCACGTATGTCAGCGCAACGCAGCTGACGGCGAGCGTCACGGCGACCCAGATCGCGAACTATGGCTGGGCCGCGATCACCGTCTCCAATCCCACGCCCGGCGGAGGGCTCTCGCAGATCGTACCGCTCACCCTCTACGACGTCGTCAATGTGCCGGCCAGCGGACTCCTCTTCGATCCCTGGTCGCAGCAACTCTACGCCACGGTTCCCAGCACCGCGACCACGCTCACCGGCAATTCCGTCGTTACCATCGATCCGGTCAGCGGCACCGTGGGAACGCCGGTTGCCGTGGGCAGCGAACCAACCGTGATGGCCGAAACCAGCGATGGCAACTACCTCTATATCTCCCTCACCGGTTCCGACAGTCTGGCACAATTCAATTTGCTGAACCAAAGTCTCGTCACCACCATCCCGCTCACCCTGACGCAGGGCGGATCGAGCAGCGCCGTCTCGGCCACCTGGCTCTCTGCCATGCCGGGCACTGACTCTACTCTCGCCGTCACCACGACGAACACCTGGGGTCAATTCGGCATCTTCGACATATCCGGAAGCACGGGCGCTTTCCGCTCTAACCTGGGCGGCATTTATGCGGGATCGCAGCCCGTCTTCGCCAACGCCTCCGAGGTTTACGCGTCCGGGTTCTATCGCTATACCGTCAATGCCTCCGGCCTGACGCTGCTCGACTCCACCTCCCTCAGCGGCTTCGGCTCGGGAGGATTCGAGTACCTCGGCGGCGCGATCTACGGTGACAGCGGAGGTATTGCTAACCCGGCAACGACTCCGCCCGCGCAGATTGCCACTCTGCCGCCGGTGGACTTCTACGAGCCGGGCATTGACGATTCAGCGGTGATGGCCGTAGCCGATCCCTCGCTGCAGAAGGAATTCCTGATGTTGGAGAACGCGGCGGGAACCTGGGAGTATGCGCTCGCGCGCTACGATCTGACCACGTATCTGCCGGATGGGCCGATCGTGACCATGCCTGCTTCGGCATCCGGCGTCGATACGGCGTGGACGATGCTGCGCTTCGGTCAGGATGGTCTGGCCATGCTTTCCCTCGACACCTTCGGTGTGGGCACCCCCGTTCCCGTGGTGATCCTGCTCCGTGGTCCGTTTGTCGCCCCGCAGGAACTGGCGAGCAGCACCGCGGCGACTCTGACGTCGAGTTCCGCAACCAGCATCGCTCACGGCGCCGGGAATACTCTGCTGACCCTGACCGGGTCCAACTTCCTTCCCGGCGTCGCAGTCACCTGGAACGGAAACTACCGCACCACGACGATTGTGAATGCGAGCCAGGTCACCGTCGCGATTCCGGCCAGCGACCTTGCCAGCGCCGGAACCGGATCGCTGGTGGCGACCAATCCTGGCGCGCCCGCTTCGAACGTGCTGCAGGTCACACTTCACTAGTAACCAGGCATTCGGAGCAAGAGGCAGGCGACGAAGGCGGAATTGCCCACGGTCGCCTCGCTGATCGGTGCAGGGCGCAAGCGTGTGGCAGGCGAACTGTCCGCTGTACCCTGAGCCCTGCCCTGCGATAAACTCACCCTCTGGACTCGAGCAGTATGGTCAAATCTCAATCCAACCCGTTTTTTGAAATCGCCTGCCCCGACTGCGGCGCCATGCTCAAAATCGACGCCTCCTCGCGCACCGTCATCGCCCACACTCCCGCGCCCCGCAAGCGCACCTTCGAAGATTTCGATCAGGCCACCCGCGCTCTCCGCGAAGCCGAAGAGCGCAAAGAGGCCCTCTTCCGCCAGGCTGTCGATCTGGAGAAGAATAAGGAAGACGTCTTCAACAAGCGCTTTGCGGAAGCGGTGAAGAAAGCTCAGGAGACCCCCGACACCGGCAAACCGCTCCGCGAATTCGACCTCGATTAGGATCTGTTCACCGTTCCCTCGACCAGGACCCTCTTCCTGTCGTCACCCTCGGCGACCGGGCGCAGTACTATAGAAAGGATCAGGGATGCGCAACCACGTTAAGCTGCGTATCAGAACCATCATGGAAACCAACGACCAGATCATGAAAATTACGCAAAAGATCGAAAACAGCCTCTCGGAAATCCCCTGGACGCGCACCGTGGCTGCCGGATCGTTCGTGGTCGGCGCACTGCTGCTCATCAGCGGCCGCCGCAAAACCGCTCTCGCGGTCTCCGCCGCCGGCGCTGCCGTCGCTCTGCTGGAAAACCCTGAAATCGTCCGCGAAGCCTGGAATGCCATGCCGCGGATGGTCCGCGCCAGTCAGGATTTCCTGGTCCGGGTTGAAGACTTCGTTGAAGAGCTCAACAAACAGGGCACTCACATTCGCGACGTCCTGGCCCACAAGTAAGCCATTCCGCGCATCTCGGTCGACGCGTCATCTGCTTGCCCACGTTTTCCGACATGGAGGCGTGGGGCTGCGTCCGCCGGCCACTGTGCGCATTCCACAACTCCTTCACAATCCCCCGCTACACTGAAACCACGCCATGAAGCGCACCATTACTCACTATGAGCTGGTCCGTAAGCTCGGCACCGGCGGCAGCGGCGTCGTCTACCTTGCCAACGACACCCAGCTCATGCGCCCGGTCGTGCTCAAAATCCTCAAGCGGGGCGCGCTGACCCTGGAGCAGATGCGCTCGACCGTGCTGCGCGAAGCCCGCATGGCTTCCGCCATCGAGCACCCCAACGTCTGCGCCATCTACGAAGTCGGCGAAGAAGGCGAAGAAGCCTTCATCGTCATGCAGTACGTTCCCGGCCAGTCTCTGGATAAACTGATCGCCCGCGGTCCGGCCAGCCTCCAGCTGATCCTCTCCGTGGGTATCCAGATCGCCGACGGCCTCTCCGCCGCCCATCTGCTCGGCATCTTCCATCGCGACCTCAAGCCCGCCAACGTCATGCTGACGGACGGCGGCCTCGTCAAGATCCTCGACTTCGGTCTTGCCCGCCGGCTCCCGCCCGAAGAGATGGACTTCGATCCCGCCAAAGCCTCCCGCCGCAAGCCGGGGGCGCCCATCGCGACCTACACCGCGCGCGGCGGCACCATCGCCTACATGGCCCCCGAGCAATTCGTCACCGGCCAAAGCTCCGTCCAGTCGGACCTTTGGGCGCTGGGCGTGATCCTCTACGAGCTCTCGAGCGGCCGCCATCCCTTCGCCCGTCCGGACGGCGACGAGTTCCAGTCGATCCGCGCCATCCAGTTCGCCGATCCGCCGCCGCTGGACAACATCCCGCCCGAGTTGACCTCGGTGATCTTCTGCTGCCTCGAGAAAACGCCTGCCGAGCGCTACGCCTCGGCCGCCGACGTCCGCGAAGCCCTGAAGACCATCATGAAAGCGCTGCAGCTGGAAACAGGCATTATCCCCGGCGACGCCGCTGCCGTCCTGCCGCCCTCCACGCCCGCCGAGCAGGAGAAGCGCACCACCGGCATCCTCTCCATGCTGGCCGAGCGCTTCCGCGAATCCTCCGAAGAGAAGGCCGCGCACAATACGATCCTCGTGCTGCCCTTCCAGAACCTCGGCGCCACCGATGTCGCGCCGCTCTACGGCTTCGCCCTCGCCGACGCCATCGCCGCGCGGATCGCCCGGATGTCCTCGCTCGTCGTCCGTCCGTCCTCGGCGCTCATGCATGTGCCCGTTGCGCAGATGGACCCGCTCGCCATCGGCCAGAAGCTCATTGTCGACTGGGTCCTCACCGGCAGCTTCCTCCGTTCCGGGGAGGGCTTCGACCTCAACTGGCAGCTCCTCGAAGTCCAGAGCCAGTCCGTGCGTGGGGGGGGCTCCATCAACGTCCCGTCCTTCGACCTCATCACGGTCCAGACCGAAATCGTCGACGAGGTCTTCGCCTCGCTGCAGGGCATCGGCCAGATCCAGCCCGGAACCAACCATCAGGCAGCTCCTCCGCGCAACCGCGAACTGGGCGAGGAGCTCTCCGAGGAATACCTGCAGGCCAGCGCCCTGCTCTCCGGATTCATGCAGCGCACCGGTTCGCGCTCCGACCTCGAGAGTGCGCGCCAGCTCTTCGACGCCGTCACCAAACGCGATCCTACCTTCGCGCCCGCGTGGAGCGGCCTCGGTATCGCCGAGCTGCAGTACATCCGTTATGGATTCGGCGGCCACCTCCACGTCATGGCCGCGCGCAAAGCTCTCGACCGCGCCCTCGAACTCGACCCTGGCTCCGTCGAAGCGAACCTCTACCGCGTCTACATGCTCCTCTCCCGCGGCGAAAAAGAGAGCGCCCGCCATGGCGTCGAGCACCTCCTCCGCAGTGCCGCCAACGACTGGAACGTCCACCTGGTCGCCGGCATCACCCTGCGGGTCGACGGCATGTACGAGGAGGCGCTCGCCGAGTTTCACCGCTCCCTCATGCTCAACCCCTCGGGCGCCGCCGTGGTCTACAACCACCGCGCACGCGTGTATCAATATCAGAACCAGCTCGAGCTGGCCGAAGAAGAGCTGCAGAAGGGCCTGACGCTGGAGCCCAAGTACCCGCTGCTCCGCACCTCGCTCGCTTACCAGCGCATGCGCCAGGGCGATCTCCATCAGGCCATCGACATGCTGGAGTCGGTCATCCGCGACGACGCCTCGATGCGCATCGCCGTCCCCACCCTGGCCATGTGCTACGTGCAGATGGGCGACCGCCAGCGCGCCGCCTCGCTGATCGCCGAAGAAACCATCGCTGCCGCGGAAGCCGACAGCGAGATGGCCTACAGACTCGCCACCTACTTCGCCGTCGACGGCGACGAAAGCGAAGCGCTCCATTGGCTGCGCCGCGCTATCTACCTCGGCAACGAAAACTATCCCTGGTTTTCGAAGAACCCGGCCTGGAACCGTTTGCGCGAACACGCCGACTTCGAGCGCATCCTCGAGGATCTGAAGAAAAGCTATCGCCGCAACCAAAAAACCTGGAAACGGCTGCTGGCGGAGTCTGGCGCGTGAATCGAGGGGGAAAGCGGGCCTTCAGGGCCCGACCCTGTCGAAACCCGCACTGCCGGCTTCCGCCTGGGGCGGGTTATGCCAACAGGTGCTCCCTCCAATCCTGTGCCACGACGTGATGTAATCCAGAAGGGATGGACAATCGCTCGATTGCGCAGCTGCTGGCGGACACCGCAGATCTGCTGGAGATCAGTGCAGGCGATCCGTTTCGTATCCGGTCGTATCGGCGGGCTGCAGAGGCGGTCGAGTCGTCGACCGTTCAGCTGAGTACCATCGCCAACGACCCCAAAAAGCTGCAGGAAATTCCTGGCATCGGCAAGGGGATGGCGGCCAATATCCAGGCCATTGAAAGCGCGGGAACACTGCCCCTGCGCGAAGAGCTGCTGCTGAAGTATCGGCCCACGATGCTGGAGCTGCTGCGGCTGCCGGGAATGGGTCCGAAGACCGTAGCACTGCTGTGGGACGCGCTGCAGGTGGCGTCGGTGGAGGACCTGGAGAAGGCGATTGCGGAGGGGCGGCTGGAGGGGCTGCCTCGCTTTGGCGAAAAGCTGATCGAAAAACTGCGCAAGGGCATTGCGGATTATAAAGAGCGCAGCGGGCGGTTCCTGATCGACGATGCGGAGACCGCAGCGGAGAAGCTGATCGCGTATCTGAAGGAGTTTCCAGGGATCGAGACGATTCTGCCGGCGGGATCGTTGCGGCGCGGGCGCGATACGGTCGGCGATCTGGACATTCTGGCGACGGGGCCGGGGTGCGCGGAGGATTGCGTGGGCGCGGCGGTGGAGTATGTCGCGAATTATCCGGCGGCGAACACGATGCTGGCGAAGGGACAGAACAAGGTCAGCTTTCGTTTGAGAAGCGGCCTGCAGGTGGATGTGCGGCTACTGCCGGTGGGATCGTACGGGGCGGCGCTGCAGTACTTCACGGGATCGAAGATGCATAACGTGACGATTCGGCAGAGGGCGTTGAAGCGCGGATACACGCTGAGCGAGTATGCGCTGGCGAAGGTCGAGGATGGATCGTTTGTAGCGGGGGCGACCGAGGAGGAGATTTATGGCGCGCTGGGTCTGGACTGGATTCCGCCGGAGCTGCGGGAGAACAACGGCGAGATTGAGGCGGCGGAGGAGCATCGGCTGCCGGTGCTGATCGAAGAGGGAGATATTCGCGGCGATGTGCATATGCACACGGTCGAGACCGATGGGAAGAACACGATCCGCGAGATGGCAGAGGCGGGCGTGGCGCGCGGCTACGAGTACATCGCGATCACGGATCACTCGAAAAACCTGGCGATGACGATGGGGCTCGATGACAAGCGGGCGGTGGAACATATTGCGAGGATTCGCGCCGTGGACCGCGAGATGGAAGGGAAGATTCGGGTCTTCGCCGGGATCGAGGTGGACATCCTGGCGGATGGGGCGCTGGATTTGTCGGATGAGGTGCTGGCGCAGATGGACGTGGTGATCGCCAGCGTGCATTCGTTGTTCAATATGCCGCAGGAGCAGATGACGGAACGGATGCTGAAGGCCCTTTCGAATCCGTATGTGCGGATCTTGGGGCACCCTACGGGACGGTTGTTGCTGCGGCGCGAGCCGTACTCGCTGGATTTGGAGACGGTGCTGAGGAAAGCGGCGGAGGTGGGTTGCGCGGTGGAGCACAATGCGTATCCGGATCGTCTGGATCTGTGCGATCGCGATCTGCGACTGGCAAAGGAGCTGGGATGCAGGATTGCGATCAACACCGACGCGCATCATACGAGTCATCTGGCGAAGATGCGGTACGGGATCGAGCAACTGCGACGGGCCTGGCTGACGAAGCAGGATGTGCTGAACACGCTGGGCGCGGGGAAGTTCCTGCAGGCACTGCGAGCCCATTCAGGCCAAAAGGAGGCTTGAGTGGGGCACCCGGCGTGAGGCGGAAAAAGACTCCAGTAGAATCAAAAACGTATGTCCGACGACAACGATACGCCCCAGCGGAATGAAGCGGGCAATCATCCCTTATTCACGGTGCTGGCGGCGACGATCATCGTTGTTTGCATCATTGGCGGTTATGTGTGGTACTTCAACACCGGGCCGGTGCACGCGGGTCAGGTGACCTCGATTTCGGCGTATCCGATCCATCGTGAGCTTTCGACGGGGTCCGGGCTGGGCGGCGTGAATGGCGGCCCGAATGTCTTTGACGAAGTCATCGTGATCGCCAACGTGAAGATTAAGAGCACGACCCGGCTGCCGCTGTTCCTGAAGGACATGTGGGCCGAAGTGACGCTGCCGGATGGCACGGTGCAGCAAAGCCTGGCAGCCAGCGGAGAGGATTACAGGAAGGTCTTCGTCGCATATCCGACGCTGGCGGCGCAGCAGAAGACGCCGATGCCGCGCGACATCACGCTGACACCCGGCCAGGAAGTTGAAGGGCAGATGATTTTTCATTTCCCCATCAGCGAGAAGGACTGGGATGCGCGCAAACAGTTTGACGTGGTGGTCGGGTTCATCCACCAGAAGAACCTGGTGCTGCATACGATGCCCGTGCAGCGCGGAGATTAGAGATTGTTCGCGAAGGCACAGCGGGTTCACTTTATCGGAATTGGCGGGATCGGCATGAGCGGGATCGCGGAGATCCTGCTGAATCTGCGGTACCCGGTCAGCGGGTCGGATCTGCGGCGATCGGCGGTGACGGAGCGGCTGGCGACGCTGGGTGCAACCGTCTTCGAGGGACACGCGGCGGCGAACGTGGTGGGCGCGAGCGTGGTGGTGGTCAGCTCCGCGGTACACGAGAACAATCCTGAGGTGATGGAGGCGCGGGCGCGGAAGATTCCCGTGATCCAGCGCGCGGAGATGCTGGCCGAGCTGATGCGGCTGAAGTACGGCATCGCGATTGCGGGGATGCACGGGAAGACGACGACCACTTCGATGGTGGCGTCGGTGCTGACAGCGGGCGGGCTCGATCCGACGGTGGTGGTGGGCGGGCGCGTGGACGCGATGGGTTCGAACGCCCGGCTGGGACAGAGCCAGTATCTGGTGGCCGAGGCCGATGAGAGCGATCGCTCGTTCTTAAGGCTGTCACCGATTTTGGCCGTAGTGACGAATCTGGACCGCGAGCACATGGACTGTTACCGTGACATGGGCGATGTGGAGGGGGCATTTGTCGAGTTCATGGAGCGCGTGCCGTTTTACGGAGCCTGCGTGGCGTGCGCGGACAATGCGCTGCTGGCGGGAATTTTGCCGCGGGTGCGGCGGCGTGTGTTCACGTATGGGATGTCGTCACACGCGGACTTCGTGCTGCGACTGCTGCCGGCGCTGCCAGTGACCGAGGAATCTGCGACCGGACCGCGGGTTTGCCGGACTCGATTTGAGGTTGCGGCGGGCGGAGACGTTTATGGGCCGCTGGAGCTGCAGGTACCGGGGACGCACAACGTCTTAAATGCAACAGCGGCCGTTGCCATTGGGACGCAGCTGGAGATTGCGCCGGAGGCGATTGCGGCGGGGCTGCGGTCGTTTCGCGGAGTGGATCGGCGCTTCCAGGTGAAGGGCTGCGTGCGCGGCGTGACGGTGGTGGATGATTACGGGCACCATCCGACGGAGATTCGGGCGACGTTGCGGGCTGCCAGGGAGTGCGGGTATGGCGGGGTGCATGTGATCTTCCAGCCGCATCGGTACACGCGGACGCGCGATCTGATGGAGGAATTTGTGCATGCATTCGACGACGCGGCGTCGGTGGAGGTGCTGGATATTTACGCGGCGAGCGAGGAGCCGATCGCGGGGGTCACAGCGCAGGCGCTGGTGAAGGCGATTCACTGCGACTGTGTGGAGTATGCGGCGTCTTCGGAGGAGGCGATTGGGCGGGCGATGGGGCGGGCGCGGGAGGGCGATGCGATCCTGACGCTGGGAGCGGGGAATGTGTCGCAGCTGGCGCCAGTGGTGGTGGAACAGCTACAGGGAATAGGGAGCAGGGAGTAGCTAAGGGGCGCTACGCGCGTGAGGGCGATGCGCAGAGCTACGGGGATGGTGGCCGAAGAGGCGGTTTTTGCGGAGTTCCCAAAGACCGAAGCTGATGGCGGCCCAGACGATGGTAGCGAGGGGAACGACCAGCCAGGGATTCCGGTCAGGCAACATACGCCAGACAATCAGGGCGAATCCCATCAGGCCGACGCAGCCCAGTGCGGCGCCCGCCGCGTCGATGCTGGCGGCCAGGCGGCCGCGATGGGTTCCGTCATAGCCTGACTCGGCTGCGCGCTTTTTCTCGTGACTCTCGATGAGCGTGACCGTAGCGGGAAAGATGGCTGGAAAAGCCAGAAAGAGGCCACCCATCGCGGGGCCAAAATACCTGGCGACCAGTCCGGCGAGCAGAGTGGCTGCGCCTCCGAAGAGAAAACGCACCAGGTACTGATGCGGCCTGGTCTCCTTCAATCCGGAAAGCTTGAGCTCCACCATCTCACAGCTTCCCCGCAACGAGGGCCAGCAAGCCGAAGGATAAGCCGAACCAGACAGGCATGAGGACTAAAGAGGTGACCAGGGCGCTCACTTTGCCGCGCCGGAGAATGAGGCTGGCGAGGGCTGCATAAACGAGAAAGGCGACGGCACCGAGGATCATCGTTTTGGCCTCGAGGGCGGCAAAGGCTTTGCCCTCTTTGTGGATGGTCAGTCCAATGGTGGCGAGGGCGACAGAGGGCGCGGCGGCGAAGAGGCCGGCGAAGCTTTTGGGGCGGAGGACGTCGCCGAGGATGGCGAACAAGCTGACGACGAGGCCGCCGACCAGGAAACGAATCACGAGCTCGGTCACGATTTTTTGTGCGCCTCCTTTTGTGCGTCGTGGATGAGCTTCATCGCGGTGCCGGCGCCCCGGCAACCGAGCAGACGATACTGCTTGCCCTCGAGCGAGTGGTAGTGGACAAAGAATTCCTCCAACTCTTTCGTCCACTTACGGGGCAGATCATCGAGCTTGCGGATATTCGCGTACATGTGCGCCGACTCGGCAACGGCAACGAGGCGATCGTTGCGGTTCTTCTTTTTGTCTTCGACCTGCTCGCCTTCGATGACACCGATGAGGCGAGCGCGCACGGCGATGCCTGGGAACGCGGGTACGTCCATGAGGAGAAGCACGTCGATCGGGTCGCCGTCGGGTGCGATGGTTCGAGGAAGGAAGCCGAAGTCCCAGGGAAAAACCATACCGGCGGGCAGGACTTTTTTCAGGATGAAGATGCCCTGATCGGGATCCCAGGCGAATTTGTTGCGGCTGCCGGCGGGCGTTTCGATGATGACCTGGAGGAGATTGTCCTTTTTGTCGATGGGCTTGAGGCGAGTTGGATCGGAGGGAGACTTCACGGAGGATAGGAAGTCGGTTCGGGGGCAGGTGTTGTCTCTGCAGCGGCTGACTTAGGGATTCTTCGGCGCGGCGGGAGTGCGGAAGCTGCGCTCGACGGTGTTGTTCGGGTCGGTGGAGACAGGGGCATCGCGCCAGAGCCAGCGCATCATGTCGGGCAGGATGGCGCCGCCCATCTTCTGGCCGTGGAGATTGATACCCCAGGCGTAGTTGACGTCGTAGCCCTTCAGCGTGAGCGCGTGCATGAGGTTCACATTTTGGAGGAACCAGTCCCAGCGCGGGTCATAGGGAGCGCCGTTGCGGATGCCGCGATTGTCGTTGCGTCCATCGCAGAGAAAAATGCGGATGGGTTTGGCGGGGGTGGAGGCCACGATGCCGGGATAGGCGTCGCCACCGCGGATGTTGACGAAGCTGCCGACGTTGCTGAGAACTTTGTGAAAATCGCCGGGCCTTTCCCAGGCGACGGTGAAGGCGGCGATGGCTCCGGAGCTGGAGCCGCCGATGCCGTGCTGGTCCGGGTCGTGCGAGAGGTTGTACTCGCGGTAGAGGACGGGCATCAACTCGTCGACGATGACGCGGGCGTATTTGTCGTCGAGGGAGTTGTACTCGACGCGGCGGTTGGTGTCGTCGTCACCCCAGTCGTGGGGATTGGGCTCGGGCTGCTCGGGTGTGCGGCCTGGGTTGATGAAGACGGCGAGCATGATGGGGAGTTCGTGCCGATAGATGAGGTTGTCGAGTACGTTCTGGGCGCGGATGTCGCCGTCGGGATCTTTGAAGGCCTGGCCGTCGTTGAAGATCATGAGGCTTGCCGGGACGGCGGGATCGTATTGAGCGGGGACGTAGACCCAGTAGGTGTGCTGGGTGCCGGGATAGACCTGGCTGGGCAGCGTGAAGGGGCCGCGGATTTCGCCTTTGGGGACGCCGTCCTGCGGGAGCGAGTCGGGGCCGAGACGGTATTGGGAGTTGGGGTTGGGACCCGGCGGGTAAGGCTGCGGAGTTTGAGCCGAAACGGCGAGGGCAGCCGCCAGAACGACAGAGGGGGCGAGGATGCTGGCGAGACTCATCGCAGGGATTGTAGTGGAATCGCGGGAACCTTTTGGCTGCACTCTTCGTAACCTTGCAGCATGAGACTGGTGTGCGTGGGAGTGGCCGCGGCTCTGCTGGTCTGCGGCGCAGCGGGATTCGGAGAGGCGGTCGGAGACTGCGATCATCCGATCGAAGCGCCCCTGCGGGCCAGAGCGGCTCTGGTGATCGAGTCGCGCCCGGCCGGGGTGGAGATCGTGGGCACGGATGCGGAGACGATCCGGGTCTCGTGTACGGTCGAGGGCTCCGGACAGGATGTCGAGTTACGTTTCTCAGGGACGCCGGGATATGGGCGGCTCAATATCACCAGTCCGGTCAGGAATCAGAATCTGCACATCCGGATTGAAGTGCCGAAGAAAACGAACCTGCGCTTTCACATGGGCGCGGGCGAGGTGAAGGTGGAGGAGATTGCGGGCGATAAGGACATCGACCTGTACGCGGGCCAGATCACGATTACATCGCCGAGCGAGGGCGCTTACAAGTCGATGGACGCGTCGGTGGATATCGGTGAAGTCAACGCTGCGGCGTTCGGCGTGCAGAAAGGCGGGTTCTTTCGCTGCTTTTCGAGGAGTGCGTCGAACGGCGAGTACCGGCTGCGCGCGCATGTGATCACCGGGCAGATTGATCTGGAGTGAGCGACCTCAGAGACTCAGTCCTAAGCCGGACGAAGGGGTTCGCCGAAACCCGAGGCCCCCAAAATGGGCTCCAGATCTGAAGACCGTTACGTTCGAGACGGTGTCGGGATCGATTTGAATTGAGGATCGGCCCGCCGAAGAGTTTGCTTCTTGCTGTGGGGTGAACCTGGCCGCGTCTGCAGTGCAGGGACGTGGCTCTGCGAATTCGGTGTTTCCAGGCGCTTCGGTGTTTGTGCAGCGCTTTGGTGTTTCCCGGAACAGCGCTTTGGTGTTTCCAGGCGCTTCGGTGTTTGTGCATCGCTTCGGTGTTTCCTGGTAAAGTGCTTTGGTGTTTCCTGGAACAGCGCTTCGGTGTTTCCAGGCGCTCCGGTGTTTGTGCATCGCTTTGGTGTTTCCTGGTGCAGCGCTTCGGTGTTTGTGCATCGCTTTGGTGTTTCCTGGTGCAGCGCTTCGGTGTTTCCAGGCGCTCCGGTGTTTGTGCAGGGCTTTGGTGTCCGGCCAACAGAACAAAATCGCTGCACCATGCCGCGATCAATACCGCCACCCGCAGCAGGGCCAATGGGAGGAACGACGCCACTACCTGAGCGATGGCTCCGATGACCACACCGCCGACCAGCCCCGTGAATGCTCCTGCGCAAACGAAAGCGACCAGCCAACCGTGACCCGTCGGAACCGGTTCCGAGGTATGAAACACCAGCGCACCAACGAAAAGCCCGGGCAGGGAAGATGGGCAAGCGCCAAGGATCCCCATCGCAATCGGAATGGCCCACCGGCGTAATCTCGGAATGACGGAAAGTACTGGGAACACAATTCCGGCCGCGAGAATAAAGGGCGCCGCAAACAGAACCTGCATGGCGCCCCAATTATCGCGTTGCGGAATTGAAATGACTATTTGTCGGTCAACGCCTCGACACCCGGCAGCTTCTTCCCCTCCAGAAATTCCAGGCTTGCGCCGCCGCCCGTCGAGATGTGTTTGATCTGATCCGCGACGCCGGCCTGCTTTACGGCCGCCACCGAATCGCCGCCGCCGATGATCGAGATCGCACCCTCGTTGGCTGCCACCGCGTGTGCGATGGCGTTGGTCCCCACGGCGAAACGGGGGAATTCGAAGACGCCAGCCGGTCCGTTCCAGACAATGGTCCGAGCGCCGGTGACGATTCTCTCGATGGCCGCAATCGACTTCGGACCTATGTCAAGCCCCTGCCATTCGCCGGGGAAATTGACGCTCGAGTCCCAGATCTGGGTCTTCGCGTCGGCCGCAAATGCGTCCGCCAGAATATTATCGACCGGCAGCAGCAACTCCACGCCTTTAGCCTTGGCCTTCTTCAGAGCCTCAGCGGCAATCTCAATTTTGTCTTCTTCTACCAGCGATTTGCCGGTTGTGACGCCCAGCGCGCGCTGGAATGTATAGGCCATGCCGCCAACGATTACCAGCGTGTCTACTTTATCGAGCAGGTTATTGATGACGTCGATTTTGCCTGAAATCTTCGAGCCCCCGATAATTGCGACGAATGGCCTGGCTGGATCCTCGAGCGCCTTGCCCAGGTAGTTCAGCTCTTTCTCCATCAGCAAACCGGCCGCCGACTGCTTCACGAAGTGCGTGATTCCTTCCGTCGATGCATGGGCCCGATGCGCCGATCCAAATGCGTCGTTGACGTACACCTCGCACAAGGACGCCAGCTGCTTCGCAAACTCCGGATCGTTCGCCTCTTCCTGGGGATGGAAGCGCAGGTTCTCGAGCAGCAGCACCTGTCCTGACTCCAGCTGCCGCGCCATCTCCTTTGCGATGTCGCCCACGCAGTCGGGCGCAAAACCCACATTCGTTTTCTGGCCCATGCGTTGATCCAGCAGCGTCCGCAGCCGATCCACCACCGGCCGCAGGCTGTACTTCAGATTCACCTTGCCTTTCGGCCGCCCCAGGTGCGACGCCAAAATCAGCTTCGCCCTGTGCTGCAGCGCGTACTCAATCGTCGGCAGCGTCTCTTTGATGCGCGTGTCGTCGGTGATCTCCGAGCCGTCTTCGGTCAGCGGCACATTGAAATCTACCCGCATGAAGACGTGTTTATGCTCGAGGTTCAGGTCGCGAATCGATAGCTTGGTCATACGCTCAATCTCCACTGCGCTCGTCATGAATCTACCCTCCCATCATTCACGCGGAGCCGAATGCACCACCGCGTCCGCCTCAATCTCCACCCGCCACGTCGGCTGCAGCAGCCCGGCCACCACCACCATGGTCGCCGCCGGCCGGATTTCGCCAAAAAACTCGCCGTGCGCTTTGCCCACTTCTTCCCAGTCATCGACATGGGTGAGATACATGCGCGTCCGCACCACGTCCTCGAGACGCGCTCCCGCTTTCTCCAGCGAGACGCGGATGATTTCCAGAATGTGCCTTGTTTGTGTCGCCGCGTCGGCCAGATCGGCGCCGACCGGCCCTGTGCCGGACACATAGACCGTCTGCCCCGCCCGTACCGCCCGTGAGAAGCCGATCACCGGTTCGTAGGGAGATGTCCCAGGAATGTTCTGCCGCATGGAGCCTCCCAGCGTGCGGGACCCCTTCCGGAGCCCCACCCGCAGCAGCAGTTGAACTACAGACCCTTCTTCGTGAGGAAAAGGATCAGGTCGCGCACCCGGCACGAATAACCCCATTCGTTGTCGTACCAGCTGATGACCTTCGCCATGTTGCTGCCGACAACCTTCGTCAGTGGCGCGTCCACGATCGACGACCGGCCGTCGCCCTTGAAGTCACTCGAAACCAGCTCGTTTGAATCAACCCCCAGAATGCCCTTCAGCTCCCCATCGGCGGCAGCCTTGAACGCGGCGTTGATCGTGTCCTTCGTGACCGGCTTTTCGGAGACGAATGTCAGATCGACCACCGAGACGTTCGGCGTAGGCACGCGAATCGCGAATCCATCCAGCTTGCCTTCGACTTCCGGGATGACCAGCTTCAGCGCCTTGGCCGCGCCCGTCGAGGTAGGAATCATCGACAGTGCCGCCGCACGCGCCCGCCGCAGATCCTTGTGCGGGAAGTCCAGAATCACCTGGTCGTTCGTGTAGCTGTGGATCGTCGTCATGATCCCCGATACGATCCCGAACTTCTCCACCAGCACCTTCACCACCGGCGCCAGGCAGTTCGTCGTACACGAGGCGTTGGAGATGACGTTGTGCTTCGCCGGATCGTACTTCTTCTCGTTGACCCCCAGCACCACCGTCAGGTCCTCGTTGGTCGCCGGAGCCGAGATGATCACCTTCTTCACCGGTCCGCGCAGATGCGCCTTCGCCTTGGTGGCATCGGTAAAGTGTCCCGTCGACTCGACCACGATCTGCGCGCCCACCGAATCCCAGGGCAACAGCGCCGGATCCTTCTGCGCAAAAACCTTCAGCTTTTTCCCATCGACGGAGATGAAATCCTCGCCCGCCGTGATCTCATTCTTCAGGTTGCCCAGGATGGAGTCGTACTTCAGGAGGTGAGCAAGAGTTGCGGGGCTGGTGAGATCATTAACGGCAACAAATTCGATTTCCGGATTCCCGAGCGACGCCCGAAATACGTTGCGTCCGATGCGCCCAAATCCGTTGATTCCAACCTTGACCGGCATAAATAATCGTCTCCTTGCCTCAATTTTCAGGGTTCGTGCCTGTACTCGGTGTGATCCGGATCACTCTGATTCTTAACGGTCCAAAACGTCCGGAACCACCCAATTACCGATGCTAGCACCGTTGTCAACGGAAAAACGCAATCCCTCCCGCGCCCTCCCCATTTTTCCGTACCAACGTCACATTCTTTTCACACAAGGGTGTGCTTCTTCTGGCACATAACACCGTTGAGCGTTTGCCCCGCGTCTGCGACTGTGTTACATCCTGGATATGCGCCTGTGGATGCGCGATCGCATGAGACGACGCTCGAAGCGTGGGCCCAATACCTCAGAGTCCACCGGAAAAATTGGGCAGGAACTGCCCCAGAACCAGCCAGCCCCCCTCCAGCCTGCCTATTCTGGTGGGGCCACCGTTTCAACTCCGAAGGATGAGGACGACGAGCCCGGGGTGGCCGATGGGTCCGCGCGTTCGTCTGCACCCCTCGCAGACAGGCCCGAAGCCGCTGCCGCTGAATCCACGGCCCAGCCTGTCGAATCTTTGGCCGCCGCCTCTGAATCTGCCGGCAAACTGGTCGTCGAAACCCAGCCCGAGTCGCTCTCGACGCCGCCTCCCGAGGCGCCCGCCACCAGCGCAGGCAAAGGCGCTCGCGGATTCGTGGTCCTTACCATCGGACTTCCCGGTTCCGGGAAAACCACCTGGTTCAAGCGTCGCGGCGTCACCCCGCTTTCCAGCGACCTGCTCCGCACCCTGCTCTTTGACGACATCACCGAGCAGCGCTGGCAGGGCCTTGTCTTCTCCACCCTCCGTTCGCTCCTCCGCGCCCGCCTCATCGCCAAAATGCCCTGGAATTACGTCGACGCCACCAACCTCTCCCCCCACGAGCGCCGCCAGTGGATCAAGATGGCCAGGAGCTTCGGCTACGACGTCCAGGCCGTCTTCTTCGACGTCCCTCTCGAGGTCTGCATGGAGCGCAACAAGCGCCGCGAACGCACCGTCAGCGACGACGTAATGAAAAAGATGGCCGAGCGTCTCCGCCCCCCCGACTTCAAGGAAGGCTTTTCGAAAATCACCGTCGTGCGGGTCAAAGGCGCGCCGGGTGCGGACAAGGCAGCCGAAGGCGAGTAGCTTTACGGATTTCTCTTTGCGGAGCGCAGAAACTCGTCGCGGCTCACTATCCTCCATGAACGCGTGCCCGGCAGCGGAGGCAGTGCGTACTCCTCGGCCGACCAGCGGGAACCATCGGCAAAATAAAACGTCTCGAAGGTGAGCACTGCCTGATGGAGGCGCTGGCTGGCAAGCGCGGCATCGGTGTCCTGCCCGCAGCTCGCAAACGTGAGCCGGATCGCGGCCCCGGGCGCAAGCTGGAGCGGTTTCTGGCCTTCCCAGCCGGGCGGCAGGTGGTACACACCGTCATGCCCCAGCCACACCAGCTTCGGCACCTGCCCCTGCTGCACCGACCAGCACGCCGCCCGCGGATGCGCAGCGGTGCCATCGCCCGCCTCGGGGAAGACAAAGAGCATGCCGCCGCTCACGATGGTTTTGGGGGAGCAGTTCCGCATCG
>Ga0210398_10000155_pt1 | contig 85870 bp, 81 predicted proteins | sample IncBWC4OmetaG_FD_161047 | JGI IMG/M metagenome (GOLD analysis project Ga0210398, IMG submission 161047) | Forest soil microbial communities from Barre Woods Harvard Forest LTER site, Petersham, Massachusetts, United States - Inc-BW-C-4-O | ecosystem: Environmental > Terrestrial > Soil >... | reverse complement strand
CTGCCGGACACAAAGCCGGTACCGTTCACCGTCAGTGTGAATCCCGCGCCGCCCGGGGCAACGCTCGCAGGCACCAACGGTTGATTAGCCTCCGGCACGGAATTGAGAGGCAGGGTGCCCGTGCCCGTGAGCGCCACGGACTGCGGGCTTCCACTGGCATTGTCCGCAATCGACAGCGATTCGTTGAGCGCTCCCGAGCCCGTCGGCGTGAATGTAACACTGAACGTGCAGTTCGCGCCGGGCGCCACCACCGTGCTACAGGTGTTCGTCTGCGCGTAGTCCGGTCCGATGCTTACGCCCGAAATACTCAGAGGGGCCGAGCCGTTGTTGGTGAGGGTTACCGATTGCGCGCCGCTCGTGGTGCCAACCGTCTGATTACCGAAGCTCAGGCTCGTGGGTGATAGCGTCACAGCGGGAGCGGTCCCGGTTCCGGAAAGAGATACGCTCTGCGGGCTGCCGCTCGCGTTGTCAGTGACCGTCAGAGACTCGTTCAGGGTCCCGAGCGTGGTGGGCGTGAAGGTCACGTTGAAAGTGCAGCTTCCCCCCGCCGCCACCGTGCTGCCGCAGTTGTTTGTCTGCGCGAAATCCGGCCCGATGTTCACGCCCGTGATACTGAGAGCAGCGCTGCCCGTGTTGCTCAGCGTCACCACCTGCGCACTGCTGCTGGTCCCCACGGCCTGGCTGCCGAACGCCAGGCTGCCCGGCGCAAAGCTCACCGCCGGCGCCCCCGTGCTGCTGACCTGCACGAACGGCATCACCGCCGGCACGCCGTTCATCAAGACATCCAGCATGTAGTACCCCGGAGGGGCTACGTTCCCGCTGGCCGGAGCCGTGCACGTAAGCTGGCCGCTGCCCGCCGTGCAGGCAAGCGTCACATACCGCGCATCAAACCGCGTGGCGTGCGTGGTGGATTCAGCCTTGATCAGCGCCACCAAGCTGATGCTCGCGGCGTTCGGGGTCGTAATCGTGAACTGCTGCCCATAGCTGAGAGACGTGGGCGCGCTGGTAATCGTCGGGCGCGAGCCTGCGCTCAGGTATGGCGGGCTGAATACCTCCAAAGTCGTCAGTTGCGTTCCGTTGTCTGACCCCGCCGATACCACGCGGCCATCCGGCAGAAGCAACGCCGTCGAGTGATAGGTGCGCTGGACCTGCTGTGAACTCCACGGGGTCCACGTATTCGCCACCGGGTCGTAATCCTCGGGGTAAAGCACCGGGTTGGAGTACTTGTAAGACCCCGTGCATGGCGCCGCAAGGCATCCCTGGCCGCCACCCTCAGCCATCACCGTTCCGTCCGGTAGCAGCACGAGGTTCAGGTTTTCGCGCTGAATCGACATCGGTGCCGGCCCGCCAGAGCTCACCGGCACGCACGTCGTATTGGCCGGCTGATTCAGACCGCAGCCGTCCACCCATCCGCCGCTCGGGTAGTTCATGATGCTGACGCTGTTCGTCGCCACGCGGCTATCGGTGTCCGTCAAGCCGCCGCCCACAGAAAGGACTTGAGTCAGGCCGGGGAGCAGCACCGAGCTTCCATAGAAGCGCGGCCAGATGCTCGCGTTTGTAACCGTTGACCATGTATTCGTGTTCGGGTTGAGCGACAGGTTATTCAACTCCTGCCCGGCCTCGAATACGTTGCCGTCCGTCGTGACAATCACCCGGGGATAAGTGGAGGTTTGCAGGGCGATATTGGCTGATGCCGGAAGAATTGACCACGATTGATTCGCCCATGAGAAGCGTTCAATCTGCTGGGTGAGATTCCAGCCTCCCGCGTCTATTCCAGAGACCGCAAGCACGTCGCCGTTGGGCAGTTCCACGTCGCCTGGATACCAGCGCCCGTAGGTCATCGCCGGACCTTGCTGCCACGTGCTCGTCGCCCAATCGAAGATCGTGATGTTCGTAAGGCCCTCGTCCGAGTCACTCCCGCCCATGTCGTTCTTGCCGCCGATCACCATGACGTTCCCGTTGGGCAGCATGATGGAGCCCGCGCAGAATACGTCAATCGGCCATGGGACATTTTCCTGAGTGATCGCGTTCGTTACCGGATTCCAGAGCAAGCCGATGGAGTTGCCCGTGTCGAACGGGTGCGGGTAGTACCAGAACAGCACGAGGCCGTTCGGCAGCAAGGCCGCATGGATTCCTACCGCTCCCATGTTGAAGGGCGCAGTCCATGAGCCTTCTCCTCCGGTCTGGGGAACCCGGGGTCTTTCAGGCCTGAGGGCGGCTGGTGTAGCCTGCACCCGCCTCCCAGGTCTCAGCGCAACTCCGACCGAGACCAACGCAACAACTACGAATGCCAGCGCCATGAAGCGCCGGCTCGACCTAGCTTCGTTGAACGATCTGCCTGTCACTTATCCCCCCTGGCAGCCTCAGAATCGGCCCGGCTCCACCGACGCGCTGCACAACGCATCCCCGCCATTAACGACCTCGCGGCCGCTATATTCTTCTGAACCAAACCTTAAAGCCGGGTCTGCGGCTGCGGTGAGCCGCAGGCCAAGATCGAAGCGCTCCAACATGAGGGCAGGGGCTCTTCCGGTGTCTGCATGCGGGACGTCGAGTCCCGCTGTATGGACGCAATTATCGTTCTTGGTCGAGACTACCTAATCCCTGAGTCGCTGCTTCTCAAAATGAAATGACAGATGTACTAGGAACGCAAGACCATGTCAAGTCTACCGCTGGTTATTAATCCCGTGCATAATTCAGCTTGCAGACTATGAATAAGCTTATAGACTAATACTCCTCTTGCAACTTTCCCCCGATCGGGCGGGCGAAGATCCAGCCTCGCACCGCCTGGGCTGTATAGCCCGTTTGCCAAGGCGTCTGTTGCAAAAGACAAGCCTCACTCATCGCCAGAGACGCGCGGTGGGACCAGTGGAGGCGGTATGGGTAGTGAATCCTTCCGGAAATTCCGCTTGAGATATAGTACCTGTCTGTTATAAACTGTCTCGTAATCACTTTGGGAGTCGCAGCCGCCATGTCACTTCGCAAGCCACCCACCATGACCGCCAGGCGCCTCGCGGCCAATCGCGCAAGTGCGCAACATTCGACCGGTCCGACGTCCTTCGAGGGAAAGTTCCGTTCACGGTGGAACGCGTTGCGTACCGGGTCGGGCACGGCGGTTTACGATCAGTTGGTGGCGGCGCTGATGGAATGCGCGCCCGGGGCCGTACGGGCGACGGCCGCCGCCATCCTGACGCCCGAGGAGCGTTCGCATCCGTTCTACGCCGGGTTGATCGAGCGTTTCTGCGCCGCACAGGAGTTCGCCTTCGAGTGCACGCCTGCCTACCGCAGCATGATGCGGACCTTCCGGAGGCGGAGACAAAGGCGGAAAGAAAGGGTGCAAATTCTTAAAAAACTGGAACGAAGCCAGAATGTCCTTTAGAATCAGCGCTGTTCTCAGAACGAAGCCATCAGGTTATTGAAACCATTAAGGTTAATTCAAAGTAGCACTTAAGTTATCCAAAATCAATAAGATACACAGAAAATGCCCTTCCACGCGCTCCCCAAAAACAAGCGAAAGCCATTAGGTTATTGAAAACAATAATGTTACACCTCTTAAAGCCAATAGGTTTATGATTCTAATGGCTTTAGATGCTTCCACGGGTGCCAATTTAGGCCTTCGTGCGCCCAAAATGGCGCTTTATGCGGGGTTTCAGCGGGCTCAGGAGGCCGGCTTGAGCCGGGCCAGGAGCTTGTCGATCCCTTCCGCAAAAACGTCAGGAACCGGGAGCAGGCTGAGCACGAGATGGCGGTCGTCCGGGAAGTCGTAGAAGTGTCCGGGATGCACCAGCACGCCGTCATCGCGCGCCAGGCTGACCGCAAGATCGTGGGCGCTGAGTGCAGGGTCGGTGAGCCTCAGAATAGCGTACCAGCCGCCCTGCAGCCGGAGCCGGATTGCGGTCGCGCCGGCGGCCGTCAGGCGGCGATCGAGGTCCGCGAGATTGTGCCGCAGACGGGCGATAAGCTGCGGTTGCAGGGCGCGGCGCGTTTCGAGCAATTCGGGCGCTGCCGAAGCCACCGGCGTGCTCACGGAGAGGTAGGTGTCAGCAATAATCTCGAGGCGTTCGACGGCCTGCCGGCGCAGGTGGGCGGGACCGCTCACCACGATCCACGCGAGTTTCATCTGCGGCAGCGCCGCGATTTTGGACAGGCCGCTGAGCGTGAACGTCAGCACCGCATCGCAAGCGGCGTGGCTCAGCCGGGGCTGCTCGTCGAGGGCATAATCGCTGAAAACCTCGTCGGCGATGATCGCAAGTCCGTGCCCGCGGCAGAACTCCACGATCCGGGCCAGGTCCTCCGGTCTCACGAAAGAGCCGGTCGGGTTGTTGGGATGGACCACGATCATGGCGCGCGGAACCTGCAGCGACCCGGCTTCGCCCGCCACGCATTCCTCGAGTGCGGCGACATCGAGGCGCCATTCCGAGTCGTAGGTCAGTGCGTAAGGAATGACCACCAGATCGTTCAGGCCGGCAAGGAAGTCAAACAAGGGGTAACTCGGCTGCGGCGCGAGCACCGAGTCACCGGAATCAGCGAGCAGCCGGAAAAGGTGCGAATAAGCCTCGCTCGTACTCGAGGTCAGGAAGATCTGCCCGGGCTCCACGTCAACGCCGCGCTCCCGATAATAGGCGACGACCGCGTGGCGAGCACTCAGCGGCCCGTGAGGCTCAGGCTCATAGAGCAGGGCCGCGGGTTGCGCCAGCGCCCGCAGGATCACATCGGAGTCGTAGTGGAAACCGCAACGCGTGGGGTTGGACTCGGTCAGGTCAAGCGCCGCGAGGCCGCGCGCGCGCCGGGCCTCAATCGCGCGGGTCAGGGCGTTCTGTTCGAGCGGCCATTCCGTGCGGTGAGCGAACATGCGGAGGTCACAGATCGGGACGGGATTCGGCCTTGCCAGGCGCGTCAGGGCGACCCGCGCGGTCCGGCCTTGGGGGGCGCAGGCGAAACGGCGGCAGCGGGCGGCGCCGTCGGCTTTGGCTCGAGCACCTGGGTGAGCCTGGCATTGTAGTACGCGAAGAACGGACTGTCGGGTGGCGCCACCTCCACCTTTTCCGCGAAAAAGCCGGGACCCAGCCGTGAGATCACGCGGCGAAAGAGGAATCCGGGCGGAGGATTTGGCCCGCCCTGGGGATCGAAGCTCACGCGAGCGTCGCCCGCCGTGACGTGATACTGCGTGATGAAGCCTGTGCTCGAAAACGTTCGTAAAATGAAGCCCGCCGCGAACGAATCGGCGCTGAGGAAGCCGGTCCAGGTTTCGTGCACGGCGGGAGCGGACGTGCCCGCCGGCAGAGAAACCTCCTCGCGGAGCAGGAGGAAGCGTTTGTCCAAAGCGTAGGACACCGTCAGATGCACGTCGCCTTGCGTCTCCTTGCCCGTCGGATCCGTAGTGTGGCCTGCCCAGTCGCCGATCAGCCAGTCGAGCGGGGAAAAGTCGGGGCGAGGCGGCAGCGGTATGGAGTAAGTGGCCGGCGGCTTGTCTTGCGGCTTGTCTTTCTGGGCGGCGCCGAGGGCAAGTCCTGCCGGCAGCGACACGGCCATTACCAGGGCGCGAATGAACCAGGCTCGCGGCATTCGAGGTCTCAACATCGACTCAACAGAAGACGAGCACGAGGACTACATTTCTATCATAAAGGCAGGCGGCAGGGAAATGTGGCAGACTTAATGACCATCCGCGCAGGGAGCCGGGCTTCAGCCTATAATGAGTGGGTTCGATGCGCATTCTGCTGGTCGAAGACGAGCGCAAAGTGGCAAGCTTCGTAGCGCGGGCGCTGCGCGAGCAGTCCTATGCTGTCGATGTGGCCGACACGGGTGCGCGCGCGCTGGCGCTCGCGTGGGAGACCTCCTACGACACCATCCTGCTCGACATCCGCCTGCCGGACACGGATGGTCTCGCGGTCTGTCGTGAGCTGCGCCGCCGCGACGTCAACTCTCCCGTGCTCATGTTGACGGCGCGCGGCCTGGTGGAGCAGCGCGTCGAGGGTCTCGACTCCGGCGCAGACGATTACCTCACCAAGCCCTTTGCCATCGCCGAGCTCCTGGCGCGGGTGCGGGCTCTCGTGCGCCGCGGGCTGCAGAAGAGCGATGCCACCCTGCGCTTCGGAGACCTGGAGTTGGACCGCCATCGCCGCAGGGCGCAGCGCGGCGGGGTCAACATCCCGCTCACGTCGAAGGAATTTGCCCTGCTGGAACTGCTGCTGCTGCGCGCTCCTGAGATCGTGCCCCGTACCGAGATCGTCGAGCACATCTGGGACACGCGTTTTGATAGCGGCACCAATCTAGTAGAGGTTTACATCAACCGGCTCCGCCAGAAGATCGACTATGATCGCCCCGCCAAGCTGATTCACACGGTGCGCGGCGTGGGTTATCGCCTGGGACTGGAAGAATGAAACGCGCACTGTCACTCCGATCCCGGATGATGCTGCTGTTCGCCCTGGTGGTGGGCGTGCTGCTGGCCGCCTGCAGCCTGGGTTCCTACGCGCTGCTCTCCCACCAGCTTCGCAGCCGGCTTGACCAGGAATTGGCGGCGACCGCAGGGCCCGTGACCGCGGACCTGGCCACGGACATGGACGGGCAGGACGTGAACGAGCTCAAGATTCCGGAGCAGTATTTTGAACTCCTGGATCCTGCCGGTCACGTGCTCCAACGCTCGGAGAACCTCGCGAGCGGGCCTCTCAATATCGGCCCGAAGCCCCTCGATCCGGCGCGGAAGCAGTTTCGCACTCTCCAGGATCTTCGGTACGGCAGGCTGCGCCTGGTGCTGGCTCCCTTTTCCCAGGGCGCGAACCCCCGACTTCTCGGAATAGCCATGTCCACCGGTCGCGTGGATCAAGTGCTCGCTCTTTATCGCGAGGCCGTCCTGGTGTTCCTGCCGCTCAGCCTGCTGCTCACCGCCCTGCTCTCCGCCTGGTATGTGGGCCGAAGCTTGCGGCCTCTTGCCGACCTCACGGCCCGCGCCTCCGACATGGCCGACCGTGTGGCTTCTGCGGGCGGCGCCGGCGGCAAACCCCTCTGGTCACCGTTGCCCGCCGGAAATACTTCCGACGAAATCGGGCGTCTTTCACAGACGTTCAATCGCCTGGCGGAGCGCGTGGAAGCGGCGCTGGCGCAACTGCGGCAGTTCGTGACGGACGCTTCCCACCAGCTTCGCACGCCGCTCACCGTCCTGCACGGTGAGACCGAACTGGCCCTGGCTGAACCGCGCAGCCCGGCGTATTACCAGCGCACCTTGCGGCTGCTCGAAGACGAACTCGCCAAACTGAGCAGCATGGTGGAGGGGTTGTTCACGCTCTCGATGGCGGACGCAGGGCAGCTCCGTCTGGCGCGCGACCCGCTCTATCTGGATGAGGTGCTCGAGGAAAGCTGCCTTCTGGTGACGCCATTGGCGCAGGCCAAAGGAGTCAAACTGGAGCGCCAACTTATACGCGACGTTGCTTACCGCGGAGACGAGATCTTCCTGCAACAGCTTTTTCTGATTTTTCTCGACAACGCTCTGAAGTACTCGCCGGCCAGCACCGTCATTACGATTCGTCTGGAAAAGCAGAACGGACATCTGCGGGCGGGCTTCAGCGATCAGGGCCCCGGCATCGCGCCTGAGCATCTGCCGCATATTTTCAAGCGATTCTTTCGCGTGCCGCGCGAAGGAGCGGACGAAAGTCACAGCGGGGGGCTTGGTCTTGCGATTGCCCGGGCGATCGCTGAGTCCCAGGGCGGGCAGATTGAGTGCCGGAGCACGCCTGGGCACGGCTCCACCTTTACGATCACACTTCCCCTGGATAATGAGGGCTGAGCGGCGGGCGGTAGCCCCCGGACGGCGCTGCTCCGGGGCCGCGCCGCCACAGGGACACGCTTGTAATTTTCGGGAAACCTAGCTGGGCAGCGACATGCGCAGGTTCGATCTGCTCAGGCTCTTCACGAGCTGAGTTTCCACCAGATCCTTGGCCCAGCCGCGGGCGATCGAGATCTCGTCCACCAACAGGACCCAGGCGCGATCGAACATGCGCTTTTCGCGGAAGGAAAGGGGCTTCGCCTGACTTAGAATCAGCAGAGTCTTGAAGACCTCGGCCACTTCCAGCAAGGAACCGCTCCGCATCTTTTCGGAGTTCTCCTTGAAGCGGTCTTTCCAGTCATGCGGGGTCTTCATGCCGCCCGTGTCGAGGTATTCGAGAACGGCCGATACCTCCCGCACCCGGGCCACGCGGCGCAAGCCCAGGTTCACGACATTACTCGTGGGAACCATGACGCGCAAGCCGTTGGAATTGAGCTTCAGCATGTAAAACATCTCAGCCTGGCCGGTCAAATTGCGGTTGGAAATCTGCTCGACGGTCCCTACACCCTGATTTGGATAAACAACCTTATCGCCTACCGTGAAGTGCATAATCCCCCCGGCTTCGATATACGTGCTATTTGTCCAGATTAACTCCGCTCCCGCGTTCTGTCAAGGCGAAACGAATCTCGTAGCCCTCAAAGCCGCTGTTTTACGGGTCGATTCGGCCTCTAACCTGAGCGGTCGCGGCAAGGGGGAAGCGTACCTCGCGGTAGAAGTGGTTGAACACCAGGAACAGGACCCCGATGATGACGAAGACCAAGGCGCTGCCTTCCGGCCCCACGCTGCCGCCCGTCAACCAGCGCGCGCCGTGAAACGACGAATTCAGCAGGTGTCCGTTGACCATGGCGCCGCTGTCCGGAACCGAGTAGACGAAGCTTTCGGAAAAGTCCCAGCCGGCGTGCATCCCGATGGCGAACCAGAGGCTTCCGGTACGCCGCAGCGTGAGGCAGAAGAAGAGCCCGATCAGTCCCGCGCACAGCGCTCCCGCCCAATCTTCACCCGCGTTATTGAGGTGCACGGCGCCAAAGACCGCCGAGAGGACGGCTGCGGAGGCCCAGAAGCCCATGCCCGAGGTAAGCGTGGCCAAGGCGTAGCCCCGGAACACGTATTCTTCAGCGAAGCCGACCGCCAGGAAAGAGATGCCCCACAAGGCGGCATACCTCGGGATCTGGCCGACGGCCAGGGCACGCGTCCCGAAATCGAAGCCGTTGTCGAGGTGGATCAGGACCAGCAACGCCGTGAGGGCGAGGAATCCCCACAAGAGCCCTGCCCAAAACCGCGGGCCGAATGCGCCGCGACCCGGCAGGCCATAGTCAGCGAGGGATCGATGCTCGATCCGGCCCATCACGAGCGATGCCCCGAGCGCCGCGAGAAAACCGATTGCTTCTCCTGTCAACACGCCGGGCGGATGAAACCTACGTACCAGAGGTCCGGCCAAGACGGCCAGGCCTGTTCCGATGAGGATGAGGAGAGCCACAAAGACCAGCAGCCGCCATCCGGCGCGCAGGCCGTTCGGCCCCATGAACCACCCCCAGTCGCGGCGGGGCGGGGGCGCCGGGGAAACTTCCGGCTCGACGGGCGGCGAAGGATTCGCAATGAGGTCGGGCTCGTCCATGTTTCTGCTCCTTGGTCCGGGGGGGCGCTTTGTTCGGGCCCGCCAGACTGCTAAAATCGTAAGGTGACGGGCGGCCGCCGCGCCTTCAGGATTTCAAGCCACTCTCCGGGCGCCGCCTGCGGTGATTGCGCTGTGCTGTGTTCGCTCATACGGAAGTCCATCTCGGCCATTGGACTCGCTACGGTCCTTTGGGGTACAACGTCGCTCTGTCACGCGCAGGCTCAGGCTTCCAGTCCTCCGGCGGCAGCTTCGGGCGCCAAGCAGGCCAAGCCGATTCCGCTGAGCAAAGAAAGTGAAATCGCCCTCATCCGTGGACTCTCGAGCGAAGTTGCCGTCGTGAAGGTTCCACTTCCGCGCGGCAAGCAGGGGATATACCTTGACTCGATGGGCAAGATCGACCAGGCCAAAGAGCAGCAGGAGATCAAGGAGAATGGCGTCGCCATCAACCCCGGATCGCCGGTGAAGATCACCAAGGTCGTCTTCCATGAAAGCCATCTGCTTTTCGAAATCAACGGAGGCGGCAAACAGGGAAGGCATTGGTACCAGCACATCGAAGTCGGCATGGGCACGTCGACGCAGCCCATCGCTCCGACGGACCCGAACCAGGCGCTCGCTTACGGCTCCTACATCACCTTGAGATTCCCGGGCCACGTCCCCAACCTTACCGTGGACCAGGCCAAGCTGCTGCTCGCCTACGCCCTTGACTTCGAACGCCGCTCTCCGACCGTGCTCTATTCGGCCTCGGTGCCGCCGCAGTTCAAGGAGGCCATCAAGAGTCACAAAGTGATGGTCGGGATGGATCACGACGCCGTGCTCTCGGCCAAGGGTCCGCCGGACCGCAAGGTGCGCGAGGACCAGCCGGATGGCAGTGAGAAGGAAGACTGGATCTACGGGTTGCCGCCCCACGTCCTCTTCGTCACCTTCGACGGCGACAACGTGGTTAGCGTACGGCAGTATTGACGGGCTCACCACTGAAACTCCACCCTCGTCCGATGGCTGGCGAATTCCTCATAGGGCGCCACGCTCAGCGTGCGGATTGCCGCCGGCGAGTCAGTGTAGGCCAGGACAATGGTGAGCACGTTCCCGGTTTTTGGACCCCAGGCCAGGCGAGGCTCCGGAAGGTAGAAATCCTTCTGCGGGCCGGCGATCACGTAGCGGCCCACAAAACGGCCGTTGAGATAGAGCAACGCATCGCGATCCGCCTCGATGGTGAGCCTTCGAGGGATCGACCACCCTTCGGGACCCGCCTCCAGGCTGAATTCGGCACGGCACCACGTGAACGCGGGCACGATGCCCGACGAAGCGTTGCCGCCCACGGCGGACGGACCCTGCTCCCATCCTTCGCCCGTGAAATGCACGTCAAGGTTCCGCCCCTGCATGATGGCGGGAAAGCGCTGCACCTGCCAGTTCTGCACGGGCTTGGCGGACGATTCGTCCCGTCCCAGGCGCACAGCTTCAAGGCCCTTCATCTCGCCGATCCCCTCGCCGAAGTTCGGATTACCAAACTGCTCGTACGCGATCTCGATATGGTTGGCTCCGGGGCGGGCGTAGCCGGCGAGCGCAAGATCAAGACTCTTCGCCGTTTTTGAAGCCTCAGGCGCGAGCTTGCCGTTCAAGAAGACCTTTTTGCCGTCGTCCGAGAACGCCGTCAGAAACATCCGTGGCTCGCCCGCGTAGCTGAACTGGGCGCGATACTTGACGTAGCCGTAAGGCAGCGCCCCGAGATCGTCGAGCGGACGGAGCGGCGTGGCCAGCCACTCCCCGGCCGTATTTCCGAAGCGCTCCACGCCGATCAGTTCGGGCTTGAGCGCCTGGGCTTGAGCCGGCAGTTTGGGAACGCTCACGTGGAAACGGCATGTCTGCCAGTGGCGGTCGTACTCGAACTCGGTCTCGACGCTGTCCAGCCAGAGCTTCTCCGGCAGCGGCGGGATAAGCGCCGCCACGTCGTGCTCGCCCGGGACGAAGTCGAGCTCTGCCCACAGCGTCTTCTTGGTGCGCCCGATTTCTCCCACCATCGCGGCGTCTGTGAAGAACGGCACGGCGACCACGTCCTTCTGCTCCTCCTTCGGCAGGGCCGCGCCGCCGGGCAGCCAGGTGGCCGGCCACTCCACAGCCCAGCTTTTCAGGGCCCGCTCGCGAGGCAGCACGATCACCACAAAATGGTTCTCCACCAGAAGCATCTTTTCGGACGGCTCGACGCGCACGCCGAGGACGACGGATTCGTACTCCTGGTCCCAATACTGGTAGACCGTGTCGCCTTCGATGTGCGGCTCCTTTTCGGTCGCCAGGCCGAACTCCACCAGGCGCCCCGGCTCGTCGTAGAGCACCAGATAGGGACGGCGGCCCTCGTCGTAGGCGAGCACTTCGGCGGTGGAGTACCGCAGCACCGTGTCCCCGATGTGAATCTGCACCGGAAGCATCTTCATCTCGCGCGCGGCGAGCTCCAGTTCGCCTTCGCGTGGCACGGTGATCATGCGCTGTGTGGGTGAGTTGGGATCGCGAAAGCTCGCCTGATAACGCTGGTCGGCGTTGGCGTTCTCGCGGATGAAAACCGCCCCGCTTTTGCCGCTCGCGCGCAGCGTCACGCTGACCTGTGGATTGGTGGATTTAGTGGCGTCGGGTACGGCTTCGGCCCGGGCGATCACCCGGCCGAACACGCCGAGCGAGCCTCCGATGCCGCGCGCGGCATAATACTTGTCCCACAGTCCGCCCGGCTCGCGCAACGGCGCGGCATAGTCATAGCTCGTAGTCAGGTTCTGCGCGGCCCAATCGAAGTTGGTGCCGCCGAAACCCATGTAGTAGTTGAAATAGGTCACACCCTGCTCAATCACGGTCTTGCTCAGCATATTGAGCTGCGCGGCGCCCACGCCGGACTGGTCTACCGAAAGCTTGCCGCCGAATTCGCTGAACCAGCCCCCTTGCAGTTCAGTGACGCCCATGGGCGCGTCCGGCTGCTCCGCGCGCAACTTGGCGAGCGCCGGGACCGTCTCACCGGTTATGTTCCAGCGCGGATAAAAATTGTCCGTGTCGAGCATGCGCGAAAAGTCAGGATCCTGCCGGTCGCGGACCTGCTTGGTCCAGCAGGTGATGAGGGGAACGTCGATTCCTCCCTCCCAGGCCATGCGCGCGAGGGCGCGCACGTATTCGCGCTTCTCGGCATCCGGGAGCTTCCAGTAGTCATACTCGTTCTCCACCTGCATCAGGATGATAGGGCCCCTATGCGTCACCTGGTGCCGCACGATCACCGGCAGCACCTGGTCAAACCAGTGCTGCGACGTGCGGATGCTCTCGGGATCATTCGAGCGCAAAGGAAAGCGGCGCTTGATGACCCAGCGCGGGAAGCCGCCGGAATCCCACTCCGCGCACACGTAAGGTCCGGGGCGCGCGATCATGTAGAGGCCCATGCTCGAGACCAGCTTGACGAAATCCTCGAACTCGGTGAGATCAGCGTGACCCTCCTCGGGCTCGTGATAGTTCCAGAATGCGTACGTGTCAATCACGTTGAAGCCCGCGGCCTTCAGCTTCCACAGGCGATCCTGCCAGAGCTGGCGCGGGCAGCGCGGATAGTGAAAGCAGGCGCCGAACAGAACCATGTCGCGATCGTTCACCGTGAAGCAGTGGCCGTCATAGCGGATGAAGTGCGGCTGGGGGAAGTCGAGGGCCGGAGCCGGATCGGCGTCGAGCAGCGCGCGAGTCGAGGGCAACAGCAGGCCCGATCCCAAACCCGCACTAAGACCGGTCACGAGCGGCCCCGACATCAAAGATTTTAGAAAGTGACGACGTGATTCGCCGCTCGTCCCGGAAGAACGTCCCATGCGAAATATTGTCTCAGAAGTCCGAGGCCCAAAGCGATAGGCCGCGTCGCGCTATTCTTTCCCGCGGCGCCCCGTGGCACTCGATTTGATGATGTTCAATCCAAGGAAACCCGGATGATCCTTTGACAATCTCTTTACAAGACTTTGACAACCGGGCCCGGCGCCTCTGACTATGATGGCGGCTGTCAAACCGAGTTTGCCTTGGGGAGGACAACTAAATGTCCACGATGAGAAAGTCCGCAATTGCCATAATGTTCGCGGCCCTCTGGCTGTGTGCGTCAGGCTGTCAGGCCGCACCCCAAACGAATACTATCGGAGACCCTGGGCCGGCCTTCACGACCCTGCACAGCTTCCATAACACGGACGGCGCTCATTCCCAGGCGGCGCTGGTGCAGGCCACAGACGGGAACCTGTACGGGGCAACAGCCTTTGGCGGGGCCAATGAGGCCGACTGCATCGATGGCTGCGGCACCATCTTCAGAATCACGCCGAGCGGGACGCTGACCACGCTTTACAACTTCTGCTCCCAAAGCAATTGCACAGACGGCGCTAACCCGGAGGCCGCGATGATCGAGGCCGCGAGTGGGGACTTGTACGGGACCACGTCCGTTGCCGGGCCCGGCGGCGACGGCACAGTCTTCAAAATCACATCGAAGGGCGCACTGACCACGCTCTATGGCTTTGGCGGTGCAGACGGGGCCGACCCCAACGGGCTGGTCCAGGCCGCCAATGGGAACTTCTATGGGACTACGCAAACGGGCGGCGACGGCGTCGGCTGCCTCGGAGGCTGCGGGACCGTCTTCAGCATCACCCCCGCGGGCACGCTGACCACACTCTACAGTTTCTGCGCCCAAAGCGGCTGCAAGGACGGCGCCATTCCCGAGGGAGCGCTGGTCGAGGCCGCGAGCGGAGACTTCTACGGAGTCACTCGCAGCGGCGGAACCTATGACTGGGGGACGGTCTTCGAAATCACCGCGAGTGGCACGCTCACTACGCTTCACAGTTTTTGCTCGCTCAGCGGTTGCGCGGACGGCAAAACCCTCGACGCTGGCCTGGTCGCGGGCACCGACGGGGAACTCTACGGAACCACGGTCTGGGGCGGGCCCAACAACGCCTGCGCCTATGGCTGCGGGACGATTTTCAAGATCGCTTCGAGTGGCGGTCCCCTGACAACGCTTTACGCGTTTTGCTCGCAGGACGACTGCGCAGACGGATATTACCCGGGCTCCGCGCTGGTGCAGGCCACCGACGGGAACTTCTACGGAACAACCGGGTATGGCGGATCCAACGATTATGACGGAACGATCTTCAAGATTACTCCGGACGGGAAGCTGACGACGCTGCACGCCTTCGACTCGACGGACGGCGCGAACCCCGCGGCGGCGTTGACCGAAGACACCAACGGGAGTTTCTACGGCACGACCCAGAACGGCGGATCGAGCGGCGCCTGCACGAGTGGTTGCGGCACGGTCTTCAGTCTGGCTGTAGGTCTCGAACCGTTTGTGGAAACGGAGCCTGTGTCCGGCAAGGTGGGAGCGACCGTCAACATCCTGGGAACCAGTCTGACCGGCGCCACCAGCGTCACCTTTAACGGCACCGCCGCCGTCTTCAAGGTGATCGCGGGCTCTGAAATCGCCGCCACCGTGCCCACCGGAGCCACGAGCGGTAAAGTCCAGGTAACGACGCCCGGCGGGATCCTTTCGAGCAACCTGCCCTTCCATGTGCTGCCCTAGCGCCCTAAAGGCCGCCTTAGGCGAGGCATAAGCGCCGCCACGGCCGCGAAATGAGCCTCTCCCACGGTCCCACGGTCCGGTGCCAACACTCGCCCCCTGGTCTCTAGAATATGGTGGCAGATTCAACGTCCACTCGAAGGGAATGTGAGGCCATGAAGATCACAACCACCGCCGTTGTCGCCGTTATTGCGACTGCAGTTTGGTTTTCCTTCTTGCCCCGAACTTTACCGGCACAGACTTTCACCACGCTGCTCAGCTTCGACAACTCGGACGGCGCCAACCCCTGGGGCGGGCTCGTCCAAGCCGCCAATGGAAACTTGTATGGAACAACCGCCTTGGGAGGCGCCAATGACACCTGCACGGGTGGGTATGGTTGTGGTACTGTCTTCAAAATACTCCGAGTGGCACGCTAAGCTGCCAACGACAACTGTGCACGGTTCGGCGATACTAGCGGCTGTGGTACGGTCTTCAGCCTGTCGCTGGGCCTCGGCCCATTCGTGGAAACACAGCCGACCTCCGGCAAGGTCGGAAAGCTCGTCAAGATTCTGGGGACTAATCTGACGGGCGCCACCAGCGTCACGTTCAACGGCAAGGCAGCTACGTTCACCGTGATTTCGAGTTCGTTAATCACGACAACCGTACCGGTGGACGCCACCAGCGGCAAGGTGCAGGTCGTAACGCCCGGCGGCAGGCTTTCAAGCAACGTGCCGTTCCGGGTCCTGCCATAAAGATCGCGCTTTTGGCCCACAAAGCGGCAGCCCCCTGGAAAGTGTTTTCATTTGTTCGGGGCGCCGATGTGCTCCACAAGCCACTTTACGGCTACGGGGCCGCCATCCTCAGCCGCCTTTGACGCGAGCGCCACCAGCTTCCCTTGCGTCTCCAAACCCTCGCAAACCTCTCTCAAGGCGAAGACCGCGCCGCGTAAATCGCCGGTTGATTCCATGTCCGAGACCAATCTCCAAGCGTTTTGCCGGATTCGCTCGATTTCGGATAGAAGGCCGTCTCCCAGGTCTTCCTCGCGCTTCTCCGTGATCTTGGCGAGAGCAACCGAAACGTGCGCCTTATGCCTCAGCAGGCCCGCCGGGGAAATCGAAACGCGTTTCGATATGTTCCGCGACGGTTCGCCCCTGGCAATGGCCGCGTCAATGCCAGCCCGATTAGGGCCAAGTGTTGAGCGTGTGGGCCGCAAATTTCCCTGAGCGCACGCCGGAGCATTACGTGTTCCCCACGGAAAAGTGTGGGGCAGCCGGGGACGACTTCAAGCCTTGCGTTTACGGGACGGACCCAGCCGCTCCGATTGGCGACTGGAAAGAGGCATGGGAAGCCGCCCGCGAGCGGGCCGGGGTTCCTGCCGCTTCCACGATCTCCGGCATACCGCGTGCACGCGAATGCTTGAGGCGGGCACGCCCCTCTCGGTTGTGGCAACGATCAGGGTTGGAGTCCATCGACAACTGTGAGGATGTCACGGCGCTACGGCCACATTGGGCAGGCCGCACCGAGGGAAGCGGTCAAGGCTCTTGATCGGGCGGATTTTGGGGCAGGTGTGCACCAAATTGGTAACCAAGTTTCAGGCGAAAAAGAGCTGCGGACCTAACTGATTGAGGGGATTGGCTCCTCGGCCTGGATTCGAACCAGGAACCCTTCGGTTAACAGCCGAATGCTCTACCATTGAGCTACCGAGGAGTATTGAAACCGGAGACCGCGCGGGGAGCGCAGCCTCCTCAAGCCAGAAAGCCGGCTCTACGACTTCTTCTGATCGTCTCCGGCCACGCCGCCCTTGATGGCGTCTTTGAACTCGCGGATTCCTTTACCGAGGCCGCGCCCGAGATCGGGCAACTTGCCGGGGCCGAAGATGATCAATACGATCAGCAGAATGAAAATCAGATGCGTCGGGCTGAGCAAACCTTCCATAAGTCAAACCTCCTGACCTTGCGGGGCCTGACAAGCATATCAGGAAACTCCGCCGAGGGAGCAGTTCTCTTATACCTTATCCTGTCCAACTTTGCTCCCATCAGGGGTCTGCGCGGCTTGAGCGGGATCAGCTTTCTTGTCGTTAGCGGCTGGCGGGTCGGTGCTGATGCCGCCCTTCATGGCGTCTTTAAACTCGCGAATGCCCTTGCCGAGGCCCCGGCCGAGGTCCGGCAGTTTGCCCGGCCCGAACAGAATCAGGACGATCAGCAGAATCAGCAGCAAGTGGGTAGGTTGAAACAACCCTTCCATCTGAACCTCCCTGCGTGTAACGAGACCGGCGTGTTGCAAGGCCAGCGTGTTGCAAGGAAAGCTACCCGAGTGCGCGCGCACGGGGATGGCCACGCCTGAACTCTACGTCCGCGACGATCACAGGGACCGAAGGGGACGGAACCGCCATTTGCGATTATAGCGCCAAAACACTGCCGGAGTCATGCGCCGCGTTCCCGCGGCGGCGGAAATGCACTCGGTCGGCGCTTGCAAATACGATGTCCAGGAAATTGGATTCGGCCTGCGCGGCAATGACTCCTGCAGAGGTCCGCTAATGACACCGAGACCGTTTGCAGGGTCGGAAGGTGCGCGCCTTCGTTCATCCGCGCCTTCGTTATCATCGAGAACAGGAGACGGTGCCAAGTGAACGAGAACACAGAGCGGTTTTTCGTCGTGACCGGCGGGCCTGGCTCGGGCAAGAGTACGCTCATCGACGCGCTCGGACGGGCCGGACATGCGCGATCGGTCGAGGCCGGGCGGGGCGTCACTCAGGATCAAGTGGCGATCGGAGGCCGCGCATTGCCCTGGGCTGATCCCGTGGCTTTCGCTGAACTGATGCTGTGCCGGGAGATGCGGTCATATCGCATCGCTCAGCATCGGACCGGATTCGTGTTCTTTGACCGCGGCATGCCGGATGTGGTCGGATATCTGCGTCTGCTCGGTTTGCCCGTGCCCGAGCACGCGATGAAGGCAGCCGAGACTTTCCGTTACAACCGCCGCGTGTTTATTGCCCCACCTTGGGAGGAGATCTTCCAGCCGGACCCCGAACGCAAACAGACCTTCGCCCAGTCGGTCCGCACTTATGACTCAATGGTCGAGACGTACACCGGGTTGGACTATGAACTGGTCGGGATCCCACGCGTCTCGGTCGAGCAACGAGTGCGCTTCGTCCTTCACAGTGTTGGCAGCGCCACCCGCGCCTGACTACGCGCCACCGGCCCGCCCTCCGATCGTCGAATGAGCCGACAGCGTTCGCGGAAGCGTCCCCACACCCTGCAATTTGTAACCGGGGTTCGAAGGCTGATAAGCTTCCCAGTCCAGGGAAAGATGATCCTACCGCGCCCACTCAAACCCCTTCCGGCTGCTCTTGCGGCGCTGCTGCTCGCAGGCAGCTTGTCCGGCGCTCAGCCACAAGTGGCGCGCTCGTCCGGAAGCGAAGCCGTGTGGAAGTCCGAAACCACGGGTCACGAATACCGCGTCCGGATCGAGGGCGACGTGCTCCGTGCCGAGTGGGCCAATGTTCCGCCGGAGATGGGGCGGCAGGGCGCCTACGTGCGTACCGAGTGCCGCAAAGTGGGCACAAGGTGGGTCGGCACTACGCGTAGCCGGCTGCTGCTCCCCTGCACCGAAGTTTCGACGCCCGACGGGCATCATCCTTCCGCCTGGTGCTCGCTCGTAACCCGAACGGAAATCGATACGATTTCGGCCGATCGCATCACCGGACGCGCCCAGGCGCCAAAACACCTGGACTGCCAGGCCTGCAAGCTCCTCGACGCCGACTGGAAAGATTTTACCTGGACGCCCAAGCCCTAGTCCGTCGAGCGCTCGAAGTCCAGCCTTGCCGGTTCGGGCGGTGGCTGCGGCCTATGCTACCATTTGCCCATGCTCGCTGATGCGCGAAGGCGCGGCCGCTTCGCCCTCTATGCCTGGTTGGTGCTCGCCTACAACCTATTGGTGATTCTGTGGGGCGCCGTGGTGCGTGCGACCGGGTCGGGAGCCGGCTGCGGCGAGCACTGGCCGCTCTGCCAGGGCGTGGCGATCCCACACGCGGCCGCGATCGCGACCCTGATCGAATTCGCCCACCGCGCGTCGAGCGGCGTGTCCGTAATCCTGGTGACCGGGCTCGCCTGGTTCGCCTTCCGGCGCTTCCCAAGCGCTCGCAGAGTCCGGCGTTACGCTCTTGCGGCCCTTTGCCTGACGCTCACCGAGGGCTTGATCGGCGCGGCGCTCGTCCTGTTCGGCTGGACCGGCAACAATGTGTCAACGGCACGCTTTGCGGTGTTGGCCGTTCACCTGGCGAACACCTTCATGCTTCTGGCATCGCTGGCACTAACGGCCAGGTCGGCCGGATCAGGCGTAGCGCCGGAACCGGCCTCTGCGGCGGCGGGAGGGGGCTGGATCGCGGACAAAGTCGCCTCCAGCCGCGTCCTCGCGTACGGCCTGGGGCTCGCCGGGACGCTGGCACTGGCGATCACAGGCACTATCGCGGCGCTCGCCGATACGCTTTTCCCCGTAACTTCGCTGGCTCAGGGTTTCGCCCGCGATTTTTCCGCTACGTCCAACTACCTTCTGAGATTACGAATTATTCATCCGATCCTGGCGGTGATCGTCGGCGTGTTCCTGCTGGCTCTGGCAGCGAGAACCCTGAGCGAGCCTCAATCTCCGGCGGCCAGGCGCATGGCCCTGTACCTCTTCGGCCTGGTGCTGCTCCAAGTGGCGTTGGGGGGGCTTAACCTTGCGCTCCTTGCGCCGGTTCCACTCCAGGTGCTGCATCTGCTCGTCGCGGACCTGGTCTGGGTTGCTCTGGTACTGCTGGCGGCCGAGGTCCTGGCGGCGAGCCCGTCCGTAACGGCGCAGCGCCTGGAAGCGCACTCGACCTTAACGGCCGCGCGTTCCGCCGGCCCGGTGTGGAATCGACGGGCTTAAGGAAGAGCCGAGATCGCTCGGGCGTTCCGGCAAGAGCCACTCGCCCACCATTCAAGCCCGGTTCCCAGCCGCCAAACCCCTTCGACGGTCGCACTTGGGCCCCGAGCAAGCTGGCGCGCGCCGCCGTCACACCGGCGTGTGCTCCGAATCACAGTCGCAAATACTGACGGGGCGAAGATTAGAGAGCAAGACAGGGGAGAGCGCGGAGGCATCCATGCTCACATATCGGCTGGTTCGCCTGATCGAATCCCACTCCGAGGCCCCGGCCGGTGAACTTCTGGAAAAGGTCCAGATGGCGCTATCCCTTTAGGAGCGACCCCGATGTCCTGGGAGATTGAATACCGCGAGAAACTGCGAACGACCGAGGAGGCGTTGCGCGAGGTGCGGTCGGGCATGCGCGTTTACATCCAGCCCGGCAACGCCGAACCCGAGATCCTGGTTGAAGCCCTCCTCAAGCGCGCCCCGTTTGTGCATGACGTTGAAGTGGTCCACATGCTCACGCTCGGGCGCGCGGACTACGTCCTGCCCGAGATGGCCGGACACTTCCGCCACAATGCCCTATTCATGGGGGCCAACGTGCGCGAGGCGATCAACGATGGCCGCGCCGATTACACTCCCGTCTATCTGAGCGAGATCGAGGAGCTCTTCGAAACCGGCGCCATGCCGCTCGATGTGGCCCTGATCCAGGTCTCACCACCTGACGCCCACGGCTTCTGCAGCCTGGGAGTGAGCGTCGACGCCACCCTCACCGCCGCCAAGTATGCCCACTACGTCGTGGCGCATGTGAACGATCAAATGCCGCGCACTTACGGCGACAGCTTCATTCACGTCAGCCAGATCAGCGCGATCGTGGAGGCCTCGAGGCCCCTCTGCGAGCTGCCTAAGGCCAAAATCACCGATCTGCACGTGGCCATTGGCCGCAACGTGGCGGGATTGATCGACGACGGCGCCGTCATCCAAACGGGCATCGGCGGCATTCCCGATGCGGTCCTGCGTTTCCTGATGGACCGCAGGGACCTGGGCGTGCACAGCGAGCTGGTATCGGACGGGATCATCCCGCTGATTGAGGCCGGGGTGGTCACGGGAGAGCGAAAGAACTTCAAGCCGCGCAAGATCATCGTTGGATTCGTGCTCGGGACCCGGAAGCTGTTTGATTTTGTGGACAACAACCCGCTGTTCGAATTCCATCCGACCGCCTACGTTAACGATCCCCTGCTGATCGCCCGCAACGACAACATGGTGGCCATCAATTCCGCACTGCAGATCGACCTCACGGGGCAGGTCTGCTCAGACTCGATCGGAACGCAGTTTTACAGCGGCATCGGCGGACAGGTGGACTTCTTGAAGGGTGCTTCGCATTCCAAGGGCGGCAAGCCCATCATCGCCCTTCCTTCGACCGCCAAGGACGGGACGGTTTCGCGGATCGTCCCGATGCTCGATCCCGGAGCCGGCGTGGTGACGTCGCGCGGCCTCATCCGCTACGTGGTGACCGAGTACGGTGTGGCTTACCTGCACGGCAAGTGCATCCGCGAGCGCGCGCAGGCGCTGATCGAGATCGCTCATCCCAAGTTCCGGGACGAACTCTATGCATACTGCGAACGCACCAAGTGGCTGCAGCATCCGCATGCCCAGGTGGCGGCGGGAGTGAGGTGAATATGGCCGGCCTAGCGCGTGGAACCGTGACGGTCAATGTGGACGAGTGCAAGGGATGCGGACTGTGTGTGCACTCCTGTCCTCCCAAGTGCTTGGAGCTCGCGCCGGAGTTGAGCGCCTACGGCGTGCACCCGGCGCGTTATACGGGCGCAGAATGCACCGGCTGCGGGATCTGTTTCTACTGCTGTCCGGAGCCCGGCGCGCTCACGGTGTATCGGCGCGTCAAAGCGGGGACGGCGCCCCGCCTGCCGGTCGCCGAAGCTACACCCTTGCAGCCAGGAGGCGAATATGCGGCAGCTCTGTAAAGGCAATGTGGCCGTCATGAAGGGCGCGATCCTTGCCGGATGCCGCGCTTACTACGGCTATCCCATCACGCCGGCGAGCGAGATCGCCGAGGCAGCGGCGCTCTACCTGCCCCAGGTCGGCGGGACCTTTGTGCAGGCCGAGAGCGAAGTGGCCGCCATCAACATGGTCTACGGGGCGGCGGCGGCCGGCGCACGGGTGATGACGGCGTCGTCCGGTCCGGGCGTCAGCCTGATGCAGGAGGGCATGTCGTACATCGCAGCCGCGGAACTGCCTTGCGTGATCGTGGACGTGATGCGCGGCGGCCCCGGCCTCGGAAACATCGCGCCGGAGCAGAGCGACTACTTCGCCATGGTCAAGGGCGGCGGCCACGGCAATTATCGCAACCTCGTCCTGGCCCCGGCCTCAGTGCAGGAAATGGCGGAGCTCACGATGCTGGCTTTTGAGTTGGCCGACAAGTATCGCAACCCGGCCGTGGTGCTCGCCGACGGCGCCATCGGACAGATGCTGGAGCCGCTTGATCTCGAATACCGCGAGCCTACACCCCCGGACCCGCACGAGAAGGACTGGGCGGTGCGAGGCACGGCCGAAACACGCAAGAACCTTGTAACTTCGATATACCTTGAGTCAGACGATCTCGAGGAGCACCAGCGCCAGATGGAAGCCAAGTATCGCCGTGCGGAACAGGCGGAGGTGCGGCAGGAGCTCTACCAGACTGAAGATGCCGAGGTGTTGCTCGTCGGGTACGGGATCACGTCGCGCGTCTTACGCTCCACGGTCCAGGCGGCCCGCCGGCAGGGCCTGCGCGCGGGTTTGTTCCGGCCGATCACGCTGTGGCCCTTCCCGGCGCAAGCCTTGCGGCAGGCGGCCGCGCGCGTCCATAAGGTGCTGGTGGTGGAGCTAAGCAACGGGCAGATGGTGGAAGACGTCCGGCTGGCGCTGAACGGTGCGGTGCCGGTGGAGTTTTATGGACGCGGCGGCGGCAATGTACCGTCCGCGGAAGAGATCCAGGCGCGGCTCAGCGCCCGCCTGGCCTCGGTAGCTTGAGAGGATATTCCTATGCCAGCCGAAACCTGCGTGCTTGAACCGGAAGTAAGTTCGAGCGAGTACGAGGTGGTGCACGAGAAATCGCCCGTATTCTATGACGTCTACGAGCGCAAATCCGACCTGAAGCACCAGACCCACTACTGCCCCGGATGCGGTCACGGCGTGGCCCACAAGCTGGTGGCCGAGGCCATTGAGGAACTGGGCCTGCAGGATCGGACCATCCTGGTAAGTCCGGTGGGATGCTCGGTGTTCGCTTACTACTACTTCGATGTGGGAAACGTGCAGGTGGCGCACGGACGCGCGCCCGCTTCCGCTACAGGCGTGAAGCGGACCTGCCCGGACAAAATCGTGATCGCTTACCAGGGCGACGGCGACCTGGCCGCCATCGGAACCGCCGAGATCGTGCACGCGGCCAATCGCGGCGAGAAGATCACCGTCTTTTTCCTGAACAACGCCATTTACGGCATGACCGGCGGGCAGATGGCGCCCACCACGCTGGTGGGCCAGAAGACAACTACCTCGCCCTGGGGCCGCAATCCGGGGAATGAAGGCTACCCTCTCCATATCTCGGAGCTGTTGGCGACGCTCGAAGCGCCAGCTTATATCGAGCGCGTGGCGCTTTCGGACAATAAGAACATCATGCGGGCCCGGCGGGCGATTCGAAAGGCTATTGAGAACCAGCGCGACGGCGTGGGCTTCTCGCTGGTCGAGATTCTTTCGCCCTGCCCGACCATCTGGGGCTTTGACCCCGTGGACGCGCGCCGGTGGGTGGCCGAGAAGATGATTCCGGACTTTCCGCTGGGCGTCTTCCGCGATCGAAAATCGCAGATCACCGATGGCGCACCGCCTCAGCGTCCGGTGGCCGAAGTATTGGAAATCGCGACGACGGAATCGGGCGAGCCTGGGAAACTGAACGCCGCGGGCCGATCGGGTGCGCCGGGCGCCTCCTGCGAACCAAACGCATCAGCCGAAGTCACTCGCAAGGCGACGCGCAGCCTCCCGTTTCACGATCTGAGCCTGAAGATCGCCGGCTTTGGCGGCCAGGGCGTGCTGGTGCTTGGCCAATTGCTGACCGAGATGGGCATGCGCGAGGGCCTGGAAGTAAGCTGGCTGCCCTCGTACGGCCCCGAGATGCGCTCCGGCAGCGCCCATTGCCACGTCTGCCTGTCGAAAGAACGCATCGGCTCGCCGCTTATATCCCATCCCGACATTCTGATCGCCATGAATGAAATCTCGCTGCGCAAGTTCGCGCCCCAGGTGCTGGCGGAAGGACTGATTCTCTACAACAGTGAAAGCCTTCCGGCTGACTTCGAGACCGCGGCGCGCGTGATCGCGATTCCAGCCTCAGCAATTGCCGACCGGCTGGGATCGATCAAGGCGGCGAATGTCGTCCTGATGGGCGCGCTGCTCGAAGAGACGTGCTGCCTCGCGCCGGAGACGGCCCTCGAAGCCATGGGCGCCAAGCTTCACAAAGCGTCGCTCCAGGAGATCAATCGGAACGCCCTCGAAGCCGGGCGACGGTTCATCGATGACGAGGTATGGACCGGGCCCGAGACGCAGCCTGACGGATTCGCATAGCGGATTTCGGATTCGGTTCTCACTTTTTGAATTTTAGATTTCGGATTTTACCTGAAAACCTTCGGACCCTGCGCCCATTTGGGATGGATCATGCTCGGGGTCTCCTCTCCGTCGTTTGCGTCGTCCTGCAGTTTCACTATCACGACCCGATTCCCTGGTACATCTGGGCCTTTGCCATGCTCGCACAGTGTGTCGCGCCTCGGTGAGCCGGCGATGAGGTCAGCTAGAGCGGCGAAGAAGGACTGACGGGCGAGGGGCGCGCGTCAGCCCGCTTGAGCGCTTGCCTCTACAATCGGAGATCCTCGAGACAGGCACGCAAAATTTATTGCGGCGGCGGCCGCCTTCCCCTTGACAGCTTAGGAGTGGCAGTGTTATTCTCCTAAGTGTCTTAGGAGGACTGGTGACCAACCACGCTCAACTGCTTCCGGGTACTCTCGATCTCCTCATCCTGCGGGCGGTATCGCTCGGCCCGTTGCACGGGTACGGCGTCCTTCTGCGGATCGGACAAATCTCGGGCAATGCCCTGCTGATCGAACAGGGCGCGCTCTACCCCGGCCTGTTTCGACTCGTCCGGCAGGGACTGCTCAAGGCGAACTGGGGCACGTCGGACAACAACCGCCGGGCCAAGTTTTACGAACTCACGACCGCAGGCCGCAAACGTCTGCGCGAAGAAACCGACAACTGGAACCGGCTCGCGACGGCCATGGGCGCAGCGCTCGCTGCGCAAGCGGGGGAAATATGAAACTTCTCGATTCGCTTCGTTTCCGCATCGCCGCTCTTTTTCACCGTTCCCAGGTGAACGCGGAGATGGAGGATGAGCTGCGCTCGCATATCGAGTGCCGTGCCGACGATCTCGAGCGCTCCGGCCTCCAGCGCGCTGAAGCCGAGCGGCGCGCCCGCATCGAATTCGGCGGCTATCAGAGATTCAAGGAGGAATGCCGCGAAGCCGCGGGTGTGCATTTCTTCGAGACTCTCCTGCAGGACCTGCGCTTCGCTCTCCGCACGCTGCGCAAATCACCGGGCTTCGCCGCCGTGGCCATTGTGACGCTCGCCCTGGGCATCGGCGCCAACGCGGTGGTTTTTGCCGTGCTGAATGCGCTGATCCTGCGGCCGCTGAACGTGCCGCACGCCGAGAGCCTCTACGCCATCGAGCGCGGCAGCGACAAAGCCATCAATCACTCTTATCCCGATTACCTCGATCTGCGCGATCGCAACCGCAGCTTCGATGGCCTGGCCGCCTATAACGTCGCTCCGGTGGGCATCGATACAGGCGACAGTCCGTCCAGCGCCTGGATTTGCGAAGTGACCGCAAACTACTTTGACGTATTAAGCATTCAGCCCTATCTTGGCCGCTTCTTTCATGGCTCCGATGAGCACGGCCCGAACAGCGCTCCATATATCGTGCTCACCTACGCCTATTGGCACGCTCATTTTCAGGATGATCGCGGCGTGGTGGGCCGCGTGGTCCGGCTGAACAAACATCCCTTTACCATCCTGGGCGTGGCGCCACCCGAGTTCCAGGGAACCATATTGTTTGTCGCCCCCGATTTCTGGGTGCCGCTGGTGAACCAGGAACAGGTGGAAGGGTTGAACGTCCTGAACCAGCGCGGGAACCGCGTCCTTTTGATGGTCTTGGGCCATCTGAAGGCGGGCGTCACTCCAGCCCAGGCGATTGCCGATCTGAACTCGATTGGCGCCAGCCTCGAAAAGAGCTACCCCAAAGACGATGGCCAGATGACCTTCACGCTCGCGAGTCCGGCTCTTACCGGCGACTGGCTGGGCGGCCCCCTGCGCGATTTCGTTACGGGACTCATGCTGCTGGCGGGATTGATTCTGCTGGCCGCATGCGCCAACCTGGGCAGCCTGTTTGCGGCGCGCGCCACGGATCGTTCCCAGGAGATCGCTATGCGGCTCGCGCTGGGATCGGGGCGCGGACGTCTTCTGCGGCAGGTCTTTACCGAGGCCATCCTGATTTCACTGATCGGGGGCGCCGTCGGCCTGTGGGGCAGCGTGCTCCTCTTGCGCGCTCTGAGCGTGTGGCGGCCGCTTCCGGCAGCGCCCGTCCATGTGCCGGTGACCCCGGACGCCCACGTCTACATGGTCGCTTTGCTGCTGGCTTTGGCAAGTGGGTTCCTCTTTGGCGCCGTCCCCGTGAGGCAGGTCCTCCGCACGAATCCCTATCAGGTGATCAAGTCAGGATCAGCCGGCCGGGCGGGACGGCGGGTGACGGCGCGGGACCTGCTGCTGGTGGTGCAGATTTCGATCTGCGCCGTGCTGGTCACTTCGTCGATGGTTGCAGTGCGAGGACTGCTGCGCTCGCTGCACGGCCACTTCGGCTTTGACCCGAAGAACGCGATGCTCGTCGAAACCGCTCTAAGCATGGCGGGTTACAGCGGCGACGAACTGCCCGCCATGCACAAGCGCATGATCGATGCCGTGCAGGCGATTCCCGGCGTACAGACCGTGGGGTCGGTCGATCGGCTGCCGGTGTACTACGGGGCCAACAGCTCCGACGTCTTTGCCGACAAGACGGCCGACCTGAGGCCATCGAATGTTGCGGCTGAAGCCATGGTGTACAACATCTCACCCGGATATTTCGACGCGGCCCGGACAGCCCTGCTCACGGGCAGGAGTTTCACCTGGCATGACGACAAAGCTTCGCCGCGCGTTGCCGTGGTCAATCGCGAGTTTGCACACCGAATCTTCGGCTCGATCCCGAACGCGATGGGCGGACACTACAAGTTGGGCGACGGATCGCGCATCCAAGTGGTCGGCGTGGTCGAAGACGGGAAATACGGAAGCCTCGCCGAAGATCCGCAGCCGGCGATGTTCCTGCCCATCCTGCAATCGCCGGCGGGGCAGAGCTGCCTGGTGGTGCGCTCGAATCGCGATCCGCAGCAACTGGCGGCAGCAATCAGGAGCACGATGCGCGAGCTCGATCCGGGACTGCCCGTGACCATCGAAACCTGGAGTCGCGAAATGGACGCAGCCCTGTTCCCCTCGCGGGTGGCAACGGTGGCGCTCGGTGTGCTGGGCCTGATGGGCGCCCTGCTATCGGTGACGGGCGTTTTCGGCATGGCGGCCTATTCCGTCAGCAAACGACTGAAGGAATTAGGAATTCGTATCGCCCTGGGCGCGCGGCGTAAGGAAGTGTTGCACGCAGCCTTGGGGCGGGCCTTCAGGCTGCTGACCTTTGGCTCAGCAGGAGGATTGCTTCTGGGAATCCTGGCCAGCCGGGTGCTCGCGTCCATCGTCTACGAGGCAACTCCCCGCGATCCCCTGGTATTGGCCGCTGTTGTTCTGGCGATGTCGTTGCTCGGGCTGCTGGCTACCTGGATTCCGGCACGGCGCGCCCTGTCGATTGATCCTTCGATACTGCTGCGCGACGAGTGAACGGTCCGCGCCAGTCCTTGCTACAAGCCGAAGACGGCCGAAGACGTGTCGCTACCGTACGATTTCCCAAGCGGGCATACCGCGACGGTCGCGCCCGAGCCTTAATTCCCAGTTGTGTGAGACGGCGACTAATGTCAACATGGCACGCTTCACTGGAGGAAGGCCATGCGACCTGGAAAGCGTTCGACGAAAGTGCTCGTTGCCGGTGGCTGGATTCTCGCCTTGGGCGCGACGCTGGCCCTCTTCGTTGCGGGCCGCGTTGTACGCGCTCAGGAGCCCGATGAATCAGCGCCTCAGCAGATGACTCCGCCCCCGGCCGCCGCGGAACGTCCCGGCGGTCCCGCGTCTCCGGCCTCCCCCGGCGCGGCCGCCAAGCCGGCGGAGAGGAAAGAGGAACCGGAGCAGCCGCCGGTTATCACTCACCACGAACTCCACATCAACGGGCGGGCGCTGAAATACACGGCCACGGCGGGCCTGATGCCGATCAAGAACGCCGACGGCGACACCCACGCGCACATCTTTTTCATTGCTTACACACTCGATAATCCTCCCGCGCATCGCCCGCTGACCTTTGCGTTCAATGGCGGGCCGGGTTCAGCGTCAGTCTGGCTGCACCTGGGCGTCATCGGGCCGCGGCGCGTCAAGTTGCTGCCCGAGGGCGGCATGCCTCCGCCGCCCTTCGAATTGGTGGACAACGATCAAACCTGGCTTGACCAGACCGACCTGGTCTTCATCGATCCGGTCGGCACCGGTTACAGCCGGCCGGTGAAGCCCGAGTATGGAAGAGAGTACTGGAGCGTGCAGGGTGACATCCAGTCGGTAGGCGAGTTCATCCGGCTTTACCTGAGCCGCTATTCGCGCTGGAACGCGCCGTTGTTCCTCGCCGGCGAAAGCTATGGCACCACGCGCGCGGCCGGGCTCTCCGGATATCTCGTCGGACACGGCATCGCGCTCAACGGCATCGTGCTGGTGTCGACCGTGCTCAACTTCGAGACGCTCGAGTTCGCGCGCGGAAACGATGTCCCCTACGTTCTCTACCTGCCCACTTACACCTCGACGGCCTGGTACCACAAGAAACTGCCTCCTGACCTGCAGCAGCGCGATCTCGCGGGGCTGCTCGGCGAAGTGAAGGCCTGGGCGGGCACGGAATACGCGGCCGCGCTGGCCGAGGGCGACTCGCTTCCGCCCGCGGCGCGCGCCGCCGTCATCGACAAGCTGGCCGCCTACACCGGCCTCTCCAAAGCCTATGTTGACGAGAGCAACTTGCGCGTACAGCAGGACCACTTTTGCGCCGAACTGCTGCGCGACCAGAAGCGCATCGTCGGCCGCCTCGACAGCCGGTTCACGGGCAGTAACGCGCTCGGGGTCTCGGAGGGGACCGACTATGACCCGAGCGAAGCCGGCATCCGTCCGCCCTTCACCTCCATGTTCAATAATTACGTGCGCGACGAACTCGGCTACAAGTCGGACGTCGAGTATTACATCCTAGGCGGCGGCCTGCGAGGCTGGGAATGGCTCCCGAGCCGTGGATTCGGCGGTGCCCAGGGGTACGCGGACGTCAGCCCGGCGCTGCGCGACGCGCTGGTCAGGAATCCGTACATGAAGCTCTTCATGGCGATGGGATACTTCGATCTGGCCACGCCTTTCTACGCCGCCGAATACACCCTGGACCACCTGGGGCTTGACCTGAAAGTGCATGACAACATCTCCACCGGGTACTACAACGCCGGCCACATGGTCTACATCGACAGCGACTCGCTTACCAAACTAAAGCGCGATGTTTCCGGATTCATGGCCGGGGCCCTGCAGCCCTCGGCGGCCGCGAGCCGATAGTCAGGCGACCACCAGAATGAAGAGGCGATCCTTCCTGAAGCAGGCGGCGACCTTCCCGGCCGCAGTAGCCGCGGCGCACCTGGGACGCGTCGATGCCCGCACCGAGGGTGGTGCGGACACTGCGCAGAAGCCGCCTTCCGTTCCGCGCGGACGCTACACTCCCGGCAGGATCGCGAACGAGTACAGCCTCTACCTCCCCGGCGAGCGCGAGGCGCTGGCGGAAGCGCCCCGCGTGACGCGAATCGCCGATGGCGTCACGGCTTCGCTCGGCCGCGAAACCAGGCACCTCAAAGCCAGAGATGAAATCGCCGGGTGGCGGCTGGTGGCTGTGCTCGGCTGGCTCAACGGCATCGCGACCGCCGTATTCGAAAAGCACGTCACGCATCAGGGCGCGATCGTTTACGTTACCGAAGAGGGCGAAATCGCCCGTATTCCGAAGCGCATCGGCGACCTCTCGCGGATTCGTCCGCGCGAGACGAGTACGCCGCACGGCGTCAGACTCGAGCGGCCCGCGCGCTATGATCCCGGGCCCGATCTTTGCGGCGAGTACATCGTCAACTCCGATGAAGACCCCTGCTACGAGAATATCGCCGCGCTCGGAGCCGAGCTGGTCGGCTGGACTCTGGTGGCCAACGAAGAATCCGGGCCCGAGAAGTCGCTCTGGTTGGAGGCGGACGGGAAATCGCGTCAGCTCGCGCCGGCTCCGGAGGCCTTGTGGGCGCCCGATACCAACGGCCGGGTGTTCGATCCTCGACGCTTTCTGCCCTCCGAGTATCTGTACGAGTACGTGCCGGGCTACAGCAAGCGCACTCAGCTTGGCGGATTTCTTCCCGCCGCCGACATCGGCGTTTGGAATCCGCGCTTCGGCGCCGGGTATGAGGTCATGGTTCTGCTGCCGGACGGCGCGGAGGCCAGGCCGATAGCCCGGGTCCGCGTACAACTTCCTCCGGCGGGGGCCGTGGTTCCGCCGGGAGACACCGGCGCCACAAGCGCCACCGATGCCGGCGTGGGCTTTACCGATCACTACTGGAACGGGTCTGCCGAGGATTTCTTTTCGGCGCTTGCCGGCTTGTGGAACCGCTGGCGTCACTTCTTCGAGGACAAGATGCAGGTGGAGATCCCCGACCCGTGGCTGCTGGATGCGGCGCGCGGCGGAATCGCACTCGCGCGCACCAGCTATCGCGGGCTCGAGCCCACTTATCAGATCGGCGAGGGGGCTTACACCAAGATGCCCGAGCGCAGCCACGCCTTGTTTCCGGTGGCGCACTACGAATTCGTCTGGGCGCACCAGTTGTGGAATCTCTCGGAAGAGGCCGAGCCTTATTTCGAGCACTACCTGGAGCACTACATTCTTCGCGATGGGAACTTCACCTACAACACCCAGGACCAGGTGGAAGCGCCGCTCAATGCCGGCGTGTTTCTCGAGAACTCGGCGCGCGCTTACGACTACACCGGCGACTTGGCCGCGCTTGGGCGCCGCCTGCCCGTGCTGCGCCGCATGATCGCGTTCGTGATCGGCCGTTACCGGTATTCGCAGGCTACTTTCCCGCCTGGAGATCCGCGTCATGGGCTCATCTGGGGCTCGCCCGAGGCGGACAACGGCGATCCGAACGACGACTTCCCGGATTCCCACCCTTATTACTATCAGAACGCCGCCTGGACCTGGCGCGGCCTGACCGAACACGCGCGCTGCCTGGCTCGTGCCGCGCAGGATCACCAGGACCCAGGCCTACGCGCAGAGGCGGACGAGGTCGCGAGCCTGGCCCGTGCGATGCGCGCCGACATCGAACGCTCGCTCGCGCGGACGATGGCCGATCAAAACGACGCCATGAAGCAAGCGGGAATCACGCCGTTCACGGCCTTCGACACCAAGCGTAAGCCGGAGGATCTCTCCAGCTACGAGAATCATCGGTACATGATGGATTGGTGGACCAGCGACTGGGGTGACGCCCAGCTCGATCTCGGCCACTTCAAGCATCGGACGCGCGCGGGCCAGCAGGTCCTCGGCATGAACACCGACGGCGACAATCCGCGCACCTCGAACTTCATGGAGCACGGTACGCTTGCGGGCCGCATCCGGCAGGACGATTACCGCTGGTTCCTGGTCGCTCTCTACGGCAATCTCTGCTATGCCATGGACTCCGGCAGCCGCTACGCGCCTGAAGACGCGTTGTTGCCGGGCAGCTTCCCGGGCGAGGGCAGTCCCTATGCCTGGTCCGCCGTAGTCAACAGCACCTTGCAACCGGCGCTCGGCCTGCGCTGGATGCTCTGCTACGAGGAGCACGACCGCGCCGTACTTCATTTGCAAAAAGCCGCGCCCAAGCACTGGTTCGCGCCGGGCGAAAAGATTCGCGTGGAGCACTGTCCCACGCGCTTCGGGGCGATCAGTTGGACAACGCGTGCAACGCGTGCGGGGCCCGCGCCCAATCCTCATAGAGGAACCGGATGGCTGGTCGAGGTAAGTTTCACCAAGCCATTCGAGGCCGACCTCGTGATTCACATCCATCCGCCTGACCGCCAGCCGTTGCGATCGACCTCCCTCGGTGAGCTGCACCCTGATCACGTGGTACTTTCCGCGTCGGTTCTCGGAAATCAGACCCGGGTCCAACTGGAAGTCGCCTAGGGCGCGTGCTGCCAGCACGTTTCAGCGGCCCCAGACCCTTTTCCTTGCCGGGGTCCGAAACCTGCGCTTCGATTCCACATCCAAAAAGCAGAGGTGGAAGCCCCTGGAGGAATGGTGAACGACGCTTTGGACCTGGTCTCAACTGAAATCTCAGACGTCAATGGACTAAATGCTGCGCGTGCGATCGCAGAGAATCAGGCGGTGGACGACAGCGAACTGCTCGACGCCTATTCTCGCGCCGTCATTGCGGCTGCCGAGAAAGTAAGCCCGTCCGTCGTTCACATTGTGGTCAGTGGCGGGCCGGCGACGACTAATGCCCCGGACTCGCACAGCCGTCCGGGGAACCGCGCGCAAGGCAGCGGATCGGGATTTCTGTTCACACCGGACGGGTTTATCCTCACCAATAGCCACGTGGTGCACGGCGGTGGGCGTCTGGAAGTGGCGCTCTACGACGGACGGCGCTTCGCGGCGCAACCCATCGGCGACGATCCCGACACCGATCTCGCCGTGATCCGCATTCAAGCTCCAGACCTCGTACCGGCTTCTCTCGGCGACTCTGGGTCCGTGCGCGTGGGCCAGCTCGCCATCGCCATCGGCAATCCTTACGGCTTCCAGACGACGGTGACCGCGGGAGTGGTGAGTGCGCTCGGGCGCTCGCTGCGCTCGCGCTCCGGGCGCCTGATCGACAGCATCATCCAGACGGACGCGGCGCTGAATCCGGGCAACTCCGGGGGGCCGCTCGTCACCTCGCGCGGCGAGGTGGTCGGCGTGAACACGGCCATGATTCTGCCTGCCCAGGGCCTGTGCTTCGCGATCGCGTCCAGCACGGCGCGATTCGTGGCCGGCCGGCTGATCCGCGACGGCCGCATTCGCCGCGGCTACCTCGGGCTCGGCGGGCAGAACGTTCCTCTGCCCCGGCGCACGGTGCGCTTCCACAACCTGGCTCGGGAGACGGGGATACTCGTGATCACGGTGGAGCGGGGCAGTCCGGCCGAGAAAGCGGGCGTACGCGAGGGCGACATCGTGGTCGAGTTTGGCGGGGCCCCGGTTCCGGATATCGACGCCTTGCACCGGTTACTCAGCGAGAGCCGGGTGGGAGTGCGTTCCACCCTTACGGTGCTGCGCGGGACCGCGCGCGAAATGATCGAGGTGGTCCCGCAGGAATCGCGCCCGAATTAATGAGGATTACTGGTGGCGGTTTTGCCGCCGTCAATAATCCCGAGCTTTTCGCGGCTTGGTTAACACTTCTTCGCGCTTCTACGTCTATCCTAAGAAATCCTGTGGACTCGATGGTTGAACGTGGCAAGCAACGTTGACTTCCGCAGCGCAGTCATGGAGCGTTGGACCGTGAGCGCGTGGACCGAGGGTTCTGGCGACGCCGCGCTGGTCGAGGCCGCGCGCGACGGCGATCGCGCCGCTTTCGGACTCCTTTACGATCGCTACGCGCGCATGGTCCATGGCGTCCTGCTGGCGCGGGCGCCATACAGCGACGTTGACGATCTGGTTCAGGACGTCTTTCTGCTGGCGCTCCGCCGCCTCCCATCCCTGCGCGACCCCAACTCCTTTGGCGCATGGATCGCGGCCATCGCGCGCAATCGCGCCCACGACTTCCACCGGCGATCGAGAGAGGACGTCGAGCTAACCGAAGACGTGTGCGCGCAAGAGGATCTCTCGCGGGCAGCGCCCGAGGCCGATGCTGCCTCGGCTTTGGGCGCGATTCGCAGTTTACCTGAGGCTTACCGCGAGACGCTGATCCTGCGTCTGGTGGAAGGCATGACCGGCCCCGAGATTGCGGCACGTACCGGCCTCACGCCCGGGTCCGTTCGAGTGAATCTGCATCGCGGAATGCAGCAACTCCGGGAGACGCTGGGGTATGGATCGGGTTAACGTGGCGGCGGATTTTTGCCGCCGGTGTGCGGGGTAAACCCGCCGCCACATGAACCGGTGCGAGCAAGAGGCGGACCACGACCATGAGCAAGAAAGATATTTCCGACTACCTTTGGGATGGCTCCGGCGAGCCTGATCCCGAGATCCAGCGGCTGGAATCGGTACTGGGGAAGCTCGGGCATCGGGGTGGCCGGCCGGTCTTCCCGGACGCCGTGCCGACCGCGCGCCCATGGTGGTCCGGCTTGCCGTTCGGCTGGCCGCTGAGGATCGCAAGCGTCGCGGCGGTGCTGGCGATGGTGTTTCTCTGGTTTCTGGTCCGCCGGCCCAAACCCGGTCTTTCGACAGCCTCCGGATGGGAGGTGGCGCGACTGGCGGGCGCGCCGCGCGTGGACACCCGGACGATCGAGCGCGCGAACGGCAGGCTCGCGCCCGGGCAGACGCTGGTAACGGACAGCAGGTCACGCGCAGACATCACGGTGGCTGAGATTGGCGAAATCGAGGTCGAGCCGGACACGCGTTTGCGACTGCTCCAGTCCGGCGCGGCGCGGAAGCAACTGGCGCTCGACCGCGGGGTCATTCACGCTTTTATCTGGGCGCCGCCCGGACAATTTGTCGTGGACACGCCTTCGGCCACCGCGGTGGACATGGGCTGCGCATATACCCTACAGGTCGACGACTCCGGCGCCGGCCTGCTTCGCACCACGCTCGGCTGGGTGGGATTCAAGCTCGACGGCCACGAGGCCTTCATTCCCGCAGGCGCAGTCTGCGCCACGCGGCCCGGCATCGGACCCGGCACTCCGTGCTTTGAGGACGCCTCGCCGGCCTTCCGCGCCGCCCTCACTCGATTCGATTTTGGGCCCGCTGGCGAGCGCGCATCCTCCCTCGACACGCTTCTCGATCAGTCGCGCAAACGCGACGCGCTCACGCTGTGGCATTTGCTCGGGCGCGTCGACACGGGCGACCGCGCCCGCGTTTACGACCGGCTGGCAGCGCTCGTTCCACCTCCTCCGGCCGTAACCCGCGAGGGCATCCTGCGCCGCGACCAGTCCATGCTCGATTCGTGGTGGAACGAGCTCGGGCTCGGCGACGTCTCCTTGTGGCGCACATGGGAGCGGTCGTGGTCCGCATCGGATCACAAGCTCCGTTAACACTCCGCAATCCGCCAGCGTCCTTCTAGCGCGGAGGAAACATTCCGAAAAGGAGACGCAAGAACATGAGACAACTTACAGCAAGTTCATCACGACTCGCGATGGTTTTGCTGGCGGCAATGCTTGGCGTGGCCGGGTCTGCGCAGGCTGGTCCGCCGCTCATCTGTCACGTGATTTCAATCGGTAACGCCAAGTCACTCCCCTGGACCGGTGAAAACTGGACCCTGGCGGCGAGTACCCAGTACGACCTGAAGAATCTTGTGCCGGATACGCTCGCCATTCTCACCGCGACCACTCCGGTGCTGGTGCGCATGGAAACGCTGCGCCGCGCCACGCTCTACGCGCGGCAGGATCCCCAGGCGGCCAAGGAGTTGCTCACCCGGCTTTATGCTCGTGCCGCAGACTCCGATCGCTCGGGACGCCCGGACGCCCTGGCGTGGTTCGACGCCGGGTACCTGGTGGAATGCTACAAGGAGTGGATCGGAAAGAACCTTCCGCATATGACGGACGGCATGCGCCTGGATCCGAATCCGGCGGCAAATCTGGACGGTTACGCTTGGGTAACTCGCGCGATTGCTCTTCGTGGCTCCGATGCGGAGATGGAGTTCGCCGCCGCGCTCATCACACTGGCAGGACCGCACACAAACGAGCTTCGCGAGCACGCGCGTCGCGCTCGCGCCGGCGCCGAGTCTGATCCACTGCTGGCCGCGAATCTCTCGAGCCGCTTCATCGGGAATCGCGGGGAGACGATCACCGAATTGATCTCGAACGATACAACTGCAAAGAACTGACACCGATCCTGTCGCGTTTCTCGAGGGGCGGGCACGAAGGCCGCACCGCCCCTTCCCTCCCGAGACCCTCAATCCCCCCACGTTATTCCGCGGGAGCCGGGTGTGCCCGGCTCGTCAGACTCTACGCGAGCGCCGTGGGTGGAATATAATCCCGAAGAGTCGTGGAACACTCGAGTTTCTGCATGGACCTGAGCGGAGCAACCTCGGCGGGCAGCTCGCGGCGGATGGCCATCTCGCATCAGATGACGGTTCGCCGCCGTCCGAGGGCGCTCTACGTCGTGCTGTTAGTGCTCGCCGCCTTCACGTTCGCCTATGAAGTCCGGTTGGCCTATCAGCAGTTCCCGGGCTTGTTCGGCTATCGCGACGCGCCTGGGCGGCCGTTTTTCCTGGAAACCCACGGTACGGATCCCATTCAAATCAGCTTTGTCGAAGCAAACGCTCGCCAGGCGGGGCTAAAGAACGGCGACACGCTGCTGACAATCAATGGCCGTCCGGTCGTCGGCGCGGCGGATTTTGGCGAGGCGATGGCCGCGGCGCGCGCGGGAGACGTGATGCGCGTGACCGTGCGACGCGAAGGGGAATCGGGCGACCGCAGCGCCGCAATCAAGCTCGGCTACCGCGCGTCCGGACGGAGCGCCGTGTGGTACGCGCTGGCCATTCTGAACGTCATTGTCGTGCCTCTGCTCTGCCTTACGCTGGGGTTCTGGGTAGCCTTCGTGCGGCCGCGCGATCGGCTTGCCTGGTTGCTGCTCGGCTTTCTCTCGACCTACGCCGTGTTCTTCAACGCCGACGCCGAAGCGTGGGGACCGGTGGTGCGCGATCTGGCAGTCTTCTACCGCATGGGCGTGGAAGCCGCGTTCCCCGCGGTCGTGATGCTGTTCGGGCTTCTCTTTCCCGAGCCCTTTCCGCGCACTGGACGCTCCCGCTGGTGGTACCACGTCGCCTGGGTGCTGCTGGTTCCATCCCTGGTCATCGGAATTCTCGAATCAATTGACGACGTCGTTACGGTGGAGAGTCGCGCGGCGGCAATCGGTCTGGATCGCTTCCTTGGCGCGCTCGGACAATTCCCGCTCCTGCTCAGCTTCGCCTGCTACCTGATGTTTTTCGCCGCGCTCATCATCAAGTGGCGAATGGAGACGGGCCGGGACAGCAAGCGGCGCCTGTCCCTCGTGCTTTGGGGAACGGCGCTCGGCATGGGTCCGCTGTTGATCATGGACGCCGTTTCCAATTTGAAGAATCAAGCTCTGGAAGTCCTGTTCCCGTGGTGGGCTTTCGTTCCAGCGTATATGCTGCTCGTCCTGGTGCCTGTGACATTCGCCTACGTGATCGTTGTGCAGCGCGCGATGGATGTTCGCCTGGTGGTGCGGCAGGGCCTTCGATACGCGCTCGCGCGGCGCGGAGTCCTGGTCCTCCAGGTTGTCCTCAGCGCCGCGCTTTTCATCCTGGTCGCGGCGCTGGTGACATCGCACAGCACGCGTCCCATAGTCACGGTTGCCGCTCTGGGCGCGGGCCTGTGGGCCATTTTTCTGCTTCACGGATTGACACAGCGCCTGGCGACCTGGATCGACCGGCGCTTCTTCCGTGAAGCGTACGACGCCGAAAGGATCCTTAGCGATCTTGGTGATCAAGTGCGGACGATCGTCGAGACGCAACCGCTGCTCGAGACGGTCACGGGACGCATCGCGGAGTCGTTGCACGTGCCGCGCGTAGCGGTGCTGCTGAACGGAGGCGCCCCGTACCTCGCCGCCTATGCGGTCGGGTACGGGGGCGTCCCCAACGTCTCTTTTCCGGCGAATGCCGCCACCGTGGAACGGCTCAAGAAGGAACGCGAGCCCGCGCGCGTTTACTTTCGCGACCCCAACTCCTGGATCTACCGTGACCCCGGGATGACCGACGAGGAGCGCGCCAAGCTCGCGGAACTCGAGTCCGAACTGCTGCTTCCGTTGGCCGTCAAGGACCGGTTGATCGGATTCATGAGCCTCGCGCCCAAGCTCTCCGAACAGCCTTACACCGGCTCGGACCTGCGCCTGCTCAAGTCGGTCGCGGCCCAAACTGGACTGGCGCTCGAAGTGGCGCGGCTCACCACGGTGGTGGGAGAAGAGATCGCGCACCGCGAGCGCCTGAATCGCGAACTCGAGATCGCCCGCGAAGTGCAGGAGCGGCTCTTCCCACAGGAACTGCCGGTCATTCCCGGCCTTGATTACACCGGACGCTGCCGTCCGGCGCGCGAGGTGGGCGGAGACTACTACGACTTTCTCGAGCTGCCCGAAGGGAAATTCGGTATCGCCATCGGGGACGTCTCCGGAAAGGGGATCGGCGCCGCACTCATGATGGCTGCCCTTGAAGCCTCGCTGCGCGGCCAAGCCAGCCTGACGGGGGGCGATTTGGCGGAGTTGATAAGCCGCGTCAACCGGCTGGTCTACGAAGCCTCTTCCGTCAACCGGTATGCCACGTTCTTCTACGCCCAACTCGACCCGAAATCGCTGCGGCTCACCTACGTCAACGCCGGACATAACCCGCCCTTCGTCCTGCGCCGGCTGAGCGCGGGCTGGGAGATCCGCCGACTGGAAACGGGCGGGCCGGTCGTCGGCCTGCTTCGCGTCGCTCCCTACCAGCAGGGCTCGTTTGCGCTCGAGAGGGGTGATCTCCTGGTGTGCTTCACCGACGGCGTTTCCGAGGCGATGAACCCACTGGACGAGGAATGGGGTGAAGATCACTTGATCGCGGCCGCGCAGGCCTGCGACGGCTTGGACGCCGCGGACATGGTCACGCGCATCATCGCCGCCGCCGATCGTTTCGCGGGCGGCGCTCCGCAGCATGACGACATGACCCTGGTTATTCTGCGCGTCCTCGAGGAATCCGCGACGGCGCGCGAGGTATGAATCAATGCGTGGGCTGAGAACTCTTGCTCGTGCCAGACCCTGGCCTGGGAGTCCTGTGCTTCGGAGCCGAAGGCGCCGGGGCTGTGGGCTCGGCCTTTTCGGGCTCCGCCCCGGCCCAGACGCTCACGACCTTCCATTCGCCCAACTGTTTCTGCAGGACCATGTCGTAATTCGCGCTGGCGTCGGGGTCCTCGAAGGTGGCGTGCGCGAGAACGCGTGTCCGGTCGGGCGAAAAGGTGAACCGGTTCACCTCCACCTCGGCCGGTGGCGGTTCGGGCGCCGATGGCTGCGCTCCGGCTGCGGTTTTCGCGCGCGGTGGGGGCGCCTGTTCGAGAGCGCCGACGAAATAGGTGCGCACCGCCTGCTCCAGCGACACCCCGGCGTTCCGGCCCCGCTCCGACGCAAGGTACCGGAATCTGGCCTCGATCACGCGGCTGGCGTTGTCCGCGTCGTCGCGAATCACCACGTCCTGGATGCTCGATTCCGACCGTCGCACGTCGGCCGGCAGATCAGGGTCCGATCGCACCGTCAAAGCCCAGATCGCAGCCTCGGTCACGGTACGGTCCGGCTCAACATCGGACTTGGCCACCGCCTTCAGCAGCAATTGCGTGATTTCCGGCGCCGGATACTCCCCAAGGCTGCCGAGGTAGAAGCGGCGCAGATCCAGATCGCGCGGGTCGTTGATGAGCTGTTGGAGAATTTGCTCCGCCTTCTCGCCCCCTACGAACGCCAGAGCCTGAGCCGCGAACTCCGCCGTGCGGTCGTCCTTCAGCGCCGCCTCGAGCTGTGGAATCACGCCGGGGCCGGCCGCGAAGGCGGCATCGTAAAGGGCCTCGGCCGCGCTCGAATTCGGCGAACTGAGGATCGCGTCGAGCAACTCCGGGGCCCAATCATTCGGAGGGGGCGCGTCAGCGTCCGTGGAGAGGCTGGCCGTGGTCTCAGGTCCGCCATTCGGGGTTCTCGCCACCTGCTGATTCGGCTCCCGCGAGGGTTGCTGAGCACCCTGTGCTGCTTCAAGCAGCGGCGCGCCGGCGAGCGCAAGCAGGACGATGAGGGCCAGCGCTCCGGCCGGCCTACGGTGTGTCAGGACTCTCGGGGACTTCATGCTCGTTGTTGGATGCCTGCTTCCGCCGGCGCGTCGCGCGGATCGTGTCTCGGGCAATGTCACAGGAGCCGCACGTTCTCTCCTCTTGCATTTCATGCGTCTGATGGATAACGATCCCGTGATGGCTTCTATGATGGTCCGGTCCCTACCCCGTGCGTCAAGCGGTTTTGTCACAGCGCATCGTTGAGTAAGAGCCGGGAGTAAGAGCCGGCTCGACGCCCGCTCGCGAGCATGAGAGGATGTCGAGGCGCAGACAGTCGTAAAGAGAGGTGAGTGCGATGACGTTGAAGAAAATCACGCCCGTGCTGTTCGCCGAAGAGGTCGAGCCTTGTGTGCAGTTCTGGGCGGGACGCATGGGCTTCGTGAAAACCGTGGAGGTTCCAGAGGGTGACAAGCTCGGGTTCGTGTTGTTGCAGAAGGGCGGTCTGGAGCTGATGTACCAGAGCCACACGAGCGCCCGAAAGGATGCGCCCGGAATGGCAGAGCAGATCGGACGCGGTCCGACGTTCCTCTACATCGAGGTGGAGAATCTCGACGAAGTCATCAGTGCGGTAGAAGGCGCTGAGGTCGTCATCCCGGTGCGCACCACGTTTTATGGCGCCCGGGAAATCGGCGTCAAAGATCCCGCCGGCCACATCATCACCTTCGCCCAATTCGGCGTTCCCGCGCAGTCCTGAAGCCCGAGGGAACGAGGGTCGGGCGCTTACGGCGCCCGGCTCGGCTCGGGGCAGCCCCTCTGGTTTCCGTGCGAGGTCCCGTGAGTTTCCCCCTGAGTTCCATAGTGGTCCTCGTTTTCCCGATTCGGAACTGATGCTTCGCATCGCCGACACAATCCGGGGCCTCAGACGAACTCTGGATCGCGGGCAGTCACGCCTGCATCGCGGTTCACATGGGCGTGCCTTGCCAGCGGTCCCGAAAACGTCACGACAACACCGAGCCCGCATAACTCATTACTCCTCCTGCAGTTGAACCTTACTCCTCCTGGATGGCCGCTCGCCTCGCAACCGTCCTGCGCCTCTCTCCGACACGCAAACGCACAACGCCGATGGCTCCTTGAAAGCCGGGCCGAGGGCGATTCGCCATCTGGCATTGCGACTGCATTATCAAGGACAGAAAGCGGCCACTCAGGAGACAGACGAAGGCGAGAGGAGTCGCCAAGAGTCCTCATACGGCGATCACGGTGAAGTGCGCCCTGCGCCCACCCGGATTCCAGTCTCCAGAGTCATCCGCTCCAAGGCGACCCCGCTAATCGAGAGCCGCCTTGAAAAGGAGAGCATCACATGGGAACTCAGACTTCGGGAACTCAGACTTCGCTATGCACAATTCAGATTTCAAGATCCGCCACCACGTCACGCAGGACTGCCCCGCATGCCGGGCGGCTCGCGCGACGCAGTGCCGAAACACGGCGTGAGGCGAGGCCTCATGACCGTACGGAGGAACGCAGGCGCGAGCGCGATGAACTCACGCTCGGGCTTATGGGACTCGTGCGCCGCGTGGCTCTCGAGATGCGAGATCACCTGCCCGCGCACGTCGACGTGGACGATCTGGTCAGCGCCGGAACCCTCGGCCTTATGGAGGCTGTGGGACACTTCGAATCCTCCAAGCACGTCAAGATCGAAACCTACGCACGTTATCGGATTCGCGGGGCCATCCTCGACGCCCTGCGGAATCTCGACCCGGCCTCGCGCGACATGCGCCGCAAGAACAAGCAGGCGGAGCGCGTCTTTCATGAGCTGGCCTCCAGGCTGGGACGTCCCGCAACGGACGCCGAAATGGCCGAGGCCATGCACGTAAGCCTGAAGGAGTGGTACCGAGCGGTCAATGAGTTCCGGAGCCTGGGTGTGGAATGGCTGCGGCCCACCCTGATGCCAACCCAGCACTACCCCGATCCGGACGATCTGCCGGCCACCGGCCAGCGCGACGCCTTCGAGCTCTGCTACCGCCAGGAGCAGCTCGATCTGCTCAACCGCGCGCTCGACGGGATCTCTAAGCGCGAACGGCAGATCTTTTCTCTCTACTACGAACACAATCTCACCATGAAACAGATTGCCGACGAGCTCGGCATCGATGAATCGCGAGTCTCACAGGTCCATTCGGCCAGCCTCAGCCGCCTTCGCAGCAGGGTGCAGGCGATGTTGCGTCCGCCGGCGCTCGATCCCGCACGCATCGCAGCTTGAGCCGCTGCGGCAGGGTAAGAGCCGGGACGAACGCTCGTGAATCGACCTCTCGAACCGGCATACGTTGCCGCACCCGGGCGTCCAGTGGTACAAACAATCATGACCCGATACGAAGGCAAGACCTTTGAGAATGAGAACGTGGTTCTGGACGAGGGCGTTTACATCAACTGCGTCTTCAAAAATTGCAGCCTCGAATACAGCGGCGGTGACGTTTACGTCCAGGCTTGCCAGGGCGACGGGTGTCAACTCATCTGGCGGGGCGCGGCGCAGCGGACCGTCTTCCTGCTGCAAGGCCTGGGGTTGATGGCGCAGCCGGCGGTCCCGCCCGCCGCCAACACGCGCGTGCAGTAGCCGCCTACGGCCTTCCCACGAATGTCCCCCTCCGGCTTATACTCGACCGAGGGGACACCCTGAATGCTCTCGCGCCGCCGTTTTCTGACCGCCATCGCCGCCCTCGGCGGGGGTGCGCCAGCCGCGCACCACGCATGGCTGCTGCGCGCGGCATCGCCGCCGGATGCCAAAGCCGCCAAGCCCGTCGCGGCTCCGACTGTGCCGGTCCGCTATACGGATGTGACCGGGGCAGCGGGCATCGACTTTAAGCAGGATGCGACTGCCACCGAGCAGAAGTATTATCTCGAAACCATGGGTACGGGCCTCGGCTGGATCGACTACGACCAGAACGGCCTGATCGACCTCTACTTCGTGCAATCGGCGGCTACGGATATCTACAAGCCACCGGGCCCGTTGCGCTCGGCGCTCTATCGCAACAATGGCGACGGCACCTTCACCGACGTGACCGAAAAAGCCGGTGCTGGGGCCGCAGGGCTCTACGGCCAGGGGGTGGCGGTCGGTGATTTTGACAACGACGGCTTTCCGGATCTCTACGTCACCGGCTATGGCCGATCTATTCTCTACCGCAACAATGGCGACGGCACCTTTACCGACGTGACGGAGAAGGCGGGCGTGGCCAATACCGGGGGCTGGGGCACGAGCGCGGGCTGGTTTGACTACGATCGCGACGGCTACCTCGACCTCCTGGTCTGCAACTACATCGAATGGTCGCCTCACAACAATATCTGGTGCGGCGATCACAAACCCGGGTATCGCGCCTACTGCCATCCTGACAACTACAAGGGCCAGCGGCTGAAGCTCTATCGCAACAACCACGACGGCACGTTCACCGACGTCAGCGTGAAGTCCGGCGTCGGCGTTCCCGAGGCCAAGGGGATGGGCGTCGTGCTCGCCGACTTCAACAACGACGGCTGGACCGACATCGCTATCGCCAACGACACCTGGCCGAATTTCCTGTTCCTGAATCAGAAGGATGGCACGTTTAAAGATGTGTCTTTCATTTCCGGATTGGCGGCGAGCGAGGATGGGAAGTACGAGGCCGGCATGGGCATTGACGCCGCCGACCTTGACGGCGACGGCTGGCTCGACATTTATATTACGCACCTCGATCACGAGCTCAACCGGCTTTACCACAACAACCGCGACGGCACCTTTGATGACGCCACCTACCCGAGCGGCATCGGCAACTCGGCCATCACCCTGAGCGGCGTCACCATGAAGTTCCTGGACTACGACAACGACGGCTGGACCGACATCTGCCAGTTGAACGGCGCCATGCTCGACAACATAAACCTGTATCATTCCGAGGTCAGTTACAAAGAATCGATGCTGATGTACCGTAACCAGGGCGGGGGCAAGTTCAGTAAAGTGTCGGACCGTCTGGGCCCCGATTTTGCGCGGCCCATCGCCGGACGTGGCCTGGCCGTGGCCGATTACGACAATGACGGAGACCTTGACCTTGCCGTCACCGTGCGCGGGGATCGCGCCGAATTGCTGCGCAACGACGGCGGCAACGCCAACAACTGGCTGGAGGTGTTGCTCGTGGGGACCAAGTCCAATCGCGACGGCGTGGGCACCTCACTGCGATTGATGTCCGAAGGATTCGCCCAGGTCAAGCAGCGTCAGGGCGGCATGGGCTATATGTCGGCGAGCGACCCGCGCGTCCACTTCGGGTTGGGCGTGCGCAAGGCGATCGAATTTCTTGAGATCACATGGCCGAGCGGTGCGGTCGAGAAGCTCGACAAAGTCGCCGTCAACCAGATCATCACCGTGAAAGAAGGCGAAGGCATCGTGCCCCGCTCGTTCCCGCCGATTGCGCGATGAGACGGGCGCTGCGCGATGCTGTCTCCAGCCGAAAATCGCCGGTGTGGACACCGGCACTTACGCGACAGCAGTCATTTCAATGTGCAATTCTCTCTGGAAGTACCCGCCGCTGTACGCGGCCAGGTCAGGCGTCAGTTGCGGTATAATGGGTGCTGGCTTTCAGACCACAGTCAGCGAACGAAATCTGGTGTTTTTGGCGGGAGTACGGATGCCCCGGCCCGGCGGTGCGGATATGTGGGCGCGTGCGCTGTCGTACCTGGGCCTGAGCTTCATGGTGCCGCTCAGCGCTCTGGCCGGATACTCGGTCGGCTGGTTTCTGGACGGGCACTTGCACACCAAGCCGGTGCTGGCGGTGATCGGAGTGCTGGTGGGCTCAGCCGCCGGCATTATAGAAATGGTCCAAGTGGTGATCAAGAGGGAGAAACGTGGCTGAGATGGGTCAGTTCGCCGGAGGGTCGCGGTCGGCCGTGCTGCTCGACTCAGCACTCGAGCGCTTGCCGCGCTGGATTGCAGGCGTGAGCGTGGCCGGCGTGCTCGCCTGCCTGATCGCCGGGCAGGCGCGCTTCGCCGCCGGCCTCGGGCTCGGTTCCGGAATCGCCTTGCTCGGTTACTGGTGGCTGCGTCGCGGCCTCCAAGCCGCGTTCGATTCGGGCCAGGGCCGCACGCCCAAGGGTGTGCTCGTTCAACTCGCGCTGAGGTATCCCGTGGCCGTGGGCGCGGTGGTTCTCTTTGAGCGCACGGGATGGCTGCCGGCGGGCGCCGTGATGGCGGGTCTGTTCGCGCCCTTCGCCGGCGTATTGATCGAGTGTCTGGCCCTGGCGACGCAGGCTCTGCTCGACGCCCGAGGCCGCAACCAAAGAAGAGATCTCAGCTCAGGGTCGGCCGGTTAGACGGCTCGCACGAGCAAGCGAAGCGCCGGCGGCTGGAGACGCAGGGTCTGAGACTCTCAGACGTCAGACTTCATTCTTAGGAAATCGCCATGGCTCCGGAACATCAGGTCTGGTTCACGCTTCTTCTCAACAAGCTGATCGGCGGCCCGGTTGCGGCTCTGCTCATGAAGATGGGCTTCCACCCCGACCCCGCTCAACCTATCCCGAACTACGTCGCCATGCAGATTTTGGTGGTGCTGCTGATTCTGGCGGGCGCGCTGATCCTGCGACGGCGCCTCTCAGTGGAAAATCCGGGCAAGTTTCAGCACATCATGGAAGTGTTCCTGCAATTCACCGAGAACATGTGCGACGATGTCATCGGCCACGACGGGGGCCGCTATGTGGCTCTCATCGGCACGCTGGGGCTGTTTGTGGCGCTCTGCAACCTTTTGGGGATTTTCCCAAGCTTCGCCACCGCAACAGGTACGATCTACGTCACGCTGGGCTGCGCCGTGGTGGCGTTTCTGTACTACAACTATCACGGCATCCGGCAGCATGGCATTCTGGGTTATCTCAAGCACCTGTCCGGTCCCCTATGGTGGCTGGCCTTCCTGATACTTCCCGTCGAAGTCGTCAGTAACACGCTGCGCCTGCTCTCCCTGAGCGTCCGTCTCTGGGCCAACATGATGGTGGGCGAACTGATCGAGCATGTGTTCACCTCGCTCGTTCCCTTGCTGGTGCCGGCGATCTTCGTCGGATTGCACGTCTTCGTTTCATTTCTTCAGGCTTACATTTTTATGATTCTTCCTGCGGTCTACATCAGCCTCGCGGTTTCGGAGGAGCATTGAAGCGCGCAGGATTAAGCGGGCATGATCGGGCGCCAGCGTGAGGCCGTCCGCCCCCCGGCGGGCAGGTCACCACCTCCTGGTCCCATATTACGTAAAGGAGAAAAAATGAAGCAGAAGCTTGTACTAAGTCTGACCGCGATCGCCTCACTGCTGGTCGCGGCTCCGGTGTTTGCGCAGGGCGGGCAGCCCGCAGCAGGGTCAGCCACAAACTGGCCGCTCTTCGGCGGCCTTCTGGCGCTCGGTCTCGCCGCGGGATTGTGCGCCCTCGGCCAGGGCAAGGCCATCGCCGCGGCGTGCGAAGGCGTGGCCCGCAATCCGGGAGCGCGTCCACACCTCTTTCTGTTTATGATTCTGGGCCTCGTCTTCATCGAGACGCTTGTGCTGTACACGCTTGCGATTGTGATTTTCAAGACGTAAGAGCTGAGAATGGGAAGGGCGGCTCGCGTAGCTTTCGCGAGCCGCCCTGAGTGCCCGGCGGCGACCCACTCGAACCCGACGTGGCTGGCCCCGTCCTCGGGCGCAGCCAGCCACTTCATGATCGCGGCAACGGCCCGGTCGAGCCGGGGGAGCGTTTCACGCTCCGGCACGAAGCTGAGGAAGCCTCTGCAGCCGTTTCAGTCGGGGGGCGCGGACCAATCCGCGGCGGCGAGTTGCTCGACCCAGCGCCGAGGCATCAACCGGCCTTAGTGAAATGAAACCTGGTTACCGTGCTGCCAAATGGTGTGAACCCAGGTCGCCAGCAGCGTGAGCCCGTAAAGGGCCATAATGACCGTCAGCGTCTTACCCCACACTTCGATCTTGTGAATCCGGGTCGCCATCTTTGTCTGTTGCGGAATGAGGCCGGCCTCCGGCCCCGCCAGGTGAACCATCACGTCCTCGCGACGGCCCAGAGACACCCGGTAGACCGCCAAAACTCCAACCACAACCGCCAGCACAGCCCAGCTGATCAGGTAAAAGCTGATTTGCACCTCACACCTCCTTCAGGGAACCGACTTCATCCCTGTGCAACCTCTTTATCGGGCAGCGGCGACGAAGGCACAGTGACCTGAATCACTCGGCCATGTGACACTCAGATCCGGCGTGCGTCGGCCTGGGCTAACTTATTACAACCAAGGGACATGCAACGAGGTGAGGCCCCGCAGAAGGCCGGAAGGAAACAGGCCGAGGAAGAAGATGCCGAGCAGACTCACAGCGATCGCGAAGCCGAGTGCGCGCGGCACCGGCGATTCGCTGACTTCGGTCTTGCCCTCACCCATGTACATGGCGACCACCAGTGCCAGGTAGTAGTACACGGACACCACGCTGTTCAGCAAGGCGATAATCGTCAACCCCGTCAGATGCGCATGCATTGCGGACCGGAAGACGTAGAATTTGGCGAAGAAACCCACGGTGGACGGGAAGCCGGCGAGCGACAGCATGAAGACGGTAAGGCAAGCGGCCATCCCAGGACGCTCCGCTGCCAGGCCCGTGAAGTCCTTGACCTCAGTGCGACGCTCGCCCGGGCCCGCCAAGTGTCCGATCAGGATGAAGGCGCCGACGTTCATAAGCGCGTAACCTGCGAGGTAGAAGAGTACCGCGGACGTACCATCGGCGCCGCCCGCCGTGACTCCCACCAGCACATACCCCGCGTGCGCAATGGATGAATACGCGAGAAGCCGCTTTACGTTGGACTGCCATAGCGCCGCGAGATTCCCCACGCACATGGTAAGCACTGCCGAAATCCAGAGCAGCCAGAAGACAACCGGGCCCGCCGAGGCCACGTGCCCGAAGCTGCCTACGAGAACCCGCAACAGGACCGCGAAAGCGGCGGCCTTGGGCGCCGTGGAGAGAAAACCAGTGACCGGCGCCGGGGCGCCCTGGTAAACGTCCGGCGTCCAGACCTGGAAGGGCGCGGTGGAAACCTTGAAACCGAGGCCGACGAACATCAGGATGACGGCGAGCCACAGCAACTGCGGCTCCGGGGTTCCCGTGGAGTTCGTCAAGGTCTCGCGCACAATGTCCAGATTCGTCGTACCCGTCAAGCCGTATACGAAGGCGATTCCGTACAGGAAAAATGCGGTCGCAAACGAGCCCAGCAGAAAATACTTCACCGACGATTCGTTCGCCTGCATCTCGCCGCGCTTGTAGCCGGCCAGGATATAGGTGGAGATCGAGGAAATCTCAAGCCCGATGAAGACCATGATGAGATCGGTGGAGGCTACCATGAACGCGGCACCCACCGTGGCCATCAGGATCAGGGCGTAATACTCGCCGTGATCCACGGCGTCCCGCTCGAGATAGGACATCGACCCGAGCAGCGTGAGGCCTGAGATCAACAACAGCAAGCCGATCAGATAGACGCTGAAACCGTCGTTCGAAATACTGGCCGAGAAGGCGGCGCCGGGAAAATACGAGATCGCGGCCGCTGCCAAACCCGCCAGAATCACCCCGGCCAACGAAACCCACCCCAAACGGGTCTTTTTCCCGAGCGGGGTAACGGGCTCCAGCATCATCACCAACAACGCGAAGACCGACAGAATCAGTTCGGGCAGAATGCGGATGAAGTCGGCCGAGCCTACGGTCGTCATCATCGGGAAGCGCCTCCGGCAGTCTGGGCCACCAGCTCCGATTTCGCCGGGGCCTTGCGGGCCGGCGGGCCGAACTTCGAGATAGTAGCCTCGCTATGTAGGCTCATACCTGGTTGCGATTCCCGGTCTTTCCCGCGCGAGCGGGGATCGACTGCAGGGGGATCAGCCGCGAGCCCGAGCCCCGCGCTCGCCGAGGGGGCCGGCGGTTTCGCGCTGTGCGCCGATACCGCGGCCGGATTCACTCGCGCGAGCACCTGGGAAACGCTTACGTCCATCTGGCGCAGAAAGGGCTGCGGGTAGATCCCCATGAAGATGATGACGGCCACGGTGGCCATGAGCATCCACCGCTCACGCGGGTTGCAATCAGGAATCTCGCGGTTTTTCTCGTTGGTGACTTCGCCTAGAAATACGCGCTGATACATCCACAGCAGGTAGACAGCCGACAGGATCACCCCCACCGCAGCGAGGCTGCCCCAAAGAGCGCGGGCGTGAAAGGCGCCGATGATGATGAGGAATTCGCCCACGAAGCCATTGAGCAGGGGCAGGCCAAGCGACGAAAGCGTGACGATCATGAAGAAGGTGCTGAACACCGGCATGGTTGTGCCGAGGCCGCCAAAATCCTTGATCAGGCGGGTGTGACGGCGGTCATAAAGCATTCCGACCATCATGAAAAGCGCGCCCGTCGAGACGCCGTGGTTCGCCATCTGATAGATCGCACCTTCCATGCCCAGGGTGTTGAAGGCAAAGATCCCCAGCACCACAAACCCGAGGTGCGCCACCGACGAATAAGCCACCAGGCGCTTCAAGTCCGGCTGCACCATGGAAACCAGTGCGCCGTAAATGATGCCGATCACCGCCAGCGCGCTCACGAGGCCGGCGAACTCGCGCGATGCGCCGGGAAACAGCGGGAGGCAGAAGCGCAGCATGCCGTAGGTCCCCATCTTCAGGAGAACTCCGGCCAGCATCACGGAGCCCGCGGTCGGCGCCTCGGTGTGCGCGTCCGGCAGCCAGGTATGCAGAGGAAACAGCGGAACCTTGATGGCAAAAGCCACCAGGAATGCCCAAAAGAGGAGGCTCTCGGTGGTATGCGTGAGCGGCAACGAGCCGTTCGAGAGGGAGGCCAGAATCTGCGTATAGTCGAAGGTGCCGGTGCGCTCGTAGAGGAAGATGATGCCCACCAACATGAGCGCGGAGCCCGCCATGGTGTAAAGGATGAACTTCACGGACGCGTATACCTTGCGGCCGTGCCCCCAGATTCCGATTAGGAAATACATGGGGATCAGCATCACTTCCCAGAACACAAAAAACAGGAAGAGATCGAGCGAAACAAAGACGCCGATCGTGCCGGCCTCGAGCGCCAGGAGAAACAGGTGGAATTCCTTGGTGCGTTCGGTAATGCCGGTCCAGGAGACCAGGACGCATAACGGCGTCAGGAAGCCGGTCAAAACGATCAAGATCAGGCTGAGACCGTCGACTCCCAGATGGTATTGAATCGGCGGCGAGCCGATCCAGGCGTGGACCTCCTCGAATTGGAAGCCGGATCCGGAGCCGTTGAACCCGAACAGCAGGGCCAGCGTGACGAGGAACGTCAGAAGCGAAACGACCAGGGCCACCATCCGGATGCGGCCGCTGTTCCCGCGGGGCAGGAAGGCAATGATCGCGGCGCCCAGCAGCGGCAGGAAGGTGACGACCGTCAAAATGTGGTTACCGAGCAGCATACAGGAGCCAAAACCCCGGCGCGAACGTCACGCGTTGCCAGTAGTCACGCCGGCAGCCAGCTTCAAATTCATCGAAATATGACCAGTTCCACGTCAAAAATCAGCATTAGAGTCGTTTTTGAGCTGCTCAATTTAGGGTTAAATTACCTATCATCAATAACCTCTTGGCTTTATCACGGTAAGTTATTTGTTTTCAATAATCTCTTGGCTTCGTTCGTAACATTTTCGATTTTTTCAATCAACGGCCCTCTTCAAGGTGCGATTTCCCGCATTTTTCTCCGCCCTCCTGTCAAGCTGACTCAAGCTCATCGGCCGCACTGCTCGCGCGCCCAAGCGCGCACGAGTCTCAACCAGGAGGTTCCGTCGACCTTCCTTCCTCTCTCCAGCAATTCCGACAGCGCGATGGCCGTCAAACCGGGGAAGAACTCGCTCTCAGGCACTTCATCGTAGTTCCCCGCCCCTAATCGAAACATCGACAGGCGCCCATTGTGAAAACGCCACACTCCCGAAACTCCGAACTCGGCAAAGATCGGGAGCTTACCAATCGATGGGCTTGTAATGTCCACCTCGACGACCAGATCAGGCGGAGGGTCCACCGTCATGTCCAGTTGGTCCTTCCCGGCGACCCGCTCGACGTTTCCGATGTAGAAGCAGGAGTCTGGCTCAAAGCCCCGTTCGAAATCCTCGCGGCGGAAAGTTGTGGAACCCAGGTTTTCGATCTCCAGATCCATCTCGTCAGCCAGGACTCCCACAAGATCGCCAATTCTCCGGCTGTACCTCTCGTGCTCGGCCGAAAGGGTCATGATCTCCAGCTCCCCGTGATCAAAAGTGAACCGTGGCGCGCTGGAGCTGGCGTGTTCCGACAAGATGCGCTCGTAGGTCTCCCAGCTGACGTTGTGCAACACCACTCGCTGCTCCGCCGGAATTGAGATCACTGACATTACTCGTTTCTCGAAAAACCAGTCGACGGTCGAAAGTTGAACGTCGAAAGCACGTAGCGGACCCAGCACCGCTACCGGAGCAGCAGATATCCCAGCCAGCCGACCGCCCCCAGCAGCACCCAGGCAGCATAACTGCGAATGTTGCCGGACTGGATCCGGCGCAGTACTCGTCCGACATCCCCCGTGGCCTCCGCCGATCCGTTGACCGCGCCATCGATCACACCAGCGTCCACGAACTGCCAGAGGAACTTCCGGGAGCCGGTGAGAAGGGGCTGAACCACCAACCAGTTGTAGAACTCATCCACGTAATACTTGTTCACGAGCGTCCGATAGGCGCCGCTAAAGGCGGTCGCGATGCCCTCGGGGATCTCGGGCGACTTCAGGTAGAACCAGTAAGCCAGCAGGATGCCGAGGCCCGCCGCCGTCAGGGACCCGGCCATCAGCGCGAGGTCGCCCGCCGGGTGCGCCGCGGCCACGCCGCTCGAGGCGAGCAGGCTCTGCGATCCGCCAAATACCGGCTCCAGGAAGCGGTCGAAGGCCTCACTGCCGCCGAGCGCCCTGGGGATGCCAACGTAGCCGGCAACCACCGAAAAAACCGCCAGAATCATGAGCGGAACCGTCATTTTCGAACCGCTCTCGTGAACGTGATGCTCGAGATCATGCGGCACGCGGGACTTGCCGCAAAACGTCATGAAGAGCGCGCGAAACATGTAGAACGCGGTCAAGCCTGCCGTCAGGGTCAGCAGCCAATAAAGCCAGGGCGCGCCGAAGGGACCGTTGTAGGCCGCGGCCAGTATCCCGTCCTTGCTGAAGAACCCCGAGAAGCCGGGTACGCCACTGATAGCGAGCGTGGCCACCAGGAACGTCCAGAAGGTAACCGGCAGCTTGTGCCTCAAGCCGCCCATCACCCGCATATCCAGTTCCCCGCTCATGGCGTGCATCACGCTGCCGGCCGCGAGGAACAGCAGGGCTTTGAAGCAGGCGTGCGTCATCAGATGGAAGATGCCGCTCGCGAAAACCGCCGTGCCACATCCCACAAACATGTAGCCGAGCTGGCTGATGGTGGAATAAGCCAGCATGCGCTTCAGATCGTTCTGGCAGAGCGCGATGGTGGCGGCGAAGAAGGCCGTGATGCACCCCACGGCGCTGACCGTCTTCAAAGCCTCCGGCGCGTGCACGAAGAGGATATTCGAGCGCGCCACCATGTAGACCCCCGCCGTCACCATGGTGGCCGCGTGGATAAGGGCGCTGACGGGTGTGGGGCCTTCCATGGCGTCCGGCAGCCAGACGTAGAGCGGGAGTTGGGCGCTCTTGCCGACCGCGCCGAGGAAGAGCAGCAAGCAGGCCGCGGTAAGCGCCCGCTGCTGATCCCCAAGCCCGAGGGCGGCGACCTTCGGGAACAGCTCGGGAAAGTTCACGCTCCCGAACGTCCAGAAGAGGAGCGCCACGCCCACCGTGAAACCCGCGTCGCCGATGCGGGTGACGATAAAGGCCTTCTTGCCCGCGTCAGACGCTGACTTCTTGGGGAAGTAGAACCCGACGAGCAGATAGGAGCACAGGCCCACGCCTTCCCAGCCCACGAACATTACGGGGTAGCTCGCGGCGGTGACCAGAACCAGCATCATAAAGAGGAACAGGTTCAAATAGCAGAAGAACCGGTAATACCCGCCCTCATGCTCCATATAACCGCGCGAGTAAAGGTGAATCAGGAAGCCGACCACCGTAACCACCAGCGTCATGATCAGCGTCAAGCGGTCATAGTAAAGCGCGAAATCCGTTCGGAAGCTGCCCGCCTGAATCCAGGTGAAGTAGCTGTGAACAAACGGAGGAGACTCCGGACCGAGGTGCGACACCACGGCGACCAGCACCGCGAATACCGCCGCGAGGCCTGCAGCCCCGCAGCCGATCGCCGAGACGAGCCCCTCCGAAAAGCGGCGCCCGAAGATTCCGTTGAGCGCCGCCCCGGCGAGCGGGGGCAAGAGCATGAGTGCGAGCAGCAATTCCATAGCAGTTCGGCAAGTCAAAAGTCAAAGAGTCGAAGGTCAAAAGCGCAGTTAAGAACTTTCAACTGTTGACTGTTGACTGTCAACTTCTTCACAGCTTCATCGAGTCCACGTCGTCAATCGCCAGCGAATTCCGATTCCGATAAAGGGCCACAATAATTGCCAGGCCTACCGCCGCCTCGGCGGCGGCCACCACGATCACGAAAAACACGAACAGCTGCCCGTCGAGATTCGGCAGGCGCCGCGCGAAGGCAATAAACGCCAGGTTCACGGCATTCAGCATCAACTCGATGCACATGAACACGGTGATCACATTCCGCCGGATGATGAACCCGGCCGTACCCAGAGTGAACAGGATCACGCTGAGCAACAGGATGTGAGAGAGCGGAACCATATCGATTGCCAATTTTGCGATTGCTGATTGTCGATTAGGACTTCGAGCCCCGGCTCTCACCCTTCAATCGTCAACCATCAATCGTCAATCACCAATTCCTAGAGTTGCTTCTTCGCCAGCACTACGGCCCCAAGCACCGCGACCAGGATCAGGATCGAGGTCACCTCGAAGGGCAGAATGTAGCTTCTGAACAACAGCCGCCCGATGGCCGCCGGACTGGCATCGAGCGCCGGGGCACCAGTAGCGCCGGTCAACCCGTATTCCTTCCAGACGACCACCGCAACCTCGACGAGAAAGGCAAGCAGCAGCGGCGGGCCCACCCAGCGCGCGAACTTGGCGCGATGCACGCTCGGACCTTCATGCCCCGCGTTCAGCAGCATGATCACCAGGACGAACAGCACCATGATGGCCCCGGCATAGACGATCACCTGCACCATGGCGATGAACGGCGCTCCCAGCAACAGGTAGATCACAGCCAGTGCCGCGAGCACCACGATCAGCGAAAGGGCGCTGTAGACCGGGGTGCGCTGCAGCACCACGCTGAGCGCCGCCACGATCGCCAGCACGCCGAATATGTAGAACAGAATCTCCATCTCTAGATTCCCGACTTGCCGATTCGAGTTACTTTCCGTTCCGCCGAATGAACTGTTGAAGTGTCCGGGCCAGCGATCTAACAGCGGCGTCTGCCTCAGCTTTCACCGTATCAGCATGTTTCCGGGCCTCCTCGGCACGTTCATACGCCTGTTCCGCACGGACGTGAGCTGCGCCGATCATCTTTTCGTGGCGGCGAACGTCGGAGCGCAGCGAAACTCCGTAGCCCGCCAGCCGGGCAACGAGACGATTGTTCTGCGCCAACAACCGTGCGAGCCGATCCAGGCGCTTTTCTGCCTGACCGAAGCGGGCGTCCGCCTTGGCAAAATTGGCCTCAAACTGCGCCTGCTGCGCGAGAATAAAATCCATCGTCTTTTCGACGTTCATCGGCGCCTCGCCTCAACCGCGGCCCGGCATTCCTACGAATGGACCCAGGCGATCACAAAGCTCGTGACCAGAATGTTCAGCAGCCCCAAGGGGAGCAGAACCTTCCAGCCGAAAGCCATCAACTGGTCGTACCGGAAGCGCGGCAGCGTACCGCGCACCCAGATGTAGAAAAATAGGAAACAGAACAGCTTGAGACAAAACCACAACACCGGCAGGATCACGCGCAGCCAGTAGGGACCGAACGACGGGCCCAGCCACCCGCCGAAAAACAGCAGCGTGGCGATGGCGGAAACCGTAACCATGTTGGCGTATTCCGACATGAAAAAGATGGCGAACTTGAAGCTGCTGTACTCGGTGTGGAAGCCCGCTACAAGTTCCGTCTCGCCTTCGGGAAGGTCGAAGGGGATGCGATTGGTTTCGGCAATCGCGGCGATGAAGTATATCAGGAATCCCAGGGGCTGCAGAAACAGGTTCCACCGCGGCAGCAGGGAAAAAACACCGGCGTGCGCCCACAAGCGCGCCTGTTGATTCACAATTTCGCGCAGGCTGAGCGTGCCGGCGATCATCAGGACGCCGATCACGCCCAGGCTGAGTGAAACCTCGTAGCTGATCATCTGCGCCGAAGAGCGCAGCCCGCCGAGAAGGGGGTACTTGCTGTTTGACGACCAGCCGGCCAGGGCCACGCTGTAGACCCCGAGCGATGTGACGGCGAAGACGAAAAGCAGGCCCACGTTCAAGTCCGTGATCTGCAGTTGAATCACGTGGCCGGCCAGGGTGAAACTCTCGCCGAAAGGAATCACGGCGATGGAAAGGAACGCCATGAGGAAGGCCAGGAACGGGGCCAGCCAGTAAACCACGCTGTCGGCTTCGAGGGGCGCGATGTCTTCCTTGAACATGAACTTCAGACCGTCGGCCAGCGGCTGCAGCAGTCCATGCGGGCCCACCAGATACGGTCCCCAGCGCGATTGAATGTGCGCGATCACCTTGCGCTCGAGCCAGGTCAGATAGGCGATCGCCGTCAGCAGAATGAAGATGATGAGAGCGATCTTGATGACCGTCTCGATCAGGAAGAATTCGGTATCAGAAAATGTGGCCATGAGGTCGTTTGGCTTCGTTCACCGAATTGAGAGCCCAACTGAATCGGCTGACCGTTCCCGACGTGAAAAGGCCGTCGCGCGACGAGAACACCAGGTCACCGCGTTCGAGCGCCGGAGGGGCGCCCTCCGGTCGCGTGGGCACGGCGCGGCCCACCAGCAGACTGGGCAGCGCGACGTTGTAGCCGGGAACGTGGGTGATGATCTCGCGGAGAACGTCTTCCGCGCTGCGATAAGGCCAGGCGTGGCCCAACTCACGCGCGAGCGCCAGAATGATCTCGTAGTCGCTGCGCGTCCCTGACTTGCGCATGGTCTTCTTGATGGCCTGCACCTGGCCGGAGGTGTTCGTCACTGTGCCGGACTTCTCGGCAAAACTGGCCGCAGGCAGCACCACGTCGGCGAACTCCGTCGTCTCAGTCGCGAACAACTCCGACACCACCAGAAGGTCAAGCTTCGCCAGATGTTCCCTGAGCAGTTCGAACGTCTTCACCGGATTCGATCCGAATACCAGCAGGGCATGGATGGCTCCGGCCTCGATGCCTTCGAGAATCTCCCGAAGATTCCGGCCCGGCTCTTCGGGCACGGGCGCGCCCCACACCGCGGCGCAGCGCGCGCGAGCCTGCGCCGATGTCACAGGTTGGTAGCCGGGCAGCACGCCCGGCAACAATCCCATGTCGGCCGCGCCGCGCGAATTGGCGTAATCGCCGAGGGCGATGAAGCGCGTGGACCCGGGCAGACTGAGCCCCCAGCGCACGAGCGTCCGCACGGAGTCGCCCTGGATCTCGTCGCCGAAGATGATGATGGTGTCCCTCTCCCCGCCGAGCTTTGCGCCGAGCGCCGCAACCGGTTCGGGACCGCCGCCCGTGGCGAGATCGCGCACCGCCATCGCCTCTTCACCCGGGGCGAGTTTCACAAACTGCGAAGCCTGGCGCAGTCCGAGCTTGATCTCGGCGCTATTTACCACGTACAGGCGCGCTTTGTGGTCGCGGACCGTCTGCCGGATGTTAAAGGCGAGTAGCGGATGTTGGCCCGTGGGATCATTGCCGATCAGCAGAATGCTGCGGGCTTCGGCCACGTCTTGCATGGTAGCGTGCCGGTCCGCGGCGCTGGCTTCGCTGAGCGCCGCCACCAACGTGGAGAAGTCAGCGGTGCGGTGATGATCAATGTGATTCGTCTTCAGCACCGTGCGCGCCAGGCGCTGCAGCAGATAGTTTTCCTCGTTGCTGGTGCGGTTGGAGCCGATCACGGCCACGGCGCCGGGCCCGTCCTTCTCCAACACTCCGCGGAGGCGCCGCACGGTCACGTCCAGCGCGTCTTCCCAGGACGTGGCAGCCTGCGAGCCGTTGTGGCGGACGAGCGGCGCGCTCAGGCGTTTTTCACTGTTCACAAAATCCCAGCCGAAGCGGCCCTTGGCGCAAAGAAACTCGCCGTTGAATCCCGAGTGGTCACGATTGTTGGCGCGGATGATGGCGTTGTTGCGCACGGAGAGCGTGGTCTTGCAACCGTCGCCGCAATGGTTGCAAATCGTCCCGGTGTATTGCATCTCCCACGGCCGCGTCTTGTAGCGGTAGGTGCCGCTGGTGAGCGCGCCCACAGGACAGATGTCGATGCACATCCCGCACTCTTCGCATTCGAGCTCCTCGCCGCGATTGGGAATGATCTCGCTGTGAGAGCCGCGAAAGCCGATGCCGTAGGCATTCACATCCATGCCCTCATCACAGACGCGGATGCAGCGGTAGCAGAGAATGCAGCGGGGCCGGTCGTAATAAACCAGGTTTGAGAACTTCAGCTCGTCCTGATGATGCTTGGTCTCGATAAACCGCGTCTCGGCCGCGCCGTAACGGAATACCGCGTCCTGCAACTCGCATTCGCCGCCCTTGTCGCAGACGGGGCAGTCGAGCGGATGATTGGTGAGCAGAAACTCCAGCATGGCCTTGCGGCCGTTCACCACTTCCGGATTCTGGCTGTTCACCACCATGCCGTTCGCCACCACCGTGGTGCAGGCGGTCTGCAGCTTCGGCATCTTTTCAATGGACACCAGACACATCCGGCAAGCGCCTTGCAGCGTGTAGCCAGGGTAGTAGCAGAACGAAGGCACTTCGACGCTGGCCTGCTTGGCGGCTTCGATCAGCAGCGTGCCGGCGGGAACGGTGACGGGCTGGCCGTCGATGGTGAGGCTTACGGTGGTGGCTGCTGTCTCTGCCATAGTCACTCGGGATTCGGGATTCGGGGTTCGGGGTTCGGGGCGCCCGAGGGCACGGTGAAACGTATCCGAAACGCGACCCGCGCTATAAGATTCTCTAGTGAGAGCGACTCTTTCCTCATCGGTTCCTCAGGGCCTGAAGCAGCCGATTTAACATCTGGCCGATGCCCTGAATCGATTCTTGAAAACTCTCAACTTCCGGCGTCTTCAGATATCCCAGTTTGCCCGCGATGATCGCATGGGTTTCAAGCTCCATCAGCGAGCCGCGAGCGATCGTGAGAAACTGAATGCACTCTTTGGTAGAGCCCCGCCCCCATCCCTCTGCGATGTTCGCCGGCACAGAAACAGGCGCCCGCCGAAGCTGATTTGTCAGGCCGAATAGCTCGGAACGTGGAAAAGCCTCAGTGGCTCGGTAAATCTGAACCGCGAAGGCTTTCGCCTGCTGCCAAACCTCCAGTTCTTTGTAATTCCTCAAGCCGACCCCAGCCAGACTCGGAGTCCGCAACTTGAAAATCTTCCTTCACGAATCCCGAAACCCGAATCCCGAAAGCCTGCTAAACCGCGACGGCGACGGCCTTCCTCTCGAACGGACACTTCCCCAGCCGGATGTGATCGTCAAACTCGCTGCGGAATTTCTTCACGATGCTGATGGTCGGCATGGCCGCGGCATCGCCCAGCGGGCACAGGGACTTGCCCAGAATATTGTAGGAGGCGTCGAGCGCGGTGTCAGGATCACCCGGCAGTCCCCCGCCGCCGTGCAGGCGGTCGAGCAGCGCCTTCAGCCAAGCCGTGCCCTCGCGGCAGGGAATGCACCAGCCGCAGGATTCGTGCGCGTAAAACTTCATGATCCGCTGCGCCACCTTGACCATGCAGGCGTCCTCGTCAATCATCACCACGCCGCCCGAGCCCAGCATGGATCCGATCTTGGCCATTGAATCGAAGTCCATCGGCACGTCGATCTCGTCCGCCGTGAGCAGCGGGCAAGAGGACCCGCCCGGAATTACCGACTTCAATTTCCTGCCGCCCGGGATACCTCCGCCCACATCCTCGATCATCTGGCGCAGCGGGAATCCCATGGCAAGCTCGTAAACGCCCGGACGATTGATGTGCCCGCTCAGGCAAAAAAGGCGGGTGCCGCCGTTCTTCGGCGTTCCGAGACCGGCGAACCATTCCGCGCCTTTCAGGACGATGTGAGGCACATTGCACAGCGTCTCGACGTTGTTGACAATCGTCGGGCAACCGTAAACGCCCACCACGGCGGGAAACGGAGGCTTAACCCGGGGATAGCCGCGCAGGCCCTCGAGCGAGTTGAGCAGCGCCGTCTCCTCACCGCACTCATAGGCGCCGGCGCCGGTGTGGGTGCAGAGGTCGAAATCGAAGCCGGAGCCCTGAATGTTGCGGCCGAGGTAGCCCCGCCCGTAGGCTTCGGCGATGGCGCGGTCGATGATGTCCATCAGGTAGCGGTACTCACCGCGAATGAAGATGTAGCCCTGGTGCGCGCCGATCGCATAACCGGCAATCGCGGTGCCTTCGATCAACTGGTGAGGATCGTATTCCATCAGCGGCCGGTCTTTGCAGGTGGCAGGCTCGCTCTCGTCCGCGTTGCAGACTACATATTTGGGCTTGTCCGTGCTTTTGGGCACGAAGCTCCACTTAAGACCCGTATTGAAGCCGGCGCCGCCCCGCCCGCGCAACTGCGAGTTCTTGACCTCGTTGATCACAGCCTCCGGCCCCATCTGGATGGCCTTGGCCAGCGCTTGATAGCCTTCGTGAGCCAGGTAGGTGTCAATCGCAGTCGGATTGGGCACACCAAAGCGCGCGCTGATCACTTTGACTTCGAGTGGCGAGCCTTTCATGTAAGACTGGTAGTCGCTCATTTTTTCAGCGCCCGGGACTCAGGGCTTTCCATTCGCTCTCAACTCTGCAATCAGTCGATCCACGCGCTCCGGCGTCAAGTTCTCGTAAAAATCGTAGTTCACCTGCATGGCCGGCGCGCCGCAGCAAGCGCCCAGGCACTCCACTTCCTCGAGCGAAAACAGACCGTCCGGCGTGGTCTGCTTGTGGCCGATCCCGAGGCGCTGAGAGCAGTGTTCCAGGATCTCCTCCCCGCCCCGCAACTGGCAGGATACGTTCGTGCAGACCTGGAAATTGTGCTTCCCGACCGGTTGGCGATGAAGCATCGAGTAGTAGCCGATGTCCTCAACGACTTCGATGGGCCGCACTTCGACGCGCCGGGCGATCTCATCGATGGCCTCGTCGCTGATGTAGCCGATCTCGTCCTGCGCGAACAGCAGCAGGGGAACAATCGCCGATCGCTTCAACGGGTAGCGGGCGATGACCTGATCGAACTTCGATATGAGGGCGTCGGATAGCATCTGTCCGTTGTCAGTTGTCCATTGTCAGTAGCTCTGCAGGCCGTCGTCTCCACAAGTTGCGACGGACAACAGTCAACTGACCCGGACGCTCTTTTCAGCGATCAATCTCCCCCAGAATCACATCAATACTTCCGATGCACGCCACCACGTCGGCGATGAGCCGCCCCTCGATGAGCTTGGGCAGCGCCTGCAGGTTGGCAAACGAAGGCGCGCGCACGTGGCAGCGGAAGGGCCGCGGCGAACCGTCGCTCACCATGTAAATTCCCAGCTCGCCGCGTGGCGACTCGATCGATTGGTAGACTTCGCCCACCGGCGGATGAAAACCCTCGGTCACGATCTTAAAGTGATAGATCAGCGCCTCGATGGACGTCTTCATGCTCTCGCGGTCGGGCATGACGATGTGTGGGGCGTTGGCTTTGATCGGGCCCTCGGGCAGCCCGTCCAGAGCCTGCCGCACGATCTTGACGGATTCCCGCATCTCCGCCAGGCGCACCAGATAGCGCGCGTAGACGTCCCCTTCCGGCCGCGTCGGAATGTCGAACTTGAACTTATCGTAGGACGAGTAAGGCTGGGCCTTGCGGACGTCCCACTTGACGCCCGAGCCGCGCAACGACGGGCCGGAGACGCCGTACGCCACCGCGTCTTCAGGGTCGATAACGCCAACCCCTTGCGTGCGCACCATCCAGATGGGATTGCGGGTGAGCAGACCCTCGTATTCGTCAATCTTCGCCGGGAACTTCTTGATGAACTTCTCCACGCGGTCGGTCCAACCGAGTGGCGGCTCAAGCGCCAGGCCCCCGATGCGGAAGTAGCTGGTCATCATGCGCTGCCCGGACATCATCTCAAAGATCCGGAGGATGTCCTCGCGCTCGCGGAAGCAGTAGAGGAACACCGACATCGCGCCGATGTCGATAGCGTGCGTGCCGAGCCACACCAAATGGCTCTGGATGCGCGTCAGTTCGGTGAGGATGACGCGGATGAACTGGGCTTTGGCAGGAATTTCGAGGTCGAGCAGCTTCTCCGTCGCCAGGCAAAAGGCCAGGTTGTTGGACAGCGGCGCGAGGTAGTCAATACGGTCCGTCAGCGTGATGTCCTGGGAGTAGGTCAGGAACTCGAAGGATTTCTCGAAGCCGGTGTGCAGATAACCGATATCGTAGATCGCCCGCACCACCGTCTCGCCGTCCAGCTCCAGCACCAGGCGGAGCACGCCGTGCGTGGAAGGATGCTGCGGCCCCATGCTGAGGATGACGCGCTCTTCCTGACCCGGCACTCTCTCGAGCGTCAGCGGCATTACCGGTATCCCTCGGTCGGATAATCCTTGCGCAGCGGATGGCCCTCCCAGTCCTCAGGCAGCAGAATGCGGACCAGATAGGGATGACCCTCAAAGTAAACCCCGAACAGATCAAAAACCTCGCGCTCGAAGGCGTTCGCACCCGGCCAGACGGGGACCATGGAGTCGACGCGCGGATCGTCGCCCGGCAACCGCACCTTCAGGCGCAGCCGGCGGTTGTGTTCAATCGAGTAGAGGTGATAGACCGTCTCAAACCTCGGCTCGAGCGGGTAATGATCGAGCGCCGTGACGTCCGAAAGGTATTTGAAGCTGAATTCCGGGTCGTCGCGCAGGATTTCGGCCACGCTGCGCAGGCGGGCGGCAGGGACCCACAGAGTCAGTTCGCCCCGGAAGATCTGGGCCTCCTCGACGGCGCCGGGACTGAGCGTCTGGAGCCTCTGAATCACGGGATGATCCTGAACGTCAGTGTTCATGGGTCGAGTCTAGGGGGCCACGCCGCCGGACGGGGCCTTTTGGGCATCTTGGAGCTTTTCCGAGCCCGGACGTCGAGCCGCATCACAGCCGGCGGCGGCAAGGGATAGGCTGCCTTACGCATCGGCCCCGCAGATTCTTCTTAGCGGGTCCAGTCCAATGCGCCTTTCTTCCATACGTACAGAAACCCCGCCAGCAGCACCACGATATAGACGAACATCTCGATGAAACCGAGCCACTTCAGTTCTTTGTAAACCACCGCCCAGGGATACAGGAACACGGCCTCGACGTCGAACAGAATGAACAGCATCCCCACCAGGTAGAAACTGATCGAAAACCGGCCGCGGCTGTCCCCTACCGGCAGGCTGCCGCACTCGTAGGGCGAGAGCTTCTCCCGCGTCCGGGGTTTTCTTCCCACGAAGGCCGAGGCCCCGATGAGGATGACCCCCAGGCCCGCCACCATCACGAATTGAATTAGAATTGGAATGTAAGGCTGCAACATTAGCGTGTGATCGTCAATGAGTGTGCTTTCTAAGTTTCCAGTATCGGAGCGCCGAAATCAGCGTGTCAAGTTCTTTCTCCCCCGCCGCACACTCGGCGTCGACCGAAGGGCAGCAGATTAGAGTACCTCGCGCCCGATTTGGTTCCAGCCTGTCGGAGAAGCGGTTTGATCACGATTGCGCTGAATGGCGAAACGCGGGAAGTGCCGGAGAACCTGCCGCTCGACGGCTTGCTGGAATGGCTTAAGCTGCCGCTCGATCGGATCGCCGTTGAGGTCAATCTGGAAATCGTGCCACGGGCGCGCTGGGCGGAAACCCCGATTCGTCACGGCGACCGCCTGGAAGTGGTCCACTTCGTGGGCGGAGGCGCTTAGAAGACGCCGGCCTTCCAGTCGTCCCAGTCTTTGAGAGTGGCCTTGACCATCCGCTCGGCCGCCTGATGGAGCCAGCCGGCTTCGCGACGCTTGAGGTCACGGAGAATGCGCTCGGCCGCTCGCCGGCTCCCCAGATGGATGTTCGCAGCCTCGTGCCCCATTTCGAGCAGCAGGCGCGACTCATCGCGCTCACGCGGAAGCGACGTGATCTCGACGCGAGAGCAATCGGGCGCCAGGCGACGCACGATCCAGCGTCCCCGGAGATGCACAAACGGATCAGGCGAGCGCACGGATCTCGTGAGGGCATCCTCATAACGGATAGGCTCGGTGCGGCCACCGTTCCAAGCCAGTGTATATGCCGAAGGCGCCAATGCTTTGGCCTCGCGCGCGATTTTGGCGCCGCCCCACTCCGTCAGAGCCACAAACCGTTGCCGTCCGAGGCTCCCGAGACCGGCGATGCGATGAGCCAGCCGGAAACTCAGCCCCTCTTCGGGCATCAGCTTCTTGAGGGCCCGAACCGCGCTCTTGGGCACCTTGCCCCGGTAGGTGCGCAGAGTTTGCATCTTCTGCCAGTAAGCGATCGGGTCCCGCAGTTCGCTTATGGCCAACTGACGCAGCCAGCGATGATGCTCGCCGAGGACAATCGGCGCGCCGCCTCGTTCCAGACCCTCGCGATAACCCATTAGGATGGCGTCGCAGGCGTCATGGGCTCCGATGGAAAGGTGATCCTCCTTGATGGCGATGTGGGCGCTGGCTGCGAGGCGGACCAGGTCGATGGTATAAGGCATCGAGCAAACCTCGTCGAAGTCGTTGATGCCCCACACCAGCCGCCCCTCGATGTCGCGCCAGGTCCCGAAGTTCTCCACATGCAAATCGCCCACGGCCAGCACCATTGGCGCCCGGGCCTCCTCACTGCAGGTCTCCCGCCAGACCTCGGCCCAGCGGTAGAAGGTGGCGCGTAGGAATTGGAACGGGCCCTCGGACATAGCCTGGTGCTTGAGTTCCAGGTCACGCTTCAGTAACGGCGTGTGGCGACCGAGCCAAGCCTCGTATTTTCGGGTGGCCTTTCCAATGTTCATGCCAGCGCCTGGTATCCATCGAGAAACGAAATCGTTGACCCTTGAATCAATAGTATTTGAGACTCTTGTTTGAAGTTTGGCATCATGTTAGCCTGACCAAGATATGAAACCTCTGGTTTGTACATTCTGTGGCTCTTCCAAGAGCACTCGGTCGCCGAGCGGCGAACACTTCGTGTGCCTCAGTTGCCAGCACGTCATTGTTGCCAAGCCTCCGCGGAGGGCGTCAAGCAAGCGCCCCGCGGGCGACAGGCGCGTTCGTTCCAAGTCGGTGGCAGCCTCGCAGCCGACAGGCTAGCTCTCGCGAAGGAAAGACCTTAGAGAGCGGTGACGCCTGCCTTCGCAGGCGCCGCAGAAGACTGTCCCGGCGCGCGCTCACTCCGAGGCGCTCGTCGTAGCTTTTTCGAGCTCCTGAGCCGCCGAATCAATCAGCGCAGCCTCATCGCGCAGGACCTTCGCCACTCCGGGAATCTGCTGATCGGCCTCCTCCCAGTGCTTTTCTTCGAGGGCCTCCCGGACCGCCGGCAGGGTCTTCACGCCGTATCCCGTATAGTAGCCCGGCGCGTAGATCTGATGGCGATACCACGGGCGCCGCGGCAATCCATCCGCTGTAGTCAATTTGCGCTCGCTCTCCGTGAGGGTTTGGTTGAGGGCCGCGAGCGAGGCACGATCCAGGGCAGCGCCGCCGTTTTCCCCGGCCTTGTGCAAGGCTTTCTGATAGCGCTCGGAGCTCGCCGCAAGGGCGTCGAGAGCGTTCTCAAGCGGAGCGAAGTTTAGATGGGGCGGCTCGCTCTCGCGCTTGGGCGGCACGGAGGTCTTGGTGGGGTCGGCGGTGGCCGTGAACACACCTTCGTCGAGCTCCTCGTTGCGCTCTCGGATCTCATCGTGCTCGCTCGAGGCGAGCTCTTGAAGTTCACCCACGTACCCGCGGATCGTGTCCGCAAAGTCGGAGAAATCGAACGGCAGGAGCTCAGCGTCCGCCAGACGCATGACGCTGGTTCCCACTGTCTGGGAAAGGGTGGGGCCATACACAAACGTCGGATCGCCGAAGTGGGTGTACCAGTAAAAGTCGTCGTAGACGGAGTGATAGATGCCCCCGCCATCCTCGCCCCCGTAGCCCAGGTTGAGCGAAGCCACGCCCAGGTGCTGCAGGAAAGGCGTGAAGTCGGAGCCTGAGCCCAGCGCGCCGATGCGCAGATCGGGCCGTTGGCGGACCTCGTCACGGTCCTGCTGAGAGTGCGCGTTCTCGATACGCCGGAGTTGGTCGCGCTTCCAGGCGGTGAGCTTGGTCTCGGGATCTTCGACGTCACGGGCGACGCCGTTGATGAATTTTTCAAGAGTGTGCGAGCCGCCGAGGTCAAGATAGCCGCGCCCGTTCGAGTCTGAGTTGATATAGACGGCAGCGTGACGCTCAAGCTCGTCTGCATGAGTCTCAGCCCATTCTGTGGAGCCGATCAAGCCCGGTTCTTCACCGTCCCAGGAGCAATAAATGATGGTCCTCCGCGGCCGCCATCCCTGCTTCGCCAGCTCGCCGAGCGACCGCGCCTCTTCAAGCAGAGGCGACTGGCCGGAGATGGGGTCTTCGGAACCGTTCACCCAGGCGTCGTGGTGGTTGCCGCGGATGATCCACTCGTCGGGCTCAGACGAGCCGGGAATTTTCGCGATCACGTCGTAAAGGGGTTTCAGGTCCCAGTTGAACTTGACCTTGAGATGAACCTTCGCTGGGCCGGGGCCGATGTGATAAGTGATGCCGAGCGCGCCCCGCCAGGCATCGGGCGCGATCGGGCCTCCGAGGGCCGCGAGCAGCGGTCGGGCGTCGCCGTAGGAGATGGGAAGCGTCGGAATCTTGGTCAGTACCGTCACCTGGTCGAGGGGAAGGCGCTTGGCGTCTTCGGTGGCGCCCACGCCGGGCGTCAGCGGATCGCCGGAATAGAGCGTCATGTCCATGACACTGCCGCGCTGCACGCCGTCCCTGGGGCGCCAGGCGCCCTGCGGGAAGACGTCGCCCTGGAAGTAGCCGTCGTCATGGGGGTCAGAGTAGATGATGCAGCCCACAGCGCCGTGTTCGGCGGCGACCTTCGGCTTGATGCCACGCCAGCTTGCTCCGTAGCGCGCGATCACAATTGCGCCCTTGACCGAAACGCCCAGGCGGTCGAGGCGCTCGTAGTCGTCGGGCACTCCGTAGTTGACGTAGACCAGGGGCGCCGTAACGTCGCCGTCCGCGGAATAGGCGTTATAGGTGGGAAGCTGCTCGTCGTGCTGGCCCGAGGTCGGATCCACTGCCACGGTAGGCTCTTGCAGGCTGGCCGTGAATTTTGAGGGTTCGACAAGTTCCAGCACGCGCTCTTTCGGCGTGGGGAACAAGACCTTGAAGGTCTCGATGTGCGCGTCCCAGCCCCATTCTTTGTACTTGGAGAGGATCCACTCGGCGTTGTCCTTGTCGTAAGGCGACCCCACGTGGTGAGGGCGGGCGGAGAGACGCCGATCGTACTCGCGTATGTTGTCGGGGGAAGGCAGGGCCTTGAACTTGGCTTCCCAATCGCGTTCCGTGCGCTCGGCGGCTTCTGAGAAGCCCGCGAGATGTTCGTCCGCCGGCGGCGCCGCCGCCACCGTCAAAATCGCAGCCACCGCCAGCGCAGCGAGAGTGCTCCTCCGCCCCATCGTCACCTCCCTGGACTCTTTTGTAACGTGCTTGGCGAACCGTAGTATCTCATTGAATCTTCGCCACATTCCAGCTTCGTGTGGCGTTGTTTTTCAATTCCTCTCGACTCCGGAATCTACGCCGTTGAGCCCCGCGCCGCCAATCCGCGTATCTCATTGAACCCACGGGACATTCCAATTCGGTTCGTATACCATATTCCACTGAGCTCGTTCCCTGGCGAGTGGCCGATATGATTTCGCGCCGGCAATGCCTGACGACGCTTGGCGCCGGTGCGGCGGCCGCGCTGAGTCTTGCCCGCGCCCGAGCCGCGACATCCCGGGTCCAGGTCGGCGTTTGCGCCGCGCCGGGCGATCTCGCCAAGGCGGAGAGCTACGGCTTCGACTACCTCGAGCCGCCGGCCGCCGCCCTCGCCGCCATGAGCGCCGCGGACTTTCAGGCGTTCAGGGCGCGCGTGCTGGCCTCGCGTCTTCGCTGTACAAGTCTCAACAGTTTCGTGCGGAAACTGCGCGTGGTCGGCGAGGGTGTCCGCACCGAAGACGTGCAGGAGTACCTCAATGTGTGCCTTCCGCGCTGCCAGGAAGTGGGTGGGGAGATCGTGGTATGGGGCAGCGCCGGCTCGCGCAACGTCCCCGAAGGATTCCCGCGCGAGCGCGCCTGGGAGCAGATTAAGACTTTCCTGCGCGCGGCGGGCGACGCGGCGCACCCGAGGCGGCTGGTGATCGCGATCGAACCCTTGCGGCGCCAGGAATCGAACATCATCAACACCGCCGCGGAGGCCCTGCGGCTGGTGCGCGAGGTCCATCACCCGAACGTGCGCATGATTGTGGATTATTATCATCTGCGGGCCGAGAACGAGGATCCGGAGATCATCTGGACGGCGCGACGCGAGATCGTGCATTTCCATTTCGCGAACCCGCAGGGACGGCGCTGGCCGAAGAGCGCGTCCGAGGATCCCGAGTACGCGCGCTTCTTCGAACTGGTCCGGAAGATCCACTTTCGCGGTGGAATTTCGATCGAAGGCAACGGCAGCTTCGAGCAGGACGCTCGCGCCAGCCTGGAATTCTTTCACCAGGAGCTGGCGTGATTCCACGAGTATGTTTTGCGACCGGGAATGCTGAGCGGCTGGTGGAAACGGACCTCGCATGAACATTGTCTACTCGGACGGCTATGATCTTCACTTGGGCGACCACATCTTTCCATCGATCAAGTACCGGCTTGCCAAGGAAAAGCTGCTGAAGGAAGGCTGGGCGCGCGCGGAGGATTTCATCGAGCCGGAGCCGGCCTCGGACGAAGACGTGGCCCTGGTGCACGATCTGGAGTACATCTACAAGCTAAAGGCCGGCAGTCTTTCTTACACGGAGATCCTGCGCCTGGAAGTCCCCTATTCGCCCGAGCTTGTCCAGGCGGTGTGGCTCTCGGCAGGCGGCTCGATTCTGGCCGCGCGCCTCGCGCTTCAGGCGGGGACGGCCGTCAACCTGGGCGGCGGTTTTCATCATGCTTTCGCCGATCACGGCGAGGGCTTTTGCGTGCTGCACGACGTGGCCATCGCCATCCGGCGCTTGCAGAAGGACGGCGCCATTCGCACCGCCATGACGGTGGATTGCGACGTCCATCATGGCAACGGAACCGCGGACATCTTCGCCGCCGACCCCGACATCTTCACCTTTTCCATCCACCAAGTGCACAATTATCCCTATCCGAAGCCGCCGAGTTCCCTCGACATCGATCTGGACGACGGCGCCGGCGATGACGAGTACCTGGCGGCGCTCGAGGACGGACTGGAGAAGTCCTTCGCCGCGTTCCAGCCCGATCTGGTCTTTTATCTGGCGGGCGCAGACCCCTACCGCGACGATCAGCTCGGCGGCCTGAAGCTGAGCCTCGAAGGCCTCGAACATCGCGACCGCCTGGTGTTCGAGCAAGCGCGCAAGCGAAAGGTTCCGGTAGCGGTGGCGCTCGCCGGCGGCTATGCCCGGCACCTGCAGGATACCGTGCGCATCCACGCCACCACGGCGCGCGTCGCGCAGGAGTTCGCCGGGACGGCCCGGCCAGCGGCGACCTGACCGGCGACCTGAATCAGCCGCTCTCCTACATGACCTTCTTCAGATCCTTCCAGTGCACCAGGATGATGTGGTTGTCGTCGAGAGCCTTGCGAAACTCCGGGCTGGTGACGGCCTTGAAGTCGCGGGCGCGCCAGGCGGCGCCGTAATCGGGGTGTCCGGCCGTGATTGCCTGAAACTCGGAATCGTCGTGGGCGAGGTGCACGATCATCTCGTTGAAGCCGGGCTTGAGCGTCCCCAGGGCGTGGACGTAAGACTCCGTCCAGGTTTCGGGCTTGACGCTGGGATTAAACACGGTGAGCGAATCGAGCACCGGGTCATTCGGCGTCAACATGGAGAGCCATTTCGCCTGAGACCCAGGGACGCGCAGAGCCAGGAACGGCAGATGATACTCATGCGCCACCTTGATGAAAACGGCGTAGTAGTCCTCGCGCGCGGCCAGCGTGCCCATGTGCATGTCGAGGTGCGTAGGGTGGATGCCCACGGCGATCGCGCGCTCGATCTGGGCGCGGATTTCGCGCTCCACGTCCTCGGGCGTGGCGTGTTTGACCACCGGCAGGACTTCAGGCCAGAAGTAGCCGTCGGGATTGACAAGCGAGGCCACCTGGTCGCGGGGCGCCACCGGACCCCAGCGGTAATCTTTCCACTCGCTGGTGAGCGTGAGGTGCAGGCCAAGATCGGCGTCCGGGTGCGCCTTGAACCACTCCGACACTTCGAGCAGCCAGGGGCACGGGACCATCACGCTGGCCGAGGTTACGGCGCCGGACTCGAGGGCCGTGAAGCTCGCTTCATCGGCCGAATGCGCCACGGCGAGATCGTCAGCGTGAATGATGAGGAGCTTGGAGTCGGCGGGATAGCCTAGTCTCTGGGCTAAGTTCAAGGTTGCGGCTTGAGGCGTGTTCTGCGCGTTCGCCATCGCCTGCACAATGGCAAGCACTGCAATCGCGGCCAACGTCTTCAGCGTCGGGATCACCTTTGTCTCTTCCGCGACTCTTCCCATGACTCTTCGATTTCGCCCGTCAGTATCGCGTAAGTCTCTTCCCGAACCCCGAATCCCGAATCCCGAGCCCCGAGTCCCGTTACATCGCGATCTTCGTCAACCCCGAATTCAGCGAACCTTGCCGATAGCCTTCCAGGTCGAGCGTCACGTAGGTGAAGCCGAGCGCCTTGAGGATCTCGACGAATCGGCGCGCCATCGCCGGGTCGAGCGCGCGCGGCAGTTCTTCCGGCGCGATCTCGACGCGCGCCAGTTTGTCGTGGTGGCGCAGGCGAAAGCGGGTGAAGCCGAGCGCGCGCAGCGCTGACTCGCCCTGCTCCACCACGCGCAGGCGCTCGGGCGTCACTTCCACGCCGTAGGCGATACGCGAAGCCAGGCACGGCGACGCCGGCCGGTCCCACACCGGAACTCCGGCGAGGCGCGCGAGCTCCCGAATGTCAGACTTGGTCAGCCCGGCCGCGACCAGCGGTGTCAGCACACGATGCTCGCGCGCCGCCTGCTGGCCCGGACGCCAGTCGCCGAGATCATCGAGGTTTACTCCGTAAGCCACGGCGGCATACCCGCGGCGCGCGGCCAGAGCATCAAGCTCGTTGAACAATTCATCCTTGCAGAAGAAGCAGCGATTGGGGGCGTTCGCGCGGTAAGCTCGATTAGCGATTTCGCGCGTCTCGATGAACTCATGCGGCAAGGCCAACTGCTGGGCGCAGTCGGTCGCCTTGCGGCGATCGTCCGCCGAGTAGCTCTCGCTGAGCGCGGTCACGGCCAGCATACGGTCGGCCAGCACCTTGTGCGCGGCATAAGCGAGGAACGCCGAATCCACGCCGCCCGAGTAGGCCACCACCATCGAGGGCACAGTGCGGAGTTCGGCTTCGAGACGCGATTGCTTGGCTTCGAGTTCGCTCACGGTCAGGCTCAGCATAGCTCCCGAACGGGGGACAAAGCAATTCGTTCGCTCGCCAGTATCCAGTGGCGGCTAGCGTCCGGCGCCACTCACTCACCGTGCATCAAGACTCGAACTCACTTCGAGGCGCGCCCGACATTCGAATGACGGATTGCAGCGTCCCAATGCGGAGCTCCTTGTGATCTGGGATGGGGACGGTCACGGTCCCTCCGGGCACGTTCTTTTGCATTACGACGTGGCTTCCGCGCCGTCGAACTTCCACGAATCCGTGCCGAGCTAAAATCGCACAAGCCTCCTTGCCGGACAGGACGCGCAGCTTACCTAGTGGCAACCTCCACTTGAGTGACGTACACGTCGCCATGCAGGCGTTGCTTCAGCTCTTCCGGAGATGCGCACTCGAAGAACAGCTCCAGTGCCTCCCGGAGGTTGTCCCGGGCCTGTTCAATGCTGTCCCCCTGGCTGGCGATGTCCAACTCGGGGCAGAGCGAAACGTACCCATCGCCTTCCGATTCGATGATTGCCGTCAGCCTCATCAATCACTCCTCTGGGAGCCTGGAAGTCCGAGATAGACTCTTTCAGTTCCGCCGACTTGTCGGCCGGTACTCCATCCCACGAGTTACCCACTTGGGCAGCAGGATATCATAACCGTCGCGTCTAGCCGCGATGTCTTTTGCCGTGCCGCCCCTCGTAGCTTACTTACCGACGCAGAACGTTGAAAAAATCACGCCCAACAGGTCCTCCACGTTCGTCGCGCCCGTGATCGTATCGAGCGCGTGCAAGGCGTCATAGAGGTCGAGCAGCAGCATCTCGTGGTGGACGTGCTCTCGGGCGGCGGCGCGGGCGCGGCTGAGAGCGCCCAGGCATTCGCGGAGCAGTTGCTGATGGCGCAGGTTGGTGATGAGGGTTCCGCCGGCGCTGTCGCGCGCGGGAGCGGCGAGATCGAGCAACGCGCCCTTGAGTTCGGTTACGCCCTCGCCGGTGAGTGCCGAGGTCCAGACGATTGTCGCCCCTGGCGCCGTGCTGGGCGACGTGACAGGCGGCGTGCCGGGCGTTGTGCCACGCAGGCGATCGTCGAGCTCCGGCGAACTCAGTCGGCGAGGCAGATCGCACTTGTTGCACGCCACCAGCAGAGCGCCGAGAGGCCGCAAGCGGCCGAGCAGCGCGCCGTCTTCCGCGGTCCACTGCTCGGACCCGTCGAGCACCATCAGGCGGAGGTCGGAATCGGCGATGGCCTCGAGAGTCTTGCGCACGCCGATCAGTTCCACTTCGTCGCTGGTTTCGCGCACGCCGGCGGTGTCCACGAGCCGCACCGGGATTCCGCCGATGGCGGCGCTCTCAGCCACGAGATCGCGCGTGGTTCCGGGGGTCGAGGTCACGATGGACCGTTCCTCGTTGAGCAGCCGGTTAAAAAGGCTGGACTTCCCCACATTGGGCCGGCCTACGATGGCGAGGCTGAGCCCGTCGTGCACCAGGCGGCCATACTCGAAGCCGGCGGCGAGGGGCTCGAGATCGGCCGAGATGCCGTCGATGCCGCCCGCGATTTCGTCCCAGCCCGAGACGGGCACGTCGTCTTCCGCAAAATCGATGCCGGCCTCGAGGCGCGCGATCAAATCCACCAGCGCCTGCTTATGCGGCCTGAGGCGCGCTGAGACCGCGCCTTCCATTTGCCCGGCGGCGACACTGGCCTGATAGATCGTGCGCGACTCGATCAGGTCGCGCACGGCCTCCGCCTGTGTCAGGTCGATGCGGCCGTTGAGGAAGGCGCGCAGGGTGAACTCGCCGGGCTCCGCGACGCGCGCCCCGCGCCTTAGACAACATTCCATCAAGTACGCCAGGATTACGGGGGCCCCGTGGCAGGAAATCTCGACGACATCCTCAGCCGTGTACGAGCGCGGGGCACGAAACGCTGTCAACACCACTTCGTCGAGCACCCGCCCTGACGCCGGATCGCGAAACTCTCCAAGGGTAGCCCGCTGGGTCTCGAGGGGGATTGTCGAAACATGAATCAGCCCGGAGGCGATCTCGACGGCGCGGTCGCCCGAAAGGCGCACGACGCCGATCCCTCCCCGTCCAGGCGGGGTGGCGATGGCTACGATGGTTTCGTCGGAGGAAGCGGACATGGGAGCCGCCCGCAGGCGCGCGACAGTCGCGTGGTTCGAGCTACCGGCGCGGCGAGGGCGGCGCGGGATGGATCACCACCTTGCGGTCGGAGCCCTGGCCGTCACTTTCGGTGCGCACCTCGGTGCGGTCGTGCAGCGCCACGTGAACGATCCGGCGCTCGCGCGCGTTCATGGAGCCCATCGCGAAAGGCATGCCGGTGTCGCGCACGCGATCGGCCGCCACCTGCGCCATGAGTTTCAGTTCCTCTACCCGCATGCGCCGGTAATCTTCGCAGTCGAAGCTGACCCTGGGGAACAGGCTCTCTTCCAGGCGCGCCGCGCGCAGCACCACGTGCTCGATGGCGTTCAACAATTCGCCGTGGGCTTCGAGCAGCAGCCCGGCGTCGGGTCCGGAAAAATCGACCACCAGCTCGGGCTCGTCGCCCGGCGGCATGCGCCGCAGGGTGACGTCGAGCCGGAAGCCGCCCCCGCGCACGATCTTTCGCGCCAGGTCTTCGATGGCCGCCTGATGGCGCTCGAGGGGAGTGGCAGAGGCCGGGATTGATACGTGTTCGGATCCCATAGTGGTCAGTTTTTCGCAGCCAGCGGTTTCCGAGGTCCTCCGCCCGGCCCCTTGCCGCTGTTCTTCGAGCCCTCGGAGCCCTTCGCTGCGGGGGCGTCGACAACCACCGGGGAATGCGGGATGAAGCGGTTGATGATCAACTGCTGCGCGATGCCTACCAGGTTTGCCGTCATGTAGTAAAGCACCACGCCGGATGCGAGGCGGTAGAAGATGGTACCAAACAGCAGGGGCATCACATACATCATGCGCTTCTGGGTGGGGTCGGTGGCGGCCATGGGCGTCATCACCTGCATGACGAACATGCTGATGATCATCAACGTAGGCAGCAATGCCAGCGGAAGTCCGAACGGATGGCAGACGTCCGGAAGCGACAGGTCCCGGATGCACCCGAACCACGGCGCGTGACGCAGCTCGATCACCGTCCCGAGCACCTCATAGAACCCGTAAATCAAGGGGAGCTGCAGTACCATGGGCAGGCACCCGCCGAGCGGATTGATGCCGTACTGCTTGTAGACCTCCATCACTTCCTGGTTCATTTTCTGCTTTCGCGGATCGTTGATCTTGTACTGCTTGTACTTGTCTTGAATGCGCTTGACGATGGGCGCCACTTTCTGCTGCTTCTGGGCGAGATGGATGCCTTTGATCTTCAGCGGGAACAGGGCCAGGTTGATCAGGACCGTGAGGAGCACGATCGCCCAGCCGTAGTTCCGCACCCAGTGGTCGTGGATGTAGCGCATGCCGAGGAAAAGCGGTTCGGCCAGGACCTTGAAGAGCCCAAACTCCACCAGGTTGTCGAGCGGCGGGTTCATCGCCTTGAGCAGGTCGAGGTCCTTGGGCGCGACGAAAAGTCCGAACTCGAGAGGCCGCCCGCCCAAAGTGGCAAGTTCCACTTCAAAGGGCGCAGGCAGGTCCTTGTCCGTCCAATTCACCGGTTTCCAGGACGTTCGGCTGATCTTGAAAACGTCCCCAGGCGAGCGCGGCAGGAAGATGTCGATGAAATAGTGGTCCTCAAGGCCGGCATAGTTGAGAGCGCCGGATACCGTCTGTGGCCCTTTCAGCTTGCTTTCCTTGATCTTCGTAACGTCGCCGGCGAGGTCATAGACCGCCTGGCTGTTGGAGCTCAGTGTCTTCGGTCCGAGCGAATAGTCGCCGAATCCGGCCGGCCACGCGACGCCGGTGGGGAGAGCGGTGCCCTGGGCGTCGATCGTGTTCACGCGCACATCCACCTGATAGCTTGACCCCAAGGAGAACGTCTTTTGAATTTCGGTCTGCCCGTCGCTGAACGTGAACTTCACTTGGGCAGGAGCGTGAAGGACGCCGCCGGACGGCGGAGCAGGATCCACGGCATAAACGGCGCCATTCAATTTGGCCGCGAGTGCCGAGTCCTGGAAGGTCAATTGCATCGGCAGACCGAGCTGGCCGGCGGCTTCCTGGTTGACCAGATCGAGCGGCTTGTCCTGGGCATCGGTGTACTTCTTGAGAATCCAGCTCTTGATCACCGCGCCCTGGGTGTTGAACGTAATCCGGTAAAGATCGTTCTCAACCACTATGTCTTCGGCTTCGGTGCCCCGGATCGGGGCTACCGCCGGAGCGGGCTTCGCTCGACGCGACGTTGCGGCCGCCCGGGTGGGGGCCGCTGGCGCCGCGGGCACCCCGGGAGCGGACGATGTTGAGGGGCCGGGGTTGGGACTTGCCGGATTGCTGGCAGGCGCTTCGGTCTCCGGTTCGAAGCCGAACCTCGACATCAGCGGGCGCCAGAGCAGGATAACGAGAAACGTTACCGCGAAGGCCGCAAAGACGCGCTTGTTGTCGTCAAAATTCAAGAGCAGAGCCTCGATTCCGAAATCTCAACTCCCTGCGAGGAGGCGCGATCAGGACGCTCCGGCACGGGGTCAAAGCCATATGGCCCAAAGGGCCGGCAACGGCCCAGCCTCTTCAGCGTCAGCCCCAAACCGCGCCTCAAACCCCACTCGGACACGGCCTCATGCGCGTAAGCCGAACATGTGGGATAAAAGCGGCAGGACGAGGGAATGGCCGGGGAGATTGCGGCGCGATAGAAGGCGATCAGGGCCAACGCAAAGGTCTTCACGAGGCTTGGGGAGCCGCCGGCGCGCTTGGCGTCGCACTCGGAGGGGCGGCAGGAAACAGCCGCATCAACTCCCGCACCAGGGTCGGAAACGGCACCCGGGACACATCCTTGCGCGGATTCACTACGATGTCCCAGCCGCCCGGAATCGCAGCCCGATTCAGACGGAATACTTCCCGGACCCGGCGCTTCACGCGGTTGCGCAGCACGGAGTTGCCGACCGCCGTAGGTACCGTAAGGCCCAGACGGCTCTCGGCGAGTCCGTTCGATCGAAAGAACACGGTACATAGGGGCGCGCTCCGGCGCTTCCCTTCCTGGTACACCCGCCGGAACTCATTTCGCCTGAGCAACCGAAGATGCTTGGGGAATGCGTAGGGCCGACGGCCGCCATTCATGCCGGGGTCAGGCGATGCCGGCCCTTCTGGCGCCGCCGGCGGAGCGTGTTCCGCCCCCCTGGCGTGCGCATCCGGATCCGGAAGCCGTGCGTCTTTGACCTGCGTCTGCGATTTGGCTGGAACGTTCGCTTCAAAGCAAGACTCTCCTTGAAACGCCTGTGCGTATGATGATCGAGGCGCTGAACTACTAGAATAGCCGTGCTGTAGGGTCACGTCAAGGCGCGGCCTGGGGCTGGTGACGGCCATAAGCGCTCTTGGGGCTTCTGAATCCTGGGGCCTGGCCTAAAACCTTTCGGCCCTCCGGGGCCTTTTGCGGCGTTCGAACAAGCGCGCTTCTGAATGCCAGGTCGCCATGGGCTAAATTGTTTCGCACCCATGAACTTTACGTAACAAAGTACTTGACAATCGCCAGTTTTCATCTATCATGCTGCTGATGGTACAGCCGCAACACTATCGATCGCATGTTCGACCTCACTCGGAACCCGTTCCGGGCATACACGAGCACGCCATCGAAAATCTGCGCTTCATCCGCGAGACCATGGAACGTTCGGGCTCGTTCACGGCCGTGCCGGGTTGGGGCGGCGTCGCCATGGGGATCACGGCGCTCGCGGCGGCGGCGCTCGCGGAGCGCGCTGTCACTCCGCAAGCGTGGATTACCATCTGGGCCGGCGCGGCAGCCTTGGCCGTGGCCATCGGCCTCGCGACCATCTGGCGCAAGATCCGCGCCGCGCGCGTCCCGATCCTGTCGGGGCCGGCGCAGAAGTTCGCCATCAGCCTGGCCCCGCCCATCCTGGCAGGCGGAGTGCTCACCATCGTCCTGTTCCGGGCCGACCTGGTGCGGACCCTCCCGGGGCTCTGGCTGATGCTGTACGGCGCCGGCGTGATCACCGGAGGCGCGTTCTCAGTGCGCGTAGTGCCCGTGATGGGCGCCTGCCTGATGGCCTGCGGGGCGGCGGCGCTGTTTACCCCCGCGTCCTGGGGCGACGCCTTCATGGCGGCTGGTTTCGGCGGTCTTCAGATTGTTTTCGGAATCATCATTGCAAGGAGGTACGGTGGCTAGACAGAGCAATCTCGCGCGCAGGCGCGAGCCGGATATGGCGCCTGCCCCGGTAACAAGCTCGGCGACGAGCGTGCCGGGCGAGGGGCCCGCCTCGCCGGCGCCGGCCCGGGCGGCTGAAAAGCGTCCCCTCGAGCTCGATCGCCTGATCCACGAGCATATCCGCCTCGGCATTGTGAGCGCGCTGGCGGTGAACAACTCTCTCAGTTTCAACGATCTCAAGAAGTTGCTCGCGACAACCGATGGAAACTTAAGCGTCCATGCGCGCAAGCTCGAAGAGGCCGGTTACGTCGCATGCAGCAAGTTCTTCGACAAGCGGGTTCCGAAAACCGAGTACCGTCTGACGGCGGCGGGCCGTAAGGCGCTCGAACGCTATCTCAACCACATGGAATCGCTGATTCGCGCCATGCGCCAGCGCTAAAAAAATTTGGACGGTGACTTTATGCTGCAAAGTAGTCTATTGCAATCTTCGATAATGCGGCGCGCCGGCGGCCTTCACGTGGCCATCATCATGGACGGCAGCGGACGCTGGGCAGAGCGCCGCGGCTGGCCTCGAGCTGCCGGGCACCGGGCGGGCGAGCGGGCGGTGCGCCGAGTGGTGGACGCTGCGTCCGAAGCCGGAGTCAGCACTCTCACACTCTTCGCCTTCTCGGGCGCCAACTGGCGGCGGCCGCGGCCGGAAGCAGAGCGTCTGATGGAGATCTTCCGCGACTTTTTCGAGAGCGAGGCCACCCGGTACCACAGGGACGGCGTACGGGTGAGCGTGATCGGCCGGCGTGACCGTCTGCCGGGCACGCTGCTCGCGGCCATCGCGCGAGCGGAGCAAGCAACGGCAGCCTGCACGGAGCTCCATCTGCGCCTGGCGATCGACTATTCGGCACGCGACGCGCTGCTCGAAGCCGCCGCCCGCCTCGCCTCGTCCCGCGATTGCAGTCCGCAGGGGTTCGCCGAGGCCCTCGCCGAAGCGATTCATTCCCAGGGGCCCGTTCCCGACGTCGATCTGTTGATCCGCACCGGCGGGGAACAGCGGTTGAGCGACTGCCTGCTGTGGGAAGGCGCGTTCGCCGAGCTCATTTTCAGCGATTGCCTTTGGCCCGATTTTGGTAAAGCGGAACTCGCCGCCGCCATCGAGGAATTCCGACGCCGCGAACGGCGTTTTGGCGGGGTTCCCGAGGCGATCGCGGGGTGAGGCCATCACTATCCACGGAGGAAACATGATCGGACTCGAACAGGAACAGGTGCGGGCTCACCACGAATCGATCCGCGTGGAAACGCGCGCGCCCCTTCAGTTCATCGACATCACGGAGAGCGTGGCTGATGCCGTGCGAAGCTCGGGGGTTCGGGAAGGCTTTGTGAACGTCCAGACACGGCACACCACAACGGCCATCCTGATCGGCGAGCACGAGCCGCTGCTGATGGACGACTTGAAGCGGACCCTCGAGCGCGTCGCGCCCTGCCACGGCGAATACCGTCACGACGATTTCAGCGTCCGCACCGTCAACATGTGCCCGGACGAGGAAAAGAACGGGCACTCGCATTGCAAAGCCCTCTTCCTGCGCTGCTCGGAGTGCCTGAACATCGTCGAGGGCCGCATGGACCTCGGGCAATGGCAGAGGATCTTTCTGGTGGAGCTGGACCGCGCCCGTTTACGGACGGTATCGCTCATGATCCTGGGCGGTTTGTGAATGACGAACAATGAACGATGAATGATAAATGATAAGCGGTAACGGAGGCTCGAAAATGCGATCAAGATACACCGTCGTCACGGTTCTGCTGGCAATCCTAGCCCTGGCCGGCGGAATTTTCATCGGCTACGCGGACTCGCACAGCGACGACCCGGCAATAACACTGGTCCTGCTTGCCGCGTTCACCTTCGTGCTCGGGGCGCTCGGGCCGCGTCGCCCCTGGCTGTGGGCGGTGCTCGCCGGCGTCTGGGTTCCTGTGTTGGACACGACCTTGCCCCGCATGGGCCTTGCTCCTTGGGACACCGCCTCACCTCCTACGTTCCTCTCTGGCCTGGGCGTCCTGGGCGTGACGATGGCTGCTTGTTTCGCTGGATCCTACGCCGGGGCATTGCTCGTCCGGGCCGCGCGGCGGGCGATGACTCCTCATCAATCCTGACTCGCGGCTTCCAACTCCTCTCCTGATTAACGGGAGAGGAGCATTCGCAGTGTACATTCGCAGTGCGCAATTCTCCTGTTCTCTTGACCCCTGTCACATTTTCGATGCGGGGGACGTTTAAGCATTGAAGGTGGACGGGAGGTCGCACTTGGCAGCAGGATGGGTCGAAGGCCTGGGTCGCGTCATGGCGGAACCTCGAGAGCAGGCGGAGCCCTGGAACACACAGTTCGAAAAGTTCTACATCGAGCACTACGCGCGCGTGGTTGGCATTCTGTTTCGCCTGACCGCGAGCCGCGGTGATGCCGAGGAACTGGCGAACGAAGTGTTCTGGAAGCTCTATCGGCGGCAAGCGATTCCCAACCCGGACGGGAACGTCGCGGGATGGCTTTATCGAACTGCCACCAACCTCGGCATCGACACGTTGCGTAAAGAGTCGCGGCGGCGTCAGCATGAGAGTGCGGCGGCGCACACGGCCCTGGAATCGCGCGTCGCCGACGGACCACTCACAGAGGTTCTGCACGATGAGCGGCGCCGGCAGGTCCGCGGCGCCCTGGCCGAGCTCAAGCCGGTGCAGGCCCAGGCGCTCATCCTGCGTGCCAGCGGCTTCTCCTACCAGGAAGTGGCGGAGGCCTTGGGCGTGAAGCGCGTGTCCGTGGGGACGCTCCTGCTGCGCGCCGAAGAGGCCTTCCGCAAAACCTACCGAGCCACCGCCGGTGAAGAGGAGAAATCATGAACTGCATCGAGAAGGGTATTCTACGGTCGCGAATGGACGGCGAGCTTCACGGGCAGGAGCTCGAAGAAGTGGATCGGCATCTCGCGGCTTGCGCGCAGTGCCGCCGTGAAATCGAGGAGATGAGCGCCGCGGCCGGGCGCGTCCAACGCATCCTCGCACCCTTGGCTCCGAAGCCTGGCGACATCGAGGACGACGCCCGGCTGGCGCTGGCGAGGTTCCGCGCCCGCGAACTTCCGCCGGAGGCAGAGCCCGCCTCGACGCCTGCTGGAGGATTACTGGGACGCGTCTTCAGCCCGCGCTGGGCGATGGCTTCGGGCGCTGCGCTCGCAGTCTGCGCGCTCGCCCTCTTGATGAGCTTTGCGCCGGTGCGTGGCTGGGCACAACACGTCCTGGCCATGCTGCGCGTCGAGAAGGTCGAGGTGGTTCCGGTCAGCGTCGCGCTTCCTGACGTGCAGACCCAGGAGCGCGCCTCGAAGATGCTCGGCCAACTGATCTCCGACAACATGGTGGTCACGCTTGCACCCGGCAAGCCGCAGGACGTTACGAGCGCCGAGGAGGCCAGCCGCCTGGCCGGATTCCGGGTTCGCGCGCTCTCGGCGCGCACCGACGCCCCGCACATGGACGTCGAAGGCGAGCAGGCTTTTCACCTGACGCTGAATCGCGAGCGCCTGCAGAGCATCTTCGACGAACTCGGACGCTCGGACATTCAGCTTCCCGGTTCCATCGACGGAGCGGAAGTGGCGGTCCACATTCCCAAGGGAGTGCTACTGCGCTACGGCTCGACACCCTTCAAGGCGACCGAGGACAGCATCGACCAAGCCGCTCACGCCGCGGAAAACGGCGATTTCAGCGCGGTAAACCAGGTCGATCTCAAGAACTTCGTCGTGCTCGCAGAGATTCCGAGCCCCACCGTCAGCGTTCCTCCCAGCCTGAACATCGCGCAAGTGGCTGAGGCCGGACTCGAACTCGCGGGCCTCGGTCCGGCGGAGGCGCAGGAGTTCGTGCAGAGCGTGGACTGGACCTCGACTCTGGTCGTCCCGGTGCCGCGCGAAGGCGGCGCGTTCACCAAAGAACCGGTGGACGGCGTGGAAGGCACGCTGATCGCGATGCCCGCGAAGGGCAAGCGGCCGGCGGGCTACTCGCTCATCTGGGTCAAGGAAGGCATCATCTATTCGCTTTCCGGTTCCGGCGATGCTTCGAACGCCATCACGCTTGCGGACTCGCTGCAATAATCGGATGATCGGGAGATTGAAGGATTGAGTGATTGAGCGGCTCTTTGCTCGTCAATCGCCCGATCGCCCGATCTCCCGACCTCCGAATGACTGATTTCGCCATTCAAACCCGCAATCTTCGCAAGGTCTTCGACCGCAAAGTGGCGGTCGAGGGCCTGACGCTGGACGTGCGTCGCGGCGAGATATTTGGGTTTCTCGGCCCGAACGGCGCCGGCAAGAGCACGTCGGTGAAAATGCTACTCGGCCTGACGGCGCCGACGGCAGGACAAGCGACGGTGCTCGGCTGCCCGGTCGGGGATGTCAAGATCCGGCGCCGCATCGGCTTCCTGCCCGAACACTTCCGCTTTTACGACTGGCTCACCGCCGCAGAATTGCTCAACGTTCACGGGCGCCTTTACGGCATGACGGAGGCGCAGCGCCGCGAGCGGATTCCGGCGCTGCTCGACCTCGTGGGACTCAGTGAGCACCGGCGCCAGCGCGTGCGGGAATTCTCCAAGGGCATGCTGCAGCGGATCGGCCTCGCGCAGGCCCTGCTCAACGAGCCTGATCTCGTGATTCTTGACGAGCCCACTTCCGGGCTTGACCCCGGCGGACGGCGCCTGGTGCGCGACATCATCAAGGCGCAGCGCGAACGAGGCGCGGCCGTGCTGCTGAACTCGCACCTGCTCGGCGAGGTGGAGGTGACTTGCGACCGCGTGGCCTTCATCAAGCACGGGCGCGTGCTGGAATCGCGCCGCATGGATGCGCTCGCGGCCGGCGAGACACGCGTGCGTCTGCGGGCCGGAAATCTCAACGATGAGGTCTTGAGCGGCCTCGCGCGCTGGGCCTCGGCCGTGACTCCGAACGGCCATCGCTTCACCCTGACCGTCCCATCCGCCGACGTGCTGCCCGAGGTCACGCGTTACCTGGTTGCGCACAGTGTGGATCTTTACGAGCTCACCCCGGAGAAAAAATCTCTTGAGGACCTGTTTCTGGAGATCGTGGGCAGCGAAGGAGGCCTGTAGTGGGCGCCTGGGTGATGGCGGGAGTGACGTTTCGCGAAGCGGCGCGCAAGAAGCTCCTGCTGATGGCGCTCCTCGCGGGCGTGGCTTTCATCGCCCTGTTCAGCACCGGCTTGCACTTTCAGGTCAGGGACCTCCGCAGCCAACACGTGCCGCGTTTGGTCACGCAGGAAGCGGAACGGGCCTTCATCATGATGGGCCTGTACGCGGTGGATATCATAGCGGTGGTGCTCACGGCGCTCACCTCGGTCGACACGCTCTCCGGCGAGATCAGCTCGGGCACGATTCAAGCCGTGGCCACGAAACCGATCAGCCGTCGCCAGATTCTGATCGGAAAGTGGCTGGGATTCGTGGCCATGCTGACGATCTATGTAGCGCTCATGGTCGGCGGCATCCTTGGGATGGGGCACTGGTTGAGCGGCATCGTGCCCCGCAATCTGATGCTCGGCGCGGCTCTCATCTGGATCGAGTGTGTGCTGATCCTGAATCTGACCTTGTTCTTCGGCACCGCATTCTCCACCCTCACCAACGGCGTGCTGGTGCTCGGCCTGCACGGCATCGCATTTCTCGGGGGCTGGATCGAACAAGCCGGCGCCGTTCTGCACTCGCCGCGCACCGTGACCCTTGGCATTGTGTCGAGCGTGATCATGCCGAGCGAATCGCTGTGGCGCCGCGCCGCATTCGAGATGCAGTCGCCCATCGTGGGCGCGCTCAACATCTCGCCGTTCAGCAACGCCTCGGTGCCGAGCACGGCCATGATCGGCTATGCCGCCGTCTATATGGTGTTGGTGCTGGTCTTCGCGGTGAGGCGGTTCGGCCGGCGCGATCTGTGAGCCCGGCGCGGCGGTGGAGACAAGCAGGGCTAGCCTAGACCGGATGGCGGTTGTTGGCGGTAAAAATCACCCCCACCACCACCATGATGACGCCCCACCAGATCGCCGAATGCAGGTCTTCGAGGACCGTTCCGGGAGGATGTGACAGGTCGTAAACGCCCTCGAAGAAGATCATCACGCCGTAAAGGATCAAAATGATCCCGATGAAGAACCATACCGGGAGCATGCGATGCTTCTCGGAAGGGTTATCCATCACCGCAACTCCGATGCGGCGGGGCGGGTCTCCACCGGGACGCGACAGTTTGGGATTGGTCTTCATTTAAGCCCTACCAGAAAATGTACTGCAAGACGAGGAAGATCACCAGAGCCACGCCCGCCCAGAAGATCGGGCGCTTGAGCAGGGGCAGGTCGCCTTCACTCGGCAGTTCGGTCTCACCATAGACCAGGCCCTTGAGCGCCTCGGCCGGGCGGGGCTTGGTCAGGAAGCTCACCACGATCGTAATGGTGACGCAAATCAAATATGACCAGAGAGCGCGATACATGTTTTCCGCCATGGGCTTGGCGTCGCTCGAGAGCGCGAAGACAGCCAGCATATTCGGGTTCAGCTTCACCCAAATAAACATGCCGACGGACGACACGATTCCGGCCAGCAGTCCCCAGAAGGCTCCGGCGGCGCTGATGCGCTTCCAGAGCATGCCGAGCAGCACGGTTCCGAACAGGGGCGCGATGTAGAAGCTGAAGAGCGCCTGAATGTAGTCCATGATGCTTGCGAACTGCATCACGATGTAGGCCGCGCCGATGGCGAGCACGATCCCCACGATCGTGCAGACACGCCCCATGGTGACGTAGTGCTTGTCGGGCGCGTCTTTGCGGATGAAAGCCCGGTAGAGGTCATAGGTCCAGACCGTGGAAAAGGCGCTGATGTTGCCCGCCATGCCCGACATGAAGCCGGCGATCAGGGCCGTGATTCCGAGGCCGAGCAACCCCGGACCGCAGTAGCGCGCCAGCATCAGCGGCAGAACCTCGTTGTAACTGTGCAGGCTGGGATCGGCCGAGGCGGCGCTCTGCGGGACGAGGTGAAAAGGCAGAACGGCGAGCCCGAGCAGGCCGGGGAGGATCACGATGAAAGGAACGGCCATCTTGAAAAACGAACCGAGCACCGGGGCCATCTTGGCGGCGCGCACGTCCTTGGCGGCGAGCACGCGTTGGACCACCAGAAAGTCCGTGGTCCAGTAACCCATGGCGAGCGTCATGCCCAGCCCGAACACAATCCCGGTCCACTGAATGCCCATGGGATTATCTTTGAAGTGGCCGAGCACCCGCCACATGTGCGTGTAATCCTGCCCGGGGAAGTTGTGCTGGATGCGCGCCACCAGTCCCGACCAGCCGCCCGCGTCGATCAGCCCCAGGATGGGGATCAGCAGAGCGCCGAACCAGATCAGGAAAAATTGCACGACCTCGTTGAAAATGGCGGAAAACAGCCCGCCCAGCGACACGTAAATCGCGACCGTAAGCGAGGCCACCCAGATGCTGAAATTGAGATTCCACCCGAGCAGCACCCGCATCACGAGCGCCATGGCGAACATGTCCACGCCCGCGCTCAGCAGGGTCATGATCGCAAAGCAAAAGGCGCTCAGGCCGCTCGCACCCTCGCCAAACCGGAGCTGCAGATACCCGGGGACGGAGTGGGTCTTTGAGATGTAGTAGAACGGCATCATCACGATGCCGAGAAAGAGCATGGCCGGAATGGCGCCCACCCAGTACCAGTGCGCCGCCAGGATGCCGTATTGGTAGGCGGAGCCCGCCCAGCCCATCAGTTCCAGGGCGCCCAGGTTGGCGGAGACGAAGCTCAGGCCCGCCACCCAGGCGGTCATTTCGCGGCCGGCCAGGAAGAAGTCTTCGCCCCTTTTCGTGTAGCGCTTCAGGTAGAAACCGATGCCGAGCACCATCGCGAAATACACGATGATGACCGCGAAATCGATGGGGTGCGGATTCATGATCCGCGCGCCCGATTCGAGCCATACTCCCAAAGCAGGAATCATTCGGGAACACCCCGGGTAAGAGAAGCCGGGCGGGCGATGGAAGTCTTACCTGAGGCTGACGCCGGCGATTCTCGCGGTTCACTCCGCATCGTCATTCGTCACCAGAACTGAAGCTCGGCCAACGCTAATCGAACTGCCCTCAGGTGTCAAGAACCGTTTTCAACCGTTTTCAATTCACAACCGCCATGAAGGACTGCACGGGCCGCGCCAAGGCGCATGGCCTGAGGTTCTCCATCGAAAATCACACGCACACCATGATGCCGGCGACCGACAGCTTCTTCTGCGCCTCTGGGACAGAATCCACGATCCGATGCTCGGCTGCAATCTTGACCGCGGCTGGGCCATGAATCACCGCGAGCATCCGCCGATCGCCATCCATAAGCTCGACCGGCACCTGATGAACCTTCACCTGCGCGATATCGGCGCCCGAATGCGCGAGTACGTGCCCATCGGCACCGGGGTGATGGATTTCGCCGCCATTGTGGAGGCGGTGAAGGCCGTGAACTTCCAGGGCTTTCTCTCGCTTGAACAGGACGCGTCTTCGGAGGATATGAAGGAGACGTGCCGGGGGTGCTTGAACATGATGAGACAGCATTTGGCCTGAGCGCTCTGAGGCCACGCAGACGGACTCTGCGGCTACCCGCGCCCGCGTCACGCGTCGCGGTGCGGGGATCGCGCACCGACAACCACAAGGGGCTTCCACTGCAGGTCGGGCACGAACGGCGTGTCGATCGTCCGTCGGCTGAGGCTGCCGTGGAGGTCGAAGCTCGCGGTCATGAGGCAATCCTCACCGACCACTTGGCGCGCGGCGGCAATCCAGTCTCCGTCCGCGTCCTGCATGCCCTCGACGTACATGGCACCATGCATCGCCAGGTAGAGGCCGTCGAGTGGGAGCAACGCCTTCAGACGCT